>WNFE01001456.1_pt1 | contig 18299 bp, 15 predicted proteins | sample 5400451 | NCBI WGS metagenome assembly WNFE01 (sample SAMN13153344, study PRJNA577476) | soil metagenome | isolation source: 200 cm saprolite under Douglas fir tree site 2 hole 2 | place: USA:California | collected 2015-04-18
TCAGTTCATGACTGGCCATGCTGATAAAGTCATCTCTGCGACGCACGTTCTTCTCGCTAACTTTGAGTGTCTGCTCAGTTCGTTTCTGCTCGTCAATATCCGTACAGATGCTGACCCAAAGCAGGATTTTTCCCTCGGCACTTCGTTGCGCCAGACCACAGATCGAATGCCAGCGATAAACTCCCTCTTTACTCCTGAGCCGCACTTCAAACAGGGCATCCACCCCGGTCATCAGAGCACGTTGCCAGGCGTGATAATGAGAGGCTACGTCCTCAGGATGCAGCACCTGTAACCATTTTCCATCTGTTAGCTCCTCAGCCGTGAGGCCGGTATAGTCATACCACTGCTTGTTCAAGTAGTAAGGATGACCGTGTTCATCTGCTAGCCATACTTTCTGTGGGAGCGCATCAGTGAGCCACTGGAGGGTTCGTGCGTCCAGGGACAGTGCGACAGAAACGCTCCGAGAAAAGAGGTTGTGCATGTGTTCCCCATCCAATCTAGTGTGACCACCAATCATACCCTGCTATCTTCCGAGCTACAGAAATAGCAGGTAGAGACAAGATCAAGTAGTGTTTCCAGGTCAAATGGCTTCGCTAAATAGAAGCGAATACCTAGCCAGGTGGCCTGTTGCATAGCGTCTTGATTTCCACTGACGACAATAATGTTGCGCAAACACGCTTCTTCTTGTTGCCGTAACACCTGGATGAGTTGCAGTCCATTCATCCGTGGCATGGTCAAATCCAGCAAGATTACCTCATACCGTTCTCGCCGGTGGACAAGCTTTTCCAGGGCAAGCAGCCCATCATGTGCGGTATCTACCTCGTACGCTTCGCTCTCCAACAGGTCTTGCAAGAGGGCTAGCATATCTCGATCATCGTCAACCACTAAGATGCGCTTCTTCATAGGTTGCCCTTTTCTTTCTGTCACTTAGGCGCCGTTTCACCACAGAAACCAGATTGTTCACCTTCTATACAGGTTTCGTCTTTTCACTTCTTCCCGATATTCTAAAATAGAGCGGTCTCGATACAATAGCCACTTTTTATGAAAGGAGCTATGCCACTTTGTGATCCTATGACCGGTCCTATTTGACGAGGAGAACATGATGAAGAAACGAGGCTCACCGAATAGATTGCCTACAGTTGTCGTGGATGCCAGCCTTGCAACACCGCTCTATCAGCAGCTTTACGAGGGTTTGAGGAACACTATCCTCACGGGCCAGTTGCAGGCAGGCTGGCGTTTGCCCTCGACCCGCGCTCTAACCACTGATCTGGGGATCTCGCGCGCAACGGTACAGCTGGCCTTTGAGCAGTTGATCGCAGAGGGGTACCTGGAGGGGCGTTCTGGTTCAGGCACCTACGTGTCTGCGGCATTGCCAACTGAAGGATTTTTGTCCACTGCGGTTCAAACGAATCGCACTCAACTTCTGACGCAAGACCGCGCGATTTCGCAACGAGCGAGCGTCATTATGACGTCTCCATACATCGGCCCGCCGTTACGTATTCCAGGAAAAAGCTGGCCGCGGGCGTTTCGTGTGGGTCAGCCCGCGTATGATGCCTTTCCACACAAAACCTGGGAGTCGCTGCTCGTGCGTAGCTGGCGGCAGATGCCCCAGGATTTGCTGACGTATCACCGCGTGGCTGGCTATCTACCTCTACGTGAAGCTATCGCAGAGTACCTGGCCACGGCGCGTGGCGTACGCTGCACAGCCAGGCAAGTAATCATCGTTTGCGGCTCTCAGCAGGGGATCGACCTGACTGCACGTGTGTTGCTTGATCCCGGCGAACGCGTCTGGATAGAAGATCCAGGCTACACGGGGGCGCGTGGCGCGTTCCTGGCTGCTGGCGCGCGCCTGGTTCCGGTTCCACTGGATGCCGAAGGAATGGTTGTAGATCTGGGCAAAGCACGTGACCCTGACGCGCGTATCGCATTTGTAACACCCTCACACCAGTTCCCAATGGGCATGACCATGAGCCTCGTGCGGCGCATTAGCTTGCTAGAATGGGCGCGTACTGCTGGCGCGTGGATTCTTGAAGACGACTATGATAGTGAGTTCCGCTACGTCGGGCGGCCGCTGGCGGCTTTGCAGGGCTTGGATACGACGGACCGCGTGATCTATCTAGGCACGTTCAGTAAGGTGCTTTTCCCCGCGCTGCGCCTGGGCTATCTCGTTGTACCCCCCGATCTCGTAAGTGCATTTGTGCGAGCACATCTGTTTACCACTGTGCATCTTCCGCTCCTTGAGCAAATTGCACTGGCAGCTTTTCTCAGTGAAGGTCATTTCACGCGCCATATTCGCCGGATGCGCCAGCTGTATCACGAACGGCAGGAACTGCTGCTGGAAGGTGCCAGGCAGGAATTGACCGGTTTGCTCGATGTTCAGCCGAACCCGGCAGGGATGCACCTTATCGGCTGGCTTCCTCACAATCGCGATGATCGCCAGATTACCTACGCTGCGGCCAGCGCTGGCGTAGATGTTATGCCGATTTCGCACTATTGCCTGGAAACACACGAACGACCTGGAATATTGCTGGGGTATACAGCAGTGGGTAGGGAAGAGATGCAGGCTGGAGTCAGAAGCCTGGCCCGTGTGCTTGTCTGATCGCCCTGGTTAACTGGGGCAGATAATAAGCCTGGCTGTTACTTCCTGCGGTTCGCCATCTCCTCTTCCGTCGTACTGCTGGTCACCAACTCATATAACAATGCCTGTCCAGCTTTTGGGCGCAAAACACGGCCCAGGCGTTGAATATATTCGCGCTTTGTGCTATTGCCGCTGACTATGATCGCTACACGGCAATCGGGTACATCCACGCCCTCATTGAGGACGCGACCTGTAACCAGTTTAGTGTACTGCCCCGAGCGGAAGCGTTCAAGTATAGCGCGACGTTCCTCAGTTGGAGTCTTGTAGGTAATGCTCGGCAGGCAGAAACGGCGGCTGATCTCATCTACGACCTGGTTATACTCAGAGAAGAGAATGACCTGGTCAGCAGCATGAAGCCTTAGCAGGCGCTCTATCTCGACATATTTGGCGGGGGCGTTCATGGCAATATTGCGCGCCTCTCTCCAGGCGAGCATGGCTATACGTGCTTCGGGGTCGCGCGCGCTAAGAAAAATAATTTTCTGCTGAAATTCTTCCGGGGAATGGATCACGATATGCCGGCGCTGCAAGAACGAGCGATAGACGTGCCTCTGTTTCGCATATCGCGTCTCATCCTCGCTCGACAGAACAATATCGATACGTACCTCTTGATATTCTGCCAGATAACGTCCCTTGGTTAGTTCCGCGGGAGAACGTCGATAGACTTCCGGCCCGATCAGCCGTTCCAGGTCGAGATGTGCCATATCAGTGCGCTCGGGAGTCGCGCTCAATCCTAAGCGCAGAGGGGTAAAGGCGCTTTCGGCTATCAAGCGGTAGGTTGGTGCAGGTAAATGATGACACTCATCGAAGATCAATAAACCGAAATGCCTGAGTTCGCGTGGATAGAGCGCGGCGGAGTCGTACGTAATGACGGTGATAGGCTTCATCTCTTTCTCACCACCACCGAATAGGCCAATTTCAGCAGGGTTCAAGGAAAGAGCAGAGGCCAGGGCAGTGCGCCACTGCTGTAGGAGATCGAGGGTTGGTACCACTGCCAGCGTCCACAGTCCCGTTTCGTGAATGACCATGGCAGCAACCAGTGTTTTGCCCGCACCTGTTGGTAGGACGACAACTCCTGCGCTACCTTCAGCCAGCCAGCGTGCCAGCGCCTCATTTTGATAGGGGCGCGGCTCAACCTGGAGCGCAGTCGCAAAGGGCAGCGTGGGCCGTTCCTCGAAGGCGACGCTAAACGGCGTGCGCTGCGCCTGCAAGGCTTGTTTGACCGCTTGAAAATGAAGCGGCTGCGTGCGTAAGAAGGCATGGCGCTTATCGCGCCCCATTGCGGCGCGGATGTCTGCAGGTAAGTGTGTGCCAAAAAGAGATTGCAACAGTTGCAGCGTTGGTAGGTGCAACATCTCTTCACTGGGCATGATAATGAGGTCGCGACCTCGATGATCAATAGTCGTCATGAAGCAACTTCACCATTCATCTGGGGTAGCAATAACGAACGCCATGCTTGAGATAGAGCTACTTTTAAGTATTCTCTTTGCTGATCATTTTATCGGAAGAGCTCTAGCCTCTGGCACTGCACATTGTCCAATGTGATTGCATGGTTGCGTTGTACCGGAAAGACTTCAGCACTTGCCCAGAGAACACTGGCAACACTCGTCGCGATGCCGAGCTTGATACCGCGATGGCGCAACACAGCAAGAAGTTGATGAGCATCAAAGAGATAGACGGATTCGATCACCCAGGGACGAACTGCACCTCGCGATGAAGCCGGGGCCGTTTTGGCCCTACCAGGACAAGGTAGTAATCCGGCGGGGTAGTGGGATTCAGATCAAGGATACCCTCATGTTTCAGATACCATTTGATGTCAACGGAACGCCCAGCGAGCGGTCCTTGGAGAAATATTCCATCACTGCTTGCATGCGATGCTGATCGATGGAGCTCTATGCCGAAGATAGCGGCTGCAATGTACTCGCCCGCGTGCCCAACTTGCGCAGGGCGTCCGAGGAAGCTGGCTATTTTTCCATCAACCACATTCTTTTCTTTAACCAGCTCCGCAAGCTGAATCAAATCATCCATTAGGAAACCTCCATGCTCCTTTTAAAACCTCGCTCCATATTCTGCCAGCCACTGCTTCCGCCCCGGACAATCGAGCGCTGTACGCTCAAGACGTTTCCAGAAGGCAGGCATATGATGATATCGAGACGAGAGCGTCAATGGTCGGATCTGTTGATTGAACGAATCATGCTTTTCCTGTTTGGCTTGTACAGCCTCATAACGCTCTTTGGACAACCAATGCATTCTGAATGACGGCCCCCGGTGGCACCAGTCGCCTTTTATCACAAACAAACAGATGCGTTTCGTGATATTTTAGCGTCAGTCCGGCGACAACTCAGGGGCAATTGCTCCTTTCCCACATCCCGTATCTGACTCTGAAGCGGTTGTATTGATCCGTTCTTTCGTTCATTAGATTACCTATACTGCTTGTTACTGAGAAAAATTGTGCAAAGACGAACTATGACTAGAGAAGCCGCGCCAACCGTAAGATATCAACGACTGCCTGAGCCACCAAAGAGGCTCTCCTGATTGCTCGACGTGAGGCCGAACGTGAAATGGAGAGCTTTTTTTCCTCGCCTGATGTTTTCTTTTCAGTCGTTAGGAAAATTGCCACGACGAACCTTCTGAGTAGGAAGACTAGCTGCGCCTGGCGCCAGTTTACCCTACTTTTAGCTATCAGGAAAAGCCTCTGTATTTTTCATAAAATGTAAAAGTAGACCAGGGTTTCACAGTAGTGGGAAACAACGCATCTAGATGACAACAGTCTCCTGTGAGAGGCGGCTTCGCAGCAGCGTATCCCCCGCGCTCTCGACCGCAAAGCAGGTACGTCTACCGAGTGATTGCAGCGGCCAAAATCCGCACAAGGGGCTAGCATTGAGGAGGTCTTGCCTTCTTGGAGCAGAGCGGCAGGGAGCCTGCTCCAGGTCAGCACTGATCAACAATCACATGCACCCCGTGAGCTAGCTCATAGACAATATCATCCTGAGATACTACAATGAGCGTGAATGAGACTTCAGAGAGGAAGCCGTTTTTTCGAGGCACACCTTCTTCACCTTGATCTGATCGTCAAAGACTGGCTCGTGCTGGTGCAGCCAGCACCGAGGAGCATGAAAGGAGGTGCAGGACCATGCAGTGGTCGACCTTGCAGCAGTTACAACAGCAATTACAGTCAGCAAACGCAGAGACCCGCAGGCAAGCCGCAGAACAGCTCGGCCAATGCAAGGATGAGCGGGCGGTCGAGGCCCTCATCGTGGCCCTCACTGGGGGTGAGAGGGATTTGTCGGTGTGGTATGCCGTGGCCCGGGCCCTCGCGGCCATCGGAGACGCACGGACGGTACCAGCCCTGGTGGAAGCACTCCAGCACCATGAGGACGATTTCGTGCGGGCGGGAGCCGCAGGGATCCTCGGGGAAATAGCTGGTGCGCAGGCGGTAGAAGTGCTGGCGAGGGCACTCCAGGAGGATGAGGGAATGGGAGGGGTGGTACGAGCAGTAACAGCCGGGGTCTTGGGGAACATTGGAGACCCACGGGCAGTACCGGCACTGAGCGCAGCCTTGGCAGGGAATGATAAATTCGAGGTTCTCTGCAATGTCGCCGAGGCTCTGGGAAAGATCGGAGGCGCCCAGGCAATCGAGTCCCTGGGAAGAGTTCTCAACGACAGCCGTACGGAAGACGTGGTACAGAGGCAAGCGGCCTGGGCACAATGATAGAGGCAGGATCTCGCCGGGAGCTTGCTCCCGGTGAGAGTCTCCTATGTATGACCAGGCCTCATCTAAATGGGCTTAGCGTATACCTTGCCCGAAAAAATATAGTGACCCGAAGCTGCTCGACATCTGACAAAGCTTTCTAGTGAAGAAAGAAAAACCTGTTTTTAGGCGCATGGAAGAAGAAAACGGGCAAACTCAGACTCAGTTAATACGTATGTAATACCTCGCCCCTGGGCAACTGAGAGGCAACGATGAGGCTAGATATCAGGCCGTATTGCTTCTTACTCGATGGTAAGACACAAAAAAGGCATCAAAGGTAAGTGTGGTATTACTATACCCATAGCTTGTCCGCAGCGGACAGACTTTGCTATCCCTCTTCTTGAAGGAGGCCATACTGAGGCTGCATCGATAACAAAGGCCTCATCTGCGAGACTGTTAAAACGAAAACGACAGAACCAAGCAGAGGAGGCCTTTGTTGCCTCACCCTCGCTTGTCCAGCATTCCCATCTTGTTCCTGCTTGATCGGTTCCTGGACAATTCGGGATGAGTCCTCCCTTGTCTTACTGAGCGACGAATTCCCGAGCAAAGCGATGGATGGGAGTCAGGTCTGTTGCGCTCGTGGGGAAATCGAGGATGAGCTCGTGGATGCCGACATCCTCCAATGCCGCAATACGCTGACGGATTGTCTGCGGACTGCCCACAAGCGAGGTATCTCTGAACTGATTCCTCACAGGAGGGGGAAGCAAAGCTAGCGCCGTTTCATCGTCTTCAGCAATGGAGCAGACAGCACCGGTGGTGCAGTGGATCGTCGCGAAGTCGCGTCCCAACGTCTCACAATGCGTTTTGAGCACGGCGAGCTTACGCCGGATCGTCTCCAGGTCACCGAGCACATTGCAGGCATCGCCATACTGCGCGACCAGCTTGAGTGTGACCTTCTCTCCTCCACCGCCAATCAGGATCGGGATATGCGGCTTCTGCACCCCCTTGGGCCGATTGATGGCGCCACGTACCTGGTAATACGTGCCCTTGAAGGTAGCCTCTTCCTGCGTCCACATGGCAAGAATGACCTGGAGTGCTTCTCGCAGCATGCGCAGGCGCTCCGGGGCATCAGGATAGGGATAGCCATACGCTCGATACTCGTGCTCGTACCACCCCGCCCCAATGCCGAAATTCAAGCGGCCATGTGAGAGGACATCGAAGGTGCTGGCCATTTTAGCGAGCAAGGCGGGATGGCGATAGCTATTGCAGGTAACAATCTGGCCAATGCGGACGTGTCGCGTGTCGCGTGCCATGGCCGCCAGCGACATCCAGGTCTCAAAGGTGACCTCCTGCGATGGCGTGGGAACGGTGGGAGACACCACTGATGATAGAGGTCGAGCATCTCTGTCTCTCGTTTTGCGGCATCACTCTTCTCTGAGAGATATGATACGATATTGCCGGGTTCTCCCGCACATGAGCAGCCGCTTCGGGAGATCTCTGTATGAAAGAAAAAGCCGACACTCCAGAAAAGAAAGAGCGGCACCAAGATGGCGTGATCCGCTGTGCTGGCAACTTAGGATATCCGTTCCAATAAATGCGTCGCCGATGGCGCTCTCAGATCCTTTCCCGCTCCATCTTTCCATTGGGCAGATGGCGATAGAGTTGCTCACGTTGCTGTTTCCTGCTCTGTTTGAGAACGGATATCCTAAGTAGCCAGCACACGGTGTGGATGCCGTCACTCTGGTTCGCTTGCTCGATTGGTGTGCTGAAACACCGCTGGCCAAAACGCGCCAGACACCTATCGCTTGGCGCGCTTCACCTGCTGAAATGAATTCGCCAGCACTGTCAGTGCTGGAACGAAAGCTGGCCAAAGCAGAGCGCCAGGCACAGGCGGCACGAGAGCGCCGAGCGAAGGCTGAAGCGCGCTCCCGTCAGGTGGAGCAGCGGCTGAAACGGGAACGTGCCCAGGCAACGCGGGCGCTTGCCGAGCGCCGAGAGACAATGGGAGCAGCAGGGCGTGTGGCCGTTGCGCCTCGCGCGAGAAGCGCGAGGCCTTCCGTGCCGGAGGCAGCGGCCAAGCTGGCCCCCCTCCAATAGTGCAAACGCCAGGCCGAAGACACGATCGTTGTGGCCTTTACCGCCTGCGAGCGGGCAGGCCCTCGCGAGCGCGAGCGGCTCGCGGCAGTTGGAAGATCTGGCGGCAAGCGAACGGACGAAGTATGCATATGCTTCTCCCTTCTTTCGGTTGTGACCGTACAAACAAGAAGGGGAATATCGAAAGGCCAGCTTTGAGGGGGTGCGCCCGCGGGATTGAGGAGTGACTTCGGAGCAGCCCGCACATGCGTGGGTCGAGGCAAGTTACTCCTCGCAAACGGTGAAGATCGCGTATGACGAGTGAAACCGGGTACGAGACGCTCTCCCGCCTGAGCACGCGGCATCAGCGGTTTCCAGTTGGCTCCTCCCTGCACGACTTGAGCACTGGAGGAGTCCCCTGGCTTCATCCTCCCAGCTTTTTCGGGATTCCCTTGCTTTTCACTCCCCCTCGCTTCTGCGGCCTGGTTGATTCCTCGCTGAGACGCTCACCAGGCCAGTTCATCGTTCTCAATCTCTTGTATCAGGCTTCCCGGGCTTTTGCGTAGCGCCTCTTAGAGTAGACGGTACTTTTCAGCTAGTCCCTCAGGGATTTCCCCGTGCAACGGAGAAGACCGTGCTAGTATTGCAACACACTCATCTTTCAAGATGTGTCATGAGATGTTACCGTAGTTCAACTGGTCTTCTAGGGAGGATATCAGGTAGTGATGCGAGAGCATCAAGCCACTCGGCACAGCAAACCGCGTCCCCAGGGCAGACGCCTCTCACCACTCGCGCGGATCATCGTCTTCGTGCCGCTCGCGCTCCTGCTCTTTGCCTACGCGCGAACATGGGATGTGAGGCTGTGGAATGCCGCACAGTCGCTTGCCATTCAAGCCCACACCGATTCCTCCAAGCCCATCAGCTTCACGGAAGTGCAGGCTTCGGGGCCGACCTTTTCCCGTTCCTGGTACGTTCAAACTCCTCCGAGTACCGCCATGAGCGACATGCAGGCGCTGGCCTGGCGGGATTCCGCCTGGACATTGAACAGTCATCAATGCGACACAAAACATTACGCCAGTTTCGTCCTGCTCGATTTTGGCGAACCTCATACATTGAGCGGTGTCTATGGCACCTTCTCGGTAACCACCAACCATTTCTGGTCTGATAGCGATATCGCCGCCGCCGCCCAGCGTTACCTGCTCGTGTGGCGCAGCGTCTCCTCGAACTGCCGCCTCAAGCTGGCCATCGGACTGAGTAACCATCATCAATGCGCATCCGATGGCCCTGCTTGTCGTATTCCAGAAGTGGGAATCCGTTGGGCGGAGATGGTGAACAACCTGAATACCTGGATACGCGAACAGGGCTACAACCAGCAACTGCAAGTGTGGGCCGCTTACGATGCCGAAACCACCTGGGATGGAGCGGACCGGACGCGGCAGTTTGTGGACGGCTTTACCGCTCATGACGCCTTCCAAGTCCCGCTCGTGGACTTTGGCGATATGCGGCAGGGAGACCCTCTCGTCGATCCAGATACGGGTCAACCAGAGCAAAGATGGACCGACGAGGACAGGTACTATGTGGCGTGGAAAGCCGCTTACGATGTCTCATTGCCTGAAATCTATGACGGCAACAACCTCTGGGATTGGATACGGCTTCAGCAGAACGACCACACCATGCGCTTCCTCGGCATCATGACGGAAGCCTGCGCCTCCGGACAGGCGCTCGTTCCGAGCGACCCAAGAGTCACGTGCGGCTCGATCTTCAACGGCTACGGGTATGCTCCCTCTACCGCTTTCAATCAACTCAAGCAGAGCATGCTCCAGCAGGCGCCTCTGTACTATGTTACAAGTATGCCTGTGCCGTTTTAGCGCTGTACCATTCTGATGCCCCTTTTTTCCTGGCTCATGTGATCAGCCCGACGTTGTATGTTTCCCGTTGGGAAATGAAGGGTACAGCACGACGTATCGTAGAGATGTGGGTACAAAGAAGTTGGCAGCGTAACGGCTCCCCATGGTTGCTGGCCAGGGGCTTGTGGAATGATGCCGGTGTATCGTCGTTGCGCCCCACGCGTTGGTTGCGGCCCCATGGGCGAGGCAGGCTCAAAGCACCCCATGTCTCGCTTGGCACGATCTGGAACACGCGCTTCCTGCAACGTAGATCGCCGTGTGCTGGGCCGCGAAGACCAGGTGTAACACGGAAGCCCCCAGCGCGATGGGCAGGATCACCGTCGCCACGTCGGCGGCGAAGAGAAAGGTCATGGCGACCAGGCGCAGGCGATTCTGGGAAGCTAATGCGCAAACACAACAGGCACAGCCTGTTTCCTGACAGGAGCTATTTTCTTCATCTCAGCAGCGACCGTGCTGCGTATAATTCTCGATTATAGACACCAAGTTTAAGGCTTCAGATAATTGTGAGTCTCAGGAAACGGTGGTTTGTTGAGACTCTTGCTCCTTGTCTCAAAACTCTTTATTACTTCTTCGTATACATGTCATTTCCAACTCCCTTGAGTAATTTTATCCAGAATCACTTGCGTATAACACCTGATTCTTCAAGGGCCAGCCCAGGTAGACTATGAGCCAACCGCCTGAGCCTCGTGCTCCCCGCACGGGGAATGCCATAGGCGGTCAGCACCATGCCCAATCCTGCGCATTGCCTCCATTCCTCAGGATCAACCTGGGCCTCGCCACCGCAGAGAGCGCATTGCCGATTACCGATTACCGAGACCGCCAGTCCACTGAAGAGCAGATTGCGCATTGCGTCCTTTGAAAGGTTGGAGCACGCTCGCCTCTCACCGGTCTGGTCATCTCTGTTTCTCTTGAGAACACTCTTACACACATTCGACCAGGCGACGGATGCTGCCGCGTACCGGGACGCGCTCAAACCGCTGGTCCTCTTGGATGATGCGCATGGGCATCCCATACGCCGGGTTCAGGTCGCTGCCCTTCGGCTCAATCCTGGCATTCGGCACGACCGCAAGACGGTACCGCTGGAGCAGCATCGCCAGCACCACTTTTATCTCCAGGAGCGCGAATTCCGCCCCGATACATCGGTGTGGTCCGGCGGCGAAAGGCAGATACTCGTACGGCGTTCGGCTGAGCGTTTCCCAGCGTTCCGGCTTGAAGCGGTCTGGCTCCTCATACAGCTCCGGCAAGCGGTGGGTCAGGAACGGGCTGAAGAAGATCGTTGATCCTTTGGGCAGAGCGAAGCCGCCAACCTCACACGGCGCGGACGCGATGCGCATGCTGGTGGGCGTTGGCGGCAACAGACGCAGGCTCTCCTTGATGACGCCATCGAGCAGGGAGCATTGCTGAAGCGACTGGGGCGCCGGGGCCTCGCCGTGCAGCTTGTCATCAAGCTCAGCGAGCAGGTCAGCATGGATGCGTGGATGCTGATGAAGCAAGAAGATGGTCCAGGTCAGCGCGGTCGATGTGGTCACGTGTCCGGCGGCATACAAGCTGAGCGTGTGACTGACCAACTCGTCATCCGTGAGCTTGGTTCCGTCTTCATCATGCGCCTGCACCAGCGCGGCCAGGACGTCGGTACTCTCGGCATCTTTGCGCTTCTGTGCAATCATGGTGCGGAGAAAGCTTTCCAACTTCCCGGCAAGCTTGAGCGTGCGATGATAGGGCATAGCTGGCACGTCGATGAGCGGTGTATACATCAGCCGTGACTGTGCAGCTAGTAACTGCTGGAAGAGCGCTCCGATATGGTCGATCTCTTTCTCATCGTCCAGCCCGAACAGCGTCTTGACCGCGATCCGCTGGGTGAGTTGCTTCATTTCAGCGTGCAGCTCGATCTGGGAGAGAGGCCGCCAGCGTTCCAGCAACAGCCTTGTGAGCGCCACCATGTCGTCATGATACTGCCCGACCTGCCGTGTATGGAAGGCTGGCTGCATCAAATGACGATGCAGTTTGTGATGCTCCCCGTTCATATTCAGCAGATTAGAGAGGAGGAGGCGTCCCAATGCGGTGTCTTTCGTCCCCTTCAAGATCTTCCCTTTCCCCACCTCGAAGAGAGCGGGCTGAGAAAGCAACTGGAAGTTGAGCGCATGCCCAAAGGCAAAGACGTAGGTGGGATCGCCCTGAGCCATCGCGACGACATCTCCGTAGGTGTCGTGCAACCAGCGCGAGTAGGTACACGGGTCGCGGAACAGTTTGAGCAAATTCGCCCCGCTGCCAAGAAGCGGCAAGGCGGATGGGCCGGGAAGAGTTCGCTGTGGAACGGTACTTGTTACCATAAGAATATCTCCATGCTCTTGTCATGTTTCGTCAGGGAGGGGAAGAAACCGAAGCCTGAGCAATCAGGCCGATCTCTTTCCCTCTTTTTGTTCAAAAAACAGGAATGCCGAGAGGACGCTGTTAGATCTCTCTCAGTACTTTTTGCGTCATCCCAAACAGCATCGCCAGACCCAATACGAGACCGCCGAGCGGAAAGAGGATTGCCGGGCCGAACTGATTCGAGAGCACACCAGCCAGAGCCGTTGAGAGCGGATACAACCCTGCTGAGCTGAACATCAACAGGCCCATGATGCGCCCCATGAGATGGCTCGGGATGTTCAATTGGACCGCGGTGAAGAACAGGACCGTGAAGCCGCTGTTGGCGACGGCAGCAATCAACATGCAGACAACTGCTCCAGGGACGCCCCCAACAGGGAGAAGCGCAATCATGGCAGCCACGATCAGGCCACCCAGGAAAATGATCATCCCTTTGTGTTGGCGTTTTCCCAACATGCCAGCGAAGATGGACCCGATAAGCGCGCCCGCGCCCCAGCCCGCCAGGATGAAACCATAGCTGCTCGCGGTTCCATGCATGGGACCGTGGACCAGCGTGGGCAGGGCCACCTCGATCAGCCCGCCCGAAACGAGGCTAATCACGATGAAAAGGAGCAGGGTGATCTGAATCAGCCGCGAGGTGCGCAGAAAGCGCCAGAAGCTCACCTGCTCACCTTGCTCCTGGGTGCTGGTCGCTGGCTTCTCCAGCCCTACTTCTTTCTTGCTTGTTCCGAGTGTGGCACGCTTTTTTGTCCCGCGCATCAGCACGAGCGAACCCGCCGAAACGAGAAAGGTCGACGCGTCGATGGCCAGGGCCGTTGCCGAGGTGAACGTGGCCACGACCACGCCAGCGACAGATGAACCCACCAGGTTCGCGCCCTGCATCGAGGCCATCATCAGTCCGTTGCCAGCTTGCAGGTCGTCATTACTCAGAATATCTGGCGTCATGGCTATGGAAGCGGGTATGAATGCGCCCCCAAAGGCTCCCAGCGGCACAGCGATCGCACAGAACTGCCAGAGCGTGGGATGTTCTCCCAGGGCCAGAGCCGCCAGGAGAGCCATCAACAGCAGACGCACTGTATCAGCTATCAACATGACCCGCCGCGGGCGCAGGCGATCCGAGAGCCAGCCGCCCGCCAGTGTACACACCGCGCGGGGAATGCCGTAGGCGGACAGCACAATGCCCAGTTCCTGCGCGTTGCCGCCCGTCGTTAGGATCAGCCACGGCAGCGCCACCGCGTAGAGCGCATCGCCGAGGATCGAGATTGTCTGTCCGCCGAAGAGTAAAGTAAAATTGCGCGTCTTGAAAAGGTGCAGCATCCCTCCCGCGACCAGTTTGGTCGCGCCTGTTTCCATTGAACCATCCTGCGCATTGGCAGAGCTATCTTGCTTCTGTATAGTGACTGGCATTCCTTCATCTGGATGAAAAGATGTTGACATGTAAATTTCCCTCCCTCTTTCTTAATCGCAAAGATTATGTTATACTAATATTCGCTGATCCGTTAAATAAGATCAATGAAAAATTACCTTGTCTACTAAGCTAATTATATCTTAGCCGGAGGAATAAAAATTGTCAAGTAGTTCGCAAAAAAAACGCGCGGAGGTACTAGGGGAACTCCGGCAGTTCACTGGACTCGGATTGTCCTTTTTCCGGGCGGCGGCGGCCCGAATCGGGATGACCGTCACGGATATGCAGGTCCTGGAGATTTTGGAGAGTAGCGGCCCGATGACCGCCGGGCAGCTCGCTGATCTCACGGGGCTGACCACCGGGGCCATTACCGGGATGCTCAATCGCCTGGAAGAAGCCGGGCTTGTGCGAAGGGCTCGCGATCCCGACGATGGTCGCAGGGTCATCGTCCAGCTTGAAAGAGAGAAGGACGAAAGGCAGAAGATGAGCTCCATGTTTGCTTCCCTTGGGCAAGCATGGGATGAACTGGCGTCGGACTACGATAGTGAGCAGATCGCCTTCCTCGTGAAGTTTCTCAAACGAAGCAACGCGCTGACCAGGAGGGAAATAATCCGCTTGCAAGAGGTGCCAGCGGGCAAGGAGGGAAGCTTCTCCGCTCCCCTGGAAGGAGTGGAGAGTGGGCGGCTCGTTGTTTCCTCTGGGGTCTCCCAACTCGCTTTGCGCGCGAACGAGGGGATGGACGAGTTCTATCAGGCCAGCTTTGAGGGGCCGATGCCGGACGTGAAGGTCAAAGATGGGGTGGTCACCATCCGTTATCCACGACGCTTGTTGGGGTTGGGTGGGGAGAAGCGTGCGGCGGAGATCACCCTGAGTCGCTCCATTCCGTGGCAGATTGCGATCCAGGGCGGAGCATCAGATGTCACTGCCGAGCTGGGCGGTCTCAAGCTCACCGGGCTGGAGGTCAAGGGAGGACTCAGCTCCATCAGCCTGGAACTCCCCGTACCCGTCGGCATAGTTCCCATACGGATCAGCGGGGGAGCGTCAGACATCACTGTGCGGCGTCCCGCGGGCGTCGCCGCGCGAGCGCACCTCAAGGGCTGGGTCTCCACATTTATCTTCGATGATCAAACCTTCGGCGATGTGGGCAACAACGTGCGACTGCAAAGCTCTGGTTTTGAACCGACTGCCCCATACTATGACATCGAAGTCACAAGCTCTGCCAGCATGATCACTATCACCTCTGGTTGACGCCGAACCCGATCACGAACGTGCCCGCGATCACCCGGTTCCCCGGTCATGGAAGCCGTCATGTTCAGGCGCGAGGCCTCCCTGCAGTTAGAACTCTGGACACTGCAGAAGTCGATTGGTATGTGATCATCCAGGCCCCTCCCTACGGCCCCCGCCCGCGCCGGAAAAAGAAGAAACTCGTTTTTCTCCAGATACCATTGTTCCACGAACGTGATGGAATTGGAGGGTAAGCTCGTTCAGAGAGCTTGATTGCTGCGTCCAGCGGCATACACGACCAGACTGCCCGAGGGATCGCATGGACATGATTGCGCGCTATTTGGAACTGTACTGGCTACTTAGGTTATCCGTTCTAAAAATAGCATCACTGGCGGCCCTCTCATTTCCATTTTCTTGCCATTCATACTCCGGGTAGGTGATACATAGGGTTCCTCAATGACTGTTTCTTTCCGGATGTGAGAACGGATAACCTAAGTAGCCAGTACAGGGATACTACCAGGTAGTTGCTCGAGTGTGAGGAGTCTTTGAGAGAGCTTGCCGTGCGGGGCGATAAAGTGAATTACCACTGGTGAGAGAGAGGTCGATGCTCTTCGGTTCCGGTTCGATTATTTATTCATGTTACTATTAATACTATAATTTCTGTTCTCTCGCCTCGAAATCTCCTCCCTACGCTGGCTCTCGTGTCTCTATGTTCCCAAACACGCTCTTCATTGCGGCATTGCAGATTCCCCCTCTGCCTACTCACTCAGTACTCAGAGGCCTTCAGTTCGTCCTTTTCTCTCATCATGCTCGAACAGCTAGACCACGTAGCCAGCACAGGGCTGGTGCAAGTTGAGAACCAGGGCAAAGGACACGTTGACCATCGGTGTGGCTCCTCTGGTGGCTACTGGTCGTCGGTCACCATCTCACTGACGCGCCGGCAGAGCTCGGTGCCGTAGTCAGTCCAGATTCCCGCACCCCAGTAGCGGTAGCAACTGGTCTCCGCGGTCAGCAGGTGGAACAGCGCGTTGCGGTACCGGGGATCGGAGCTTTGGATGCCCGAGGCTGTGATCCGCTCGTGAAACAGGGAGCTGGCCCTCTCCATGGGCACGAGCACCGTGTCGTAGCCCTGGACCCAGGAGATGTTGTTGGTCCAGCTGCCCCCTTCCATGTGGAAGCGCCCGTCCTCGGCCCGCAGCTGTTTGATCACCTCAGCCAGCCGGTCCGGTCCATCGCCTGGGACCATGCGCTCCCAGATCCGTGCTTGGAACAGCGGTTGGATCACCGGGAGGTCGTTTTCATGGACCCCCACAGACTGGAGCCGCTCCAGGTATTCGGTGACGTTCATGATCGGTGTAAGAGAGCCGGAGCACTCGCGGATCACCTCGAAGTACTTGGACGGGAATTCGTTCATCATCACCCCGCCGTTCTCCCCATCGGCAATCTGGGTAACCAGTGGGGGGATCTGTTGGCTGGCGAGATCCAACCGGGACAGACCCTTGGCCTCATCGTACGGCTGCATCTGGCCAATCAGCTTCGTGTCACTGCCCTGTGTCTTGATCACAGCCGTGATGGTAGCGGTCTCACCCCGAGAGTTTGTGCAGACGAGGCGGTGCGGGAGATGGCGGTGCTGCGGAGCCTGTCCATCCGGCTGCTCGATGGTGTGCTCTTGGACGATGACCCACTGGTAGCCGCAGTCGATGAGGGTCTTGACGAACTCGTAGGCCACGTCGGGCTGGTTGGGAAGCGCCATTTCTGAGGGCGAGAAGCCGCGCACCCGGTGAAGCGCGTCAAGGCCAAAGATGGCGGCAAAGTGGCTGCCAGGCCTCGACGTGAAGGCGGTAGTCCTGGACCGGAGTGGAGGGAGCCACGGCGTGGCCCCACGGGCAGCCCAGCCACTCCACCGCCCGGCGGTTGCGCTCGTCACCTGTGAGGCGTGCCAGGGCGTCGAGCACGTCGGTGGCGCCCATCTGGCGCAAGCCGTAGAGCAGCGTGCCAGAGTATTCGAGCATGACCCGCGGCTGGAACCCCTCGTCGAGGAGTTGAGGGACGAACTCGCCCATGCGTTTGTAACACCACAAAAATACGCGCGCGTTGTGGTTGTCACCGCTGTCCGGATGGTCCAGCATCCACTGCAAGTTGCTGATCATCTGCGCCGTTGGCAGCTCAGGACCCCCTGCCGGGATGAGGGGCTGGTGCATGTGCAATGCAAGAGCGAAGGCGCTGTTGATCTCGCCGAAACCTGAGACCCCCTGTGGCAGGAACACCGGCGCGGTCCGGCTAGCCTGCATCGCCTGCCTGATGCGCTCCTCTGAGCCGGAGATGTTGGGAAGCCCATCAACGTATTCCGCAAGGTCAACCATGGTTACGCTCTTCTCGCCGGTCTGGACCGGCTCTCACTTCTGACGGATGTACCCGTAGATGTTGAGGGAGTGCTGCAAAGCCGCTGGCCCACGAGTGATCCTGTTGCCTGCCGTTGATCATCAACTGCCGAAACTGCCCAGGGGATGAATATCACAGTCCAAGCGCGCCAGACATGGCCGACTCCAACGCGTGATGATCGACGTGGTGAAACATACTCGTTGCTTCATTGAGATGAATACACAAGGCACGAATTAACCCTCTCCTTCGTGAAATAGGCGCGTTGGAAGACGCGCAAGAGCAGAATGGATCTCGTTAATTGTACTCGCATCTCACCTGCTTCGGCAAGGAAACGTGATCAATCATGCACAACATGCCGATTTTTGCGAACGGATGCCAGAAGCGAGCCAGCACAGGGCAAAGAGGCTGTTGTGTCTTTTCTGCCAGACGAACAAAACGCTTGACTGGCTCCGCCTCCTCCTTCCTCTCAGTTAAGCTCCTTACGCATATTGTCCTATCAAAGGCACAAAAGAGACTGCTCCAAGATGTTGGAGGTGTAATGTTCCTTGCATTTTGTGGCCAGCTTGTAATTGGTGACGTGTTCTGTCCTCTCCAATGGGCATGACAACATAGCCA
>WNFE01004522.1_pt1 | contig 18287 bp, 16 predicted proteins | sample 5400451 | NCBI WGS metagenome assembly WNFE01 (sample SAMN13153344, study PRJNA577476) | soil metagenome | isolation source: 200 cm saprolite under Douglas fir tree site 2 hole 2 | place: USA:California | collected 2015-04-18
GCTCAAACCCTCCATGGAGCCCTGACCCGCACGGCCCCCGCCGCCTAGATACACGCCGTCTGCCCAGCCGACGGCGTGTATCCGCACGTCAACCCACAGATTCACCGACTATGCCACTACATCAACTGCGGAACCCAGGGAGCATGCTGATCATCTTTGAAGGCGTTGCCAGCCATGCCCAGCTAGCCTGACGAGGCTTGTGCTGCGCCTGCGCAGCGAACTGCTCCCTGAGCTTGTGCGCAGCAAGGTGCTCGACAGTCGAGGAAGCCGAGCGGATGAATTCGCCCATCTCCTGAAGCTTCGCCATGACGACCTTGCTCTCAACGCCAAACTCGGCCGCCAGTTCGTAGACGCGTGGCTTCGCTGCTCCAGCACCCGGCGGCAAAAGTCGGCTCTGTCTCACATCTCGTGATGGTAACGACGCGCACCGCCCAGCCACCGGCGGCAGGAGCGCTGTCCCGGTGATTGTGTCTTCCCCCGAAGATCAGGGGGACCCGGGAAGGAGTGGCTGCCGGTGATCGAAGCAGCCGCGCCGCTTGACAGCGGCCGTTGGTGTAACAGAAGCTGTTACGTCATGGGTGCGAACAGCCGGCTGACGATCGCCGTACACGCCCTGGCCTGGATGGCGCTGGCCCGCGAGGGCGGCCTGGACCAGATGACGTCCGACCAGGTCGCCGCCAGCGTCAACACCAACCCGGTGATCATCCGGCGCAGTCTCGGTGACCTGCATCGGGCGCGTCTCGTCAACGTACGGCGCGGTGCCCGAGCGGGCTGGAGCCTGGCCCGCGAACCGGGTGAGATCACCCTGCTCGACGTATACGACGCGGTGGAGCGCGAACCGCTGTTCGCGATGCACCGTACCGAGCCCAACCTCGAGTGCCCGGTCGGCCACGGCATCAGGCCCGCGCTAGACCAAGTCTACGGCGAGATCGATCAGGCCCTCCGAAGCGAGCTGACGCGAACTTCGATCGCGGACGTACTGCGCTCGACCCTGGGAGTGCGTTGATGAACATCGTGCGGTGTCCGATCGTCGAGCTTCGGCAGTACGCGCTGCACCCCGGCCAGCGCGAGGCGCTGATCACATTGTTCGACCGGGAATTCGTCGAGAGCCAGGAAGAGCTCGGAATGGCGGTCCTGGGCCAGTTCCGCGACCTGGACAATCGCGACCGGTTCGTGTGGCTGCGCGGCTTCGAAACGATGCCGGGGCGGGCAAAAGCGCTGGCCAGCTTCTACAGCGGACCGGCCTGGCGGGCCCACAGTGCCGAGGCGAACGCGACAATGATCGACTCTGACAACGTGCTTCTCCTGCGCCCCGTGTCCGCGCGCTCTGGCTTCCCCGCCCCCGGCACCGCACGGCCGCCCGCCGGGCACAATGAGTCGCCGACGTCGCTCGTCCTCGCGACGATCTACTACCGCGACCGTCCGTTCGATGACGACTTCCTGAACTTCTTCGACCGCCAGGCACGGCCGGCGCTGGCCGAGGCGGGAATCGAACCACTGGCCTGGCTGCAGACCGAGTATGCCGAGAACACGTTTCCCGCGTTGCCGGTGCGCACGGGCGAGCACGCGTTCGCGTGGTTCGCGCGGTTCTCCAGCGCGGCGCAGGCGGGTGCATTTGAGGACCCGTTGTCGCGCTCGAACCTCTGGCAGGAGAAGGTGCTGCCCAGGCTGTCGGCGATGGCCGCCAGAGCACCGGACCGGTTGCGGCTGGCCCCGACCGCTCGGTCGCTCCTGCGCTAGGCGACGGAGTAGACGAGGGCCGTTCCCGCTCAGCCGCCGGTCAGCACTCAGGCCAGTCACTCCGGTCACAGGCAGGCAGTCGCAGGCCCAGGTCGGTTGCCATCACGAAATGTGGGCCAGATCCCAAAAGACGACCCGTGTACATACGCCATGCGTCCCGCTCGACGCCGGCAAAGACGTAGACATTCGCATCGTCTCGGCTAGGGGCGTACCACGCGAGGAGCGGTACTGAGCCGGACGACTCCGACGGCGGGCTATCGGCTTCGTACCGCAGGACCTCGCCTGGGAAGGCCATCTCGCGAGCACCGTCATGCGGTCCGTCGGCCAGCCGGACGCAGACAGCCCGCGCGGGTTCGTGGGCGTGCGGTCGAACGCCGACCTGGCCCCCGGGCCGAGGGGATGGCCGCCATACCTCGAACCATCGCGAACCTGCGGTGCGCTGCAGCCAACGCTGCCGTATCGCCTGTCGGGAAACACCACATGCTGTAGCAATCTCGCCGTAGTCGGACCCGGCGTCGAGCGCATCCTTGATCGTCAGGTCGATCCGCCGCCTTTGACCTCGCGCCGTAATCGGCACCGTCCCGTGACGTACAGGGAAGGTCCACCGCAGGTACATCGCAGGTCAGTGAGAGGTCAGCGGAACTGGCACTGCTGCTGCGCCGCACCGGCCTGCTGGCGGCCGAGGTCCATCTTTGGCCGGTCGTTGCATCCTGCAGACCACGCGCGGCCGGAAGCCCGGCATGCCGCCTAACACCACCGGCGTGGAGCGCAACGAAGCGGCACACCGCCTGGCGGCACAGTTCCGCCCCAGCCCAAGGCGACGCCCCGAGATCAGCAACAGGGCTTTCGCGACAGCCGGCGAATCTCACGGGCCATGCGCAGGCCAGACCGGCGGACCACCAGTGATCGTCCGGGGGGCTGGCGGGCTCTTCACCGAGGACGGCGGGGCAGCGAAACCCCGGAGCAAGCGGTTCGGTGAACCACTGGCTCCGTTTCTGCTGCGTTAGGCCCAGCACCTGCCAGTACCTGCGGAAATGCCCCGTGAGCTGGATGTTCGCTGCCTTGCGGGCCTACTTGCTGGTGTCCCGTTACGGGTCATGATGTGTCACTACGCGCCCCTGCATAGCAGTGGTTACGGACGCATAGCGGACGGGATCGGGCCGGAACCAGCGGTCCGTCGAACCGCTTGATCCTCGATTTCGTGGTCAGACCGCCCCCGGTGACGGCCGCACTCAGGTCTGGCGCTAGCAGCCGATGCCCGCTTGTAACTGGTCAGGTCCCTGCGGATTGTGTCCGGCTCCGCTTGATGTGCGACACGGTGGCTCCACTTGATGTGTGAGGAGCTGAACGTGGCCGGGCAAAGGTACCGGGCCTTGCTGGAGGCGCTGGTGTTCGGGTGACCGGCGTCGCCGCCCTGGATGGAGGGTCGCGGCAGCAGAGCGAAGATGCCTGGGTTGCTGGCAGGAGCGGTGCCCGGTGCCTGCCGGTGTGGAACCGGCCGTGCTAGCCGTTGCGCCACCAGGACGGCGTCGGAAGCAGCGGTGGCGCCGCTACGAGCGGCCCCGGCAGGCTGGTCACTAGCGCGGGACCGGGCAGGCCCGGTCGCCAGGCCAGCAACTCGCCGCGGTCTCCTTCGCTCACGGTCGCGAGCAGCCAGTTCCCGGTGGCGCTGAACGCCAGCCCGGCTTGCGTCTGGGGGTGCAGCTCGAGGCCCGGCACGATGTCAAGGCTGCCCGTATACAGGTGAAGGACCACAACGTCGGCCGGCGGGGACGGGTCCCCGACGGTCGTGAAGCGGGGATCTTGCCTGGCCCGCGCGAGCTGGAAGGCGGCCAGCGCGCCGTCGGGGCTGAAGACGGCACCCGAGACCGGGACGCGCCCGGCCGGCAACTCGAACGTGGCTGCTGGCCGCCCCGTGTTCAGGTTGATGCTTTCCAGGGTGCACGTGCTGTGGGCCGGCGGCGCGCCACAATCGGGCAGGCTCACCAGCACCACGTGGCCGGCGGCACCCATCGCAGAGCCCTCGGCGAGGCGGCGCAGCACCGCGCCGGTCTTCGGGTCGGCGAGTTCGACGGTATCCGGTCGGCCGGCGTTCACCGCGGGGTTGTAAGCCACCACCAAGCCGGCCGCGGTGTCGGCGAGTGGGTAGGTGCTCGTCTTGAGCGTGACCGCCGGCCCGCCGTTCAGCGGAGTCAGCACCGCCCTCGAGGACGACGTCGCCCCTGTCACCGCCCACGCGTGGTGTACGCCGCCGAGCAAGCCGAGAAAGTCGCCGGTCGTGTCGAGCGGGTGGGCGACACCGGCCACGACCCGGTAGACGCGGAAACCATGGCCGGGGCATCGCATGACGAGGGCGTAGCCGGCGTCCGGCCCCGCGACCAAGTTTGTGACCTGCCGGCCGTGATCCGGCAGCCCCGGCAGCGGCCGAGAGACGGCGCGGCCGGCGATGACCTGCCGCAGCGCCGTGCCGCCGACCAGCACCGTCGCAGGGACACCGGCGTGTTGCCGGGCCATGTGGATCTGCGGCAGGTAGGCGTCCCCGCCGCACGCCGCCGGTACCGCCGAGCCGGGAACTAGCGATGTGGCGGGTGACGGGGTCTTCGACGGCGAGGACGTGGCGGCGCCGTGCGGCCAGCTGCGGGCCACGACCAGGCCGGCCAGCGCCGCCGCAGCGGCAACTCCGGCGATTGCCCACACCCACCGCGGTGGCCGAGGCCAGCCACCGAACTCAACCGTGTTGCTCACCGCACACCTCGCTTCATGGTAAGTGGCGGGGTAACCGGTCAGGTCCATTTCCCGCAGTGTGACTGTATGGGTATGAGTCCGCGCTGACGGGGCGGGAATGCGGGCGGTAAGCGATCTTGGCCGGTAGTAGTGTCCGGGTGTGCCCGCTGGTCAAGAACCGCCGCCGGATGAGGTGCTGGCCGCGCTGGTGGCGTCGCTGCGTGCGGAGCTGGCGGGGACGCGGGCGGAGCTGGAGCAGGCGCTGGGGCGGATCGCTGAGCTTGAGGCACGGCTGGCGCAGACGCCGCGGAACTCCTCGAGACCGCCATCCAGTGAGGGGCTGGCCAAGCCGGCGCCGCGGCCGCGGTCGCTGCGGAGGAAGAGCGGCCGCAGGCCCGGCGGGCAGGATGGGCATAAGGGCACGACGTTAATGCAGGTGGCCCGCCCGGACCGGGAGGTGCGGCATGAGCCGGGCTGCTGCGGCCGGTGCGGGGCGGCCTTGGCGGGACGGCCGGTGACCGGGGTGGAGCGCCGCCAGGTCTTTGACCTGCCGCCGGTGCGGGCCGAGGTGACCGAGCATCAGCTAATCGAGCGGGAATGCGGCTGCGGGCAGCGCAACAGGGCCGCCACCCCGCCGGGCGCAGAGGGCCCGGTGTGCTACGGGCCGCGGGTCGCCGCAGTCATCATCTACCTCTACATCGCGCAGTTCCCGGAGCCAGGTCCTCATGATCTGGCTGACCCCTACAGGAGGGCGTCCTGCTGTCGAGTGGTGCCCAAACTTGTCGGTGCAGTCGTGGCTGGTGGTGTTGCCGAGGTCCGATGGGTGCTGCCGCCGTCGTCGGCCTCGGATGGCCCTGGCTGGTAGCATTTTCGTGCCACGGAAGAGTCCAGGGAAGTCCGAAATTAGCTGAGGGTTGACGCGGATCATGCTTGACAGGCGCTTCATCCGGGAAAATGCGGAAATAGTGAAAAGCGCTGTCCGGGTAAAGGGTATTGACCTCGATATCGATGAGTTGCTGTATCTAGATCAGCTGATGCGGAAGCTTCAGTTCGAGGTTGATGAGGCTCAGGCCCGGCGAAAGGTATTCGCAAAGCAGTTCGCGAAGGCGGATGAGGCCAGCCGGGCTGAAATGCGTGCCGAGCATGAAGGCTTTGACCGGGAGCTTCGCGAGCTGCGGGAACGGCTCACTGAGACGAGCGCGAAGCTTCATGAGCTGCTGCTGCTCACGCCAGGGATCCCGTGGGACGGCGCTCCGGTCGGTGCCGACGAGTCGGCGAACGTCACGATCAGAACGTGGGGAGAACGCCCGGAGTTCGGCTTCGAGCCACTTGACCACGTGGAGATCGCTGAGAAGCGTGGCTGGGCTGAGTTCGCTCGCGCCCGTAAGGTAGCTGGTGAGCGCGCCTATGCACTCGTCGGTGATCTCGTCTTGCTGGAACGGGCTATCCATTCCTACGCCCTGGATCTGCTCCGGGCCAGGAACTTCACGCCGATCTCCGTACCGGCCCTCGTCAAGGAAGCCCCGCTCGTCGGGAGCGGCATGTTCCCGAAGGGCCGGGAGGAAACCTACGAGCTTCCGGCCGATAACTTGTTCCTCGCCGGCACCGCCGAAGTCGCGCTGGTCGGGTTGCACTCCGGCGAGATCCTGGACAAGAACCGCCTGCCGGTTCTTTATGCCGGTATCTCGCCGTGTTTCCGGCGTGAGATAGGCAGCGCGAGCCGTGATGTGCGCGGACTGCTGCGGGTCCACCAGTTCGAGAAGGTTGAGCAGTTCGTTATCTGCGAGGCCGACGCTGACGAGTCCGCCCGCTGGCATGAGGTGCTGCTGTCCTGCGCGGAACAGATACTCCAGGACTTCGGGCTGCATTATGAGGTCGTGGAGTGCTCTACCGGGGACATGGGGCTCGGTAAGTTCCGGATGAACGACATCAACACCTGGTTCCCGTCGCTGGATCGCTTCCGCGAGACGCACAGCTGCTCCACGTTGCACGACTGGCAGGCGAGGCGGGCGAACCTTCGTTACCGTGACGACGACACGGTGATCCGGTTCGCGCATACGCTCAACAACACTGCGGTGGCCACGCCGCGCCTGCTCGCCGCCCTCATCGAGAACTTCCAGACGCCGGACCATGGCATGCGCATTCCGGATGTCCTCCGTCCGTACCTCGGCAATCGCGACGTGCTGTAGGACTGCCTCGTCCCGTTCACCCGCGGGCGCTGACTTGGGTCAGCAGCCTCAGGCGTGTTCGCTGCGTGTCCGATAGTAGGCCGGAGCGTTTGCCTTCCGGAGCCCGGCAATCCGCTCGGCATCGCTGTTCGAGCGCCAGCCGGCCGGGACGTCTTTGCCGATGAGTGCCCGGAAGCGCGGGGGGTTCCGGGCAAGTACATCTTCGCCGATGATCTCGTCGTAGCGCTCTTGCGGGCGCATGTACATGCGGGAATACAGGGTGGAGAGGGTGAGCCGGAGTCCTGGGGAGATGCGGGGAAGCGCTCCATGCCAGGTGTTGCCATGGAACACGATGGCCGCGCCAGCGGGGACCTCGACTGGCACGGCTTCCCTTACACCCTGTCCATCGCGCGGCCGGTGACAGTACCGGTGGCTGCCCGGGACGACCGTAAGACATCCGCCAGCGGCGGTGTAGTCGGTCAGGCAGTAGTTGACGTTCGCTACCTGCGCGTACGGCGGCAGCGGATCGGGCACGTAGGCGGTGTCGCTGTGCACCCCGAGAGCAGCCGGGCCGGGTCCCTTGATGTACCCGGTCACGCTGCTGATCGTGCAGCTCTGGCCCAGCAGGTAGGTGATGAGCGGGAGGACCACGGGGTGCAGGATCAGTTCCTCGAATGGCCTGCCTGCCCGGGTGAGCAGGAGCATCACTTCCTGGGTGCGGTCCTCGTGGGACCTGCCCAGGGGGTCAGCGGGCGCACCATCATCCTCCTCGGCAAGCGCGAGGAGCGCCCGCTCAAGCACCGCGATGGCGTCGGGCCGCAGCGCATCCTTGATGACCGTGAATCCAGTGAGATCGAGTTCATATACGTGACGCTCCAGCTGATGCTCGCGTATGAGGGCATCAATGTCAGCCAGGTGCCCAGTGATGAGACGGAATCCATCCGCGCCCTTCGAGGCTGCTGGCCCTCCGAGTGCTGCTGGCCGCTGGTCCACGGTGTATCTCCTGGCAAAAGTAGGGGTGCACGCCTCGGGTGAACGGGGATCATTTCGGCCATTGATCCTGTCTGCGCGCTGGCTCCCACGAACCGGAAGGTGATCGCCCGAATCGGAGCAGCTGGCGAGCCGCAAGCCTCAGCAGGTGATCCTGCGCCTGCATCAGCCGGCCCGTCGCGTCATCGCGGGCAGCCGATGAGAGGTACTGGCGGAGGGTCATCTCAAGTTCGCTGACCTCGTCTGGGCGCAGCCGCGCGAGTGCTGCCCAGCCACGGCGGCTGCGCAGCTTCTGCCGGGCCCAGTGCCCGTAGCTGGCAGGGACGTGTGTGCGGACCGCTGCGCCGGGAGCGTGGGCGAAGGCTGAACCTGCGTCCTTCGCGTGCAGACCTATGGACGCGTCGTCGACGATGGGGACAAGCGGCCTGCGCGGGAACAGATCGCGTCTGATGCCGTAGATGGCACCGGGAAGCGCCCACAGAAGGTCTGGGTGGTTGGCCCGCATCTCCTCCCAGCACCTGAACGATGTCGTCGCCCAGCGTTCGAGCATGCGCTGCTGGGCGTTGGCCGCGCATGGTAGCAGCTCGATGCGCCCGGTTACGACGTCGGCGGAGCCGTCGAGCATCGGCTGTGCCAGGAACCAGAAGGCGTCCGGCTCGACCAGGACGTCCGCGTCGACGAGGAGCAGGATCTGGCCCCGGGCCATGTCAGCGCCGGCGCGGAGGGCGTTGAACTTCCCGGGCCGTGGCGCCGCGTGCCAGCGCAGCTGCGGGTCGTCCGACGGCGGATTCGCGAGAAATGGCGAGGTGGGCGGCATGATCACCAGCACCTCTGCTGGCTGTGGCAGCTCATGAGCCGCCTTCAGGATCGCCGGCAGTGTCGCTGGCAGCGTCAGTTCCTCGTTGCGGGCGGGAACGAGGACGCTGATGCAGGGCCGGACGTGACCACCCATATGTGACAGATCTCCTCGTGTTCTCGTACCTGGCGGCGGGACGGGCACCTGTGCGGATGTGTCACGCGCGCAGGAAAGCCCATGCGGCTGCCCGTACCTGCCGTTGAGCTAGGCGCAGCCCGGCGACGGGGACAAACTCATCGGGCGCATGTGCCTGCTGCAGGCTTCCCGGTCCGTAGACGATCGCTGGTGTCCCCGCTTTGGCGAAGTACCGCGCGTCGGTCCCTCCCGCGAAGGCTGTTGTCGCTGATGGCTGGCCTGTTTCGTGCTGTGCGGCGCGGAACGCCTCCGCGAGCCGGTTCTCAGTGGAGATGCAGTGGGACTGGCAGCCGCCGCCCTGGTAACGCGTGATGAGCACCGTGACGCCGGAGCTACGCCGGACCTTCTCCGCGGCCATGTCGTAGAGCGCGAGCACGTCGTCGCGTTCGCGTCCGGGAAGGACCCGGATGTCGCAGCGCAGCCGGCATTCTCCGGGGATGGTTCCAGGATGGCCGGGCATCGCGAAGTCACCGACATTGAGACGGGGGTGACCGGGGAAGGCCGGGTCGGTCGCGGCGTCGGCAAGGAGCGCTTCTAGCTCGGTGATGTACCGGATCGCCGCCCGGAAGGCGTCATGCCCGCGTTCTGGCGCTCCGGCATGCGCGGCGCGGCCACCGATCGTGATCTCCGCCCAGGCGTTTCCGAGCTGTGCCAGCGACGGAGCGCAGCTTGTCGGCTCGGCCACGATGGCACCGTCCGCGGTGAGCAGTCCCTGCGTCAGCAGGTACTCCGCCCCCAGCCTGCTGCCGTCCTCCTCGTCCGCTACAGCCTGGACGACGAGTTCGCCGGACCACCCCGGCTCGCCCGCGAGGGCGCAGGCCGCCGCGAGCTGGGCGGCCAGGCCGCCCTTCGTGTCACACGCGCCGAGCCCGTACAGGAGGCCGTCGCGTTCCACGGCCCGGAACGGGTCGACCGTCCACAAACTGGCGGTGTTCGGGGCCACGGCCGGCTTGGTGTCCGTGTGCGCCTGGAGTATGAGGCGCCGGCCGTCACCACGGCGCAGGCGGGCAACGACATTAGGGCGCCCCGGCTGCGCCTCATGCCAGCTGACCTCGAAGCCTGCTGCCGAGAGCAAGCCAGCGACCTTCCGCGCAACTGCGTCTTCGCCGCCAGGCGGGTTCTCGCTGGGCGTGGCGATCAGGTCACGGCACAGGCCGGCCACATCAATTCCTGCCCCGGGGGCGTCCTTGGGCTGGTTCACATCTCACCTAATCCATGCCGCGAATCGATGACGGCCAGCTCTGCTGGGTGGCGGGCGCGGGCGAACCGGACGAGATTGCGAGCGTCAGGGGTGATCAGCGTCCGGTCATTCAGCCAGCCGCGTTTTGCTTCGATCAGTTCCCAGAGCGATGCCAGTGCCCTGCGGTTGAGCAGCACAGGGGCGTTGGCGGCGCGGTGCTCAGCAGGCAGGGGCACGCACCGGCCCAGCGCGCCGGCGCCCTGTGCCGGGCCCTCTGCGCAGTCATCCCACGCCGCCGCCGACGGAGCCGCGAACGGGAAAACCTCCGACGCTGGGATGATCCGCAGTTGCGGCGGGAGGGGCTCATCACGGAGCCGGAGGGAGAGCAGGTCGAGCACGGCGATGCTCACCTGCTGGTAGCCGCGTTGCCGCACGATCTCGCCTATCTGTGCGACGGCCCGGTCGTGCTCCGCGGACATGCCGACGTCCAGCAGCAGGCCGCTCGCCTGGTCCAGGGCGGCGGACAACGCCAGGTCCCTTACGAATGGCGGTCCCTTGCCGGCCAGCCTCGCTTCAAGCTGGCTGATGAGGCCGGGTGCCGCGCGCTGGTCGAAACTCGCACGGTCGAGGCATTCGGTCGCAGCCCGGTGTGTCCGGCGTGCTGTCGCGAACCTGACCCCGGTCGGGCACGGGGCGTGGCAGGCGCCGCATTCGATGCATCCGGCGAGGTGCCGTGACGCCAACGGATCCCTGCCGCCGCCGGCGAGCATTTCGGCGGTGAGACGGATGCGTCCTCGTGGTGAGTCGCCTTCTGACCGGTCGTCCTGGAAGGTGGGGCATGCGCTGAGGCAGAGCCCGCAGTTGGTGCACTTGCGCAGCTCATCCCCGACGATGCTGACCCAGGTCACGGCGGTGCCGCCCGGAAAGCGCTGATGATTCGGCCGGTGAGGCCCGATCGGCGGCTTGGGCTGGGCGGTTCGCCGCGCCACCATACGCGCCGGTGCCCTGTGGACATGAAGGCTGCCCGTCCCCCGCCCGCGAGGTTGCGGAGGAGCGCAGTCTGGCGCGGGGAGCCGGCGGGTGCCCCGGCCAGGGAAGTGCCGTCGTCAGCGAGGGCGCGCATCACCGGGTCGGTCCAGCGGTCCCCGGTGGTGACGTCCCAGGGCGTCTGCGGGCTGACGGACTGGAGTATGCCCAGGTGCCGGTCGAGTGTGCCGCCGCGAAGCTCGGCCCTGCCGGTCACGCTGGCGGATCCGCTGGCGGTCACGAGCACACCGAGGTAGCAGAACGGGAGGTCAGCTGTGCGGACGAGTGCGCACAGCATCTCGGCGGTGTCGATGGGCATTTCCGGGCCGCGGATGAGCCTGGAGTCGGTGGGCCTGGGCAGGAGCCGGAGCCGGACGGCGCGGAGGGTTCCGAGTCGTCCTCGCCCGCCGTAGACCAGCTTGCGGAGTTCGTAGCCGGCGACGTCCTTGGCGCAACTGCCGCCGAGGCTGACCGCAGGCTCTCCCGGGTTCCGGTCAAGGTCGGCGCCCAGAATCAGGTCGCGGGGACGGGCTGGCGATGGTTCCCGGAGCGCGGGCAGGCCAGCATCGAGGGCAGCGATCACCGAGAGCCCGGGAGCGGCGCCTAGCGGTTCGTAGGGCAGCTCGTACGGCCCGCCGGACAGTGCTGTCGCCACGTCGGCGAACGTGATGGCACTGTCATTGATCTCCACGAGGGCATCAATACGGCGGACGTGCAGGCCGGGCTGCCGCACGCGGCGCGCCGCCCGCGCCGCGCGGCGGGGGCCGCCGGCCGCAGCTTGTTCTGCAGAGGGGATCACCTTTCCCGGGTTGCTCAGCCCAGCAGGATCGAAGGCGCGCTTGACGGCGCGCATGATCTCCAGCGTTTCGGGCGGGAAGAAGTCCCGCATCAAGCCGAGTTTTTCCAGCCCGATGCCGTGCTCCCCGGACAACGAGCCGCCCATCCCGCGGCACTCCCGCAGAACCTGGCTGGAGAAGTCAAGGAGCCGGGTCCTATGACCAGGGTCGTCCGGGTCGTAGAACGGCGTGGGATGCACGTTGCCGTCGCCGGCATGGAACGTGTTGAGCACCGGCAGGCCGGAATCTGCGGCTGCGCGCCGGATCGAGTCCATCAGGGCTGCGAGGCTGCTGCGCGGCGCGACCGCGTCGAACAGGTAGTAGCGGGGGCAGCCGCTGGCGGCGACCATCCGGCGCACCTTATCCCGGACGAGTTCGGCCCGCCGCTGCAGGAAGGCCGGGATGTCCAGCAGTTCGGGACGCCCGCCATGGCGGCGTGCGATCCTTGACAGCCGCCTGGATTGGCCGGCCACTTCTTCGCAGTGCCCCTGCAGTCCGGCGAACAGCAGCGAGGGATCCGCGTAGTCAGGGCGTCCCGGCACCAGCGCGCCGGTGAGCATGTCCAGGGCGGAAGGCAGCAGCCCGGTGTCGAATACTTCCGCCACGGTGGCGAGCGCGTCTTCCTGGCGTGCGAACGTTGCCAGCATGACCCGTTCGGACTCGGGCGCCCGGACAAGGCGCAGGGTGGCGGAAGCGATCGCGCCCAGTGTTCCCTCTGATCCGGCTATCAAGGCACGGAGGTCCAGCCCTCCTTCCCACGGCTGTTGCTCGTCGAGCACGGCAAGGCTCCCGTCAGGCAGGACAAGTTCGACAGCCAGGATGTAGTTCGACGTCGGCCCGCCTCCGAGAGCGTGTGGCCCGCCGGCGTTCTCGGCCACGTTGCCGCCGATGGTGCAGACTTGATATGAGGAGGGATCGGGCAGGTATCGCCATCCGCCGCGGGCCGCATGTTGCTGCACCGTCGCCAGGACCACGCCGGGTTCGCACCGGATTCGCCCCTCGTCGGTGTCGACGTCGAGTATCCGGTCGAGATCAGAGGTCAGGATCACCATGCCACGGCGCGCGGGCAGGGCTCCGCCGCTGTACCCGGTTCCGGCGCCCCGCATGACGAACGGAACCCCGCGATGATAGGCGGCAGCGACCAGTGCTCGCAGGTCGCCAGTGTCGCGGGGCGAGGCCACCAGATCCGGATAGCCGCGCTCCAGGGATGCGTCATAGGAGTGCAGGAACCGGGTGGTCTCGTCGCTGCGCACGCGCTCCTTGCCGAGAAGCCGCACGGCGTCCTGACGCAGGTCCTGACATCGTGCGCGATGTTCGGGCGCCTGAGCGGCGTCATCCCTCCCGCTGGCGGGCCTCTGCGCCTCAGTCACCGCCGGTCTCCCCGCAAGATGCGGCAGATGCGGGCTGGCGTACTACCTGCTGGGGGCGCCCGGTGTCCAGCGCGTCTAGCGCGGCCTGGCAGGTACTCATCACGTTGAGGACATCTGGCAGCGGCACGCGGTCGGACGCCTCATCGCGGGCAGCGCAGTCGGCGAAGTGCTGAAGCTCGGCCACGAGGGCGCCGCTCCGCGCGTCCGCGTAGCGCGGCCAGAAGAACAGCTCCGGGTACGTGACCGTGTCGGCGGACCATGCTTGCAGAACCGGTTCGTTCCGGACGACGTAGGTTCCGTCGGCCGTATGCACGGTGCAGTCGAAGACGAACCCGTAGGGGTAGCTCGCGGCCAGGTGCCACGAGTTCTGCACGACCGCGCGCAGGCCGCCGTCCCACTCCAGCACAAGGTCAACGGCGTCGGGGTATTCGCGGCCCAGGAAATGGGAGGCGAAGGCGGTCACCCGGCCGGGTGCGCTGCCGGTGAGCCATACCGCGAGGTCGATGTCGTGGACAGCGGCGTTCAGGACGGGATGGACACGGCCATAGACGTTGTGCGCCGTGGCCTGGAAATGCCTGCTCAGGGACAAATGGCGGAGAGGTCGCCCCCGGACCATCTCCGCTAAAGCGACGTGGCGGGGGTCGAACCGCAGCACCTGCCCGGCGTAGATCCGCCGGCCAAGCCGCACGGCGAGCTGGACCAGGTCCGTGGCCACGTTCAGGCTGAGGGCCAGGGGTTTCTCCACTACGACGTCGGTGCCTGCTTCCAGGGCGGCGCGGACGCACTGCGCGTGCTGGTCCTCGGTCACGACCACATCGAGGAGGTCGATCCCGCTTGCCAGCAGGGCGTCAACCGATGTGTGCCGCGGAAGGCCGGCGGGGACACCTGGCGTGTAGCTTGCGCCCGCATCCGCGTGGAAGTGCTCCTGGGCGCTCTGGACCTGAATGCTGAGCGCGCCCGGGTCGCGATCGCAGACGCCCACCACCTCAGCCCCGCGGACGGCCCGCCAGGCGTCGAGGTGGGTACGGCCGAACCACCCGAGCCCGGCCAGGCCCACCCGGAGGGTCTCGCCGCGCCTCACGGCTGTGCCTTTTCACCGCGAGTTACCTTGAACGGGCCGACGAAGATCGCGTCCATGCCGGGCGCCCGCCGGAAGCACTCGATCGCGTCGCCGGGCGACTCAGCGATCGGCATGCCGTCAACGTTGAGGCTGGTGTTGAGCACCGCCGGAGTGCCGCTCGCTTGCGTGAACAGCATGACCAGGCGGTGAAGATCCGGGTTCTGGCGCTCCGAGACCGTCTGCAGCCGTGCCGAGCGGTCCACGTGCACGCCTCCGGGGAGCCGGCTGACGGCGTCGCTGCGGACCGGTGCGACGTGCATCATGAAGGGCACCGGGGAGCGCAGCTCGAACGTCTGCCCGGCGGTCTCCTCGGCGGTGACGGGTGCATACGGCCGGAACCACTCCCGGTACTTGACCATGTTGTTCAGGATCTCCCGCGACCAGGGACCGGCCGGATTCGCGAGGATGCTGCGGTTGCCGAGCGCCCGGGGACCGTATTCCGACTGACCCTGGAACCAGCCGACGATCCGCCCGGCCGCCAGGTCGCACGCGGCCTCGGCGACCACGTCGTTCATCTGCTCGCAGACGAGATCGTCCTGGCCTGCCACGGTCGCCAGGACCGCCTGATCGTCGAAACAGCCCCCCAGGTAAGGCTGGCATGCCCAGCGCGGTACCTGCCCAGTTGAGCGCCAGAGGATCAACGCAGCCGCGCCCAGCGCGAGCCCTTGGTCACCGGGTGACGGCGGGACGAACACGTCGGGTATGCCGAGGGTGTCCTGGAGCCGGCGGTTCATGACCGAGTTGAGGAACACCCCGCCGGAGCCGCAGACCGCGCTCACATCGTGTTCCCTGGCCAGGTCCCGCACCCGCCGGCACACCGAGTCCTCCAGCTCGGCCTGGCACCATGCTGCGAGGTCGATGTGCAGCGGGTCGAAGCGTTCTCCCGCCTGCCGGGGCGGGGGGAGCCGGACACCAGCCCGCGCAAAGAAGCTGGCAAGGTCACGCAACCCATCTTCGCTGTTGCGCAGCAGGGTTCTCGGCTGGCCGTGGACGTCCTCCTCGAACAGCCGCAGCCCGCCGAAGCGCTCCCGGTCGCCGAACGCAGCCAGGGCCATCGTCTTGCCAGACTCCTGATAGCTGCGGAAACCCGCGTAGCGGGTTACTTTGCTGTACGCCTTTCCGTACCCGACCTCGCCGGGCTCCGCCTGGTCGCGCGCCACGAGCGCCAGCGCATCACCGTCGAGCAGGTAATAGGACGTCCGTTCCAGGGCGTGCTGCCACAATGCCGGGAAGACCCGCGACCCGAGAATCGAGCCCTCGTTGTCGATCACGGCCACGAGCGCACGGCGGTACCCGCATTGTGCTACTGCCGACAACGCGTGCGCCAGGTGGTGAGAGGGCACGACGCGGTACTCCGGGCCAGCGCCCAGGGCCTCCTCGACGATCCCCGCCACGGCGGCGTGCTCGGCGTCACCCGGCGCATCCGGGCGGCCGAAGGTTGACACGGCGACCGTGGCGACGTCCGCGATCGACAGGCCGAGGGCATCGAGGGCGTACTGCGCGGCGGCGGCGAAGCCCCCGTCGTACTTCTGGCGTGTGACCCGTTCCTGCGCGACGGCGAACAACGGCTGGCCGTCCACGACGACTGCGGCGTTCCCGTCGGCGGCGTACCGCCCGTCCGGCTGGACGGTGCAGTGAATACCCACAACGACGTCGCTCATGACACCCGTTCCGCGACGAGGATCAGCGAGCCAGGCACCCGTTCCAGGTGTTCGCGGGTGAAGACGTTCCGGGGATCATTAAGCCCATATTTCGACCGCCGTGCGAACGAGTCCGGCACCATGGCGGGAAGCGGCTCGTACAGCCCGCGCAGTATCAAAGGGGCCGCGAGCACGGCGCTGACCCATTCCTGTGTGGAGCGCCGGAACCGGCGCATCTCGACCTGAATGCCGGCCTCAGGGAAGTCATACGGCCAGGCCTGCCAGCCGCGGGCAAAGTAGTTCTCGACGATGAAGGCGTTACCGCGCCACTCGCCCGACAGGCGCACCGGGTGATCGACGCTCACTATCAGGAGACCTCCTATGCGTAGCTGCCGTGCCAGGTCGCGGAGCGCTGTCCGCGCGTCAGCGACGAACTGCAGGGCATACACGGACAGCACGAGGTCGAAGTCGCCGGGCAGGCCGCTGACGCCACGATCGCCCAGCTTGAGGAACTCAACCGAGGCCCCCGCCTCGGCCGCGAGCACCCGGGCGAGGCCAAGCTGCCGTTCGCTCGGGTCGACCGCCACCACCCGGCTGGCGCCCGACAGGGCGCATGCGATCGCGTTCTGGCCGCCCCCGCAGCCGAAATCAAGTACCTGGCGTCCGGCGACGTCGAAGCCGATCCCCAGTTCGCGAGGCGACGGCACCATCGGGCCAAGATGGATCTCGCCAGTAGGGATGGCGTACCGCGCCTGGTAGGCGGCCGACACGGCATCCCAGGCTGCGACGACCGCCTCATCCACGAGCCGCGTCACAGCCATGCCGTCACACGGAGCAACTCGGGTTCGGCTCCCATCCTGCGCGCCATGCGGCAGTAGCCTTCCCAGACCACGGACCAGACCTGCAACGCGTCCAGCCACGCTTTCTCAGCGGTCGCCGCATCGCAGTGCTCCGCGACCACAGCTGCCTTGAGCCGCTCGACGGTCCCGCAGGCGGCAATGCCGGCCTCTCCGTACCGGTCACGGAAGAAGTCCCGGCCGACCCGCGCCCAGTCATGCAGGATCTCGATGTTCCGGCCCGCTTCAAGCTCCTCGTCAGTGAGTCCGACATGCACCCCGTCCCGCAACGCTTCTTCCGCATAGCGGCACGACTCCTCGACCAGCCGCTGCGGGGCCGTTTCCCAGTCCAGCGCCCACGGCAGGTGATCGAGGATGTTGCGGTAGTGCGAAAGCGCTTGATGCGCGCCGTTCAGCCAGGCCCGGTCGCGGGCCGGCGGTCGCCCGAACACCGACAACGCCTCCGCGCTTCCGACGAGGATCTTGTGGGCGGCGAACCAGCCGAGCCCGATTGTCGGGGAAATGTTGTACCGATCCTGCGAAGCCTCGCCCGCAAGCACCTTCGTCGTCAGGGTTAGCAGGGGGCGGTCGAGCCACGCCGGATCCCGTTGGCTGATCGTGTAGGGATGGCAGTCGATCACGAAGTCGACGCTTTGCTCACGCAGCGCCCGGCGCACGTCAGCGAAGACCCTGCCGAGTTCAGCGCGGACCCTCGGCGCTCTTCCTGGGGCAGCGATGAAGTACACGTTGAGGTTGGGTCGCCGGGGGTTCCAGCTCCCGCGCGCATAGCTGCCCGTCAGGTAGACGGTCTCGACCGCGTCGCGCTGGCTCACCGCATAGTCGGTGATCTTCGCGAGCACCACGTCGTCGATGAGTGTGGCCCACTCGATAGCCCGCGCACCCTCGCCGGTATGGGCGGCTGCTGGCTCGGCAGCGTCGACGTTTAAGTGGCCAAGACCGTCGGCAGAGTAGCTGCGGATGCCTTCGCCGCGATTCGTGGTCATTGTTCCTCCCAGATCGCCGGCGCCAGGCTTCTGGCGGAGCAGCTGATCACCTAATGTGACCGTTCATCTGACCGTTGCGAACCCTGCATCGGCCGTCAAGACCATGGCCGCGTGACATTGCTGTTACCGTCGGTCCCGGATCGCGGAAGCAGCAGCGCGATGGTTCCTGCCTGCGAGCCCGACGTTATGGTCTCGGTGGAGCTGGCTCGCTACGGGTCGGCATGTGTCCCCTCGGCGGCAAGTGTTCGTTGACGACTCGGACCCGGGGACAGGAGGTCACGTCCTTCCCTGGTCCATCTCAGCGGCAGGCGTTTCCTATCAGTTCGAGTAACTCGGCGACATGCTGTTCTTCAGCGCACGGCCGCAGGTGGCCGCATCGGCACCGGCCGGGGTTGTCACTGGTGCCGTGGGTGGCGAACCTGGTGATCAGGAGATCCAGGTACCGGGCAGATCGGGCATGGCCTGGCCTGAGCGTGCGGCCACAGCGCCCGTGATCGTGGTGCTCATCACCCACCTCAATGGCTCGTGGCTGCTTCCGCCCGGCTGTGGGCCGGTGCCAGCACCAGACCGTCACCCGCCCACCATGCGTTCCACGATAGATAATGCACCCAAGCTAGCTTGAGCATCAAGTAACTACGGATAGATTCTCTATCCATCATCTG
>WNFE01005415.1_pt1 | contig 18221 bp, 18 predicted proteins | sample 5400451 | NCBI WGS metagenome assembly WNFE01 (sample SAMN13153344, study PRJNA577476) | soil metagenome | isolation source: 200 cm saprolite under Douglas fir tree site 2 hole 2 | place: USA:California | collected 2015-04-18
TCCCGAAACGTGGCGGCGAGGACGTGGCCGGTGGCATCGTCGATGGCCGCGAGGAGCGTCAGGCGCGGGCCCCGTTGCTGCAGCCAATCATGGTCGCTGCCGTCGAGTTGCACGAGCAGGCCGGCTCGGGCCATGCGCTCCCGGCGCCGACGGTGTCGGGGCGGGCGGCGTCGGCGGGGACTGCGGAGCCCTGCCGCGCGGAGGATACGATGGATGGTGGGTTGGGACAGCACGAGCCCTTCGCGGTCGGCCAAGAGCTCGCTGAGGTGCGTGTGGTTGACCCCGGCGTAGGTAGTCTGGGCGAGATGGACGAGCCGCGCCCGGGTGGCGGTCGCGACGCGCTGGGGGGAGGGACGACCGCGGTTGCCATGGACCAGTGCCTTGGGGCCGTGCCGGCGGTACGCCCGGCGCAGACGTCGGATCTGGCGGGTGGAGAGGCCTAGAAGGGCAGCCGCTCCGGCCATCAACAGCTCGCCACGGTCCAGGGTCTGGAGGACGATCAGGTGCTGCTCTGCACGTTGCGTCAAGGTGATCATGCCTCCCGTGCTTCGGCGTGAAGGGGGAGGACATTTTCACTGAATCGTTAGGGCGGACAGAATCACTGAATAACCACACAATTTTTCACGGGACTTGCCAACACGGGAGGCATCGGATACACTACCGACAGCCAATTTGGCCAGATCGCTCATGTAGGATGTCCTGGCCGTCCGCCCTGCGACGGTTGGGCCAGGATTAGGAGGGACACATGGCCCCTAAGACTGTCAAATCCCGCGCCAAACCAGCATCTCGCTCGTCTCGTCCCAGCTCCCGTCTGGCAGCTCGGACCGCGAGAAAAGCCGCCACAGTGAAGGCGGTGCGGCCTGTTACGGTCGGCCGGCCTGCGGTGAAAGGGAAGCCGCTGAGTCGGCGCGAGGTGACTGAACTCCGCCAGGTGCTCGGGCAAGAACGCCAACGGTTGATGGCTGAGCTGGAGGCGATGGAGGAGCACACTCCTGAGGTCGAGGAGCAGGTCGGCATGGATATCGGAGGGGGATATGACGAAGACCTCGCCGATGTCGCCAGCACGACGTTCGAACGAGAGAAGAGCGTCGCTCTGGAGTCTAGCGTGCAGCACGTATTGACCCAGGTCGAAGAAGCCCTCGAGCGCATCGAGGAGGGGACCTATGGCCGCTGTCTGCGGTGCGGGAACTTCATTGATTACGCGCGGCTGAAGGTCCTCCCCTATGCGACCCTGTGTATCCGCTGCAAGGAGCTAGAAGAGAAGACGGCCCGCTGATCCGCGGGCTAAGGCGCTCTCGGAAAATCGGCGCGGGCGTGCTCATCGCCGTGGTCGGCGTCGACCAGGCTCTCAAGCTGGCGGTCGCTTCCACGCACCCCCTCGGGGCCTCTACCGCCCTGCTCGACGGCATCCTCAGCCTTACGTACATCCGCAACCCCGGCGCAGCGTTCGGTTTGCTCCCCCAGGTGCCCGTGTTGGTGCCCGCGCTGATCGCCTTGACCTTGTTGTACGCGCTCTTCTACAATGATGCGCGGTGGGCGGCCCCACTGCGGGTGCAGGGGGCGCTCGCGCTCCTGGCGGGCGGCGCGGTGGGAAACTTGATCGACCGGATTCGTTTGGGGGCTGTCGTCGACTATATCGACGTCCACTTCTGGCCGGTGTTCAACGTGGCCGATCTCGCCGTGACGACCGGCGCCGCGTTGTTAATGATCTCGCTGGTTGCCCGCACGCCACCCGCGGCTGCCGATCCGAGGTGATGACATGAGACCGATCCTATTTCAGATCGGCCCGCTTCCGATCTCATCGTTCGGCTTATTCTTGCTGCTCGCGTTTGCCATGGGGATCGTCCAGGTCCGCCGCCGCGCCGCAGCGTTAGGAATTAATCCCGACGAGATGCTCGACATCACACTGTACACGATCATTGGCGGGATTGTGATGGGCCGCCTGGGCTACGTCGTGACGAACCTGGGGACCTTCACCGCAGAACCGCTCCGCATTCTGACGATCTGGCAAGACTCGGGGCTCGTGTTCTATGGCGCGCTTGTCGGCGGGGCGCTGGTTATCGCCCAATACGCGCGCGCTCGTCAGATCCCGCTGCTTCGCTTCCTTGATATCTTCGCCCCCGCGCTCGCCTTCGGGTATGCCGTGGCGATGATCGGGGCCTTGCTGCACGGCCTGTACTTGGGGCGCCCGACAACCGTGCCCTGGGCAGTGCAGATATCGTTTGAGCAGCGGCACCCCACGGCCGTCTATCTCCTGTTCGCCTCGCTGGGGACGTACATCGTGCTGTGGGCTCAGGAGCGGCGCACGGCCGCGGCGGGGACGCTGATCTTCCTGTGGCTGCTGCTCCACGCCGTCTCGCGCTTTGTGGTGGAATTCTTCGTGGACAGCCCCGCGATCGTCGGGCCGCTGACCGTGGCTCAGGCTGTCAATCTGCTCTTTGCAGTCGGGGCGGCCGCAGGCCTCCTAAACGTGAACCGCGCCCAGCACGAGGCCGTGCCCCAACCCCCGACACACTGAGCGAGTCCGACGCCAGGTTTCCGACAGCAAGCGGAGAGGCTTTCGGAGTAGTCTCCTAATGGAGCATCACGTGTACTTCGTCGATGCCCTTCACCAGGGCCGTCGGCTCGACGCGTTTTTGGTCTCCCACTTGCCGGCCCATTCGCGGTCACACCTCAAAGGACTCATTGAATCGGGGCTCATCACTGTCGATGGTGTCCCAGCAAAGCCATCTCTGCACGTCCGGCGCGGGCAGCGAATCGAGATCACCATTCCTCCGCCGCCTCGGGCCGAGATTGTTCCTGAAGCGCTGCCCCTGGACGTCATCTTTGAGGATGAGCAGGTGCTCGTGGTAAACAAGCCCCCAGGCCTCGTCGTGCATCCCGGCGCCGGACGCTCGGGGGGCACGCTTGCCAACGCGGTGCTAGCGCGCGTCCCTCAGATGGCGGGGGTCGGCAGCGCGTTACGGCCGGGAATCGTCCACCGGCTCGACAAGGACACCTCCGGTCTGCTGATGGTGGCCAAGACTCCTCGGGCATATCGCGCTCTGCAGTCTCAGGTAGCCGGCCGGACCATCAGCCGAATCTACATTGCGCTGGTGGATGGGGTGCTGGGACGGGACGAGGGGACAATTGATGCGCCTATCGGTCGCCACCCGCATCACCGCACCCGCATGGCGGTCGTCCCCCGCGGGCGGCCGGCCGTCACGCGCTACCGGGTCCGCGAGCGCTTTGCGCATCACACGTTGGTGGAGGTCCAGCTGGTGACGGGCCGCACGCACCAGATCCGGGTGCATTTCGCCCACTTGGGGTACCCCGTGGCGGGCGACCCGGTCTATGGTCGGGCCGATGATCTGGGCATTGGGCGGCAAGCGCTGCACGCGTTCCGGCTGAAGTTTACCCATCCCACTTCCGATCGAAGGGTGGAGTTTGAAGCTCCTCTTCCCGCAGACCTGAGCGCGGGCATCGCTCGCGCGCGCGCAGAGGGTTTGTCGGCATCGCAGCGAAAGGGCACGCCGCAGCACCGCGGGGTGAAGCGAGAGCCGAGGAGGAGCAAGCGGCGATGACCGGATGTCGTGAGGACGTGCACGCATGGTGACCTCTCCTATGAAAGAAAAAGCACAGGTCATGGATGCTGAGGCCATGCGCAGGGCCCTGGTGCGCATGGCGCATGAGTTGCTCGAGCGCAACAAGAGCGCGGATCACCTCGCCCTGGTGGGGATCCGGACGCGTGGGGTCGTCTTGGCCCAGCGGCTGGCGAAGACGGTTGCGGACATCGAAAGTGTGCAGGTCCCGTTGGGCACGCTGGACATCACGCGCTATCGCGATGACCGTCCCCAGCGCGGCGCGCCGACCGTGCGGCCTGCGGTGTTGCCCTTTAACGTTGCGGAGAAAACGATCGTGCTCGTAGACGATGTGTTGTACACGGGGCGCACTGTGCGGGCGGCGCTGGACGCCCTCATGGATCTCGGTCGGCCTGCCGGCATCCAACTGGCCGTCTTGGTTGACCGCGGGCACCGAGAGCTGCCAATCCGCCCGGACTATGTCGGTAAGAATCTCCCCACGTCCTCGCGCGAGCACGTGGCGGTCCGAGTGCAAGAACTCGACGGCACTGATGCGGTGGTGATCGAAGAACCTGGAGATGACCGCGCAAACGCGTAACCCCGCAGGCCGTCAGTTCGGCGTTCTGTGCCTCGGAGCGATTTCCTCAGTGGTGGGGAAGGGGTAGAAAAGCAAGCTTCACGTTGCGCTCTGCGGGCGCTCTTTGTGTCCTCGGCCCCTTTCCACGACCCACGCATCTGGCGCAACGGGTGAAACCCTTAGCGTTTGTTCACGCGTGTATGTGACCAGCCCAGGTTTGGCCCCCTGCAGTTTGCGCACATACTTCCGCGGCGTGTAGTCCACTAGCACGGACGGTTCCTCGCGCGCTTGGCTGAAGAAGGCCGCGAGGGCTGCGGCTTGCCTGATCGCCTCCTCGGGGGGCGCCTTCCCGTCGGTCTTTAGAATGACATGGGCGCCTGGAACGCCGCGCGCATGGAGCCAGAGGTCCTCGGGCGCCGCCGTTTTGAACGTAAGCGCGTCGTTTTCGCGGTTCGTACGCCCCACAAGGACGAGTCTCCCCCCCGCTAGGGCGAATCGGCGTGGGCCGGATTTCGCAGACGGCCGAGTGGGTCGTCGTGGTGTTCGGCGAAGATAGCCTTCATCAGCTAACTCCTGACGCAAGTCGGAGAGGTCCTCCGCCGTTGTGGCTTGTGCGATCAACGTTAGGACCGACTCCAGGTACGTGCGTTCAGCTTCAGCGTCGCTTAAGCGGTTCGCCAGTGTCGTCCGGGCATCGCGGACGCGTTTGTAGCGCTTGAACAACTGTTGCGCGTTCCCCGATGCCGATAAGGCGGGATCGAGGGGGATGGTCATCGGCGTTCCATCAAACCCGGGGAGGGTCACTTCGGACGCACCGGGGGGGACCTGGCTCGCGTACGTGAGCAGGAGCTCGCCGTGCGCTCGCAGCCGTCCCGTGCGTGCGGCTTCCTCGATTGCCTGACGGAGTTCGAGTTCCCTCCGTTCCACGCGCGCTAGAGCCCTACGTACGACCGTGAGGAGGGCAGTGCGCTGTTCGTCCAGGCGGGCCGCGGGGCCAAACCGTCCCAAAGTAGCCGCCACGGCTGCACTCATGCTCGCCGCCGGACGGTGCGGCAGGGAGGCGAGGTGCTCGTAGGGAAACGGGGCAAACCCTACTGGTTCGTCGCCCTCGAGATAAATGGTCGGCGTAAACGCCTGGGTCTGCACGATCCTCACAAGACTCTGCAACTCCGTCCACAGCTGCGCGATCGTATCCGACTGCGCGTTCGCCGGGGCCTTGGGATCGAGCCGTGCCCGCATGACAAGTTCGGTGGCGAGGGTGGGGCTCAGCCCAAGGACGGACGCCACAAGATGCTGCGCGAGGGGATCGTCTGATGAGGTCAGCAGCTGACGCAGGGCATCCTCGGTGAGGTCGGACGGAGACGGCCGGTCCACGGGCGGAGGCGCATAGGGCGAGCCCGGGCGCACGACGCGGAGGGCTGACTTTGTCGGCGGCACGGTCTTCAGGCTGCCGGTAATCATCCCATTCTGCACCAAGATCAGATTGCTATAGCGGCCCATGATCTCTGCCACGAGGTCGAACTTCCCCCCCAGCGTGGTGAGGGCGAGTCGCAGGACGCGTTCAAATGGAATCTGATGCACCGCGGTGAGTCGGGCCCCCTCGAGCCGGCTGCGTAGGAGCTGGCCGAACGTCGAGAGTTCACCCCCAGTCAGTCGCTCGATGAGGTGGACGCGTCCCCACCGCGCATGGATCGACACGAGAAGGCTTACCGGGCCGGTGCGTCCGCGGAACTCGATCGCGACTTCCTCGGGGTCCGGCTGCGTCACCCGCCCGAGGCGGGATCCCACGAAGGCCCCGATCTCACGGGCAATCGCGGCGAGGACCACGCTATCGAACGACGTAACCACGCGAGGCATCAAGTTCACGTTAACCGAGCCGCACCTCTCCTGCAACCGCATACTCCAGCAAGCACAGGAGTCGATGCGCGTTGACCAGAATCACGTGTGCATGATTCGCAGCATGACTGGATTTGGAAGTGCGGAGGCCCTCACGCCGTCCGGGCGTTTCACCGTCGAGATCCGGTCCGTCAACCACCGGTTCACGGAGATTGTCGTGCGGCTCCCCCGCGATCTGTCGGCACTAGAAGATCGCGTACGCGCGTTGGTGCAAGCCCGTGTGTTGCGGGGCCGAATCGAGGTAACTATAATGAGGGAGGAACGCGGGGTGCGGCCTCGGACCGTGCGGTCCGATCCCGACCTCGCGCGTGCGTACGCCCAGGCGTTGCGGGAGTTAGCCGACGTCCTGGGCGTTGCTGGTGAAGTCAGCCTCTCGCAACTCATCGCCTTTCCCGATGTCGTCAAGGTAGAGGAAACGCGTGAAGACGTGGAAGGATTGTGGCCCGCGTTCAGCCGCGCGGTGGAGGACGCCCTGACCGCGCTGGTCACGATGCGGGAGGCAGAAGGCGGGCGTCTTGCCGCGGACATGCTGGCGCGCGTGGACCGGATCGACGACCTCACGCGCCTCGTCGATGCCCGCACCCATAGCGCGGTATCGGAGTATGTGCAACGCCTCCGCCAGCGCATTGCCGAGCTGTTGGGGACGGTCCCCCTCGATGAGAACCGGTTGGCCACTGAGATCGCGATCTTCGCCGAGCGGGTCGACGTCACCGAGGAGGTTACGCGTTTGCGCAGTCACCTCGTGCAGGTTCGCCACGATGTCCAAGATTCCGCCGGAGCGGTCGGCCGGCGGCTCGAGTTTGTCCTGCAGGAAATGGGGCGGGAAGCCAATACCATCGGCTCGAAGGCGAGCGATCTCGAGATGACCAAAGCTGTGATCGCCATCAAGGGAGAGCTGGAGAGCCTGCGCGAGCAGGTGCAGAACGTGGAGTAACCGATCGAACGACGATGAAGGACGGCACCGACGAGTTCAAGCTAATCAACATTGGGTTTGGCAACATCGTGGCGGCCAATCGCATCATCGCCATCGTGGCGCCCGACTCCGCCCCCATCAAACGAATCATCCAGGACGCACGGGACAAGGGTGCGCTCATCGACGCCACGTACGGGCGCCGGACCCGCGCCGTCGTCATCACCGATAGCGGCCACGTCTTACTCTCTGCGGTACAGCCCGAGACCGTTGCCCATCGCTTCGTAGGCGACGACGAAGGCCCTCCGGCGTGATTGCAGCGCAGCCTCGACGCTCGTGATCATCGCTATCGCGGGACCGATCGGTGTCGGGAAGAGCACGGTCGCGCGCCAACTGGCCGCGGCGCTGGGGTACCGCTACATCTCGGGAGGAGAGGTGTTCCGACAGATCGCCCGGGAGCGGGGGATCTCGGTCACCGAAGTGAACAAGCTGGCGGAGCAGGACCCGTCGTGGGATCGCGAGTTGGATCGCCGGCAGAAGGAGCTGGCCAAGGCGGGCGACTGCATCGTGGAGAGTCGGCTGGCGGGGTGGATGGTGGACGCCGACTTGGCGATCTGGTTGCGGGCGCCCTTGGATGTGCGCGCTGAGCGGGTCGCTAGGCGGGAGGGCCAGCAGCTGGAGGCTGCGCGTGCGGAGCTTGTGGAGCGCGAGCGCAGCGAATGGGCCCGCTACCAGCGGCTCTATGGTATCGATATTTCCGATCTCACCCCCTACCATGTGATTATCGACACCACCTACTGGGAGGCCGGAGCAATCGCAACGACCCTGGCAGGTCTGGTGCGGTCTATGCAGGGCACAGACCGGAGGACAGGTCGAGTCGAGGAAAGGCGAGCACCAGGGCGCGGATAATGGCTAAAGCGCGGCTAGATGGCAAAGTCATCGTGGTTGGCGTGACCGGCGGGGTGGCGGCGTTCAAAGCCGCGCACCTCGTGACCGGATTGCGCAAGCTCGGCGCTGAGGTCCATGTCGTCATGACGGCGGGAGCCACCCAGTTTGTCGCGCCCCTGACCTTTCGCGCCCTCTCCCAACACCCGGTGGTTGTGGATATGTGGGATCCTCACAGCCCCTACGATGAAGCCCATGTGGCGCTGGGGGAGCGCGCGTCGCTTTATGTCATCGCACCGGCGACCGCGCATACGCTGGCCAAACTCGCGCTCGGCCTGGCCGATGATGCGGTCAGCGCCACCGCACTTGCGACGCGGGCGCCGGTGGTAGTGGCCCCCGCCATGACGGACTCGATGTACGAACATCCCACGACCCAGGACCACCTGCAGAGTCTACGCCGGCGCGGCGTCCACATCACGGGTCCCGTCGTCGGCTGGCTGGCCTCCGGAAAGGAAGCGGTCGGCCGCATGGCCGAACCGGAGGCCATCATCGACGAGATTTGCGCCATTCTCGAGGCGAGGTAAGGCGCAGCCGCGGAATACGGCGGCGTTTGTCGAAGTTAACGCGAGACCGGGTCATCCGGTCTCGTCGTCTTTCTATGGAGACTTCTCGCCCCATCGCGATTGTTTCCCGACCGGCATTCGCCGACGTGGCTCTCAATGTCCCGCTGCGCGCAGGCGATCGTGCGTTCACGTTCGCCATTCCGGAGCCCTTGCAAGGCCAGGTCACACCCGGAATCGCGGTGCGCGTCCCGTTCGGCCAGCGAACCGCCGTCGGCTTCGTCGTGACAGTTGCCGACCAAACGGCCCGGCGCGTCCGCGCGATCGCCGCCATCGAGAGCCGGATTCCGCCGCTGCCAGCAGACCTGGTCTCCTTAGCTATGTGGATGGCGGACTACTATGTGTGTTCGGTGGGGGAGGCCATCGCTGCGATGCTGCCTCCACTGGCGGCTGCTCTCAGTAAGAAGCCACCCGGACCCATCCAAATCGTGCGGGGAGAGGGGGCATCGCCGGCCCTCTCGGACACCGGCGTGCTCGCGCAGCTGAACGGGGGGAAGCAGCTGGGGGCCGTAGTCGGCGAGGCGGCCCGGTTCGAGGCATACGCGCAGGCGTTGCAGTGGGCGCTGGATCGACAGACAGATGTGATTGTGCTGGTTCCTGAGGTCGCCCAGGCCGAGCGCTTGCTGGACTGGATCACGAGACGGACCACAGTGCCAGCTATCTTGCTCGCGGGCGACATCGCGCCTCGCTCGCGCTGGGAGATCTGGCGGCAGATCGCCTCAGGCGCGGTGCGTGTTGTTGTCGGCACGCGATCGGCCGTCTTCGCCCCGCTGCCTCGTCTTGGGTTGGTGATCGTCGACCATGAGGAAGACACCTCTTATAAAGAAGAACGCGAGCCGCGCTATCACGTGCGGCGCGTGGCCGAAGAGCGCTCGCGACTGCGACAGGTGCCGGTGATCTTCGGAACACCAGCCCCGTCCCTGGAATTGGTCGCGGGCATACAGCGTGGAGAGGTGTTTAGCGTCACCTTGCCTGAGAGGGCGCGGCCGCTTGTGGCCATCTCCGACGTGCGCTCTGAGGCCGGGCCTCTTGGAGGGCTGTTTGGACGACGGTTGTTCCAGGCCCTGGCCCAGACGCTCCCGCGCGGTCGCGCGATCATCTTTGTCCCCCACCGCGGTTATGCGGATTTCCTCCTCTGCCACGAGTGTGGCACCGTGCCGCGCTGTCCTCGCTGCGGAGTGCGGACTCCTGACGCGCACGCCGACCTCCGCTGTCATCTGTGTGGTCACAACGAGCCGGTTCCGACGGTTTGTCCCTCCTGCGGCGGGACCCAGCTGCGCCCTCACGGTGTGGGCACGGAGCGTGTGGAACAGGTTGCGCGGAAATTGTTTCGGACGGCGCCCGTGCACCGTCTGGATGCAGAGAGCGCGCCAACTGAAGCCGAGCAGATTCGAGTGTGGCAGCAATTCGAACGCCGGGGCGGACTGCTGATCGGCACGCAGTTGCTGATCAAGGGGGTTGGGCAGGTGCGGGCGGCCGTTGTGGGCGCAGTCGGTGTCGATGCGGTCCTGCACCTCCCGGACTTCCGCGCCGCAGAGCGCCTCCATCAGGTGCTGGTGCGCCTATCGAGGCTGGCCGAAAAGGAGATGATTATTCAGACCTTTGCGCCTTCGCATCCCGTCTTTACGGCGCTTGCGAGCGGGGATACCACGCGATTCTACCGGACGGAACTCGCCGCACGAGAACAGTTCGGGTATCCGCCGAGCCGGCCCCTCATCAACCTGCTTCTGATTGCAGACCGGGATGAAGCCGCGCGTGAAGCGGCTATGAAGCTCGCGGATGCGCTGGCGTCTTTCGGCGAGGTACTGGGACCCTCACCCGCTCCGATCGCGCGGAGGCGCGGCCGGTACCGGTGGCAGATTCTCGTCAAAGGGCTTGCGGAGTCGGAACGGCGGCGTGCGTTAGCGACCCTCCTGGCGCGGTGGAAGCTACCCCGGGCGGTCAAGCTCACTATTGACGTCGATCCGGTGGATTTGTTGTAAACGCGCGACGTTTTGAGAACATCAATCGGGGGTCTGGGTACCTCGATTGTCGCGCTTGCGCCTAGGCGGTACACTGAACTGTCGTGGAACTCATTACGGTTGACAGTCCAAAGGCTGGCATCTTGCGGCGGAGGGCCCGAGCCGTCGGGCGGATCACCCCCCAAATCCAGCCGCTTGTTGACGACATGATTGCCGTCATGCGCCAGGCCAACGGCGTAGGATTGGCTGCGCCCCAGGTCGGCGTGAACAAACGCGTGATCGTGGCGCAGGTGGAAGACCGCATGCACGTCCTGATCGACCCTGAAATCGTGCGGAGAGACGGCGAGGAGTTAGGGACAGAGGGCTGTCTGTCGATCCCCGGCATCATCGCAGTAGTTCCACGGGCGGCCCGTGTTGCGGTGAAGGGGAAGAATCGGAAGGGAAAGGGGATTACCCTCCGCGCGACAGGTCTGCTGGCCCGGATCCTGCAACATGAAGTCGATCATCTTGACGGCATCCTTTTCCTCGACCGGGTCCAAGATAAATCGACGATCCGTGATGTTGCCGCTTCCATCGAGGCTGAAGCTGCCGTCCCCCCCGCATGAACTCCGGACGGCGCCTGCGCGCTATCTTCTTAGGAACGCCCGAGTTCGCCATCCCTTCCCTGCGTGCTCTGCGGGACAAGGTGGAGTTACTGGCGGTCGTGACGCAACCGGACCGGCCGCAGGGGCGGGGGCGGAAAGTGGCCCCTCCACCGGTGGCTCAGGTTGCCCGCGAGCTAGGAGTGCCCGTGCTCCAACCGGTAAAGTTGAGAGATCCAGCAGTCGTCGAGGCTCTGCGGGCGCTACGCCCCGATGTGATCGTCACCGTGGCGTACGGCAAGATCATCCCGCCCCAGATTCTGACGCTGCCCCCCTTAGGCTGCATCAACGTCCACCCGTCCCTCTTGCCGAAATACCGCGGCGCCTCCCCCATCCAGGCCGCGCTCGCGAATGGCGAGCGCGAGACAGGGGTCACGATCATGTACCAAAGCGAGGCACTCGACGCGGGAGATATTATCTTGCAGCGGCGAGTCCCGATTGCACCAGATGACACGGCTCAAACCTTGGAAGCTAGACTGGCCGAGGAGGGAGCCCACGCTCTTGTCGAGGCCCTAGTACTCATTGCCGACGGGAAAGTCCCCCGCCGACCCCAGGACGAATCACAGACGACCTACGCGGGGAAGCTGACGAAAGAGTCCGGACGGATCGATTGGACCCAATCGGCCACGGCACTCGTGAACTTCATCCGGGCGATGGATCCCTGGCCGTCGGCGTACACTTGGCACCGCGGCAAGCTGCTTAAGATTTGCAAAGGACAGGCCCTCGAGGGCGCCTCCGCTTCTCAACCCGGCGTGGTGACGGAGGCACGGCGGGGGGAGGGGTTTGTCGTCGCCACCGGGCAGGGCAGTCTTCTTGTCACCGAAGTCCAGCCAGAAGGGCGCCGGCGCATGACGGCAGATGAATACGTCCGTGGGACGCATCTTCAGGTCGGCGAGAGGTTGGGCGAGCCTGCGCCCGAAGCGGCGGGCCGGACCACAGGCTAAAACGCAGCGCTGCGCACATTAGATCGCGATTCGTTTCCTCTGCTTGCATGCAGCGAGTATAATCGGGGCTGGAGGTGGCACTGCAATGCCGTTTTTCTGGTTTGATCCAACGTTTGTCTTGCTGATCCCGGCCGTGTTGCTCGCGGCCTACGCCCAGTTTAAGGTGCAAGCGACCTTCCGACGCTATTCGGAGGTTCGCTCCAGCACCGGCTATACGGGAGCGCAAATCGCTGCGGAGTTGCTGCGCCGGAAGGGTATCACCAATGTGACCATCGAGCCGATCCAGGGCATGCTCGCAGACAATTACGATCCGCGCGCGAAAGTGTTGCGGTTGTCTCCCGATGTGTACCAAAGTGATTCACTCGCAGCCATCGGCGTGGCCGCGCACGAAACAGGCCACGCGCTGCAGGATCGGGATGGATACAAGCCCCTTGCGCTGCGTGCAGCCATCGTGCCTGCGGCGAATTTGGGCACGAATGCTGCGTGGATCCTGTTCATCATCGGGCTCTTCACCCGCCTGACGCCGCTCATGGATCTGGGGATCCTGTTCTTCCTCGGCTACGTGGTGTTTTCGCTGGTGACCCTGCCCGTCGAGTTCAACGCGAGTAACCGGGCCGTGGCCGTGCTGCAGGGAGAAGGTTTGGTCCTGCCGCAAGAGGCTCAGGGTGTGCGCGCGGTGCTGAACGCAGCGGCCTTGACCTATGTCGCAGCGGCCACGATGGCCGTCTTGCAGCTGGTCCGTTTGCTTGTTCTCCGGGATTCGCGGCGGGATTGATCCCTCAGTCCCTGACGTTGGCGCGGCGGTCTCCCGCTCCTCTGGTGCGTGAGGCCGCCGCGCTAGTTTTGTGCCGAAGGCCTACCTGACGCCGTGGGGCCCCCACCTCTGGGCATGTCATAACTGTTCAGCGAGTGAAGGCACGGTATGTTGGTCTACAGGGATCGCACCGGGGTATTCGAAGGCAGAGTTGCGCCGGGCGGGAGGGCTGAAGTAGTGATAGATCTCAAGGGCATGACGCTGGATGAACTTGAGGCGTTCGCTTCGCACCTCGGCGAGCCGCTCTACCGGGGCCGCCAACTGGCCCACTGGGTCTACCCTCGCGGCGCGACCTCCTTTGATGAGATGACTGATCTGTCCGCCTCCTTGCGCGCGCGATTGGCACACGAAGCGCAGGTGACCTCGCTGACCCGCGTGAGTGAGGTCTCTACCGACGCCGGCGACACAATCAAGTACCTGCTGCGGTTAGCGGACGGCGCCACAATTGAAACGGTGTACATGCGCTACAAGGACGGGCGGCACAGCGTGTGCGTCTCGACGCAGGTGGGTTGCGGCATGGGCTGCACTTTTTGCGCGACAGGACTCGCGGGTCTGACAAGGGGCCTGACGGCGGCGGAGATCATCGACCAGGTGATCCTCGTCCAGCGGCTGACCGGAGATCGGGTATCCAACGTCGTGTTTATGGGCATGGGCGAACCGCTGGCCAACTATGAGGCCACGTTACGGGCGGTGCGCGTGCTGAATGCCCCCTATGGGCTGAGTATCGGCATGCGCCATCTGACGCTGTCGACGGTGGGTCTTGTGCCGCAGATTCGCCGGCTCGCTGCGGAGCGATTGCAACTCACGTTGGCGATCTCGCTGCATGCTCCGACGGATGCTCTGCGCGACCAGCTCGTGCCTATCAATCGACGTTGGCCGGTTGCCCAGCTACTGCAGGCCGGAGCTGACTACGTTCTCCAGACTGGACGACGCGTGTCATTCGAGTATGTCTTACTGGAAGGCATCAACGACACTCCCGCCCTGGCCGCGACGCTTGGTGACCTCCTCCAGTCCCAGTCTGTGGGGCTGACCATCCGGGAGGCGGGGAGTGAGGGAGAAGGGATTCCCGTCGGGATCTCGCAGACCGACATCCTGCGGGGACCCAACCCCTTCCACGTGAACCTCATCCCGTGGAATCCCGTCTACGGGATGCAATATCGGCGGCCCGCCCGCGCGCGCGTCGAGGCGTTTGTTAGTGAATTGCGCCAGCGAGCGGTCCCCGTTACAGTGCGGCTGGAACGGGGCGTTGAGATCGCGGCGGCGTGCGGTCAGTTGCAAAGGACCACGGAGGCCACAATGGCCGCCCCGTTACCGGCACCCCCTGCGGACGAAAAGGCGCTGCCGCAGCGTGCGCGAAAACGTGTTGGTGAGGGTAAAGCAAAGTCGTGATCGCGAGCGGGCAGATCGTCGCCGGGCAGTATGAGATCCTCCACCGCATCAGCGAAGGCGGCATGTCGACGGTGTATGCCGCCCGCCGCCGCGGGGATGGGAGCATTGTCGCGCTCAAAATTCTCCGCGAGCAGTACTCCACCGATGGCGACTTTGTCGAGCGGTTCGAGCGCGAGGCCAAGGCCGTCAGCGAGCTCCTGCATCCCCACATGGTCCGGGTGTTTGACAGCGGGCGCGACGGCACCGTGCACTACATCGCCATGGAGTACGTGGAGGGGGCTAACCTCAAGGAGTACATTCGCCGCGAGGGCCGCCTCGCACCGGAGCGCGCGTTACAAATTGCCGCGCAGGTCGCAGACGCGTTGGAGTTTGCCCACAGCCACGGCATTGTGCACCGGGACATCAAGCCCCAGAACATTCTGCTGACCCCCGACGCCCAGGTGAAAGTCACCGATTTCGGGATCGCTCGTGCGCTGAGTTCGGCTACCATTACGCAGGCCGGAACCGTCTTGGGGTCGGTGCAGTACCTCTCGCCCGAGCAAGCCCGTGGGGGGGCGGTGAGCCGGTCCGCGGATCTGTATGCCTTGGGGGCCGTACTTTTCGAGATGGTGACCGGCCAGCTGCCGTTTGATGGCGATACTCCCATCGCCATCGCGCTGGCCCACATCCACAAATCGCCGCCGGCACCGAGCAGCCTCGTCTCCGGGCTCCCTGACCGCGTCGAAGGCATCATCCTGCGTGCCATGATGAAGTCCCCGACCGATCGCTACCGGTCGGCGGGGGAAATGCGAGGAGACCTGCTGAGCCAGACCGACCTGTGGCGGGTCCCGCTCCCGCATCGCGTGATCGAGGAGACGCCGGCGACCATGGTGCTGCCAGGCGCCGCCCTCGAGGAGGCACCGGCGCCCCCCACGCGGCAATCACTTGCGGTCACGGCGGGTGTCGTGCTCGTCATGCTTGTCGTTGGGTTGTGGGGTGGGTGGCAGGCATTCAGTCGGTATTTGGCGGTTCCCGAGGTTGAGGTCCCGAACTTCATCGGTCAGCCGCTGGAGGCGGCGCAGAAGATGGCCGAGGCCGCTCAGCTAGGTCTTCAGGTCGGCGATCAAGTTTACAGCGCCGATCGGCCCCCCAACACGGTGGTTTCCCAGGAGCAGCCCGCTGGCAAGCTGGTCAAGCGGGGCCGCTCGATCAGCGTCGCGGTGAGCATGGGGGCGGAGACCCTCATTGTGCCGGATGTGGAACGGCGGTCGTTGCTGGAGGCCCGGCTGCTCATTGACCAGGCTCAGCTGCGCGTGGGTGAGATGCGCGAAACGTTCGATGAGCAGGTTAAGGGCGGATTCATCATGGAGCAAGACCCGCAGCCGGGGGCCCGAGTCGAACGGGGGCGGACGATCAACCTCGTTGTGAGCAAAGGACCGCAGCGGTTGGAGATGCCCAATGTGATCGGGCAACCGTTGAATGATGCGCGCCGGTTGCTGCAGGATGTCGGCGTCACGCTCTCCGAGGTGCGGACGATCACGAACACGGATCTGCAACCGGGCGTCATCGTCGCGCAGTCACCGCAGGCGGGAACGCGGATCAAAGCCACCGATCCCGTGAGCGTCACGGTGACGGTGCGGCCGGGCGAAGAATCCGCTCCGCCTCCGGCGCCGCTGGTCACCGCGCAGTCGCAGCCCACCACCCCCGGCACGAACGACAAGGTGACCACCGTCCAATTGGTGGTCCCGGCGGGGGACGCCAACCAGGAGGTCAAGATCATCGTCGTCGATGATGCCGGTGTACGGACGATCGTGCGAAAAACGGTTCCCCCGGGAACGCGAATCAACGAGACTATCAGGACGCACGGCTACACCATTGTCCAGATCTATCTCCAAGGCCGCATCGTGCAGGAGATCCGGCCGTGACGGGCGCGGTGCGCATCGCCGCGAGTATCTTAGCGGCGGATTTTGCTCACCTGGGCGAGCAGGTAGCCTCCGCTCAACGCGGGGGGGCTGACGCGGTGCATGTGGATGTAATGGATGGACGCTTCGTGCCCGAGATCACTATCGGTCCTGTAATTATCGAGGCGGTGCGACGGAATACCCCCTTGCCGATCGATGCCCACCTCATGATCGTCGAGCCCGACCGACACGTCGAGCGCTGCATCCGCAGCGGCGCGACATCCGTGACCGTACATTTCGAAGCCACTACGCACCTCCACCGTGTCATCCAGCAGATCAAAGACGGCGGGGCACGTGCGGCGGTGGCGTTGAACCCCGCCACGCCGCTCGGGGCAATCGAACCGGCGCTAGCGGATCTCGACATGGTCCTCCTCATGACAGTCAACCCCGGCTATGCCGGACAGCGCTTCATCCCTTCCGTCCTCTCGAAGGTCACCCAACTCCGCGACTGGATTGCCGCGCATCGGCTCACCCTTGACGTGCAGGTCGATGGGGGGATCAACGAATCTACGGCAGGGCAGGCCGTTGCCGCCGGGGCGACCGTGCTGGTTGCTGCGTCCGCGATCTTCCAAGGGGCAGGCGGCATCGAGACATCGCTGCGTCGGCTACGGAACGCAGCGATGGTGCGTACCTAACCCCGTTTGCGCCGTGCCAGCGTCGGGGATCGTCTTCGTCAGTCATCCTGATTACACGAAACATCTCACTGGTCCGGGACATCCTGAACGGCCCGATCGCATCACAGCGATCACCAACGCCCTCGAGAAAAGCCCATTAGTCGAAAGTCTAGAGCGGATCACACCAGACCCTGCCACCCCCGAAGACTTAGCTGCGGTGCACACACAGGCGTATATCGATTACGTGCGTGAAGTTGCCGCCCATGGGGGCGGGGCGTTGGATCCGGATACCGTCGCCTCCCCGGCCTCTTTCGAGATTGCCCGACTCTCAGCCGGCGGTGCGCTCGCAGCAACACGCGCCGTGGTTGAAGGCCGCGCGCGCACGGCCTTTGCGGCCATCCGCCCGCCCGGGCATCACGCTCTAGCCGATCGCGCGATGGGGTTCTGCTTGTTCAACAACGTTGCGGTCGCAGCCGCAGATGCGACAAGGCGCGAAGGGCTCGCCCGGGTGTGCATTCTCGACTGGGACGTGCACCACGGAAACGGGACACAGGATTTGTTCTACCGAGACCCCCGCGTGTTGTATATCTCCATGCACCAAGAGAACTGGTACCCGGGGACAGGGGCGATCGAGGAAACCGGCGAGGGAGACGGGAGTGGGTTCACCATCAACATTCCCCTTCCAGCTGGGACTGGCGATAGCGGCTACCGCACGGTGTTCGAGGAAGTTGTCGTGCCGGTTCTGCAGGTTAGCGCCCCACAGGCCGTCTTGATCTCCGCGGGATATGATGCACACTTCGATGATCCGCTCGGCGGGATGTTGCTGACGGCCGCGGGCTTCGGGACCCTCGCGGAGCTGGTCACGCAGACGCGCCCTGATCACGGCGGAGTCGTGGGCATTCTCGAAGGCGGATATCACCTTACTCACCTTGCGACCTCAGTATTGGCGACTCTGGGGGTGCTTGGCGGCAAAGCCATAACGCTGGACGAGCGCCCTGCGATGTCGTCTGAGACTTCCTACCCGACGGTCCACGCGCGAATCCGCGCCGTCCGCCACATCGCGCGGACGCATTGGAACATTTAGCTCCCAAGAGGGGAAGCCATGTTTCACGGCCAGGGCTGTCCGCGGACTCAGGCCTCATTTGAGTCGAATCCTGCTTAATTTTCCCCTAGGTCTGTGTCATCGGAGCACTCAAGTCGCGAACCCTTTCGGGCGATTTGTCGCTTGGGGAAGTCAAAGGGCAGGGAATCGTTTGTGCGCTGTGAAATGAAGGCTAGTGTCCCAGCCCCCTGTGGTGAGCACGGAGATCCGCGTCCGGTACGCAGAGACGGACGCGATGGGCATCGCTCATCACACAGCCTATCTGGTGTGGTTTGAGGTGGGCCGAACGGAATACACCCGGGCGATGGGTTTGCCCTACCGGCAGGTAGAACAGTCCGGGACTCGCCTCGTCGTCGTCGAGGTCTCCT
>WNFE01002466.1_pt1 | contig 18188 bp, 15 predicted proteins | sample 5400451 | NCBI WGS metagenome assembly WNFE01 (sample SAMN13153344, study PRJNA577476) | soil metagenome | isolation source: 200 cm saprolite under Douglas fir tree site 2 hole 2 | place: USA:California | collected 2015-04-18
ATCATGCGGCGATGGCACGACCACAATTGCGAAGGAAGAGACTCCACAGAAATTGACCGTCGTTCAGACGTTAAAAACAGAACGTGGTGCGCGAACGATGGCGCTCGACCCCGAAACGCATCGAATCTATTTGCCTACCGCGGAATTTCACCCCGCGCCTTCGCCAGCGCCGGGTGCATCTCCAGAACGGCCGACGATTATCCCAAACACACTAAAGCTTTTGGTTTACGGCCCAACCGAATCGCCGAAACCCTAACGGCGGTTAGTGAACCGCCGCTTTGGGCGAGAAGCTAGCGAGCAATGCGGGGAGAATAATTAGCACGAGCGGCAACGAAAAAATCAGTCCCGAGATAAATTAGCACGAGCGGCAACGAAAAAATCAGTCCCGAGATAATTGCAATCGCCAATGGTTGTTGCATGGCCGCACCGTGGCCGATCCCTAACGCTAGTGGAAGTAAGGCGAGGATGGCGGCGAAGGTGGTCATCGTAATCGCGCGCATCCGATTAATTCCTGCCAGAATCAAACGGTCGTCGCTAGAGGGTAATGAGCGAAATTCCGAATAGTAAAAAATCGCGATCTCGGTGACGATGCCGACGATCATGGTCATGCCCATGCGGGAAGTGATGTTGAACTCGGTGCCGGTGACCCAGAGGCCGATGAAAACTCCGGCGACGGCGAATACCGGGACGAGCAACATGGCAAGGGCGACTCGAAAACTTTCGTAAAGAAAAAGCAGAAGCAGAAAAACGAGAAGGATTGCCGCGATCAAAATGACGGTGAGACCGCGGAAGGCGATCTGTTGTTGCTCGTACAATCCGCCGAAAGTGTAGAGCACGTTGTTGGGAATCAGGTGCGAGGTCGCGAGCTCGCGCTTCACTTCACTCACAGTCGAGCCGAGGTCGCGACCGCTGATGCGCGCGGTCACGGCGACCATGCGTTTGAGATCGTCGCGCATGATCTCGGGCTGGCCACTCAGCGGAACGAGAGTGGCCACGCGTTTCAGCGGAAACAGATGTCCGTCGGGTGCGCGCAAAAGGAGATTCTCGATGTTACGCATGGTTTCGCGGGCATCGCGCGGAATCCAAACGCGGACGCCGATTAGTTTCGGTCCCTGTTGAACGTGCGTAGTCACGCTGCCGGTCAAAAGATCATTGAGCGCTTTGGTGACCGCTTCCGGGTCCATGCCTTCGAGCGCTACCTTGACCCGGTCCACCTGAACGTTGAGCGCGTCGCCTGCCGGGACGATGCCGTTTTTCACTTCCACTACGCCGCGAACTTTGGAAATCGCTTGGGCGGCGCGCGGCGGTAACGTCCGGAGAAGTTCTTCGTCGTCGGAATAAAGTTTGATTTCAATCGGTTGGGGCACGCTGGTCAGATCGCCAATCAAATCTTCCATCAACTGCAAAAGTTCGACCTGAAGTCCGGGAATATGTTTTTCGATATCATCACGGACGTCGTTCATGACTTCTTCAATCCCGCGGCGTGGAAACGGTTTTAAACGAACGAAAAAGTCGCCCGTGTTCGCTTCGGTGATGCCGCCGCCGAGCTGTAATCCAGTGCGGCGCGAATAGGTCTGCACTTCCGGAGTCTCTTGCAAAATCGATTCGACCTGCCGAAGCAAACGATCGGTTTCGGCGAGGGACGTGCCGGGCGGCGAAATGTAATCGAGAATGAAACCGCCCTCGTCCATGACCGGCATAAAACCGGAACCAACATTTTCGAAAGCGATAAAGCCAAGCAATAGTAGTGGCACCAAAAAGATCATGACGAAGCGCGGCTGGCCAAGAAACCACTGCATCTTCTCGCGATAAACTTCGTGCACGCGACGCGTGAATGGTCCGTGTTCCTTGATCTCGGCGTCTCTTCTTTTTAGAAACGTGGCGCACAATATCGGCACTGCGAGCCACGCCACAATAAACGAGATGATGAGACTCGCCGCCATTGTCAGCGAAAGCGCCTTGAAAAAGGCGCCCGCAACACCGCTCAGAAATGCCAGCGGTGTAAAGATGATGATCGTTGCCGCGGAGGAACCGGCCAGCGGGTTGCTGAATTCGCGGGCGGCGTCGAGCACTCGCGAATGCGGATCGCCTTCACCCACGCCGCGCACGCGACGCACGATGTGTTCCACCATCACAATTCCATCGTCGATGATGAGACCAACGGCAGCGGCCATGCCGCCAAGCGTCATGATGTTGAAACTCATTTTCAGGACGTAGAGCAGCAGAATGGTGGCGGCCAGCACGGCCGGCACAGTCAGACTCGCGATCAGCGTAACTTTCCAGTCGCGCAGAAAAATCAATAAAACGAAGCCGGCCAGAACCATGCCGATCAGGATTGCATCGCGCGTGCTGCGTTCCGACGCGATGATGAGATCGCTCTGGTCGTACCAATCGGCGATCTTCACTCCTTCAGGAATTTGTTTCTTGATCTGGCCGAGCTTCGTTTTGATCCCACGCGCGATCTCCACCGTATTTCCAGACGGCTGCTGATAAACCTGGAAAAGAACCGCGTCGTGGCCATCGGCGGTCACACGAACCCATTGCGGCTCAGATGAGTGTTCGACCGTGGCGACGTCGTCGAGCAAAACCACGCCGTCGGGCGTCGACCGCAACACGGTGTGTTCGATTTGGTCGAACTTTATGAACCGCGTGTCCGAAACGACGAGGTAAAGTTTGTCGTACTGCTCGAGCCGCCCGACTGCGACCAGAACGTTCGAGGCTGACAACGCGCTCGCGACTTCAGCCAGCGTCATCTTAAAGGATTGCAATTTATCTGGATCGACCGTGACCCGGTACTCCTCGACGCGACCACCTTGAACGCTGACGCGCGCGACTCCCGAAACCGTGGAAAGGGCCGGACGCAAAGTGTAGAGGGCGAGATCGCGCAGCTCGACCAGCGACCGGAAACACGGTTGGATCCATGCGCTCGACTTCGAACGAAGTGCCGGACGGCAGGCTCGGGAGAATTTTGTTTACCTGCGACTGGCATTGCAGCATTGCCGAGATCATGTCTTCGCCCCAATTGAAGTTGACCGAGATCTCCGAAGTGCCGCGACTGGTTGTCGATCTTAAGTTGCGTACGCCCGGAATTGCGCGGACTGCTTCCTCGACCGGTGTCGTAACTTCTACGGTCATCTGCTCGGCTGGCCGATCGCCGGCATCGAGCGTGATGCGGACGCGCGGGAAGCTCACCTGCGGAAAAAGCGAGACCGGTAGCGAAAAGCTGGCGAGCGCGCCGGCAAGGGCGAATGCACCGAGCAAAAACAAAATGGAACGCGCATGGCTGTGCGTCCACGCGGTGAAGCTCATTTTTTGATCTCGACGGCCATGCCGTCTTCCAGCTCGTAATTTCCGACGGTCACGACCGGGTCGCCTTCATGCAGGTCGTCCGCGGTCACTTGGATTTCATTTGGATTTTCCGCACCGATTTTGACGGTGTGCTTGGTCGCCCGATTATTGGCCACGGTGAAAACCTCAAACTCGCGTGACTCGTTAGGCAAAACGGCCGGTCGCGGCACGACCAGCGCGTTTTTTTCGGTGCGCTGAATCTCACCGCGCACATAGCCATCTAGTAAGAGCTTTGTTCCCTCCGGCAAGGTGACGTAAACATCGACAAGTCGAGTCGTCGGATCGATCCGGCGCGTAACCAAGCGGACGGTTCCATCTACTTTTGCCGCGGTTGGATCGTTCATCGCCACGACCGTGATCGACGCGCCTTCTTGCGCGGCCGAGAGATCTTCCGCTTCCACGCCGAGTTTCACCTCGATTTCGTTCTCGGCCACGATTTCGACCAGCGGACCGCCCGACGGAACAATCTGTCCATTTTGCGCGTCGACTTTGGCGATCACACCCGACATGTCGGAGTGAATGCGGTTATCACCTCCGGCGCCGGCGCGTTGCAGACCGCTGAGTTGCGCCTCGGCATCGCGCGCTGTTTTTTCCGCTGCGCTCAAATCCTGATTTGTGGCGAGCTTCAAATTGAAACGCTCCTGTGTCTGCTTGAGTTCTTTCCGAGCAGCCTCGGCCGCGTTCTTGGCTTGTTGGAATTGCACTTGCGCCGCAGGACTTAGCTCGATCTCGATCAGGGGATCGTTCTCGTGAACGAATTGACCGGGCGCCACCAGGATGTGTCGGACGCGTGTTTCAAAAGCGATTGACACAGAATGCGTCTTGCCGGGCTGCGCGACAACGCTTCCATAAACGATCACTTTTTCGATGATGGTTTTTCGCTCCACTTTCGCGACCTGCACTTCGGGAATCGGTCCGGTCTTTTTTTCCTCTTTTCCAACCCCGAATCGTTGCGCGATCCAGACAAGTCCGCCGACGATCAAAACGAGCGCGATCGCGCCAAGGATGATTCGTATCTTCTTCATCTGGGCTCCAATATTGTGTTCATTGGGAGATAATGCCCGGAAGCGATCTCGAGCGCGGTGTGCGCCTCGAGTAATTGTTCCTGGAGCTTGGTCAGCTGGATTCGCTTTTGCAGCAAGTTGTTGCGCGCGGTGTAGTAACTCAGCACGTCAGCATTACGCTGCTCGATCGCCGTTTGCGCGGAGCTAACGAGCTTTTCAAGAACCGGCAACGCTTCTTCCGCCGCAGCTATTTGTCGATTCAACGAACGAATGTCTGCAATCGCAGTCGCAATATCAGAACGCGCTTCGAATGCGCGCTGATTGTATTCGTTGACGCGTAGCGCGCTCGGTCGCAATGACGCCCTGATTGCGGTCGAAGATTGGGACATCAACGGTGACATTGAAGCCTGTAGTGTGCACGTTGCCGGTGTCGGTGGCTGGCACGATCGCGACCGACATTTTTGGAAATTGCGCAAGAATGGCCGCGCGCACCGTCGCATCCTGGCTCTCGAGTCCCTGGCGCAATCCAAGAAGATCGAGACGGCGTGATTTAATATCGTCGGATAGCTCTTCCTGCGCAGGCGGAGCAAGACGTGTCGGTAAAATCAGGCCGGCGCGCAAAACGACCTTGGTTTCCGGTTCCGCTCCCAAAATTTTGTTCAAGCCGAGGCGCTGTTTGTCGAATTCCTGCTCGAGCGCAAGCATGGTGGCCCGCGAGTCTTGGCTGGCCGATTCAACTGCCGCCAGATCAAGCACCGTTTTCTCGTGCGCATCAAACGCTTTCCGCATCGCGTCGGTGCTCTGCTGCAATCCATTGGTCGCTTCGCGTGCGCGGGTAACCTGCGCATCCAGACCGAGCACGCGATAAACGGCCGTACGCGCATTCACTGCGATCTGCCATTCCTGCCAGGCCACGTCCAAATCCACCGAGCGAAAATTTTTGCGAGCGGCCGTTTGTTTTGGCAAAAAGGGGATGAGCGCGCTGAATTCCCAGCCAGCATTCAAAGTGTATCCGGTCCTGGTCCCAAGAGTATTGCCGCCTGTGACATAGTCGCGTTCGTAGGAAACAACCGGGTTCGGCAAAATTCCGGCCTGGATCAATTGCGCGGATGCGAGTCCGCGACGGTCGCGAATGGACCGTAACGCTGGGTTCGAAAACAGCGCAATGGTGGCGGCTTCATCCGGACCGATACCTTTGGCAAGATCGACAACCAGCGGCTGCGCAACCGGCCCATGAATGCGGCCGGCGGGAATCCGCAAAATGTCATTTGGCTGCGGGTCAATCGGCCGCTCCGCCATTGCCAAACCGATGAAGGCAACAGAAACAAAAGCGATTGCACCTGTTCTTTGGCAACGCACGAATATTGATCATAACCAGGCAATTAGCCGCCGTCGCGTGGAAACCGTAGCCAAAAAAAGCTGAAGTTAGCGCTTCGTTTTCTCCGGGCGTTCTTCGGCTGCCTGCTCTCATGAATTCTCGCTTTCCACGGCCACGATTTGCCGCTTTTCGCGTCGACTTGAATGAACGGTGATGTCTTTTGTTCCTGGTCGCGCGCGGTCAACGACTGCGGAAATTTTCGCGATCATGCACGCCGTTATAATTATCTGGCGCTGACAGCCGACCGAGAGCTCGGAGCAACGCGTATTGGCCTTTATTGTAGTCGGTAACGATGTTGAGATAATCGTTGCGAACGCGCGACAATTCCTCCTGCGCTAGAATTGTCTCGAGAACGACGCCGACGCCGAATTCTTTACGGTCTTGCCCGAGGCGCAAAGCTTCTGCCGCATCGGACAGCGACCGTTTTGCCATCGCCATCTGATCGGCGAGTGATTGCACGCGTGCGTGATTCACGATGACTTCGCTCGCGACTTGATCGATCACCTTATCGGCGTTGAGTGCAGCGCCGCGCAATTGTGCTCGCCGGGCGTGAACGTTTCCGAAATCGAAAAGACCGCCCGGCCCGATGCGCCACGAAACTGAACTGACGTAGTCCTCGGATTCGCCGAAGTGTCCGGTCTCACTGTCTTTTCCGCCGCCGAGACCGCCAAAAAAGGCCTGACCTCCGACAGTCGGAATCAGCGGACCGTAAATCGCGCTGTTTTTCGCGTGCTGGGCGGCATTGAGCAGCGCGGCGCTTTGCCGCGTTTCGGGCCGTGCCGCCAAAGCCTCCGAGACAAGATCGCCGAGCGGCTCCTTCGTAGAAACAATCGAGAGCGGCAGGACGCCCGCATCGCGCGGCGTTAGCTCGACAAGTGAATCGAGATGCAAAATCTGAACGAGCTTGGCGGAAGTGAGCCGCACATTCTCTTCCGCCCGCCGCAGCGTGATCGCGTCGCGTTGTTGCTGCACTTTGACGCGCAGCGCGTCGCCTTTGAAGGCGATGCCCGCGCTCACTGCGCGATCAATCTCCGCTGCGTAATCGGTTGAAGCCCGCAATGCTTCGCGCGCAACTCCCACCGCTTCGTGCGCAGCGGCCAAATCGAAATAGCCGCGTGCAGCGACGAGAATCGTCTCTTGTTGCTGCCCATCGAGAACGTGGCGAGCCGCTTTCGCGAGTTGATGCGCTTCGAGCGATTTGAAAATCGCGTCGCCGATGTCTGTCTGCGCGGCAACTGTCCCGCCGGGCGCGTAGCTTTGTTTGTGGACTTCCTCGATCACGCCCTCGGTGTTTTGGATTAAATTGTCATGCCGGCGATAGGTGACGCCGGCCGCGACCCACGGGAAAAAGCGCTCGACCGCGCTTTCTTCTGCCGCGCGGGCCTCGGCAAATTTTTCACGCGCAAGTTGAATATCGATGCTGCGCGCACCAGCGAGGCCTAGCGTCGTGGGAAGATCGATTGTCAGAAATTCCGAGGACTCCTTTAGTTCGGCCGTAGCGGCAAAAGAAACAAGCGCGGCAAAAATCAGAAAAGCGAAACAAGTTTGCTTCATTTGCTTTCGGTCGCTTGAACTTTTTGTCCGTCGGTCACGGATTGTTTGCCAGCGGTGATGACGGCATCGCCTGGGCTACAGCCCTTGAGAAGTTCCACGTTCACGCCATCATCGAACCCGGTATTGACGGAAACTTTTTGCGCTTTGCTATCGCGCACGACGAACACAGAGTTCTTGTTCTTCTCGGTAACGAGCGCTTCGGCAGGAACCAGCAGCGCGTTTTCTTTCTTTTGCAGCTCGATCTCGACGCTCGCCCACATACCCGGGCGCAGCGCAAGATCGACGTTCGCAATTTCAATCTCGGTCGCCATCGTCTTGGTCGATTCATCCAGCGCGTAGGAAAAACGCGTGATGGTGCCCTGAAACGTGCGACCTGGCAGCTCGTCCACGGTCACTTTGACCGGTAAATCTTTTTTCACGAATGGCGCTTCGGTGTCCGGTACGGCTATGTCTATGCGCACCGTCGTAAAATCCATCAACGTGACGACCGCGGCGCTCTTGGCCGCGCTACTTGATGTTGCGGCGGGAATGAGCGCGCCCGGATCAACCCAGCGCTTGGTAATCACGCCGGAAAACGGCGCGGTAATTTTTGCATAACTCAGCAGGGTCTCGATGCGCTGCAGGCTCGCGACCGCCACGCCGGATTTCGCTCGCGCGGCATCGACCGTTTGCGGCATGACCAAATCCGAAGCCTTTCTCTGCGCTTCAGTCACGCGTTTGTAATCGATCTGCGCCGCTTCCGCTTCTGCTCTTGCCTTAACCAGATCCGCCTCCATCTCTGGCGCTTCAATTTGGGCGAGAGTGTCGCCTTCCTTCACACTGTCTCCCTTGTCCACGCTGATCGTTTTCAAATAACCGGCGACCTTGGCGTAAAGCGTCGCTTCTTGATAAGCCATCACGTTTCCAGGGAGCGTGACACGCCGAACAATCTCGCCGCGTTTTAGATGAATGGTTTGCACGGGCGTGCCTGGATTTTGCATGCCTCGGAACCAGTCGCAGCCATTCTGCGCCGCCAGCACAGCAACAATTAGCGCGAGAGCGCAAATCTTCTTCATGAAACGGTGATCGCCTTTTCGCGCTTGAACAAAACGTAAAGAACCGGCACGACAAAGAGCACGAGCGCGAGTGCAGCGAGAATTCCGCCGACGACCGCACGCGCGAGCGGAATATTAGCACCGCCGAAAAGCGCCATCGGCGTGAGACCGAGAATCGCGGCGAGGCCGGTCATCAAAATCGGACGCAGCCGAATCGTGGCGGCCTCGATGATCGCATCGCGCAGAGCCTTTGACTCATTTTTCTCAGCGGCTTCGGCCAAGATTCGGTTAGCGAAATCGACCATCAGCACGCTGAAGCTCACCACGATGCCGACCATCATGATGATGCCCATCATCGATTGAATGCTCAGAAAGGTATGGGTGAGAAAAAGCATCCACGCTACACCGATCAGGCCGAGCGGCACGGCAAACATGACAATGAATGGATCGAGAAAGGAGCGGAACTGAACAATCATGACCAGATAAACGAGTACGACCGCGAGCAGGAACCCGAAGCTCAGGGACCTGAATGATTCGCGCATCGTTTGCACTTCGCCGCGCATCTGGATGGAATAGCCCTCCGGAACTTGTGCGCGGTCGTCTTTGATATTGTCAATGTAACGCTCGACATCGTGTGCGACCGAGCCGACATCACGCCCCCGCACGTTGACGAAAACGTCGGTCACGCGCGTAATGTTGAGATGGTTGATTTCGGAATAGGCTGTGCCCCGCGAAAATTTCGCGACCGTGCGCAACGCCACTGGCGTTGGCTGATCTTTGCCCGTGACCGGAATGTCAAGAATGGTGTTAATCGACTGAATATCGTTTTCGCGGTACTGCGCGCCGATGAAATAGTGGTTGCCGTTTTTCTCATCGATCCAGAACGACGGCGCGAAATTGATCGAGCTGTTGAGCGCGGTGACGATGTTTTTGACGACTTCCTCCTGCGTCAATCCAACCTGCGCGACTTTGACGCGGTCGGTGTCGATGTTGATCTGTGGCGCGTCCAGCCGCTGTTGGATGCGCACGTCCACTGCGCCCGGCACCGTCTCGGCGTGGCGCTTGATTTTCTCGGCGATCTCGTGCGCGACTTCCAGTTTGTTTCCTTCAACTTGAATGTTGATCGGCGCCGGCAACCCGCCGTTGAGCGCGGCGCTCAGCATCCCGCCGGTGTCGAAGTTGAACTCGATCCCGGGAAATCGTTGCGGCAGTTGTTTGCGTAGTTCATCAACGTAGGAAAAACTCGAGCGCGCGTGATGCTGGGCGAGCTGGACAAGAATGAACGCGTCCTGCGGCCCGGAGTTCGGCGTATAAGCCGCCGGCCAATCCAGCAGGATGCCAATGTTTGAAATGATCATCTTGCGGTCCTTCTCCGGAATTACGGCACCGATGGCGTTTTCGATTTGCGCGACCAGCTCCTCGGTCTTTTCTACACGCAGGCCGGTCGTTCCGCGCACTTTGACGATGAACTGGCCGGCATCGGTCTGTGGAAAAAGCTCGGTGCCGATGAACGCGAAGATCGACATCGACAAAACAAATAACACGGCAGTTAAGACGAGCACGGGCCGTCGCATTTGTAGAACGCGCTCGAGCGCACTCGTGTAGCGGGCGCGGACGCGCTCGAACCAAGAAATCGGCAAGCGGTGCGCTTGCCCTACAATCTTGTGCGCGTGGAAAAATCGCGCCGCGGAGACCGGCACAAATGTCGAGGCGAGCAGGCGGCTGGTCCAAATCGCGAAGATTACTGCCATGGCCAGCGGCGCGAACAAGAATTTGCCGATCCCCCCGATAAAGACGATCGGGAAAAAAACGACGCTGATCGTGATGGTGACAATCGTCAGCGGGCGCATCACTTCGCTCGCGCCGATGAGCGCGGCTTCGCGGGGAGGCGCGCCCAACTCCAAGTGCCGCGCGGTGTTTTCCAAAACGACAATCGATTCGTCGATCAGAAGACCGATAACGACCGCGATGCCGCCCAACGTCATAGCGTTGAGCGTCTGCCGCGTGAAATACAAACCGATCAGCGACCCGAGCACCGCCAGCGGCAACGCAATGAGCACGATGCCAGTCGGGCGCGCGCTGCCGAGAAAAATGAAAACCATCGCCGCAGCGAGCAGAAACCCGAGCGCGGCTTCCTGCACGAGATTGCGGATGGCCTGGCGCACGTAAACCGATTGGTCCATCACTACGTCGAGGTTGATTCCCTTGATCCGTTCGAGAATTGGTTTGAGCTGCGCTTTGATTCCTTCGACCACAGCGATCGTGTTTGCGCCCGGCTGACGGTAGATCGGAATGTAAACCTGCCGTTTGCCTTGCACGCGCACGATGTTCGTTTGGATTTGATGCGAATCTTCGACCTTTGCGACGTCGCGGATGTAAGTTGGCGGGCCGTTGCCGACTCGGAGCGGCAAATCGTTAAGCTGTGCGACCGCTGGCACCATGCCATTGGTGTTGATCTGGTAATCGAGCGCGCCGAACTTCGCGTTGCCGGTCGGGATCATGACGTTGAAATCGCGGACCGCGTTGATGACATCGAGCGGCGACATGCCGCGCGCCTGCGCCTTCAATGGATCGACATACGCGAGGATCCGCCGGAGCCGTCCGCCATAAACCGCGGGCGCGATCACGCCGGTGATCGATTGCAGACGGTTGCGCAAATCGAAATAGGCGACGTCGTAGAGTTTTGTTTCGTCAAACGTCGGACTCGACACGCTGATTAAACAAAGTGGAATCGACGCGGTTGGGTCGAACGGCATCACCATCGGAGGAATCGTGCCCGGCGGGAGATAAAAAAGATCGCTCATCGCCAGCGACGTGACCTGCGACATCGCCGTGTTTGGATCGATGTCCTCGCGAAAGAAATCTTTGACCACGCTGACGCCGATCATTGCCTTTGCTTCCTGCCGCGCGATGCCATTCGACTGCCCGGTCCAGCGTTCTAGCCGGGTCATGATGTCCTTTTCCATCACCTCGGCCGGCATTCCCGGATAGAACGTGACGATCTGCACGGCCGGCGTTCTGAACGTCGGCAAAATGTCCGTCGGCAATTTGAAGATCGCCGTCAGCCCGACCACCAGAATGGCCAACGCGAGGACAATGACGGCATGCGGATTTTTGAGCGCGGCTCTAACCATCGGCTGCTTCTCAAGTAAAGCCGCGGCAACGCCGGTTTATTACAAAAGAATCCGCCTCGGCTTTAGCCGTCTGCGGGGCGTACGGTTTTCAATAAATCTTCGAGCGCCGGCCGCGGTTCATCGCCGACGACGCAGACAACGTGGTCATCGACAACGCGTGCCGCGAATTGAAACTTGCCCGAGCGGCTGCAAGCGATGGGATCTCCCGATTCCAGTTTCCGTTTCGTCTGCGGAAAATGATCGAGCTCGCTTTTCTTAAAGACGATCATCGATACTGGCGTGTCAGCGCAGTGGCCCAAAATCAGCGCGACCGGCACGCCTTCGACGTGGCACAACCGCGCGCCGCTGGAAGTGAACGCCGGCTCCGAAGGCCGATAATTAAAAGCCGCCGTGTCGAGCCGGTCGCCGAATTGTTGCGCAATCTTGCTCGGCACCGTGCCGCTGAACTCGGGCGTGGTGATTTGATGGACATAAGCGCTGTGGCATTCCTCGACTGCGTTCGCAAGATCGAGAGGTCGCGATCTGGCAAAGAAAATAATGCTCACCGCCACGATGAGAGAAGCGGCCAACGCGAGCAGCCAAAGTGCTTTGGCCATTGCGAACTGCGGCTCGATTCGGGCTTCGATCTTTTCCCAGAGCGCCGGTGTCGCCTGGCTGGCTCGCAAAAATTTGCTGAGTCGCACGTCGAATTTTTTCTCGGCCTCAAACAAACCAGCGCACTCCGCGCACGATTCGAGGTGCTGCTCGACTTCAAAGCTGTGTTCAGCGTCCAGCTCCGAATCGAGATAGAGCCGGACAAATTTTCTGACTTCCGCGCACTTCATAGCAACGACCTTCGCCGCGCACGCAGAATCGCGTCGCGCATTTTTTGGCGTGCCCGTGAAAGATTTCCCATCACGCTGCCGAGTGGGATGCCGAGGCACTCGCTGATCTCGCGATAACGCAAGTCGCCAATCGCGCGCATGAGCAGAACGGCGCGCTCGGATTGATTCAAGCTTTGCAAGGCGACGAGCAACTCTTCGTCAAGCGCGTCGGCCAGCGTTTCCCATGAGATTGGTCCGGCGGCTGCCGGAGCGAAATCAAGGCCGGCGAATTCTTCCATCTCTCCCGGCTCGACCGCAATCTCGACCTGTGCAATGCGACCCCGTTTGCGGTTCATGGCAAAAATTTCATTCGTCAGAATCTTGAACATCCAGGCCCGGAAACTGGCGCCGTCCTGATAACGATCGAACGCGCGAAAGGCGCGGAACACTGCGTTTTGCAGGGCGTCTTCGTAATCGCACCGATCAAAGACCATTCGGCGGGAATAGTTTTCGAGATCGGCCTTGATCGGCCGAAGCAGACTCAGAAATCGAACCCTTTGTTCGTCGCGATCCATCGGAAGATGTCGATCTTAGCCAAGTAAAGTCGCTGCGACCGCGGTTTATTACAAAAGAATGGTTTGTGCTTCCGCGGGCAAGTTTGCCAGATTGTTACTTCAACGTGTTCGCTGGAAGCAAATCGCCCGGAATCGGAAAAACCTTAGGAAAAAAGGAGAAACTATGCTGAGCAAGAAATTCATCCAACCGGCAGCGAGTATGGGCCTGGCTGCAGTTATTCTGCTGCCGGCTCAATCGCTGCGTGCAGAAACATCGTCGGAAGCCGATCGCCTCGCAAAACTCGAGCGCGCGGTCGAACAGTTGCAACAGCGCAATGCCGAGCTGGAAAGGGAAGTCAGCAGCCTGAGGAAACAGGCGGCATCTGCACCGGCCGCGCCGGACGAAGGCCCGACGAAGAAACATGTTGCTTACGACGGAAAGACGTATGTGGAAAAAAACGTGGCGGGCCCCGAGAAACCGCCGCTTTACGTCGTACCGCGCGGGTCGGAATTCAAGCTGGTGCTCGGGGGACTCATTCAAGTCAACTTTGAGGATGGTGATGTCTCCGCGTTCGAAGGCAGCTTTGGGTTGAACGCGCTCAAAGATCGTTTCCGCCTGCGCCGAGCGCGGATCAATTTGACTGGCGAGTTTGCCGAGAATTTCGACTTCAAAATCGAGGGTGATTTCGAACAGAGCGATGGCATTTCAGGCAACCGCACCGATTTTTCCGGAACAGACATTTGGGTCAACTGGCATCAGTTTTCTGAGGCGGAGATCAAGGTCGGCCAATATAAGGCGCCATTCGGACTGGAGCAGCTTACATCGAGCACGAAGCTTTTCACGATCGAACGGAGCCTCCCTACTGATGCGCTCACACCGCAGCGGCAGATCGGCATTCAACTCTGGGGCGAACCGCTTGCGAATCTGTGGCCGGAGCAGAAAGACCTGCTGACTTATTACGCGGGCATCTTCAACGGGAACGGACGCAACATTAATAATAACGACAACAACAACTTTATGGCTGTTGGCCGGATGGAGTTAATGCCATTCAAGGGCAAAATACTCGGTCAAGATTCTAGTCTGAAGCTCGGCGCAGATGTGTTGAATAGCCGTGATGATGCGGGCACGAACATCTCGCCAGCGGGCAATCTGAAGGTCAACGCCGACGGCTCGCTCTCGTCTTTTACGCTCCCTGGGGCGGATGAGAGAACGGCCTGGAGCGTAGATGCCTGGTTAAACATCGGGCCGTTTGATCTGATTGGTGAATACCTTGAGGAATATGTCAACGGTCGCACGGTGAACGGCGTGTCTCCAGGATTCGCCGACTTCGAGCCGAGCGGCTGGTATGTGCAGGGCAGCTGTTTTTTCATTCCGAAGAAACTGCAGGCAGTAGTGAAATGGGAGGCATTAAACCCCGGCCAGGTCGGAAACGACGGAATTCACTCGATCACCGGCGGGCTAAACTACTACATCCACGGCGATTCGATCAAGCTGATGCTCAATTATATTCATACGTGGTCGGATTTCCGCGAAGCGCATCCACAGTTTGGTGACGATCAATTCGACGAAGTGATCGGGCGCATTCAGGTGATGTTCTGAACGAAAAATTTTCGGGGTGTTCACACAATTGTTACTTGGCTGCCATACGCCTGTAACAAACGGCTTCTAGTTTGCCAACGTTCGACAAAGGAGATTGCTCACCGAGCGGACCTGCCTCTCGATCTAAACCACCGAAAACCAAGGAGAAACTAATGTTTATCAAGAAATTCATCTTGCGGGCAGTGGGCGCGAGCCTGGCTGCATTTGTTCTGCTGGCCACGCAACCGCTTCGAGCCGAGACAACTTCCGAATCCGAACGGCTCCAGAAACTCGAGCGCGCGGTCGAGCAGTTGCAAAAGCGTAATGCCGAGCTGGAAAAGGAAGTCAGCAGTTTAAAAAAACAGACTGCGCTTGCGCCTGTTCCCGCAGGGGGTCCGACGAAGAAACAAGTTACCTATGACGGGAAAACGTACGTTGAAAAAACGGTCGCTGCAGAGGAGCAACCAAAGGTTTTCGCCGAGGCGCGTGGGCCGGAGATCAAACTGACGCTCGGCGGATTTATCCAGGCGAATTTTGAGGATGGCGATGTCTCCGCGTTCGAGGGCCGCTTCGGTTTGACTGCTTTGAAAGACCGTTTCCGTCTGCGCCGTGCAAGAATAAATTTGACCGGCGAGTTCGCCGAGAACTTCGACTTCAAGATTGAAGGCGACTTCGAGCAGAGCGACGGCACTTCCCCATCGAACCGGACCGACTTTTCGGGCACAGACATTTTCGTCAACTGGCATCAATTTCAGGAGGCTCAAATAAAAGTCGGCCAATACAAGGCACCGTTCGGTTTGGAGCAGCTTACCCCCGACACCAGCATTTTCACGATCGAACGGAGTCTGCCGACCGGGGCGATCACGCCAGAGCGGCAGATTGGAATTCAGCTTTGGGGCAAGCCCTTCACCAGTATCTGGCCGGAGCAGAAAGACCTGCTGACGTACTACGCCGGCATCTTCAACGGGAACGGACGCAACATTAACAATAACGACAACAACAATTTCATGTATGTCGGCCGGCTGGAGTTGCTGCCGTACAAAGGCAAGATTTTTGGCCAAGATGTTAGTCTGAAGCTGGGTGGCGACGTTCTCAACAGCCGCGATGACAAGGGAACAAATATCTCGCAGACGTTGAACCTGTTGGTCAACAAGGATGGCTCGCTTTCGGCGTTCGTCCTGCCGGGCGCGGACGAGCGAACGGCATGGAGCGCGGACGCCTGGCTCACGATCGGTCCGTTTGATTTGATCGGCGAATATCTGGCCGAAGATGTCGATGGCCGCACCGTGGCCGGCGTGAAGCCTGGCTTTAAAGACTTCGACCCAAGTGGCTGGTACGTGCAAGGCAGCTACTTCATCCTTCCGAAGAAACTACAAGCCGTCGTGAAATGGGAAGAACTGGAACCGGACCAGGTGGATGACGACAACATTCACTCCATCACGGCAGGGCTCAACTACTACATCCACGGCGATTCCATCAAGCTCATGGTCAATTACATTCATACCTGGTCGGATTTCCGCGAAGCGCACCCGCAATTTGGCGATGACGAATTCGATGAAGTCATCGCACGTGTGCAGGTGATGTTCTAAACCAAAGCGGCGAACGCAAAACGTGCTTCAATCAAACAGGGCAACACGAGGTTAGGTCAACAAAAGCCCGCCGGGATGCGCCTCGGCGGGCTTTTCCTCGTTACCGAACAGATTTTTAGCACATCCCATGTCGACTCTGAAAACATCAAGGTTTCCGATGGAGCCGTCATTTCCGAAATCACAATCCGGGCGGCGGGTCCGGGCAGCTTGGATCTCGGATGTACATTTGGGCACACGAACGAGCAACGCGGAGGCGCTGCTCAAGTTTTTGCGCGATTACGATTGCGAAAAACTTTATGTAGTCGGCGATTTGATCGACATCTGGCAACTGCGCCGTGGCCGCTACTGGCCACAACAACACAACGACGTGATTCAAAAGATCCTGCGCAAAGCGCGCAAGGGCGTGCCGGTGATTTACATCCCAGGAAATCACGACGAGTTCGTGAGCACATTCGCCGGAGCTTACGGAAACATTTCGATCCAATCGAATGTCATCCACGAAACGGTAAGCGGTCAACGCATGCTCGTGATCCACGGCCATGAGCTCGACACTGTCGTGCAAAACGCAAAGTGGCTCGCTTATCTAGGCGATCTCGGCTACCAGTTTTTGCTCTCGCTCAATCCGTCGATCAATTTTTTTCGCCGGCGGTTCGGTCTCGGCTACTGGTCGCTCAGCGCCTATGCCAAGAAGCGCGTCAAAGACGCGGTCAATTTCATCGGCGAATTCGAGAAAGCCATCGTCCGTTACGCCGAGCAGTTTTGTGTCGATGCGGTCTTATGCGGACACATTCACAACGCCGCGATCCATCAACTTGGCGGCGTGACCTATTACAATTGCGGCGACTGGGTCGAGAGCTGCACCGCGCTGGTGGAGCATCTCAACGGCAAGATTGAGCTCGTTCGTTATCCAGCCTTTGCGGTGCGGCCGCCGGTTAGAATCCCAGTCTCCGCGGACGAAATCGCTTTCGCATAAATTCTTGGATGAAAAAGAAAGTCCTTTTTATTTGTGTCCACAATAGCGCGCGCAGTCAGATGGCGGCCGCGCTGCTCAGCAAGCGATGCGGCGACTTCTTTGAAGCTCACAGTGCCGGGCTCGAGCCGGGAACATTGAACCCGCTGGCGGTTCAAGTTCTCCGCGAAATTGACATCGACATCTCAAAAAACAAAACCCAGGCGGTGTTCGACGTTTTCAAGTCGGGCGAACTCTTCGCCTACGTCATCACCGTTTGCGATGAATCGGAAGCCAAAGGCTGCCCGATTTTTACCGGCGTCACGACCCGGCTGCACTGGTCGTTTCCGGATCCGTCGAAATTCGACGGCACGACCGAAGAAAAAATGCGGGAGACCCGCCGTGTTCGGGACAAGATCGACGACCAGATTCGCCGGTTTTGCGCGGAGCATCGGTCCAAGTAGCTGAAGATTAAGCGCCACGTCAGCATTGTTACGAAACCGTCACGCGATTTTGACAATTCGTAACCTGATTGAGCGGAGAGCGCGGTTACGCTGAGGCATGCGCATAATCAGAATCAAGCGAACAGTTCACGAAGGAAAACGAGGGGGAACATCGAGGAGCTGTCGGTCCGTTCTGCGATTCGCTCGCGATTTTTTCGCGACTGAAAATCACCTGGAGTTTGCTGTCGAAGCATTGCTCTTCGCTGTTCTCCTGGTCATTTCGGGCTGGCCGATCGTGGCGGCGGCGAGCGCGATTAACGATCTTCTACAAACCGGGACGAGCTGAAAAAAAGTGTTTGCGGACTCCAAAACGTTCTGCTATATAGTTAACCAGATGGTTAAATATTCACCGAAAATGTTGAATCGAACCTTTGCCGCGCTGGCCGATCCGACCCGGCGGCGGATCCTCGCCCACCTTGCTCGCGGCGATCGGTGTGTGACTGATCTGGCCCGGCCGCACGCGATGTCGCTGCCGGCGGTGTCGAAGCATTTGCGTGTGCTCGAGAAAGCAGGGCTGCTTCGACGCCGGCGCTATGGCCGCGTCCACGAAATGCAATTGGAAGCGAAGCCCTTAAAGCGGGCCGCGCAATGGGTCGAGGAATATCGGAAGTTCTGGGAGGGGTCGCTCGATCGTCTGGCCGAGTATTTGGAAAAAACAAACAAAGCCAAGAAAGGAAATAAATAACCATGTGTCCCGTTTGCTTCGCCAATCTCGTTTTGATCGCAATTGGCGCGACTTCGAGCGGGGGGTTGACAACG
>WNFE01001322.1_pt1 | contig 18184 bp, 16 predicted proteins | sample 5400451 | NCBI WGS metagenome assembly WNFE01 (sample SAMN13153344, study PRJNA577476) | soil metagenome | isolation source: 200 cm saprolite under Douglas fir tree site 2 hole 2 | place: USA:California | collected 2015-04-18
ACGAACAAGGCGATGCGCGCGCCGTACATGATCCGGGTCATCACGTCGCGCCCGAACTCATCGGTGCCGAACCAGTGCTCCGCGCTCGGCCGCACGAACTGGGCCGCGTAGTCGGCCTCATACGGGTCGTAGGGCGCGAGCCGTTCCGCGAAGAGGGCCACGAAGATCATGGCCAGGATGATCACCGCACCCCCCGCCCCCAGCGGCTTGGTGCGCGCGAACTTCGTCACCGCCTCGGCGAGGCTCAGGCGCGGCGCGAGGGGCGCCGAGGCGGTGTCGTGGACGAGGGAGGAGTCGACGCTCACGGCCTATCGATACCGGATGCGCGGGTCGAACCACGCATAGGTCAGGTCGATGAGGAGATTCACGATCACGAACCAGAAGGCGATGAGGAAGACGAGCGCCTGCACCACCGGGTAGTCCCGGTGGGCGACCGCATCGACGACGAACCGGCCCACCCCGTTGAGGGTAAAGACGGTCTCGGTGACGACGAGGCCGCCGATGAGGAAGGCGAACTCCGTCCCGATCAAGGTGATCACGGGGAGCATCGCGTTCTTCAGGGCGTGCCGGATGACGACGGCGCGATCGCGCAATCCCTTGGCCCAGGCGGTGCGGATATAGTCCTCCCGCAGCACCTCCAGCACCGTCGAGCGCGTCATCCGCGTGGTGACGGCCGCGTAGCGGTACCCCACCGTCACCACCGGCCAGATCATCTGCTGGAAGTTCGCCCACGGATCCACCCAGGGCGGCGTGAACTCCAGTGGGGGCCCCCAGCCGAAGTAGATCACCAGGAAGAGGATGCACAGGATCCCGACCCAGAACGACGGGATCGCCAGGCCCCCGATGCTGACCACGCGCACGACGTAGTCCACCCACGTGTCCTGGCGCACCGCCGCGAGCATCCCGAGGGGAATCGCGATCAGGACAGACACCATCGTGGCCAGAAACGCCAGCTCGAGGCTCAGGGGCAGGCGAATGAGCACTTCCTCGACGACCGGGCGCCCCGTCCAGAGGGACTTGCCGAAATCGAAGCGCACCACCCCCCACAGCCACTCGCCGAACTGGATCAGGAGCGGCTGGTCCAGCCCGAGCTGGCGACGCATGTTGGCGAGCTGCTTGGGATCGATCCGCGCGGCCTGGTCGCCCCCGAGGATCAGGAGGGCCACGTCGCCGGGGATCACCCGCATGATCAGGAACACGAGTGCGGCCACGCCCAGGAGCGTGGGAACGATCAGGAGCAGCCGCTTGGCGATGTAGGTCTGCATGCGGGCCCGCTCACGCCCCCGCGCCGGTCAGGGCTCCGCCAGCCAGACGTCCTGGAGCTTCTGGTTGGTGTAGTGACTGGGCGGCGCCACGTAGTTCCTCACCTTGGCCGAGTGCACCACGTTGCGCGTCCACCAGAGTCCCGGCATGTAGTACGCGTTCTCGAGCAGGCGCTTCTGCAGCTCGTGGACCAGCTTCTTGCGCTCGGCCGGGTCGATGGCCCGGGCCTGTCGGGAGAAGAGGTCGTCGATGACCGGATCGGAGAAGCGCCCGTAGTTCTGGGGGGCCCCGGTGACGTAGCGATTGAGGAACTGGTCGGGGTCGTCCATGAACTCGACGGTGGGCCCGATCATCAGCTCGAAGTTCGCCGCCGCCAGGTCGGCGAACCAGGCGGCGGTCTCGACCGGCCGGTTCTCGGCCTCGACTCCGATCTTCCGCCACTCCTGGATCACGAACACCGCGAGGTCCTGGTAGGGCAGCTTCACGTTGCGGTTCTTGAGCACGACCTTGAAGCCGTTGGGGTAGCCGGCCTCGGCGAGGAGCCGCTTCGCCTCCGCCCGGCTCTTCTCGGCGTCTCGCCAGAAACCCGGGAGCTTCTCGAGCTCGGCCGGCGGCATCGCCCACTCCGTGCCCGGACGCATGAGGGCTCCCGGGTCCCGGAGGCCCGTGAGCGTGTAGAGCACCCGGCCGCCCGTGTAGCGGTCGAACCCGAGCGTCATGGCCTTGCGCACGCGCGGGTCGGTGAACGGCTTCACCGTGTTGTTGATCAGGACCCCGAACTGGCCGATCATGGGAGTCTGCTGGACGACGACCTTGTCGCCGAGCTGCTTCTTGATCGCCTCCGCATCGGCGTTGGGCAGGTCGCGGAACTCGATGTAGGCGCGCCCGGAACGGATGGCCGCCGCCCGGACGGCGGTTTCCGGGCTGATGAAGAACTTGTAGCCGTCCAGGTACGGCCGGTCCTTGACGAAGTAGTCGGGGTTGCGCTCCCCCTCGAACGTGGCGCCGCGCGTGTAGCTCTTGAACTTGAAGGGGCCCGAGCCCATCACATTGGTCTTGAAGTGATTGGGGTCCTTGTCCAGGAGCTTCTTCGAGAAGATCACGTTCCACGGCGAGGCCAGATTGCCCAGAAGGGACGCCGACGGGAACTTGAGCTTGAAGATCGCGGTGGTGGGATCGGGAGCCTCGATCCGCTCGACCGCGGTGTAGTGCTCCTTCCGCACGCTGTTGACCCCCGACCGCGGGAAGACGATCCGGTCGTAGGTGGCCTTGACGTCGGCCGCGGTCAGCGGCGACCCGTCGTGGAACCGGATCCCCTGACGGATCTTGAAGGTGTAGGTCAGCCCGTCGGGCGCGATCTTCCACTCGGAGGCCACGTCGCCGATGATTTTCGGGTAGTTGTACGGGTCGATCTGCAACAGCAGGCTGTAGAGCGGCGCCACGAGCTGGATATTGGCGAAGGTGCTCTCCTGGTGGGGGTCCAGGCTCGGCGGGTCGGCGCCGATGACCGCCAGCAGGACGCCGCCCCGGCGCGGCGTTTCCGTCTGGGCCGCGACCGGGGTGGTCACGACCATCGAGCCGAGCAGGGCCGCGACCGCGATGACCGAGAAGAGCTTCTGAAGATATCCGATCCCGGTCGCCATCTGACACCTCCTGGGGACGTGGGACGCTGGACCTTCAGCGGGTGTTGATCCCGCTTGGAGCGCTAGAGAGGATCTCGGATTCGAGACGCTAGCAGGGGCAAGGCACACCTGTCAACAGACCATCGCCATCGGCCTGGCGGATTCAGCGCCCCCGGGGCGCCGCGTGGTCGGCGAGCACCTGGGCCACGCAGGCGGTCACCTTCACGCCGGTCGGCAGGTCGATGAACTCGTTCGGCCCGTGCGCGTTCGAGCCGGGGCCCATCACGCCGGTGACGAGGAACTGAGCCTGAGGGAAGCGCTCGCCGAGCATGCTCATGAACGGGATCGAGCCGCCGAGGCCGTCGAACATCGCGGGCGCGCCGAACTGCGCGCTGGAGGCGCGCTCCACCGAGTCGCGCAGCCAGCCGGCCATCGCGGGCGCGTTCCAGCCGGTGCCGGGCCGCTCGCCGCTCGCATAGGTCACCCGCGCGCCGTAGGGCGGATCGACCTCCAGCACTTCCTTCACGCGCCGACTGACCAGGTCCGCGTCGGCGGTGGGCGGCAGGCGCAGCGAGAGCTTCACCGACGTCTTCGGCCGCAGCACGTTGCCCGCGTCGGCGAGGGCGGGCATGCCGTCCACGCCGGTGACCGCGAGGGCAGGCCGCCACGTGTTATTGAGCAGCGCCTCCACCGGATCACGCGTCACCGGGCTCATCCCGGGCAGGAACGGGAAGGCGCGTTCGATCTCCGCACCCAGGACCGCGGCGACCGCGCGCACCTCGGCCAGACGGACCGGGGGAATCTCCACGTGGCACTCCGGCACCAGGACCTTCCCGGTGCGGGCGTCCTCGAGCCGGTCGAGCACCTGACGCAGGATGCGGAAGCTCGAGGGCACGATGCCGCTGGCCGCGCCCGAGTGCACGCCCTCGCTCAGCACCTCGACGGTCAGGGTCCCGCTCAGGATGCCGCGCAGGGAGGTGGTGGCCCACAGGTGGTTGTAGTCCCCGCATCCGGAGTCGAGGCAGACGACGAGGTCGGGACGGAGGCGATCGGCCAGCTTCTCCACGTAGGCGGGCAAGTCGGGGCTGCCGCTCTCCTCGGAGGCCTCGATCAGCACCACGCAGCGCGCATGGGGGATCCCCTGGGACTGCAGCGTCTCGATCGCGGTGAGCGCCGCGAACGACGCATAGCCGTCGTCCCCCGCCCCGCGGCCGAAGAGCCGGTCGCCGCGGCGCACCGGCGTCCAGGGGCCGCCGTCCGGGGCCCAGCCCACCATCTCCGGCTGCTTGTCGCAGTGGCCGTAGAGCAGGACGGTCTCGCCGCCCTTGCCCGGCACTTCCATGAGGATGACGGGCGTGCGGCCCGGGAGGCGGACGACCTCGATGGTCAGGCCCTCGATCTTTCGCTTCCGGGCCCAGTCGGTGATCAGGGTCACCGCCCGGTCGATGTGGCCGTGCTCCGCCCACTTGGTGTCGAACATGGGCGACTTGGCCGGGATGCGGATGTACTCGGTGAGCGCGGGGACGATGTCGCCGTCCCAGGCCTCCTGGACCAGCGTGCGGGTGCGGGAGTCAGTGGTCATGGCCCCGTATACTATTCGGAATCGGGGGCGTCCGCCAACCCGTGCCTTACCGGGCGATCGTCCCCTCCGGTGCGCTCAGGTTGTTGATCACGCGCTTCACACCGTCCACCGACTGGGTCACCCGCTCGGCCAGGAGCTTCTCCGCCCGTGACGTGACCGGGCCGGTCAGGATGACGGTGCCGTCCTGCGAGCGGATCTGCACGCTCTGGAGCGGCAGCGCCCGGGTCGAGTAGAGCTCGAACTCGACGCGCCGGGCCAGTTTCTCGTCGGCGCTCTCCGGGACGGCCGCCGCGTTGGCCACCGTGAGCTGCCCGGCGAGGCCCTGCACCCCGGGCGCCTGGAGCGCCATCTGCTCGACCGCGCGCTTCTGCGCGGGCGTGTCGACCGCCCCGTCCAGCGTCACGATCCGCTTGCTCACCTGCACTTTGATCTGTTTGTCCTTGAGCTCCGGGCTCCTTCCGAGCTGGTCGAGCACGAGCGTCTTGATCTCCAGGTCCGCGACGCGGTCGCCCAGCTGCTCCATCTCTTGATTGCCCCGGGCAGCCGGGTTGACGGTCAGGTTGTTGTGGACCGCCGTGACGCCGGACGTGTCCTGCGTGATGGCACCGGCGAGCCGGCGCGTCTCCTCGGCGGGGACCTCTCCGGTCAAGGTCACCTCGCCGCGATTCGTGCTGGCCTTGACGTCGAACGCAGAGACGTGCTTGGAGAGCAGGAGCGCGGTCTTCACCTTGGAGGTGGTCGCGGCGTCCTGCGATGTCTCCTTGACCGAGCGCAGGGTGTCGCCGAGCGACCTCGCGGCGTCCCGCTTGTAGATCAGCACGCCGCCAACGATCAGCACGATCAAGACGATGGCAATCCCGATCGATCTCATCTTCATGCACTCTCTCCTTTGACGGCCCGACGTGGTACTTCCGCGCGTCAGTAGAGTTTACCAGGAAGCCGCAGCCCCCAAGGGCGGGCTTTAGCAACACTCTTGACCGGGGAGCCCGAACTGGCGATCCTTGAGGCCGCGAGGCGAGGGTGGGCCCGCCAAAAAGGGAGACGCCATGCTCGATCTTCTGATCAAGAACGCGCGGATCTGCGACGGCACGGGGGCGCCGAGCTTCATGGGCGACCTCGGGGTCAAGGACGGAGTGATCCGGTCCGTCGGCCCGGCGAGCGGCCAGACCGCGGCGCGCGTGATCGACGCGGGCGGCCTCGTCCTGGCGCCCGGCTTCGTGGACCCCCACACGCACTACGACGCCCAGCTCGCGTGGGATCCGCTCGTCACCTGCTCGCCGTGGCACGGCGTGACCACCGTCATCATGGGGAACTGCGGCGTGGGCGTGGCGCCCGTGAAGCCCGAGACGCGCGAGATCCTGATGCAGGACCTCGTCAACGTCGAGGCCATCCCCTACGACGTCATGAAGGCCGGCATCGACTGGCAGTGGGAGAGCTATGGCCAGTACCTCGACGCGGTGGATCGCCGCGGGCTGGGTATCAACGTGGCGGGCCTCGTGGCCTTCACCCCGCTCCGTCATTACGTGATGGGCGAGGCCTCGTTCGAGCGGGCGGCCACCGACGACGAGACCGCGGCCATGCGGCGTCTGCTGCGCGAGGCAATGGAGGCCGGCGCCTTCGGGTTCTCGACCACGACCTCCCGCAACCACGTGGGGTACCAGGGGCGGCCGCTGGCCTGCCGCAACGCCAGCCGGGACGAGCTGGTCGGCGTCGTGCGGGGCCTCCACGACGTGGGGCGCGGGGCGATCGAGATCATCCTGAACTCCGGCGGGATGTACGCGGTGAGCGACGAGGACGTCGAGTTCCTGCGGCAGATCACGCAGGCGAGCGGACGGCCGGTGACGTGGCTCGCGCTCTTCGCCCATCCCGGGCAGCCCGACTTCCACGACCAGACCTTCGCCAAGCTCGGCGATCTCGTGAAGGAGGCCATCCCGCAGGTAACGCCCCGGCCGATCATGAGCCAGGGCGATCTGAAGAACCCGACCATGTTCGGCTCCTTCGTGTCCTGGCAGAAGGCCTTCAACCGTCCGGAGGCCGAGAAGATCGCGCTTTACCGGGACCCCGCGTTCCGCGACGCCTTCCAGCAGGAGCTGGAGAGCCGCCGGCGCGCGCACATGTGGGGCCAGATGCGCGTGCTGGAAGTGGGCCGGCCCGAGCTGGCCGCCCACGTGGGGCAAACCCTCGAGGAGATCGCGGCGAGCCGGGGGAAGCGCCCGGTGGACGCCTACTTCGATCTCGGCCTCGCCGACGACCTGGCGACCCGCTTCCAGTCCTCCACGTTCAACTTCGATCCGGCGGGCGTCGAGCGGCTGATCGCCGACGACCGCTGCCTGGTCGGGCTCTCCGACGGCGGGGCGCACGTGGACGTCATCTGCGACGTGGGCTACGCCACCGCCCTGCTGGACCTCTGGGTGCGCCAGCGCTCAGTGCTGAGCCTCGAGAAGGCGGTGCACAAGCTGACGCAGGTGCCGGCCACCGTGTTCGGCATTCCCAACCGCGGGGTGCTGGAGGAAGGCAAGGTCGCCGACCTCGTGTTGTTCGACCCGGCGACGGTCGCCGCCAAGCCGCCCCGGTACGTGAACGACCTGCCGTGCAACGGCCGGCGCCTGATCTCGGAGGCCGAGGGGATCAAGGCCACGTTCGTGGCGGGCACCCAGCTCTACGACGAGGGCCAGCACACCGGCGCCATGCCCGGCCGCATCCTGCGCAGCTACGAGTAGCGGTCCGACCTGACATGCGCGGCAAGCAGGTCTTCATGGAGGGCCTGATCGCCCACGGGGTGGAGTACATCTTCGGCAACCCCGGGACCACCGAGAGCCCCATCCTCGACGCGCTGCTCGACTACCCGCAGCTCCGCTACATCGTGGCCCTGCACGAGGGCGTGGCCCTCGGGGCCGCGAGCTATTACGCCCAGACGAGCGGCAAGGTCGCGGTGGTCAACGTGCACGTGGCGCCGGGCCTCGGCAATTCGCTCGGCATGCTCTACAACGCGTTCAAGGCCCGCGCGCCGCTGGTGGTGACCGCCGGGCAGCAGGACACCCGCCTGCGGCTGCGCGGGCCCGTGCTCGGCCACGACCTGGTGGCGATGGCGGCGCCGCTCACCAAGTGGAGCGTCCAGGTCGAGCGCGCCGACGAGTTCGCGCTGATCATGCATCGCGCGCTCAAGATCGCCACCGACCCGCCGGCGGGGCCGGTGTTCGTCGCGCTGCCGATCGACGTGCTCGAGCAGGAGACCGACCTCGCCCCGTTCGTCCCGGGCCGGCTGTACCGGGCTCCCGAGCCGGATCAGGCCGGCGTCCAGGCGGCCGCGGAGCTGCTGCGGAGCGCCCGGCGGCCGGCGATCGTGGTCGGGGACGACGCGGTGAGCGCGGCGGCCGAGGTGGCGGCGCTGGCCGAGCAGCTCGGCGCGGCGGTCTGGTGCGAAGGGATCCGGGCCCACCAGGTGATGCCGACCGCCCACCCGAACTTCCGGCTCGGCCTGTCCTTCGACGCGGCCGCCATCCGCGCGGCGCTGGACGGCGCGGACGTCGTGCTCCTCGTCGGCGGCCCGTTCTTCGAGGAGGTCTGGTACGCGCCCGGGTCCCCGCTCCCGCCGGGCGCCGCCGCCATCCAGGTGGAGTCGGCGCCCGGGCGCCTGGCCCACAACCTGCCGGTGAGCGTCGGGCTGGTGAGCCACCCGCGGGCCGCGCTGGCGGCGCTCCGGGTCGCGATCGAGCGCAACCAGCGCAACGCGCGCGGCGAGAGCCGCGCATTCCGCGATGCGGCGACGCAGCGGAACGCCGCCCTCCGCGCCCTCAAAGCCCAGGACGCGCAGGCCCAGCGCGCCCGGGCGGCCAAGCGCTGGGATCACGCGCCGATCTCGGTGCCGCGCCTGATGGTCGAGATCGAAGCGGCCCTGCCCCCCGACGCCATCGTCGTCGACGAATCCATCACCGCCAGCATCGAGCTGGCCCGCACGGTGCAGTTCGAGCGCGCGGGTGACTACGTCGGCGCGCGGGGCGGCGGCATCGGCCAGGCCCTGCCCGGCGCCCTCGGCGTGAAGCTGGCCCATCCCGATCGTCCCGTGGTTGCCCTCTCGGGGGACGGCTCGGCGATGTACAGCATCCAGGCGCTCTGGACCGCCGCGCATCACGACCTCGCGGTGGTCTTCGTGATCCTGAACAATCGCGAGTACCGCATCCTCAAGCACAACATGGATACGTACCGACAGCGCTTCGGCGTGAAGCCGGACCGCGCCTACCCGAACATGGACCTGGTCGCGCCCGATCTCGGCTTCGTCGACCTCGCGCGCGGCATGGGGGTGGAGGCCATGCGGGTCGCCACCCCGGGCGAGCTGCGCCCCGCGCTGGAGAAGGCGCTCGGCGCCGGCCGCCCCTTCCTGCTGGACGTCGCCATCGAGGGGCGGGCCTGAGGGAGCTTCACTTCCGGGCTGGCCGCTCCTTCCGCCACGTCCGTATCGCCGCGGCGTGCGGCGGGTAGTGGCGGTAGGTGTCGAGCCGCAGGCGCCGACGGAAGCGCGTTTCACGGGTGAATTGATCCTCGGGCACGCTCTTGACTAGATCGACAATGCGGCGGTGAGTGTCGTCCAGTTGTTGCAGGACCGCGGAGAGCGAAAGACCGCTCTTCTGCTCCGTCATCCGGGCATTGAAGGCATCGATGCCGCCGTGGCTCACGGAGTACCGCGGCGGCTTGCCGCCCTCGAGGATGAGCGGCAGGTACTTCAGTGCCTCCTCTTCCCACGTGGTCACGTGCGCGAGGATGTCCCGTACCGACCACGCGCCCGTGACGTTGGGCTCCATCAGCTGCGAGTCTGACAAGCCGGCGTACGACGCCTTGAACGCCGCCCACGCCGTGTCGAGTCGTTCGAGAAGCTGCCGTCTATCCACGACTCATGTCGCCTTCCGGAAGGTGAGGTTGATCCGGCACCCGCCCATCACGGGGTGCTGCCCCTCCTCGAGGGGCATGACGCCGTGATAGCGAAGTCGGGCGGGACCTCCCCAGACCACCACATCGCGGTGAGCCAATCGTACGCGGCGCGGCGTGTCGGCTCGACGCGACCCCCCGAACAGGAAGACGGCCGGCAGGCCGAGCGAGACCGACACGATCGGCGCCTCGAAGTCCCGCTCGTTCTTGTCCTGGTGTAGCGACAATCGCGCCCCCGGCTCGTACCGGTTGACGAGACACGCGTCCGGGACGAAGCCGTCGAATCCCGCCCGCGCGGCCGCCTGACCAGCCAGGTCGGCGAACACGTCGGGCATCGGCGGCCATGGACAACCGCTCTCCGGATCACCGCCATCGTAGCGGTAGCCGGTGCGGTCGGTGACCCAGCCGGCCAGCCCGCAATTGGTCATCGCGATCGACATCCGATGGCCGCCGGGCGTGATCATGTGCCGAAAGGGCGCGAGCTCCACCACTCGTTGCAAGGCGGCGACGAGCGGCCCTTCGAAGCGCCGCGCGAACCCGCCCAGCACCATCGCTCCCGGCGCGAGCGGCACATCCCGCACCTCATCCTCGAACAGCTCGCTCATGCCGTGTCTTCTCTCGTAGCGGTATACGGGCGGCCGGCGGAAGCGGGTGGAGGCCGGCGGCTACGAGCCGCCGGCCCTTCGCCGCTTGGTTCATCATCTCCTCCTCTGCGGTGAGGTCCAGTTCTTCGACGCGGGCTCGCGCCGATGCTGCCACAGCGCGTGGGGGAGATCAAACTAGCGGGGCGCGGGCGCGCCGGGCGTGTCGTCGGGCGCGGCGGCGCCCTCCTCGGGCGGCGGGACCGCCCGGGCCGCGGCGGTGAGGCTGTCGGCCAGCAGGCGCGCGATGCAGCCGTAGCTCACGTCGTTCAGGTGCAGGCCGTCGCGCGAGACAACCTCGTCCATCTGGTACTGGCCGCTCGAGACCCAGTGCTGCATCACCGCGAACCGCCGGAACACCGCCACCTTCATGTCGCGGGCGGCGGTGCCGATCGAGTCCACGACGCGCGCGTGCAAGGGGCGCGCGAGCACGCGTGGAGCGAACTGCGGATCCATCAGCACCACGTCCATCCGCGCCGCCTTGAGGCGGCCGATCCCCTCGCGGATCGCGGCGGCGTAGGCCTCGACGTCCCCTGCCCCGAGCGCGGCGTGGCTCCCGGTCTGCCAGATGACGAGCTGGGGCCGGTGGGGCAGCACGTCGCGCTCGAAGCGCGGCAGCACCTGCGAGATCATCTCGCCGCTGACGCCCTTGTTGATCACGGTGACCGTGAGGCGCGGCCAGCGGCTCCGCAGCTCCTCGGCGAGCACGGCAGGATAGGCGTGCGCCGGATCGGAGGCGCCGACCCCCTCGGTCGAGGAGGAGCCGATGGCCACGATGACCAGCGCCCGGCCTTGGCGGATGGCGCGGGCGGTATTGGGCAGCGCCACGCTGAACCGCGTCAGCTCTTCCGGCACGGCGCACCGCAGCGCCTCGTGCGCGGCCCGGACGGGCGGCGGCCAGAGCAAGACCAGCGCCATCGCCGAGGAGATCGCCAGCCGCCGCGCTCACGGTCGGATCCCGGGCGTCGCCGACGGTGGCGCGGCACCGCCGCGGCTCACGAAATCGGCCATCGCCCGGCCGATACACTCGTAGAGCCGGGCGGCAAGCCGGCGGCGCTTCTCGATCTCCCGCGTCCTCAGGTCCAGCACACCGCTCTCCGCCCAATGGCGCATGAGGCCGTAGCGGTGGAACACCGACACGTCGTTGGCGTCCGCGAGCTCCCGCACCGCGGCGAGATAGGGCGCGAAGTGGATCATCGGGTCGGCGTCGCGAGAGAACTGCGCGTTCATCAGCACCACTTCGATCCCGGCGGCGCGCAGCTCGTCGAGCCCCGCCTGCACCGTGTCGCGGAAGTCGTCGACACCGGTTCCGCGAACCGCCTCCATCGTGCCGGTCTCCCAGATCACCAGTGTCGGTCTCAAGGGCAGGACCTCGCGGGCGAGCCGGTCGGCGGCCTCCCGCGCCGTCTGCCGCGGCATCGCGAGGTTCACGACCTTGATCCGCGTGGCGGGAAACCGGCCCGCGAGCGCGGTGGCCAGGCGCGAAGGCCAGGAGAGGCTGGGCCCGCCCGCCGCGCTGCCGAGGCTCGAGGTTCCGCCGAGGGTGACGATGACGACCTCCAAGCCGGCGGCGAGCGCCTTCGCGGTCTTCGGGAGCGGCGCCTCGAACGCGGCGAAGCCCTCGGGGGTGGGGCACGCCGGCTCCTGCCCGAAGGCCGCGCGGGGCGCGGATGATAGCGCGAGAGCCGCGGCCACGATCAGCGCGATCGCGCAGTGGAGCGGCGACCGGGTCGCGCTCATGACTCCCCTCCGGACAGCGGCGCGCGCTCCGCAACCCGGCCGCCGGCGCCGGCCCGCGCGGCGGCGAACCATTCCATGAGCGCCGCGACCGCGATCATGATCCCGATGCCGACCGCGGAGACCGCGAGCTGCATGAGAACGCGGCCGAAGGACTCGTTGAGCACCAGGTGCCCCAACACCGCGAGCAGGATCCCGAGGCAGAAGATGTGGAGCGAGTGGCGCCCGCAGATGACGAACGGCCACGCGACCCGGCCGGCCAGGAACCGCGCTTGAGGAGCGACCAGCCGCGCGACGAGCAGGGCGAGCGCGAGCACACTGGCGAAGCGAAGCAGGCCGAGATCCTCCTTGCTCAGGAACAGCCACAAGGCCTTGCCGCTCGCCAGGGCGGGGATCGGAGGGTACAAGCCGTGGAGCGTCCAGCTCAAGCGGATCACGAACGCGGCCAGCGCGAAGCCCGCCGCCAGGCGCAACAGCCAGCGGCGGTCGAGCCACGGCATCGCGCCGCGGGTACCTCGCCACCCGAGCCACGCCCCGAGGAAGAACAGCGCCTGCCAGCCGAACGGGTTGAAGGTCCAGACCCGGTTCGGACCGGGATAGGCCGACAGCGCGATCCGCCCGTCGATCTGGACGGCCAGCCACAACGCGAACGAGGCGATGAGCACGACTTGCGGCCAGAACCGGAACCCGATCAGCGCGAAGGGGAGGACGGCCAGCAGCACGATGTAGAGCGGCAGGATGTCCATGTAGGCCGGCTGGAACTGCAGCGTCAACGCCTTGACCACCGCCACGCCCGGATCGCTGAGGAAGTCGGCGGCCTGGGACTCCTCGGCGTAGAGCGAGCTGTTCAGGGCTTCGACCGTGTACGCCATCATCGCGATGAAGATCACGAACAGGAAGACATGCGCGACGTAGAGCTGCCACACCCGGTGGCTGACGCGAACGGCCGCGATCAGGAAGCCCTGACGCTCCATGGCCCGCCCGTACACCATGCCCGCGGTGTACCCGGAGATCAGGATGAACACCTCGGCCGCGTCGCCGAACATCACGGTCTGGAGCGTGAACTGCGCCACCATGTTGTCCGGGAGGTGGTCGACGAAGATGGAGAAGAGGGCGAGGCCGCGGAAAAAATCGAGCCGCAGGTCGCGTCCCGCTTCCGTCACTGAGCCCACACGGCATCATACGCCCAAATCGGAGGAATGATGGTGAGGCGGACGGGCATTGACGCGGGGGGCCGGTCGGGGCAGGATGCGGGGCGGGCTGGCTCCCATGGATGCGCGAACCTCAACGACGGAGGACATCGCCATGACGACACGCAGAGAGTTTCTCCAGATCGGCGCCGGCGCCCTCGCCGGCCTCGCCTTCGTGGGCTGCGACCTGATGGCCGCCGTGCCGGCGCGCGCGCAGGCGCGGCGCCGCGAGGTGGTGGTGAACGGGCGGCGCGCCAGGACCGTCGACGTCCACGCGCACTGCGCCGTCCCCGAGGCGTTGGCGCTGATGAACCTGAAGCTGCTCGCGCCGGGGTCGGCCCTGCCGCCGCTCCTCCACATGGCGACGCAAGCGTCGGACCGCCTGCGCGCGATGGACGAGCAGGGCATCGATGTGGAGGCCCTCAGCATCAATCCGTACTGGTACAAGGCGGACCGCGATCTCGCCAAGCAGATCATCAGTATCCAGAACGAGAAGCTCGCGGAGGCGTGCGCCGCGCACCCCGACCGCTTCGTGGCCTTCGCCACCGTCGCCCTGCAGCACCCGGATCTCGCCGCGGAGCAGCTCGAGGAGGGCGTCAAGAAGCACGGGCTGCGGGGCGCCGCCATCGGGGCCAGCGTCAACGGCGAGGAGATCAGCGATCCCAGGTTCCACCCGTTCTGGGCCAAGGCCGAGCAGCTCGGCGTGCTCGTCTTCATCCACCCGCAGGGCGCGGGGGTCGCGGCGGACATCCCCAAGCGGCTCAAGGGTAACGGCTATCTCGACAACGTGATCGGCAACCCGCTCGAGACCACCATCGCGCTCTCGCACCTGATCTTCGAGGGTACGCTCGACAAGTTCCCCGGGCTCAAGATCTGCGCGGCCCACGCCGGGGGGTTCCTGCCGTCGTACGCGGGGCGCTCCGATCGTGGGTGCCCCACCCGGCCGGCCGCCTGCCCCGGCGGCACGTATGGACCGATCAAGAAGAAGCCATCCGAGTATCTGAAGGAGATGTACTACGACACCATGGTGTTCTCCCCGGAAGGCGTCCGCCATCTCGCCGCCGAGGTGGGCGCGGGTCAACTTCTGGTGGGCACCGACTTTCCGTATCCGTGGACGACGACCGCGGTGGACGTCATCCTCGAGGCGCCGGGCGTGAGCGACGCCGACAAGGCGGCCATGCTGGGCGGGACGGCGATGAAGCTGCTCGGGATCCGGGCCTAGCCGTGGCCGACGCGGCGTTCGTCTCGTGCGGCGGGGCCGGCGCCCCGCTAGGGCGGCAGCGAGAGGTGGTAGTGAGCGGCAAGCGTGTGAAGACGGTGGACGTGCACGCGCACTGTGCGGTCCCCGCCGCGATGGCGCTGATGGGGCGCAAGCTGGAGACCGAGGCCCTCCTGATGACCGATCCGCGGGAGCGCCTTCGCGCGATGGACGCGCAGGGCATCGACGTCGAGGCGCTCAGCATCAACCCCTACTGGTACGGGGCGGACCGAGATGTCGCGACGGAGCTCATCCGGATCCAGAACGAGACGCTGGCCGAGATCTGCGCGGCCCGGCCCGACCGGTTCGTCGCGTTCGCGAGCGTGGCCCTGCAGCACCCGGACCTCGCCGCCGAGCAGCTCGAGCACGGCGTCAAGCGGTACGGCCTGCGCGGGGCCGGCCTCGGCGGCAGCGTCGAGGGCCTCGAGCTGAGCGACCCGAAGTTTCACCCCTTCTGGGCCAAGGCCGAGGAGCTGGGCGTCCTCGTGTTCATTCACCCGCAGGGCACGGCCGAGCTGGAGCGGACGGGCCGGCTCGGGGGCAACGGGCTCCTCACCAACACCATCGGCAACCCGCTCGAGACGACGATCGCGCTGTCGCATCTCATCTTCGACGGCACCCTCGACCGCTTCCCCGGGCTCAAGATCTGCGCGGCCCACGGCGGCGGCTACCTCCCGTCCTACGCCGCCCGCTCCAACGCGGTGCAGACGACCTTCCCCCATCGCATGACCGGGACGCTCAAGAAGAGGCCGACGGAGTACCTGCGCCAGCTCTACTTCGACTCGATCGTCTTCACGCCCGAGGCGCTGCGCCACCTGGCCGCGGAGGCGGGGCCCGGCCAGATCGTGATGGGCACCGACTATCCGTTCCCGTGGACGAGCACGTCGGTGGACCACATCCTGGGCACCCCGGAGCTGAGCGACGCCGACAAGGTCGCGATCCTGGGCGGCACCGCGATGACGCTGCTGGGGATCAAAGGGTAGAAGACCCTGTAAGGGCATCTTTGTCTTGATTGCGCCTCCGATCCCTTCTACCGTCTGCTGCCAACGCCCACGGGGGTGCGGCTATGAGCTTCGTGCTCGTCATCTTTCCGGAGCCTCGGGAGGTGTACATCGACGACCAAGCCCAGGGCTCCACTATCGCCGCCAGCGGCAAGCCCCGGGCCCTGTTCGTCAACGCGGGCAAGCACACGTTCCGTCTCAGTAAAGCCGACGACGTGGCCCCGGCCGAGCAGACCGTCGACGTTCCCGAGCGGCCCATCCTCAACCCGTTCTCCGTCGAGTTCAGGAAGTGCTGACGCGCTCGCTCCGCGGCTTCGCCGCCGCCCTCCTCGTCGGCATGACCGTGCTCGGATGCGCCGCACCCGTCATCAATCCGCGTCTCGCCGCCTACGATGGGGCGGGCTATCGCTATGCGAACGTCCGCCGCGACGCCGGCGAGGAGGATCTGTTCATCATCCTCGCGTTCTCCGGGGGCGGCACGCGCGCGGCCGCGTTCTCCTACGGGGTCATCGAAGGACTCGAAAGCGTCCGGTACCATCCGACAACCGGCCCGGAGCGCACGCTCCTCGATGACGTCGACGTGATCTCCTCGGTGTCCGGCGGCAGCTTCACCGCGGCGCACTATGCGCTCTTCGGCAAGAAGGGATTCAAGCAGTTCGAGGACAGCTTCCTTTACCGCAATATTCAGGGCGACTTGGTGGCGCGCGCGCTCGCCCCGTGGAACTGGCCGCGCCTGAGCCCCCTCACCCTGCACAACTACTCGGGTGGCGCTTGTGACCACTATCCCGAGCCCCTCTGGCTCTCGAACGGGCTCAACTCTACGGATCAGCCCCGCCGGGTCGCGCTGGCGCGGGATCTGAAGTCGTATCGAATACACGCGAAGGATCGGCCCTTCGTCCACTTGCTCGATGGGGGCCTGTCCGACAACATCGGTCTCCGCGGTCCGTACGTGGCCCTGAGCGGTCAGGACAGCGCCTGGAGCCTGTTCACGAAGATCAATCAAGGGAAAGTCCGGCGCGTGCTCGTCATCACGGCCAACGCACGGACCGGCCGCGACCCGGACTGGGGCAAGCGGGAGAGTCCGCCCGGGGTGGTCGACGTGCTGGGCCTGGTGACCACGGGCCCGATGGGCAACTACTCGTTCGAGACCGTGCAGCTCATCGCCGACCATTTCACGAGTCTCGCCCTCGCTCTCGAAACCCATCGGGGGTGTGACCGACTGGCGAAGGAGCAGTGTCGAACGTTCCGCATGCCGTTCGATCCTCCCGCCGACGTGGCGTTCCACGCGGTGGAGCTGGCGTTCGACGGTGTGCCCGACGAGGGTCTGAAAGGATGCCTGGAGGGCCTGGCCACATCGTTTCATCTGCCGCGCGCGCAGGTAACGCTGCTGCGCCAGGTCGCGCAGCGCCTGCTCATGATGTCCCCTCCATTCATCGACGCCATGCAGGCGATCGCTCCGGCGTGGCGGCCGCGCGCGGTGACGATCGATCCCGCGCTCATCGCGGAGGCCTGCCCGAAGCCCTGACGCGAGTGGGTAGAGCTGGTGCGTCGCGTCAACCAGCGGAACCTATTACCTATCAGAAGCTCTTACCGAGTAGTTTTGGGCTGCTGGGCGCCGTCAGGAAGGGTTATTTCGCCGCGCAAGCCCGTATAGCGCCACTCTCGTGGAGGTACGTTGTTTGCCTTGCGATAGATGTCGATGTACCTCGACTATCGCCGCCTCCGCGAAGAGCAGCTCATGCGAGAGAGCGGACCGCCGTGCGCGTGCGGGCGCCGCTTGTGGAGCCGCGAACCGGTCCGGGATCCCGAGCATCGACGGTTCAAGTGCAGCGCGTGTCTCACGGTACTAAGCCTTCCGGCCAGCCTATTTCACAACCAAGAGGCGGGCCAGTCTGAAAACCCAGCCCACCACCAGCAGCAGACCTAGCCGCTAGCACGACCCTCCGCCCGGATGCGGAAGACCGGGTGCTTCGGCGCGATGCGGGCGACTTCGGCCTCCGAGGCATCCGCGCCGATGCCACCGAAGAACTGCTTCACCTCCCACGCCCACTCCTGCAGGTAGGCGCGCAAGATCGGCGGCTTCTCGTGGTCGGGCACCTCATCAACGCGCACATCCTCGGTCTTCCCGCCGACGGTGAGTCGTCCGGCGCGGCTGACGCGGATATTGCGCACCCACTGCGTCTCGCCGCGCGGGGCGACCAGGTAGCGTTGGCCCTTGAAGCTGAGCGGGTTGACCGGGGTGCTGTGCCACTCGCCGCTCTTGCGCCCCTGCACCGAGAGCACGCGGGCCCCCTTCATGCTCAGCCCAAGCCGACCGGCGAGGAAGCTGACGACCGGGTTGAAGACTCGGGTGGTGACGAAGCCGGGCTTGATGTAGGGGGTCGCCGGCCCGGCCATCAAGGCCTGACTATCTGCTCTCTCCTGCCAGGCTTCGCCTGGTTCACGGCCGGGCACCGCGTGGCTGGCTTGGCTCCGGGCTGGCGGCCACCGGCTCGGCCGGCTGCTCGGGCCGCCGACCGTGCGTCTCAGGCTGGCCAGCAGCGGGAGGAGCGTTGGGCTCGATGCGTCGCGCCTGGCTGACTGGAGCGGTCACAGGCGCGGGTGCCGGAACCTTCGCCTGCGGGGTCGCCACGGCGGGCGGCGTCGGTGGCTGTGGCCGCTCGGCGGCCTTGTCCCGCTTCGCGTCCGGCTGCGCGGCTGGGGAGGCATCACGCTTGGGCTGGGGCGCTGCCACGGCGGGCGGCGTCGGTGGCTGCGGCCGCTCGGCGGCCTTGTCCCGCTTCGTGTCCGGCTGCGCGGGGGCAACCGCCGGGGAGGCATCACGCTTGGGCTGCGGGGTCGCCACGGCGGGCGGCGTCGGTGGCTGTGGCCGCTCGGCGGCCTTGTCCCGCTTCGCCTCCGGCGGCGCGGGGGCAGGCCCCGGAGAGGCATCACGCTTCGGCTGGGGCGTTGCCACGGCGGGCGGCG
>WNFE01008603.1_pt1 | contig 18183 bp, 17 predicted proteins | sample 5400451 | NCBI WGS metagenome assembly WNFE01 (sample SAMN13153344, study PRJNA577476) | soil metagenome | isolation source: 200 cm saprolite under Douglas fir tree site 2 hole 2 | place: USA:California | collected 2015-04-18
AGCACGTAAGTGGAAAGACTATGCTCGTGCGAAAGAGTACTTCCAGAAAGGTCTGACCATAGCCCGTGACATGGGCCATCGTGAGAGAATTTGTACCTTGCTTGCCAACCTGGGCACCCTGGCTCGCGAACAGGGCGACTATGCACGTGCGAAAGGATACTTTCAAGAAGGCCTGGTTATAGCTCGCCAGATGGGACATCAGGAGAGAATCGATAGTTTGCTCGCCAATCTGAACGCGTTGTAGCCGCATTATGTAATCAGGGTTCCAGATCAAAACCCAGTCTGCCATCTAGACGTGGATCATCCGAACATGGTAGACTCATTTCCAGGAAGTGAGTCTTCTTGACCATCGAGGCAGCAAGACGGAAGATGGCTCATGGCAACACGGGAGGGGGGTTCGTTCTCAAACGCGCTCTTGGCCCACCTAGGCTGTTTCTCATTCCAGGTGCGCCGATGCGAAAAGGAGCCACTCTTCTCCACACGAATGAGAAAGAGAGGACTTATCATAGCTATGATGACTCCTGCCAAACAGGCGCGTCTGATCGTGCTGGCCAGTGGACAACCCATCCCCTTGGCCTGGAAGGTGACGCTCGTTGGACGCCAGGACCCGACACTAGGTATATTCCCCGAGATTAACCTGGTCGACAACACGGTAGCCGGGCGTCACGCCTACCTGCGGAATGATCAAGGAACATTCACGGTGGAAAACCTCGCTTCCCTTCACCTGACACGCCTCAATGGAACCGACTTGTCGCCACATCAGGAACACCTCCTCACCGACGGCGACATTTTGCACTTTGGCGCGGTTGCACTGCGTTTTGAGCTGTACTGAGAATAGCGTTGATCAGTAGGGACTGTTGGAAGAAAGAAACGCTGGCGGGTGAGGGGTCCAATGAGCGGTCAGACTGTGTTAAGCGATAATTAGGAAGGGAAGGGGCTGTGGATGAGAACTGCCGAATCTCCCCTAAACTGGACAAGCAGCTAGAGGAGATTTAGCATGACACTCAAATCAATCCAATGGAGTGAGTGTCACATGAAGAAAGACGCCGAGGTGTTACGATATATGCGTGAGCGAGCGCCGTGGTACCAATCAGGAACTGGCTGCCTGTGCTGGCTACTTGGGTCATCTGTTCAGAAAAAGAAGCTCATTGAAGGGAATGGATGCCCACCCTCTCATTTCATTGTTCGCAGAACACCGGGAAACGGGAATCGTACGTAAGCAGACCGATCCACAGGAGCCAACGGAGAACCCGAGACACCTTGGTGAGTCGTCTTGTGAGTGAAACAGAGGAGAACGAGAATAGTTCACCGTATTCTATCATATATATAAATATACAGAGCTAACAAAACGCTAGATTCTACAAGACGCAATATGTGACAGGCAGACATCTTCGACCATACACCCACCCTCCTCTCGAAAAAGCTTCCTCTGGCTTACAGCATGTGAGGGAACATCTTTCCCCTGTTTACATTTTAAAGCACTTCTCAGGCTTGTGGAAGATGGAGGAAGAAGCATGGAGAAAAAGAAAAGATCCTCTTGATTATCTCCATTGTTCTCCTGAACGATAGCTCTGAAATTGGAGAGAGCATAAAAATAGTGTAATTTACAATTTCCAGTAAATTACACTATGAATCGACTGGCGTCCGATGATCTGCAAGACGCCTAGCATGACAGATAGACACGAAAAGCCGGTACTTTTTTAGTCTATAGGACTCTATTGTGTTGTTCCTCAAGATAGAGCACACAACTCTGCCATAGAAAATCTCAGGGAACCACAAGAGCAAGTAACCCTGGAATGCTTACCATTCGTCTCAACCGCTGAATCTACGATCATATCTAGTCTGGCAATTCACACCCCTCGGTCTGCACAATCATCATCACCCGACTGCAAAAATCGTGACATGATTCTCCTCTCTACTGAGCATGCAGCGCTAGCTGCGACGGCGGCTTTGCAGGATGGAGAGGCATCCCTTTCCCCTGGCAAGAGGCCGAGCTCCCCACACACTTATTCTCGCTTGTGCACGCTATTATATCTCGACCATTTTCTCACATTGATATGCCATGAGCAAGCTCACAGCTGCGCCTCCATCCAAACTGAAATCAGGTTGCAAGGGAAGAGGAGCCGCACCAGTCAATATCTCTGCTTGCCCGGCAGCAGTAGTAATGGCCCGCTGCACCTCAGTAGGCCAGAAACGAGAAGGCAAAGGATTCGCATCCGACATGAGTTTCTCCAGCACGCGAGCCGCCACAGCAGTAATGATGGGCGTCGCGAATGATGTCCCCGACCAGTACGCCCAGGCGTCATGATTAGGCGCAGAATACTCTCGCGGCTTATCCTCACCCGCGAGGGCAGGATAGAGCGGGGCGAGATAGATTGCGCGCAGCGAATCGATATTAGTTGCCGCTGTCTGAGAGTGAGGGCCTGAAGGAGGCACAGGCGTTGGAAGGCCCCCGCCATAGGTAGCAATGCCGTTATGGTTTGGAGGTACCGCCGGATAGTCGCTATATACAGTCGCGTTGCCATGCCCGTCCACAGCGCCTACCGAGATGACCTCTGGGAAAGCGGCGGGATAACGAGGCCCCACGCGCTCTTCCATTCTCATGGCATCCATGTGCCCGCGCCATTGTAGAACATGTGAGTCATTGCCAGCGGAGGCGACGATGACAGCCCCTAGCGCAGACAGGCTCTGGATCACCAGATGCAGTGGAGTCCGCAGCTTTGCAAAATCCTCTATCATCATCACAAACTCTTCGGCATCACAGGAGCAATCCTCGCCAATCCATACTCTGGGCAAATCGCGGTCATGAGGAGTTGCCACCAGGCTCAGGTTAATCACTACAGGTTTGTTATAGAGGTCTCCCCCAACGGACATACGCTTCTGGATGCCTTGCAGCACATGGATCAACGTGCAAACATCACCTACACCAAAGTCATTAAGCGCACGGATATACTCGATATTCGCGTTGGGCGCAAGGTCACGCACGATGCCAGTGACAGACATGCCATGATCCGGCATATTGAAGCCATACAGGTCCCCATAGATATCCAGGCCCGTTGATATCGGATCATCGGCATCTTCTGCCAGCAGATTGGACAACTTCTGGTAGGTGAAGTTGATATATGGCGACTTTGAGGGGTCCATTTCTGTAGCGATCTTATTTAGCAGCAAGTTGTGTGTACCAGCGTTACTGGCTGCATGCGCGACCAAATCAGGTTGGTCCTTGATGTTGGGCATTGTGTCCAGGACGAACACCGTCACCCCATCACCTGTTCTGCTTTGCATAGCAGGGGAAAGCGCTGGCAAAGTGATCGGCCAGGAACCGGGAGCAGCAGGACAGGAGGTATCGCCCGGAACCGGAAAGGGTGGGGCAATAGTGCAGCCATGACATACGCAAGTCGCTCCTCCAAGCCAGTTAGGCATAGCTGCAACAACAGGAATTTTTCCTTCCATCCGAAGTCTATCTAAACCGCGATTGATCACGTTGACAACCCGACGTGCATGCGATTCATCGGCAGGGGGCATGAGCGTTGAATCTTGTGGTGGATGAGGTACCTCCACCTGGCCAATATTGAAGAAGCCGACGACGATGGTGCCCTGGTCAAACGGTGAAGGGAAGAAGTATTTACCAGTTGGGCCAGTCAGGTGATCTCCTTCTTCGCCAGGGGTTTTGTCAGTCTCAGCGAGCGCGGGATGTGGGATGTCTTTCAATCTGAACGACTTCAGTTTGAAGCCCCGCTCCTCAAGAAACTGGTTGAGGCTGGGCAATTCCAGGGAATTGATAAGTGGATGTGTGGGAACAGGAGAGTCCGCAACTGAAGCGAACGGGACATCGGAATGAAAGACGATGGCGACCTGGTTTTCAAGCCAGTACATCACCATTTTGATCCAGGGGGGTAAATCCTTTTCATGTGTTCTCGGCATTATTTCACCTCCGTGCCTCTATGAGCAGGTATATAATGGTTACTTCGATCATCTGATGATGAAACGCTGGGCATGCACTTTTTTGGGGAATTAATTATGCTTTTGCCTTGCCATAATGTAAAGGGCCGACGTCGCCGACCAGGCGAAATGCTGCCCAGAAGTAAGGATGGGCATAGGTCGAAGGGGTGCGATGCAAGAGGCTGCATTGAGCAGCGCGCAATGCCTGCACTCTGGTATCTCCACTCAGCAGACGCTGGTAAAAGACCTGCATCAACTCATTGGTGGCGTTGTCCTCTACAGGCCAGAGGCTCATCACCAGCGACGAGGCTCCAGCAGCCAGGAATGCGCGTCCCAGGCCTAACTGCTCGTCACCGCCGCCGCTGAGTGCCAGCCCGGTTTCGCAGCCACTCAAGGTGACAAGTTCGCATTGCTGCAGATCCAGGCTGAAGGCGTCAATGGCATTGAGCTGTCCATCGGCTAAGCGAACGAAGGAAAAATTAGGGGCATCCAGCCTGCTATGGCCGTGGGTTGCCACATGGATGATGGGACTACCAGGGGCCTCTGCTACTAGCCGGGCAATGGTCGCTTCACCTTCAAGATAGCACCTCCCATGCAACAGTGCTGCCACTGTCTGCGCCTCGTCTAGCGCACGCCGTAAGTTTCCATATACTGAATAACCAAGTACTAGCGGTGGCCTGGTAAACACTGCTGTATCCGTGTCCCGTTGTTTGCTCCTATGAGTATGCAGTTGCGAGAGTATGCTGCTTGCCGGGAGGTAGTTGATCTGAAAGTCTTCGACCAGGAAGCGCGAGCCATCATACAGGGCATGAAACGGCAGTTCATGTAACGGCCCATAGGGGACGATGGTCAGGGAACCAGGGGGAGGCGGCAGCAGAGATGCCACGGGAGCCATCAGCAGGTCATAGAGTTTGTGCAACAGGCGACGGATGGCCTGCTGTGGCGGCTGCTGGGGGTTGGGCCAGCCAGCTGGTTGGAGATACGCGTGGAGTAAAGGAAGCAGGCGCTCTAGCTGTGCCCCGCCGTCAGAATTTTCATGAGTAATGAAACGTTCTGTCGTGATCGCAAAGATGACGAGCTTTTCCTTACATAGATAGTACGCCAACAGAAGCTGGCCAGGCGCGAGATGCTGGCGCAGCTGTGCGATGTCTATATATTGCGTTGAACGTTCAGGCTTCGCTCGTTTCCTGGAAGTGTGCGCTGCAACATGGGTGTCTAACTGGTGGAGATGGAAGCGTTCAAATAGCTCGCTGATTTTTGCTTCGCAGCGCCTGAGTTCGGCCTGGATAACTTCTCGTGGGTCAGTTGCCGGGTTCAGTGGCATTGCAGAGACGTTCCAGGAGCCTCTCATGGAGTATAATGACCTGCTCAAGGCAGAAGCCATAGAGGTATCGATATCAGCGAGCCGAGCGCCATAGTCATGATACTTTTGCTGCCATTCCCGCAGTTCGTGTTGCGTCCGCAAGAGCGCAGCACCAGCACTGGTAACCTGCAACGCAGGTGTGGAAATAGTCTCTCCTGCTGCCCTGCTTTCGTTCAGGAATGACTGCGCTCTGTTGAGATACTGGCGCAGGGCTATAGAGCGTGCTCGTTCGAGGTAGCTGAAAGCACGCTCAGGCTGTGACTGCTGCAGGCAAAGAGTGATCATATCCTCGTATACCGCCCATGCGGTGCGCAGGAATGAAGGGGACAGGTCATACACAAGGTTATCCAGGATACGCTCAATCTGAGCAATAGCTGCCTGATAGTACCTGGCGGCATTGCCAGGGTTCCCTCGAAGAGCGGTGAGTCGTCCCAGCAGATGCAGACTCTTATAGACCTGCTCTTGCAAATTGTGCTGGTGGGCCTCTGAGGACGCCTGCTTAGCGAGCAAGACAGCCTCTTGCAGGAGCGTGTTCTGCTGTTCTTGCTCCCGGTGCGCCCTGGCCTGTTGCGCATCCTCTATAAGAGCACCGACCATCACCAGGTCAGCACGAACAGAGTACTGCACTAAGCCTTTGGCCTCAAAAAACTCTTTGAAGAGACGAGCCTGATCATATGCCGCAGCAACAGACCCCTTTTCGAGAAGAAGTTCGGCCTGCTGCAGTTTGGCAGCGGAGGCATAGTGGTCGAAACCACCCTGGTTAAAAATCGTCCATGCTTCATCAAGGGCCGCCACAGCCTCATCCAATCTACCCGATGCCACCAGTGCCGTCGCATATTCGCGTAGTGCATCACCCATATCAAGTGATACACCAAGTTGCCGACATGCCTTGACACCTTCAACCGCCAACTGACAGGCCTCTTGTGCTCTATTCAGCTTCACCAAACAATTCGCCATCCAGAGCTTGAGTCTGACCTCCAGCATAGGGTCGCTGTTACCACTTCGTATCAGATGATCTCGGGCTTGATAGTAGCCGCGGAGCGCTGAACCGTAGTAACCTTGAGCATAGTCGAAGTCTGCCAGGTTAATCTCCGAGGTAATCATCAGACTCGTCTCTTCGAGAGCCATAAAGCTTACCTGCGCCTGCTGCATGAGTTGGCATGCCTGTGCAAAATTGCCAAGCCAGGCAAGATTTCTCGCTTGATTCAATTTTGCCATTGCTATGGCACGCTTGATAAAGGTCTCGCTCTTATCGGTCAGGGTGGGGTAGATAGCCTGCATTCTTTCGTACAGATGGATGGCATCCTGGTAGCGTCCCAGCCACGTGTAGATCACGGCAGTGTTGTGGTCGACAGCACAGGCCCAATAATGTTCACCATGGCGCAGAAACACCTCGCGGGCACGACCCGCCTTCTGTAATGCCTCTTCGACGCGGCCTAACCAGCCACAAGCGACGATCCAGCTAATACGGGTATGGGCCCAGTTTACCTCATCGCCCAGGCGCAGAAATTCCTCTCCAGCAGCATCCAAACACTCCAAAGATGCTTGATAATGCCCTATGAAACGTAAAGCGTCCCCTTTAGCCTTGAGGCCGAAGGCATAGGCCGGGGTGTAGTGGAGATACTCGCCGAAGAAGATCAACAGTTCGGCCAGTTTGAGCGAGACAAGAGGAGCTATGTACAGTTGATGCAGTGCTTCGTCCGCTATCAGGACAGCGATAGCAGCATGATCTGTTAGCTCATCGACGTGCGCCTGGAGGTATGCCATACCTTCTTCCAGAGGAAGGTCGCGTAAGTGTTGTAAAAATAGATCGTTGTCCATATGCGGTATTTGGCCCCCCCAGTGACCAACGCCGACTGCGCAGATGTTGGGAAATAAGCTGTTAGCCGGGTTGGATATTTACTCCTTCGATGACCAGTTCACGCTCAGGCAGGTGGACGATCATGATGTATTCGCCTACGGGTACATGACGGAAGACAATGTTACCAAGCTCGTCTACCTGCTCACTCAGCAGTGGCTTTTCGGCTCGGTTGGTATCTCTGCCGCCTGCTGCAGGGTAGAGTTCCGCCATCAATCCTGCAAAGGCCTCGATAGGCTCCGTGGGGTCGCTGATGATGCCGAGCAGCACATATTCCCCGCTGCTTGCTCGTGAGAGGTGTAGCGACAGGTTGATGGAATCAGCGCGATACTGGCGCGGCCAGGCCGCCTCAGATGGGCCAGCACGAAGCACCAGTTGCGCCTGCTGTTTGACAAGTATCGCGAAGATGCGACGCACAGTGGCATGCAGGGCATCGAGTGTGAACCCCGGAGCGGGAAGAAGATCCCTGTCTGGCAGTGTCAGGAAGTGCCGTGCATCTGCGGCTTCGGTTGTGCATAAGGGGCAATCCTGGATGTGGTTCGCTATGCTGAGCCGCTCGTTGGGCGGCAGCAGGTCGACGCAGTAGAGGCTGAGCTTTGTGCTATCTGGACACTGACTCCGATAGAGGCGCGAAACGAGAAAAGCGTGGGTGTGTTTGTACCTGGCAAAGCGCTGCTGGCAGGTGGCACACTGCTCAAAGTGCCTGCTCCCTGCCCAACCTGTGTGGTTCGTATCGCTGTATGAACGCCTCTGACCAGGTTTTTGGTGTATGACTTCGCCACGAATGATTGCTCCCTATTTATACAGCAGTGCGACCAATGAGCGCAAGGTCTCCATCAAAAAAGCCACCCGCGAAAAATCATGGTTCCCCTCGTCTATCTGGTGAAAGGGAAATGCACCTTGCGTTGCAGTTTCCGCTTCTCAGCGTCTTGCTCGCAGGATGAGGAACGCTCAAAGAGCACAATTCACGAAAGGAGATGGCACCCATGACAACAACGAGACCATGGCTCACGATGCCCAATAGACAGTACCGAGATATTGTTGGCAGCTGTGCCATGCCCTTTGGCCTGCTCAAGCAGTGCCTGCCTGCCTCCTGCGTGACACACAGGCAGTTTGTGCCCATTGCGAGAGGAGTTTCGCCCACTTCAGGATAACAGACAACAGGGGAAGGGACTTCCTCAACCGTGGGCACTGGCAGTCACCTGCAGGCCCACGGTTTTTTGTTGCCCTTTGTACGAGACATGAATGACCAGAATACGTATTGACTGCAAAGCAGAGGAGTCAAGAGCGATGAGTAGCGCAATGGAAGACCATCTGAGGACTATGAGCCTGGCGGCACTGGCAGAGCAGTGCCTGCATGAGATCAACGCCGCCCGTCGGGGGGAGACACACGATGATCAGTGCTGGGTGGAGGTGCTGCGTCGCGCGACGGTGCAACGTGATGAAGCAGCTTGTGAAGTGATAGAGTACCACCTTGGTCAGATCGTACGAGGGTGGATAGCGTGTCATCCAAAGAAGGAGGTAGCATGTCGCCTGGAAAGCGAAGCGTCTTATGTGACCCGGACTTGTGAACGGTTCTGGCAAGCAGCCGCGCAGCAGGAACAGGCACTCGACCGACTTGCGATAGCCCTGCGGTATGTCCGTGCCTGCCTCAATGGCGTGATTCTCGACACCCTGCGAGCGGACACCTACGCCACCGCAATCCCATTGCCGGGCCCTGCCGTGGCAGGGAAGGCAGAGGAGGAGGACCATGAGGACGCTCATGCATACTGGGAACGCATCCGTGGGATGCTGCCCAGCGCACGCGAACAGCGCGTGGCGTACTTGCTCTTTCACTGTGGCCTCCAACCCGAGGACATTGTCCGCCTGTACCCACAGGGGTTGGGCGATTGGCAGGACATCTCCCGCGTGAGGCGTACCGTCATCGGACGACTTCTGGCAAGCGGGATCACCCATGCTCCCACGGGACAGCAGGTGGTGCCAGAGGAGGCAAAGGAGTGATCTGCACGCAAGCGACTGGAGGGGGAAACGTCCGCAGTGCTCATAACAAACCTCGTAGTGTAAGAACCAGAGCAGATGAACAAAACGTCGTGAAGTATTGAACGAGGAGGCAATCCAATGGGTCCCACCATGTACCTGTATGAGAAGGCACGTGAAGCCTATTATCACGATCTTCGGCGCGAGATGGAAGAGAGACGCAGGCTTTCTCTCCTCCCCCAACGTCGGAGCATGAGCAGGCGCACAGCCGGGAAACTCGGTGTGCTGCTGCTGAAGCTGGGCACCTGGCTGAAGCAGTTCGAGCAGCCCCAGAGCATGCCCGCTGACCGCCTATGAGTCGAAGGAGAGGCAATCACCTCAGATGCCGGAAGCGTGCAGCATCGCTCCGGCATCTTTTTCTGCCTGCGCTTCTTGGCACCAGCACAATGCTGGTGCCTTGCTCCGTCTGCCTCCATCAGTGCACCCTTGATGACATCTGCTGCGCGCTATATCAGTAGTGACGCGATGGCGACATTGATTGACTGCGAGGTACAGAGCATGCCGCATGAGGGGCGAGCAACCGCCTAACGGACGAGCGCTTGATGATAACGGCACCGATGGCTGGACTCGAACCCGAGAACATTGTGGTCGAAGTCACGGCTGAGGGTCGCCTGATTCTCCACGGGAACCGGCGCGGTATGCTCAAAGAGGTCAAGAAACTCCTGCTGGATGAGTGGAGCGTTGGGGTCTATCACCGCGAGTTAGCACTCCCAGTCCTGGTCAATGCCCCATGTGCCAACGTCACCTATGGCAATGGCGTGCTGACGGTGGCCTTGCCCATCAGCCAACAGATGTTCCCTGCACGACTAACGCTCGAACGGCTCTCCGCAACGCACGGCAAGCGCAAAGGCAATGTCGGCCGCCCTCCCTCATGCGTTCAACCATGAGAGTATGACCCTCTTCTAGGGGAGAAGGAGCAACGGACCCAAATACCGCGAAGAATGGTTCATCAATGCTCTTTTGGCTCTGCAAGGAGGCTGATCGTAGGATACGACGACATGATCTAGCCATCACGTCGCAGCAGAGAGAAGAGCGGAAAGGAAAGAGAGGAAGAGCCAGCGCAAGAAGAGACGTCGAGGCGAAAGGACAAATGTTCTAGTATTACTAGAAAGATGCATAAATAATCTCAGCGGAACCGACGGGCGTCGGATGATCCGCAAGACGCCCAGCGTGACAGGCAGACACGATCGGCCAGTTCGTCTTCAGAGCGCCTGGTAGTTTTCTTATTGTGTGTCGTTTTTCAAGAACGGATGGTCCAAGTAGCCAGCACAGGGGACTCTGCCCATACTTCTCTACTCTATATCCCCTTTCTCACTGCTCAAATGGCAGACCAATGGTGAAAGCTCATCAACGATATTGGTTAAGTTGACAATACCCGCTCAAGGGAGTCAGGGAGGAGAAAAGGAAGGCAGGGTCACACAAAAGCAGCTGCCCTCTCCCAGGCGACCGGAACTCTCAACCCACATGCTTCCTCCCATCGCTTCGACTAACCGCTTGCAGATGTAGAGTCCCAAACCCGTCCCGCGCGTTGTTCCAGCTAAGTCACGCTTGAGACGCACAAATTTCTCAAAGAGCAGAGGAAGCTCCTCGGCAGGGATGCCAGGTCCTGCATCTTGCACTGAGAGGCACACCGGGGAAGAAGGGGCCGCTTGCGTGGCCTCAATGCGGATCTCTGTCTGGGTGGGAACATACTTGAAGATATTGGAAAGCAGATTTCGCAGCACTTGACGCAGGAACTGCGGGTCAGCCCAGACCAGGAGGTGCTCGGGCACTTGCAGACAGAACGTGTAGGTCTCTACATTCCCAGGAGCCAGTTGCGCCAGCTCCTCCTGTAGGAGCTGATGGACACAGACGACCTCCGACTGAGCCCTAGGGATATCGCTCGCCACCGTGGTGGCATCCAACACCCGATTGACCAGAGTGACGAGTTCGTCATAGCTGGCGAGTGCCTGTTTCAGCACCTGGGTCCGCTTCACCGGGTCCAGCTGTTCAAGGTACTCTTCAAGCAGTTCCAGGAAGCCTCCCAACACGGTCAGTGGCGTGCGCAACTCGTGACTCACATGCAGCAGAAATTGATCTTTCAGTTCATTGGCCTTGCACTGTTGCTCATAGGCGAGCGTAGCCTGGCGTTCTCCTTGTAAGGCCAGCAAGCGCTCTTGCTCCGCAGCAAGAGCCTGCTGACGAGCCAGATGCACTCGATCAACCGCCGTCCGTAACCAGCAGACCACCAGACCAAGCCCCAGAGAGGTTCCAAATCCAAGAACTCCTCCCTCCACGAAGGCCTGATCAGGCAACATGCCCCGCAACAGGAAGACGTAGGTCAGTTGGAAGGCGACCCCATTGAGCACAAGACTGATGAGCAAGCCTCGATAGCGAAAGAGCCAGCAGGCACTCACGATGGGCAGAAACATGCTGGCTCCATTGTGCACGAGAGGAAAGAGGAACCAGAGCCCAGGGACTCCCAGCCCATACGAGAGGATCACGATGAGCAGACGGTTGCCTGGTGAGAGGCTCAGCCAGGAGAGTGGAAATGTGTGTATCTGCCCCAGGAAGGTACTCACGCGATCAGGTCGCTTCATCTGTATTCTTCCTCTCACAAAACACGCTTCTTCTGTCATGGGTGTGTCAATTTCAGCCCTCAATGAGCAGAGACAGGAACCTGCTCCATGCTGGTGAGGCTGTCTCAAGAAACCAACGCTTGTGCTCCTCTTTCTCACCTATTGCTCACAAGGGAAGCTTCTCCATGGCGCGCTCAGGCTCACTTTGCTGCTGGTATGCACGGTCTCACAACCAGAAGAGTATAGCATATCAGAAACAGAAACGCTATTAAGCGTATTCACTCACGTAAAATGTTACTAAGGCGGGTTGTGCTGGCCTCATCTCGTTGTAATCCCTTGGCAAAACAGATTAACTCTGGAATCTTGCTCCTTTGCACCTCTTTGAACCACTCTGTCAGTCCCGCATCGGTCTGCTCATGGAGCAAGTGAACAAAGGCTTGGGTAAGTTGATGGAGCAATGCCAACCCACCTTCATGCTGACAGAGTTTGGCCAGCTGCGCTTGTTGTTTCTCATTGAGGCACTCTACAGGCAACAGGAAGATGCCTCGTCATCTAACGGTTCACGTAGATGGAGCTATCAAGCTGGCAAACATTGAAAGGCTAAAAGGGCTAATTGGCCCGTAAATCCTTGCTCCTGCTCGAAAAATCGGGTACGCTTGAAAGAAGCATCGTCATTTCGGACGCTGTGGCCGGAGCAGACGCTCTACGAAGAAATTAGGCCCCTCGTCCTGTTTCACGAAACCGCAGGGGAGCGAGCGAAAGAAATCGATGTCCCCCAACGCACGCTGGCCCGCAAAGCGGATGAGTTTGAACGTCTGGGGATGCGAAGCCTCTTTTCTTCGGAAGAGCATGGGGGAGCACGAGAAAGCAGCCTGACCCTTCCCGCAGAGATCCGCCAACTCATTGTTGACCTCCACTATGAAATGCCAACAATGAGTTGGCGCGAGATTGCCGAGATCTGCTATATTCGGCATGGCAGACGTCCCCACCATAAACATGTAAAACGCATCGCCACCGCTGGTTCTCAACCGTCTCTTCAAGCCAGACGCTATCGGCCCTGGCATGAGATCAGCGACTCCGCCGAGCGCAAACTGGCTGTGATCCGATTACACAGTGAGGGATGGTCAGTCACCTCTATCGCATCCTACCTTGTGACTTCACGTCACACGGTCTACGACACGCTCCAGCGTTGGGCCGACGAAGGGGTTGCGGGCTTAGATGCAAAACCGAAGACCAACAAGGGAGTGCGCAAGGCAACACTCAAGATCAAAAACGAGATCCGCAAACTCCAGGAAAACCCGCTTCTTGGGGAATACCGGGTCCACACGGCCCTCTTGCGCATGGGCATTGAGGTCAGTCCTTCTACCTGTGGCCGCATCATGGCTGCGAATCGGAAGCTTTACGGCCTGGAAAAACCGCAGCATTCCCCACGTGAGAAGCTAGAAATGCCGTTTAAAGCGGTGCGTCGTCATCAGTTTTGGAGTTGTGATATCAGGTATATTGAAGAACATTTATTGTCTGATCCAAAACCGGTCTATCTTATCACTATTTTCGAGAATTTCAGTCGCGCCGTTCTTGCTTCGGCTATTTCTTCAACACAAAACCAATGGGATTATCTCATGGTATTGGCTGAGGCTATCAGACGGTATGGTGCGCCTGAGGCTTTGGTCACAGATGGGGGCGGGCAGTTTTACAGCAACCAGGCGCTTCAACTCTATGACATGCTTGGTATTCGCAAGGAACGCATTGACCCCGGAGCTCCGTGGCAAAATTATGCAGAAACCTTATTTGGTATCCAAAAACGTCTCAGTGACTTTGCATTCGCCAAAGCAAGCACCTGGTCAGAAATCCAGCAGGTGCATAAAACGTGGTGGACAAACTACAACTTGGAGCATCACTACGGGCATCGGACGCGCCAGGACGGGCGGCACAGCCCCTCAGAAGTGCTCCGTGGTGTTCTGGGACGGACTTTCCCTGAAGAAGTCCTCTCACGGGCCTTGTATGCCACCCAATTCACCCGCCAGATTGATCGGCATGGCTTTGTGAAATTCAAACATTGGCGTTTGTATGGCGAACTGGGCCTGGCCGGGGAAGATGTCTCGGTTTGGGTGTACGAGGGCAACTTGAAGGTCGAGTACCAGGCGACGGCGCTTGCGCTGTATGAGCTTTCTATCGAGAAGGACACGGGAAAGATCGCCAAGGTCACCAGCGCCCGGCGGCTGGAGACACATTTTCGCAGTGCTCAATTAGACCTGTGGCAAATCAGCGACACAGAATGGTTACTGGCACTGCGCAGGCCAGAGCCAGCCGCACGCAAGAAAGCAGGCAAGATCGTTTCCCTGGTAGAGCAGCTCGTCCTGCCCGAATTCGGCGCGACGGGGTAATACCGCTATCAAGGCCGAAAGGCAAAAAAGGAGCAATGATTATGGGCTATATTCCTCGCGTTGGCGACATTTCTGTTGAGGTTCACTCGAAGACAAAAGATCCTTTCTGGATGATTGCCCGGCGAGACAAAGATGGTGAGTGGTACCTCATCCGTATGGCGCTCGCCTTCTCCGATGTCCAGCGTTATACCGACAATATGGTACAGGTGGGAGAGGAGCGGAATACAACGTATTGGCGAAACAAGTGGTAAATGCCCCGAATGTTCAACCGTTTTTGCCCTGAAACCGGCACGGTTGCCCTGAATTGTACACAGCCATCGATTGATAGCTAAACAACATCTTCCCCATTATAAGATTTCTACATAGCCCTCTGTTCCATTCACGCGAATTCGTTGCCCATCTTTTATCCGTTTGGTAGCACGTTCCACTCCGATAACTGCTGGTAAGCCATATTCACGTGCGATCACTGCTCCATGGGTCATCAACCCACCAACTTCGGTGACCAGGCCTTTTATGGAGACAAACAAGGGTGTCCAGCTCGGGTCAGTAAAGGAGGTGACTACTATATCTCCATCTTCCAGATCAGCATCTTCCATGCGTAAGATGACACGTGCTCGTCCCTCTATCACTCCGGAAGAAACTGGTAGACCGACAATTGCTTCGGCTGGGAGATTTTCCCGTTTGTACTCACCTGCAATAATTTCTCCATCAGACGTGATAACACGTGGCGGAGTGAGTTTTTCATAGAATGTGTACTCGTCTTCTCGTTGGCTGATGATCTGGTCATCCAGTTTCTTTGTGCGTACGACTTCGCGAAGTTCTTCAAAAGTGAGATAGAAGATATCTTCTTTTTCATGAAGAACATTGGCTTGTACGAGTTGTTCGGCTTCTTTCAGTAAAGCCTGCTTATAAACGAAGTAGCGATGAACCATGCCGTATTTTGGATATTCACGATACCCGATGAAATTTCGGATGAGGCTGATCATTCGTTTTGTCTCTTTGGCTTTTTGTTCACCATCTGGTAATTGCTTCAAGCGATCTAATAACTCTTGTTCTTTTTTCAATGCTTCCTGTCGCCCTTGCTCAAATCTCCGCTTGCTTTCACCTGGTTCAAAGTTTTTGATGTTACTGAGAATCAGGGGGACAAGAGTAGTTGGTTTTTCGCTCCAACGAGGTCTCGTAATATCGATTTCCCCGGCACAGCGCATTCCGTATTTGTTGAGATAAGCAGAGAGAGCGTCCCGGCTTTCCTGTCCACCATCAAACTGAACCAGTTCATCCAAAAAGCTATCATCTTTTACATGCTGTAAGTAATTGATTACTTCCGGATAAGGACGAATTACATCTGCGACATCCAATAGCTCCAGACCCATTTCCGAAGTGATATTGTTTGGCACCGATTGAGAAAGCGTGTCTGCTACGTTTTTTTCACCTAACCACTCCTTCATGTTTTCATTGATCCATGAGGAAGCATTCATAGCAGTCATAATCACACCAAAACCTTGCGGACCAGATAAACTCTTCTTTAATTGCTGAATGTCTTCCAAAATAAAATCAATCAGATCCGATCCTGATTTCGTTTGGATGTTTTGTTTTAGCTCTTCTATTGATGTTTCACTACGCTTGATCAAATCAGAAACGATTGCCGGATCGTATTCGTTTAGTGTTTGAAAATCCGCAAGCGACGGACCTTGATTGCTTTTACCGGGAGTCTTTTCTTGCTTATCATCTGGTAACGACTGTATAAAATCTCCCCGTTCTATGATGGTCATCAATGCATCTTTTATGAGCGGATCGCCTTTTCCCATAACATCTAATATACTTTCTCTGCTAGCCGGTGAAGCCAGCATAGGTGTAACATCAACAAACAACCTTCCACCGGCTTTACGCATGAGTGCATTCGTGGTTAACAGGAAAAAAGACAATCCCAATGGTTTCATGGGGTCGGTCATCATTTGTCCGTGACCAACGGATACATACACGTGATTTTCCTGATCAATTGCTTCAGGGATGGGGAACAGAGTAGTAATTGGCCGACTCTGGACAATGTAAAATGTATCATCAACCAGGCACCATTCGATGTCCTGGGGGCAACCGAAATGTGCTTCGATCTTTCGGCCCATGCGCTCAAGCTGCAACATCTGCTCATCCGTCAGCGCTTGCCTGTTCTGCCGCTCAGGTTCAATCTCCTGTGCTTTCGTACCGCCATCTTTTAAGGCAGAAATAGCCAGCTTCTTGGTGGATATCTTCTTCTCGATAATCTTGCCGTTACGTACTTTATAGCTATCCGCATTTACCAGCCCGGAGACCAGGGCCTCACCAAGTCCGAAGCTGGCATCAATGGATAATACCTTCCTATGAGAAGTGACGGGATCGGCAGTAAACACAATCCCCGCCGCCTGCGGGAAGACCATCTTCTGCACAACCACAGACAGATGGACTTTCCGGTGGTCGAAGCCGTTTTGAAGGCGGTACATGACTGCCCTCTCGGTAAACAGCGATGCCCAGCACTTGCTGATATGCTTGAGGATTGCCTCTTCTCCGAGAAGGTTCAAATACGTATCCTGCTGGCCTGCAAAGGAGGCCGTCGGTAAATCCTCTGCCGTTGCGCTGGATCGTACTGCATAGGCATGTTTTTCTCCAAGCCTGGTGAGGAGGCGGGTGATCTCTTCATGCATGTCTTGAGGGATGGCTACCCCTTCGATGACCCTGCGAATCTCACCACTCAGTTCACTGATTTTCTCCCGGTCTTCCACCTTGAGAAGCGCTAACTGATCAAGTAATGCGTTCATCGACGGCGTTTCCCCAATGATGCTTTTAAAGGCTTCCGTAGAAATACAAAAGCCATCTGGTACGCGTATTCCTTCCATCTTGGAGAGTTCCCCCAGGTTCGCGCCTTTCCCCCCAACAACCATGCGTTTTGTTTGGTCAATGTCCTGAAAACCAAGCACATAGGAACTCATCTGTTTCCCTCCTCTGGCAAATCCTTCTTTGATAATGTTGATGACATCCTTCGGGCTAAAACGTTTTACCGGAGTATTGTACTTACTAGCCTGGTACAGCCCCCATGAAGCGGTGACGGCACGTCAGGCCCCCTTTCGCACACGACGAGGGTCTGGCACACGCCTGATGAGGCATGTGCTGATTTCAGCACACACAAGAGGTATCTTTGCTCAATGGAGAGCTTTCACCGCAGGTGCGAAAGATGCGCGTCGCTTCCGCCTGAGTATAGGGGAAAGAACGCCAAAAAAAATCGTCCAAAAAGGCAGTGTGCGAGTAGACAGGAGGTGATATAATAAAAGTGGGAACAAGCGGGCTCGTTTTCGAGCTTCGGAACCCATGCCGTTGCTTGCTCTCGCGGACGTGAGACAGACGACATGTCACCCTCCTCGCGCTTTGCCGTTCGGCATTATTCCAACGCGGCCCTCGTGTTTTTATTTCCACCATCCCATTCCAGTATGCAAGGTGTGGAACGGCTTTTCCAGGAAACGCATGTCCCACTGTGCAGGATTGGGGGCAAGTGTGCAGGTTTCAGGGCAAAAACTGTGGAGGTTTCGGGGCATTTACCATCTGTCAAGCAAACGGTTGAGGACTACATTGCAGCCCAGCACGCGCGCAGCACTCTTTCGCTCGACACGATGACGGTCGAGCAAGCTGCACAGTTCGACATGGAGATGCAGGCGCTCCTTTTGCCCTTTTCACAGGATGGCCTGCTCACCTTCAGCGTGGTTGGCGGGATCACCTGGGGTACACCCAAAAGCGGTGCGAAGTGAGGCTGCTGGTGGCAAGCAGGAAGACCTCTCCAGCGTTGGAAGGTGACCTCTCGCCTCCGTGGAACTCTCCGGAAGCTCTTCCAGTTGGTTGGCATTGAATGTACACCTGTTGGGCATGAGAGGCCGGATCTCGTGACAAACTCCTGCACGCATCATGGATGATTCCCATGTTTCGCGCCGATTTCCGACATGGTACCTCAAAATTTGTCGATGTTTGACCCAATTGGTAAATGACCTGAAACCTGAGCCGTTTTTGCCCTGAAACGTG
>WNFE01001279.1_pt1 | contig 18154 bp, 19 predicted proteins | sample 5400451 | NCBI WGS metagenome assembly WNFE01 (sample SAMN13153344, study PRJNA577476) | soil metagenome | isolation source: 200 cm saprolite under Douglas fir tree site 2 hole 2 | place: USA:California | collected 2015-04-18
ACGAAACCCGAAGGAGATCTCATGAATCCAAATAAGGCACTGTGGGAAAAGGGCGACTTCACTCGCATCGCGGCGACCATGCGAGACAGCGGCGACGAGCTGGTCAATCGAATCGGCGTCACGAAGGGCCTCAAGGTGTTGGATCTTGGGTGTGGCGACGGGACGACGGCACTTCCATCCGCCCGACTCGGCACGGACGTTTTGGGTGTCGACATCGCGAGCAACCTCGTCGAGGCTGGGAATCGGCGAGCAAAGGAAGAGGGACTCACGAACCTGAGTTTTCAGGAAGGCGACGCGTCCGACCTGCGCGAACTGGACGATCAGAGCTTCGACCTGGTCGTGAGCGTCTTCGGAGCAATGTTTGCTCCACGGCCGTTCGACGTGGCCAAGGAGATGGTGCGCGTCACGCGGCCCGGAGGTCGCATCGTCATGGGGAACTGGATACCAGGCGACCCGACATTGGTGGCACAGATCCTGAGGATCAGTTCGGCATACTCACCGCCGCCCCCCGAAGGATTCGTGAGCCCGATGACCTGGGGCATCGCGGACGACGTGGTCGAACGCTTTGTTGCCGCTGGAGTTCCCGAAGCCAAGATTTCGTGCGTGCCCGACACGTTCGTCTTCAACGCACCCGTGCCACCGTCCGAGTTCCTCTCGTTGTTCAGGACCTACTACGGCCCAACGATGAACGCGTTCGAAGCTGCCGAGGCGAGTGGCCGCGCCGATGAGCTGCTCCGCGAGCTCGATGTTCTGTTCAACGAACAAAACCAGAGCCCGAACAACGAAACGACTTCCATCCCCGCGACCTTTCTACGCGTGACCGTCGAACCATGAGAGATGAAGGAGCGACGCGATGACCGAAACCGATCCCATCCCCGTAAACGTCGACGGGTTACGTGAGCAGGTGCGCGACAAGTACCGCGAGGTTGCCGTCACGCCGTCCGCCGACTACCACTTCCACACCGGCCGCCGGCTCGCCGCGAAGCTCGGCTACGACACGGCGCTCGTGGACGCGCTCCCCGATGTCGCGGTGGAGTCGTTTGCCGGGGTAGGTAACCCCTTCTCGCTCCGCCCCATCGCGTTGGGTGAACGCGTCGTCGATGTGGGATCGGGCGCAGGCTTCGACTCGTTCGTCGCGGTTCATGGCGTCGGATCAGACGGTTCGGTCATCGGTGTCGACATGACGCCAGAGATGCTCGACAAGTCGCGGACGACCGCAGCGCAGCTTGGTCTCGTGAACGTCGAGTTCCGTGAAGGCTTCGCCGAGGCGATACCCGTCGAGGACGGCTGCGCCGACGTCGTGATCTCCAACGGCGTCATCAACCTCTGCGCCGACAAACGCACCGTGTTCACCGAGATTCGCCGCGTGCTACGGCCAGGCGGAGTGCTGCAGTTCGCCGACATCGCCAACGGGCGGCCAGTGCCACCCGAAGCGTTACGAGACATCGATCTCTGGACCAGCTGAATTGCCGGCGGGCTGCCCCGTGCGGGCTGGCAACAGATGCTCGAAGAAGCCGGTTTCACCGAGATCGAGATCGGACCACCAGTAGACACATTCGCCGGTGCATCCGGTCAAGACAAGGCACGCGCTTACGAGGTGTACGGCTACGCATTCCTCGCCCGGAGAGCGTGACGAGACACATGTCGATCTCGGCGTGATCCCGTGGCCTGATTGAGACTCCGGCTTTGCGGAACTTTCGGCCACGGTCGCGAGGGAGTGGCCGTCGAGGTACACCTACCCGCCTGACGCGACCGGGGCAACTTGGACCGAGGTCAGTGGCTTGCGAGGAACTCCAACAGTGCGCGGTGCAGGTCCGGATGGGCGTTGGCCGTGAAATGGTTGCCGGGGACCCGTACCGCCGATGCGTCCTTGAGCTCTGCCAGCAAGCCATCGGGTGAGATCGCGCGCTCATCGTCGTGTCCGATGATGAGCAGCACCGGCACGTCGATCTTCCTTGCCGGGCCGAGGGTGTCGGCCCACTCGGCGCTGAGGAGTGCCACTAGCGGTTCGCGATCGAGGCCCGCCATGATCCGGAATTGTCGCAGCGACCGGAGCTCGATGTCGTCGGGATCGTCGGCGCGCAGCGCCTTGATCAACTGGTTCCGCTGGTCGATCTGATCATCGGTGCGGCCATTGCCCTCTCCGACTCCGAGCAGTACCAGGGCCTTCACACGCGCGTTGGTGGCAGCGAAGCGCAAGGCAGTCTGGCCACCCATGGAGTAACCCACGACGATGCAGTCGTTGATGTCGAGATGGTCGAGGAGCGCTTCGACGTCGCGTCGTATCGCGTCGTTCTCGTACGCTTCGCGTTCCGTCGGGCGGCTCGAGAGCCCGTGGCCGCGCGTATCCAGTGCAATGGTCCGGTAGCCGGCCTCGACGAGCATGTCGAGGATTCCTGACCGCACGAAGTTCAGATTGGTGTCGGCGGCGAAGCCGTGGAGCAACACGACGGCGCGACCGTCGCCCCGATCGTCGTAGTAGAGCGAGAGGCCATCGAAGCTGTCGAAGTTCGGCACGCCAGAACGTAACTCGGGAACGCGCTGATCGGCTGCTCGGAACTGATCGGTCAAGACCTGGGTTAGAAGCCGTCACCTTCAACGGGGCAGATGCATTTGTGGTGATTCATCGAGGAGCTCCTCCATTCGGGAGCCGATGTAATGCTGGCCCTGGATGTCCATGGTGATGTCGACGGCTCGTTTGGCCTGCCGGAGAGGCAATGGATCATGCTGCGCGATGTCTCGGGCGAAGGAAAGACTCTCGGCGTGAAGGGTTTCAACGTCGGGATAGATCCGGTTGATCTGCCCCTGTTCATACAGGCGTCGCGCGGGCAGTCGCATTCCGGAGTAGATCATCTCCTTGGCCAAGCGAGGCCCGTACAACCAAGTATGGATGTGGGATTGGATGCCGCCAATTCCTATGGTGACCGTTGGGTCCCTGAAGAACGCATCCTCCGTGCAGAAGATGAGGTCGCACGGCCAGACCATGCGCTGACCACCACCAACGCACCCTCCCTGCACTGCAGCGATTGTGGGCTTCATCACGGTCTTGATGAGGCGCATCTCCTCCCACGGAGGCAGTACGGACGTTCCCACCGGCGCAGGTTGGGGATTCTTGAGCTCGGCTCCCGCACAAAAGTGTTTTCCGGTCGCCATCATGACCACGACCCTCGACTCGTCGGTCTTGGCCTGTAACCAGGCGGCTTGGAAGGCGACGTGGAAGGCGCCGTCATAAGTGTTGAGCGGTTGACGGGAGAGCGTGATCAGCCCTATACCCCCATCGCAGCGGTACTCGACAATTGCTGCGCCTGACATGGGCAGGATCGTAGGGTGCGAACGAGCCAAGTGACTGCGACTCGATGAGTCCACACCGGACACCCACGAACTCGGATGGGGCGTGCGGCTGTAGTGCCGGGTATCAGGCGTCCAACCGCGGCAGCGGACCGGTTAGACACCTGTTGTCTAGGTTGGGTACCGACGAGTCGCGGAACGTGCGGCGGCGCTTGGAGGTGAGACATGTACCCAGGGTTTCATGCGGCGCACGCACCCGAACGCCCGGCGATCATCATGGGCGGATCGGGGGAAGTAATGACCTACGCCGAACTCGAGGACGAATCAAGCAGACTCGCCAATCTCTTTCGTGCGAGCGGCTTGGTACCTGGTGACCACCTCGCCGTCATCATGGAGAACGATGTTCATTTCCTGGCGGTGATTTGGGGCGGTCTTCGTACCGGTTTACTCATCACGACGGTCAATCGGCACCTGACGCCCATCGAGGCCGCGCACATCGTCAACGACTGTGGCGCGAAGGCGCTCGTAGTGTCCGCTCAGTTGACGCCGCTCGTTACGGCAGTGGCGAGGTCCTGCCCTCACCCGACGCTCAAGCTCATGATCGGCGGACAGACGGCCGACTTCCTCGACTTCGATCACGCGTTGGCAGCCCAGTCGCCGGTGCCTCCTGAAGCAGAGCCGCTCGGCGAGTTCATGCTGTACAGCTCGGGCACGACAGGCACGCCGAAGGGGGTACTCCGACCATTGTCTGGCCGGAGTCTCGACGAAGGGCCCGCGACCGCCGGAATGCTCGGCGCGCTCTACGGCTTCAACGACGAGACCGTCTATCTCTCGCCGGCGCCGCTGTACCACGCGGCTCCTCTGGGATTTTCAACCGCGGTGCACGCTCTGGGCGGAACGGTCGTGATCATGGAGAGGTTCGACGAAATGCAGGCGCTCGCTCTGATCGAACGCCACCGCGTCACTGTGAGCCAATGGGTGCCGACGATGTTCGTGCGCATGCTGAAGCATCCCAAGGAGGAGCGCGAGGCCTTCGATCTCTCATCCCAGCGGCTTGCCATACACGCAGCGGCGCCATGTCCGGTACCTGTGAAGGAACAGATGATCGACTGGTGGGGGCCCATCGTGGTCGAGTACTACGGCGGAACCGAAGGAGTCGGGTTGACCATCTGCGATTCGAAGACGTGGCTCACCCACAAGGGAACGGTTGGGCGTGCAGTGTTGGGCATCATCCACATCTGCGAGCCGGATGGGACGGAGTTGGCCCCGAACCAGACGGGCATCGTCTACTTCGAACAGCCTGAGCGAGGTTTCGAGTATCACGGCGATCCAGAGAAGACGGCAGCATCGCGCCATCCCATCTATCCGAACTGGACGACGATGGGCGACATCGGTCACGTGGACGATGACGGATACCTCTACCTTACGGATCGCACCTCGTTCACCATCATCTCTGGAGGCGTGAACATCTATCCGCAAGAGATAGAGAACGTGCTGGTGCTGCACGAATGTGTGTTGGACGCAGCCGTGTTCGGAGTCCCGAACGAAGAGTTCGGTGAGGAGGTCAAGGCCGTGATCCAGCTCGTTCCCGGGCTACCCGAAGTCGGCGACGAGGCCCTCCGAGCAGACATTGTGGAATTCTGTCGTGAGCGCCTTGCTGGGTACAAGGTGCCCCACACGGTCGACTTTGTGCCGGTGCTCCCGAGGCTGCCGACCGGGAAGCTGTACAAACAGGCGCTGAGAGATTCCTACGTTAATAGGAGCGGCACAATGGAGACCACTTCGCATCGGTAGGGTCATATGTATACGCCAGTTTGCGGCTCGGATATTGCGGCTTTCCCGTTTTCCAAGTCCCGAAGGCAGTAGTCTCATAGTCTCAACAGCTGGAAAGGATTCTCATGGCTTATTCGACTGGCCGCCTTATTCACGACGCCGACTCGCACATCTTCGAGAGTCCGACTTTCTATCGTGGCTATGCGGACGCATATATCAGTGACCGGCTCGAAGCGGACCTCCGTCGCCACTTCTTCGATGCCGCGGCACTCGAGAGCTTCGAGGCGGCGATCCTGCGAAACGACGACGATGAACACCGGGCGACCGCCGAGGCCGAGATCATGCAGCGCAAGTTGTGGGATGCCTTCGGGGCCTTCCGCAGCGAGGACCGATCCAAGGCACTGGACTACCTCGGCTTCGGCAGCCAGATCGTCTTCGACTCGTTCTTCCGCCTTCTCGTGCGCGCCTACGAGTCGGAAGACGACATGGATCTTCTCTACGGCGCAGCTCGGGCTTACACGCGCGTGATCACGGACTTCTGCGCCGGCGACCCGCGGCTCTTACCTGCCGGCTACGTCCCCTTGGCCGACCCGGCGCGGTCTGTTGCTTTCGTGCGGGAGGCGATCGAATCGGGCTGCGCGGCGCTCACCATGTCAGCCGACTGTCCGAGGACTCACGCTCCTTCACACGTCGACCTCGAGCCCGTATGGGCGCAAGCTGCCGAGGCTGGAGTGCCGGTCATCTACCATCTTGGCTCGGCTCGCACGCCGTCCGAGACATTCAAGATCAACGGTCGACCGCAGGACAAGGGCTTCGCGGGTGGTGACGGCACGTTTACCTCAATCGAATATCTCGGATCGCCGCTACCCGTCATCGAGACGCTGAACTGTTTGATCGTTGACGGTGTGCTAGATCGAAATCCCAACCTGCGCATCGGCATTCTAGAGTTCGGATCGACCTGGCTACCCGGATATCTCCGGTTCCTTGACGGAGGATACGCGGCCTATTCGCGCATCGAAGGTCGACTGCAGAAGCTTGACTTGAAGCTGAGCGAGTACGTCCAACGCCAGGTCCGGATCGGGCCATATAACTTCGAAGAGACGGGATGGCTGATCCGCGAAGCCGGTCCTGATGTCGCGATGTTCTCGGCGGATTATCCCCACAAGGAAGGTGGTAGGGATCCGATCGCGAAGTTCGAGAAGAGCATGGACGAGTACGGCATATCCGACGCCGACCGGGAGCGTTTCTACACGAAGAACTTCGAGGATCTCCTGTCCGGTCGGTTCTCTCTTGCCGGCGCCTGAGCCCTTCGTATCCGTCAACGAGTCGCCGCGAGATAGGACCGCTCGAAAATGACGATCAACCTTTCTGAAGTTGATCTATCGACGTCGGACTTCTGGATGGGAGACCCATACCCCACCTTGAAGTGGCTTCGTGAGAACGACCCGGTTTACAAACATCCAGCTCCGGTGGGTGGTCGTGCCTTCTGGGCTGTCACGAAGTACGACGACATCGTCGCGATCTCGAAGAATCCCAGCACGTTTGTGTCCGCGCATGGCATCGGACTGGTCGAGCAAGCGGCATTGGGGGCTGCCCCGCCCAGCTTGGTCGACCTCGACGATCCCGGCCACAAATGGATGCGAGCCCTGGTCAGCAAGGGGTTTACGCCGGGGATGATCAAGCGACTCGAACCACACGTCCGCGAACTCGTCACTGACATCCTCGACCGGGTTGCCGGACTCCGCGAATGTGACTTTGTCGCGGAGGTCGCCGCGCAGCTACCCGTGGCGGTCATCGGAGAGATGCTCGGCGTTCCGCGTGAGGACCAGCATCTGATCAAGGAGTGGAGCGACGCGATCAGCGAGGGGATGGCCGGCGGCGCTGACGGCGAGTTCTCGTCGGATGCGCTCTCGGCGATGCAGCACATGTTTGGCTATCTCGCCCAGATGCAAGAAGACCGCGCAACCGCGCCTCGTGATGACCTCGTATCGATCCTGATGCAGGCCGAGGTGGACGGGCAGAAGCTCACGCTCGCTGAACGACAAGGCTTCTTCCTTCTTCTCGAGTTCGCGGGCAACGAGACGACGCGTAACGTCCTTTCCGGTGGAATGCTTGCGCTCAGCGAGAATCCCGACCAGAAGGCTCGGCTGATCAGCGACCCAGGGCTGATGCAGACGGCGGCCGAGGAGATGTTGCGTTGGACATCACCGGTGACGTACTTCCGCAGAACAGTCGTTCGAGACACCGAACTTCGCGGGCAACAACTGCGCGAAGGCGACTGGGTTGTCATGTTCTTTGGTTCGGGCAATCGCGACGAGGAGACATTCGCCGATGCCGATGAGTTCGATGTCGGTCGGAGCCCGAATCCTCAGATCGCGTTCGGCGGCGGTGGGCCGCATTTCTGTTTGGGTGCCGCCCTCGGACGCCTTGAGATTCGCGTCATGTTCGAGGAACTCTTCAAACGCTTTCCGGGCGTCGACGTCGTCGGCCCTCCGCAGCGAACGCCGTCGAACTTCATCCGGGGATTCACGTCGATGCCTGTCGACCTTGGTCGGGAACAGCAATGACAATCAGAAAATCCGTCGACCTGCGGCGAAACCGCCGTCGATCTGCAGGATCTGTCCACTCACATAGCTAGCCTCGTCTGAGGCCAGGAATGCGACGGCATTGGCTATGTCGTCCCCGGTCCCGATGCGACCCAGCGGCAATCGAGCCCCCAGACGAGCGATCTGCTCCTCTGGCATCGGCTCGGTACTGGACCCGACAACACCCGGCGCCACCGCGTTCACGCGTACAGGCTGCAACTCCAGGGCCAATTGGCCGGTGAGGGCCTCAACCGCGGCCTTGGATGCCGGATAGATCTGCAACCCCGGCGATCTGGAGGTGGCGGCGCCCGACGAGATGTTGACGATCACCCCTCGGCCGGCGGCCACCATCGGGGGGGCGAACGCCTGGCAGCAGAAGATCGTACCGAGCACGTTGACGGCAAGCACGCGTTCCATCTCGGAGCGAGTGCTCTCCATCAGGGGCCCGAACGTCCACGTGCCCGCGTTGTTGACGAGCACATCGACGGGACCCACGCGAGCCCCCATCGACTTCACTTGCACGTCGTCCGTGATGTCACAAACGAATGGGACGCCGTCTACGAGCTGCGCGGTCTCGTTGGCCCGAGCCTCGTCCATGTCTACGGCGATGATCTCGTGACCGGCGACGCGTAGACGCTTGGCGATGGCCTGACCGATTCCGCGGCCCGCTCCGGTTACAAGAGCACGACTCACTTCGCGCCGAATCAAGTTGCCTCCTCGAAAGCGATGATCGAGTACATACAAGACCGGTTGGGCCGATGGCGGCAACTTCATCCACCGTTGGACGGCTATTCGGCTGCTGTCGCCTCGATTGTTCGGCGGGGACTGTCCAGAAACTTTGTGTCAGGCTGAGCCAGACCCGGTTTGTGATCCCAGAGGAGGACCGATGAGGAATGAGGTCGTTGTCGTGACGGGAGCGGCCTCGGGTATCGGAGCCGCGGTCACCAGCCGGCTGCGCAAGGATGGCTGGACGACGGTTGGCATCGACCGCGCTCCCGCGGCGGGGGCCGACCGCTCTGTTCTGTGTGATCTTTCCGACCCTGCGTCTGTCGACGCGGCGCTGTCTGATTTTCATGATCAGGTCTCGGTGCTCTGCAACGTCGCGGGGGTCCCCGGGACAGCACCGCCCGCCACCGTTGTTTCCGTCAATCTGCTCGGTCTCCGGCATCTGACCGAGGCGATCTTGCCGCAGGTCCGGGATGGTGGCGCCGTTGTCAATGTCGCCTCACGAGCTGGCGGCGATTGGGTGAACTGGCTCGGACCCATTATGGAGTTCTTGGCGACAGCTGACTTCGAGCAGGGGCTCGAGTGGTACGAACGCCACGCCCCTGACCTGCCGGCATACAATTTCTCGAAGGCCGCACTGATTGTGTACACAATGCAGCTGTCCCAACGTTTACTTGCACGGGGTATTCGGGCCAATTCGGTGAGCCCAGGGCCGGTAGAGACGCCGATCCTCGGTGACTTCCGCACATCGATGGGCCCGACCATCGACCTCGCCGCGCAGTATTTAGGTCGCCACGGGAGCCCGGAGGAAGTTGCCGAGGCCGTCAATTTCGTTGCCTCGCCCGCGGCCAGTTGGGTCAATGGCCAGGACCTGTGGGTCGATGGCGGCCTCACCGCCGCCATGGTCACGGGCTCGTTGGTTCCGGCACCGGTGGAGTGAGAAGGTCTCCACCTCGGCGTTCCCCGCGTGAGCGAACCAAGCCGGTGTCGGACCAGGACTCGCACAACCCCTGAGGATCTTGCGCGCTCGTTGAGCGTCATGTACGTTGTACAGTGCTCTCGACGAGCTGCTGCTGAATCCTCGGGGGAGGGATGGAATGTCGGTCGTAGCTGATACACGGGTGGAATTTGGTGAAGGCGCTCGGCCACAGGACATGCCGCTGGGTTCATTGCGCGGAGGTACTGGTGTCAGGAGCGGAGGGTTGGATGAGTCACACGTCGCGCTCTTGATGGAAGCGGATGGGCAGTGGCCTCCGATCGTGATCTGGGGGGACGATTGTCGGGTCCTGGACGGGGCGCACCGAATGGAGGCGGCCCGTCGACTCGGACGGGAATGGGTGTCGACCATCCGCTTCATCGGAACGGTCGACGAAGCCTTCGTTGAGGCCGTGCATCTCAACGTCGGTCACGGTCTTCCATTGAGTCTGGGAGATCGGCGGAAAGCGGCGCTGCAGGTTCTGGCTCGCCACGGAGATTGGGCAAACCGACGGATCGCTTCGGCGTGTGGCCTGTCAGCAAGATCGATCGGCAGGCTCAGGGAAGCCGAATCCAAGGGGCAGGTTCGGGACGACGGCGTTGTCGTGGGCCTGCAACAGCGACTCGGACGGGACGGCAAGGCGCGCCCAGTGCAGCCGGGCGAGGTCCGGAATCGCATTCGCTCGGCCTTGGCCGAGAATCCCGATGCTTCGTTGCGGGCGATCGCCGCCATCGCGGGGGCATCACCTGAGACGGTTCGCACGGTGCGAGCACAGGTCGCCGGCATCAAGAGCTCGGAGAGGTTGGCTCTCGCGCCCCCGCTCGGGCACGAGCCCAAGTTGGACCATGGAGCTCCACCAGTGACGCCCGACGGAGTCGAGAGTCGTCGGAGCCAAGACGCACGTCCGCGTCACGCTCACGCCGAGGAGTGGACCCCCCATCCCGCGTTCCTAGCTAGCGCTGATGGCGTTGAGTTCGCCAGCTGGTTCAGCAGCACTGAGGTTGCGGACGACTGGCTTCGTTACGTCGGGGCGGTTCCGGTTGGTCACATCTATGAGGTTGTCGACGAGGCTCGGCGACGGGCCGGTATTTGGATGTCTTTTGCGAGCATGCTCGAGGGTCGCACCCGTAAACGCGCGTTGCGTTGAATCCACGAGTTCGATTCTTCTCCGTCGGTGCAAGCCATTGACGCTCGAGATGGGCATCCTTCGATGCTGATTGAGAGCACGGAAGAACAACAGTTCCTCTTGGAGACGACGAGCAAGTTCCTTGCCGCCGAAGCGTCACCGAAGAAACTTCGGGACCTGTGCGAGGATCCCGTCGGCTTCGACAGGGAGTACTGGCGGCGTGGGGCAGAGTTGGGTTGGACATCCATGCTGGTGCCCGAGGAGTGGGGCGGGGGGACCGTGAGCGGTCGGCGCGTCCCCGACTTGCTCATGTTTGCAGAAGCATTCGGCAGGTCAGCCGCGCCCGGCCCGCTGACGGCCTGCAACGTCGTCGCGTACGCGGTGAGTCAGGCAGGCAACATGGCGCAGCGGGAGGCTGTACTTCCCGGGCTCACGTCCGGAGCGACGATCGCCACCTGGTGTTTCGCGGGGGCTTCCGGCCGCTGGAATCCGCAGTCGGTCGCCATCACCTCGACCGCCACGACCGACGGCTACCGGCTCGACGGGGTTGCCAGTTACATCGAAGCGGCCTCCCAGGCCGACTGGCTACTCGTCACTGCGCGCACCTCGGGGGGCCTCACGCAGTTCCTCGTGCCCGCTTCCACGCCCGGGCTGGCGATTCAGCCCATGGCCAGCGTCGACATCGTTCGACGATTCGGCGAGGTGACGTTCGCCGGCGCGGTGGTTCCTGCTTCGGGGGTGCTGGGCGAGCCGGACAATGCGACCGAACTCGTCGAGCTCCAGTTGGAGCTGGCCGCGATCCTGCAGTGCGCCGAGGCGAACGGAAGCGCCGGGAGGGTATTCGAGTTCACCCTGGAGTACATGTTCGACCGGTATTCATTCGGTCGCCCGCTGGCGTCCTACCAGGCCCTGAAGCATCGCTTCGCAGACATGAAGCTGTGGCTGGAGTGTTGCTACGCGACCGCCGACGCCGCGGCCGAAGCGATCGAGCGCCGGGACGCGAGTGCCGCCGAACTGGCGAGCGTGGCCAAGAGTTATGTGGGAGACCACACGGTGCCCCTGATCCAGGAATGTGTGCAGATGCACGGCGGTATGGGGGTGACGTGGGAGCACGACATCCACCTGTACCTCCGTCGGGCTTTGGTGAACCGCTCAATGTTCGGAACTCCGGAGCATCACCGTGAATCGATCGCGGCCCGCTTGATCGAGACTGCGGGGTCACGATGACACTCGAGGACGTCGAGGTCTTCCGGGGCAGGGTTCGCAAATGGATGGCGGCAAACCTGCCGAGAAAGCACGCCGCGCAATCGATCGCGCGCCACGAGGTGCCGTCAGAGCCGCAACAGCAGCGAGCTCTGCAGTTGCAGCGGATTCTCTTCGACGGAGGCTTTGCTGGCGTCTGCTTTCCTCGCGACTACGGCGGGCTGGGACTCACCACAGAGCACCAGCATGCGTTCAACGAAGAGGGCGCGGGGTACGAGCTACCAGAAGCGTTGAACATCCCGACGATGACTATCATCGCCCCGACGCTGCTGGAGTTCGGTACGCCCGAACAGTTACGTCGTTGGATTCCCCCAATTCTGCGTGGTGACGCGGTATGGGTTCAGTTCCTCTCCGAGCCGACGGGCGGCTCAGACCTCGCCGGTTTGCTGACCCGCGCGGACCGGAGTGACGACACCTTCATTGTCAACGGGTCGAAGGTATGGAGCACTCTGGCCTACGCCGCTGACTACGCCCTCTGCTTGGCCCGCAGCAACTGGGACGTGCCCAAACACGGCGGTCTCACGATGCTCGCGATGAAGGTGCATCAGCCGGGCGTGACAATCAGGCGAATCCGCAACGTGAGTGGCAGTACGGGGGAGTTCTGCGAGGAATTCTTCGACGACGTGCCGGTACCGGCCGACGATGTGCTCGGAGAGGTCGACCACGGGTGGACGGTGGCGTCGAGGCTGCTCTTCCACGAGCGGCAGGCCGTCGGTGGCGCATCCCCGTTCGCGGTGGGATCGGGCGCGAACGAAACGTCCAGCGAAAACCGGCTCGACTTGACGCTCTTGGCCGCAAGCCTCGACCGGTTGGGCAGCGACTACGTCCGGCAGATGGTGGCGGAGGCCCATGCGCTCGACACTGTCTCCAGTCAACTCGTCCAGCGAGTCGACGTTGGCATGCGTACCGGTCATTTTCCACCGATCGCGAGCTCATTGCCCCGCCTGATGGCCGCCCGCGTCAGCGTCCGCTCTGCGGACATCGGACTGGAGATCGCTGGTCCGTCCGCCGGCGCCTGGACCGAACAGCAGCACCTTGGTGGCGAATATGGAAGTGCCTACCTTGCCCGGCAAACCGTCGAACTGGCAGGTGGCAGCACTGAGATGCAGCGCAACATCATCAGCGAACGCCTTCTCGGTATGCCCCGAGAATTCGCGCCCGACCGGAACATTCCGTTCTCCGAGGTGAAGAAGAGCCAATCGCAGCGCTCCGCGTCATAGGGCGCGGCCGGCATCGATCGCGCGGGCAACATTCAGGAGGAACGTGTGAGCGAGCATGTGAAGGTGATCGAGCGCGCTGAGCTGATGACGGTCACGCTCAACAGGCCCGAGAAGCTCAACGCCGTCAATCGCGAGATGACGGAAGTCCTGCGCGACGCCATCTGGACGTTCGGCGACAGGCAGGATCTTCGCGTGCTGATAATCGCCGGGGTGGGGCGCTACTTCACCGCGGGGCTGGACATCAGCCAGGCCGCGATGGACGATCGCCTGAATGCAGAGGGTGAATCGCGTACCCGGATCGACATCCGCCGCAAGTACCGCGCTCGTTATCACACGCTCTTCGATGAGCTGGAAGTCATCGAGAAGCCCGTGATCTTGGCCGCGCAGGGCCCGTGCCTCGGTGTCGGCGTTGAGTTGGCAGTGTCGTGCGATTTTCGGTTCTGCACCCCTGAAGCCTTCTTCGGCCTGCCGGAGATTCGAATAGGTGGGATAGCCAGCAGTGGTGGAATAAGCCGTCTCACGCGTCTGGTTGGCCCTGCGTGGTCGAAGTGGATCAATCTCGCGGGCAAGAACATCGACGCGCAGACAGCTCGTATGATCGGCCTGGTACACGAGATCTATCCGGCCGACGAATTCCTCGATCGCGTCGAGGAGTTTGCACTCGAGCTGATCGCCTTGCCCGAGGAGCAGCTCGGGCTCGCCAAGCTCACCGTGGACGCGGTGACGGCTGAAGACCGGGAGAAGGGCAGGCACTTCGAACGGCTCGCGTTTTCTGCCCTACAAGGCCTGCCGGGAATGGAACTACGACTCCCGCCCCGGGCAAGGCCAGGCAACAACCACGCGGAGGAGGCCGAGCCGCCCTCCTCATCAGCGGACGCCTGAGCTCGCCACGATGAGCACCATCGAACTCGGATATACCCCCACTGTTCCGGATCTCCTCGCCCGCGCCGTGCGTCTGTTCGGCGACCGTGAGTATGTGGTTACCGACCAGGAACGAGCGACCTTCGCCGATGTCGATGCCGCAGCACGGCACCTGGCGTTGAAGCTGGTCGCGGCCGGAGTGGGCAAGGGCACCCGAGTTGGCGCCCGCTTCTCGTACGGTCGGGAGTGGATCGTCGCCTGGCTGGCGGTCAACCGAATCGGAGCGATCTTCCTACCATTCAGCACTCCCTACAAGCCGGCAGAGCTTCGCCAGGCCGTGCGCCACGGCGACGTCCATCTCCTCCTGGTGCCTTCCACCCTGTTTGAGAAGGACCAGGTCGACTTCCTCGAGGAGACGTGGCCGGATCTGCGTTCACAGTTGACACGGCAGCTGAGCCTGACGGCCGCTCCGTACCTTCGCGCCATCTGGGTGGCAGGTGACTCTTCGACGTCACGATGGGTGACGCCAGTAGCGATGAGCGCGGAAGCGACCCGCGAGCCGCGCAGCGCCTCCGCTGAACTGCTCGCGCAGATCGAGAGCGAAGTCCGACCGTCCGACGCCGCGATCTCCATCTACACCTCGGGGACGACCGCCGAGCCGAAAGGAGTGATCCACACGCATGGGGCCACTCGTACGCAAGGCGCACAGCTTGGTGTCCGTCATGGAGTGGAGCGAGGAGGAGAGGATCTTCTGTGGAATGCCCTTCTTCTGGGTCGGGGGGCCTCATCATGGCAGTGGTGCCGGCCCTGGATCACGGGCAACGCTTCTGTGTCTCGACCGCCCCGAGCCTGAGCGGTCACTGGACTTGATGGAGAAGGAGCAGGCGACCCAGTTGACTGGGTGGCCGGGCGTGACCGGACCGATCATGCGCCACCCCAGCGTCTCGCAGCGTTCGATCCCCGCCTTGGCGAAGGGGGTGTTCGCGCCGGCCGGTAGCAGCAGGACGACCAGCCGCCAGGCGGAATCGGGATGACCGAGACTCTTGGCCCACACACTTCTATTCACCTCTTGGAGACGCTTCCGCAGGTAGACGGCGCGTCCTGCGTCGGGCTGCCAATCGAGTCGATCGAGCACAAAATTGTCGATCCGGAGACCGGGATCGAACAGCCGGACGGGTACTCGGGAACGCTCCTCGTTCGCAGCTACTGCCTGATGGCGGGGTTGCACAAGCGGGAGCGCGAGGAGGTCTTCACTCCCGATGGTTGGTACGACACCGGTGACAATTGCTACTTCGAGGACGGATTGCTGTTCTTCGTGGGCCGTCTGAAGGAGATCATCAAGACCTCCGGAAACAATGTCGCCCCGCCCGAGGTCGAGTCAACGCTGATCTCGCTTCCCGAAGTGGCTGAAGCCTACGTACTCGGTGTTCCCGATCCCGATCCCGAGGCGAGGCGAGGCGAGGCGGTCGCGGCCGCGGTGGTTCCAGCGGCGGGAGCGAAGTTCGAGCCGGACGAGCTGCGAGAACGGGTCCGCAAGCAGCTGGCCAACTACAAGGTCCCGCGCAAGATCCTCGTGCTGTCCAAGGACGACGTCCCGACTCTGGCCACCGGCAAAGTTGACCGGCTGGCCATCAAGGCACTGCTCACGGACTGTCCCGACCCTTGACCTGGACTGATCATTGTCAGACTGGTTACCAGGAGGACGTGGCTCCGTCGCCGTCTACGGTCACGTCTGCATCGAAATCTCGGAGCTCGCGTAGTCCGCATATCACGGCTTCAATGCCGAACTCGAGATAGCTCTGCGCCCGTAGTCCTCCGAACCGAGGCGCCTCGTGCTGATGGCCCAACCGCGCGTCGACAATGATCCTTCCAAGGATGTAGGTGACGGCAAACGACCAGGCAAGGGGAGCCTTCGACGGTGCAAAACCGGCTTCCTCGAAGAATCGAATGCCTTCCGCGACGGCAGCCGGCGTAACTCCGAGCGATGGCTGCTCGATCATGTAACCACCCAGGCCGGGGTACCGCGCAAGTTCATCCCAAAGCGACGTGAGGTACCGGCGGAGTGGGGCCTCCCAGCCACCCGGCTCGAGCCGGAGGGGCGCCATGGATGACGAGATCTCCTCGTAAGCGAGCTTGATGAGGTCATCCTTGCCCCGGACGTAGTAATAGGTCGCCATCGGCGTAACGCCGAGTTCGGCGGCCACTGCACGCATAGTCAAGCGGGACAGTCCCTCGCGTAGGAGCAGGCGAAGCGTTGCCGCGACGATCTCGTCCCGGGTCAGGGACTCTGGTCGTCCGCGCGGGGGCATGTCCAGATTGTAACCAGTTGCCGGGGTCGTATATTCTACGGAGTAGAGCGCTGGGTCGATCGGAGGGAACTCTCCTGATGAGCATCGTGCATGAGACCAATCTCGGCTATCAGATCAACGATGCCGACAATCATTTTAATGAGCCACCGGATTGCTTCGAGCGCTATATCGATCCTCAGTTCGCCGCACTCGCGATCCGCAGCGTGATCGGACCGGATGGCGATCACGTGCAGCTGTTCGCCGGAAAGCCGTCGAAATTTCATTCCAAGCAGGTCACCTTCTCTGAGGAGGAGTTGACAAGCATGCTCGGTGATACGACCAAGATTGGGACAGGGGCCGGTGGGGCAACGGTGCCGCAGGATGAAGGCGAGCCGGAGCTTTCAACCGTACCTGGGATGTTGCTGAACCGGCTGAACCCGCTCAAAGGACTTGACGAGGAGCAGCGAAAGGCATTTATTCAAGAGTTTCGGAGCAAATCTGAGGCATTCGGGAATCGCGATTTGCGCCTGGCGCTCATGAACGAGCAGGGCATCGACAAAGCACTCATGTTCCCCGCCGCAGCCCACGACATCGAGTACGAGTTCGCGGACAATATCCCGGCACTGTACGCCAACATTCGGGCGTTCAACCGGTGGATGCACGAAGAAGTCGGCTTCGTGGCTGATAAGCGGATGTTCTTGCCGCCGTACATCGCATTGGCGGATCCCGACCTCGCCATCAAGGAACTCGAGCAGGTCTTGGCCGACGGGGCAAGGATCATTCAAACCAAGGCAGGGCACGCGCACGGTGGAGCAGCGAACCCGTTTGGAGGTCGCTCACCGGCTGATCCCGTCTACGATCGGTTTTGGTCAATCGTCAACGAAGCCGAGGTCCGGTTGGCGATCCACCTGGGCGGAACCGACTACCAAAAGTACGGCGCCGACTGGTCAGAAGACCCCGACACCGTCTTTGGGGACTTCGACGCGTTTCAGTGGATGATGTATTGGGGGGACCGGCCGGCATTCGAAGTAACCGCCGGCCTCATCCTGCACAACTTCTTTGGTCGCTTTCCCAAGATCAAGACGTGCCTGTCGGAGATGGGCACCGTTTGGCTTCCGTACGCGTTGCGAAAGATGGATCACGCCTTCCTCATGGGGCGCAAGATCAAATGGTCGGAGAGCGGCCGTCTCGATCAGAAGCCGTCCGACGTCTTCCGCCAGCACTTCGTGGTGGCGCCTTTTCCCGAGGAGAACGTCGAGCGAGTTGTCGCTGAAGTGGGGGTCGAGCCCATCGTGTTCGGCTCAGATTTTCCCCACGGTGAAGGGTTGGCGTTTCCGGGGCAATACGTCAGCGCTCAGCTCGGCAATTTCGCCGAAGCGGACCAGCGTCGGATCATGCGCGACAACCTCGAGGCGTTCCTCGCTCCTGCCCTCCGGTAGGGACGCCCGCGACGCGGACTCGGAGATACCGGCGTCAATTCTCCGGGGCGCCTGGGTCGTCGTCTCCTCCTCGGTGGAGAAGTTCATGACGGACAGCTCGACCCGGTTCCCGTCGGGATCGAGGTAGTAAAAGCTTGTGGCGATGCCGTGGTTGGCCGACTCGATCGGTAGGTGGTCGAGCGCCTTGAGGTGCTCGTACTGGTCAAACAGTGACGTGAGATCCGGGTAGCGAAGCTGGAAGTGGTGGAGGCCCACCGCGCGGCTGCCGGCTCCCTCGACGCCAGCGCATTCGAATACGGCAACCCGCTGCGTGTAGGGGAACTCGCTGGGCAGGTTGAAGAACGCAATGCGAGTCGGAACATCGGGGTCCGTGGTGCCGACCGCACTCTCAGGAGTCATGTCAAGCGTCGGCGGCTGTCTCAGTACTTCCGTGTAGAAGGCGCACAGTCGCTCGTAACGCCGGGTACGCAGCACGACCTCGGACACACCTATTCGGCCCCATTGTTTCTTTTGCCGTGACGGCCACTCCATATGTCCCGTTGGGCGGATCAGCGGTCATCGCGTCGGCGATCCTGGTGACCGATCGTCGACGGGCGCAGAGCCTAACCC
>WNFE01001280.1_pt1 | contig 18149 bp, 19 predicted proteins | sample 5400451 | NCBI WGS metagenome assembly WNFE01 (sample SAMN13153344, study PRJNA577476) | soil metagenome | isolation source: 200 cm saprolite under Douglas fir tree site 2 hole 2 | place: USA:California | collected 2015-04-18
GACTTGGCTCCGAAAGCCGCTGGCGGTGTGCGCCGGCCTCTGGCTGCTCGCGGCCGGCGGCTGCGCGCGAGTGCCGGGTGTCGAGGTGCCCGATGTCCGGACGCCCCCCGAGGTGGTTACGGAGATCCTGCGGCTGGCCCGCGTGGGCCCCGACGACGTCGTGTACGACTTGGGCTCCGGCGACGGGCGCATCGTCATCGCGGCGGCTCGGGACTTCGGGGCGCGCGGCGTGGGGATCGAGCTCGATCCCTCCCTCGTGGCCGAGTCGGGGAGAAACGCGCGGCGGGAGCGGGTGGCCGAGCGCACACAATTTTTCCTGCAGGACATCTTCGACGCCGACATCAGCGAGGCGACGGTGGTGGTCCTCTACCTGTCGCCCGAGCTGAACCTGCGCCTGCGCCCCAAGCTCCTCGCCCAGCTCAAGCCCGGCTCCCGCATCGTCTCTCACGACTTCCCCATCGCCGGTTGGACGCCCGAGCGCGTCGTCAACTTCAAAGGTCCCGAGCGCACCCACGTGCTCTCCCTCTGGATCGTCCCGCCCAGGCCCGGCTAGGCGAAGGCCGCGTCACATGCGTCCGTGCTGGTTGGCGGTTTTCGTCTTGTTGATCGCGGCGTCGCTCTCCCGCGCAGAGTCTCCGGACATCGCGGGCGTGATCACGGAGCTCAAGCCGGGCAGTGGCGCAGTGGAAGTCCGGTCCGCCGGCGCGGCCGAATGGCGCCCGGCCGCTCCGCTGCAGGCGCTCCGGCCCGGCGACGCCGTTCGGGCCAGCGGCAACGCTACCGCCGTCGCCCTGCTTGCCGGCGGGCGCGGCAGCGTGACGATCCAGGCGGCGAACTCACCGTATTCGGTTCCGGCACTGCCGGCCGGCGAGAGCGCCGCGCGAAAGGGCGCGGCTCTCCTTCGCAAGAGCCTCGGGATCCTCTCCACCACGCGCATCGACCCAACCTACGTGAAGATGGGGACGCGAAGCCTGAAGCAGCCCCCTGTAGTCCTTTCCCCGCGAAATGGCCCGGTTCTTCCCGGCGAGCTGCACGTCGAGTGGTCGGGGATTCCTGATCGCCGGTATAAGGTCACCGTCTTCGATCCGGCTGGAGTCCCCGTGCGCCGGGCGAGCGTCCAGGGCTCCGCAACGACCTTCCCGGCCTCCGCGCCGGTCCTCCATTCTGGCACCCGGTATCTCGTCCACGTCCTCCCGGGCAGCCCGCCGCCGGAGGAGGCGTGGTTCGAGATCCTGGACGCCGCGGATGCCGCGGCGGTGCGGCAGGAGCTTGTCGAGCTCGAGCAGGCTGCCGGACCCAATGTCCCGAGATCCACGCTGGCGGTGCTCAGGGCCGAGGCGCTCGCGGAGCGAAATCTCCTGAGCGACGCCCGGTGGACGGTGCTGGCCGCGCTCAAGAGCGATCCGGACGAGCCCGCCCTGCATCTGCTGCTGGGCGACCTCTACAAGCGGATGGGCCTGAAGGACCAGGCGGCGGAGGCCTTCGAGGAGGCGGCGCTTCTCTCGAGAGGGAAACAGCGCTAGCGGCCGATTTCCTTCGGCACGGGCTTGCCGGCTATCCAGTCGGTGATCACGTCCACGACGAGCACCTCGCGGCCGACGAAGCCGTGGGCGGCGAAGGCCTCGCAGGGCTCAGAGCGCGGCGGATCGCCGCCCGAGACCGCGACGAAGTCCACCTTGGCGCTGCCCGAGAGGGCCGCCGGGATTCCTGTCGCGGCGCTGAAGGGCGAAGCCCAGCACGCGTCGTCACGGTGTTGCACGACGAGGACCGGGATGGTGATCCGCTTGAGCGGGGCGTCGTAGACGGTGACGGAGCGATTGCGGCCGCGTCCGGCCTCGCCCAGGCTCGTCGTCAGCACGAGACCTTTGACGCGCGGATCCGTGACGGTGGCGGCGAGATAGGCGGCTGACAGCGTGCCCCGGCTCGTGCCGGCGAGGTAGATCGGCGCCGGAGTCCGCGCCTCGAGCATCTCCAGCACCTTGGTCACGTCTTCCACGTGGGCCTTGCCCATTCTGAACGCGTCGTCCATTCCCTGTGGCGCGTCCGACGGCGTATCGATCACCGCGACGAGGAGGCCGCGCGCGACGAAGTGCTTCGCAGTCCGCACGAGGAAGTTTCCGCCCATCACGACCTTGCCGTCGCTCTCGCGGAAGTGATTCTGGCCCAGGCCTCCGGGGAACATGAGGATCAAAGCCGTCGGCTCTCCGGAGGGAGCGGCCAGCGCCACCCGTACGGTGACGCCGGGGCGCGTCGGCACCTTCACGATTTCCTGTGCGGATGCCGCGCCAGGCATCCACGCGGCCAGGGCGACGGCCCAGGCGACAGCCACGACGGCTGCCCGCGCTCTCGAGACCGGCATGAGACGAGTATAGGACAGTCCACGCTCGCGCGGAGATGCGTCCGCCTGATACACTCGATGTGGTGGCTGTGCTATACTCCGCGCGGTTTCCCACCTTCTCAGGAGGCGCGACGTGACCGGGTATTTGCCGGTGATGATTTTTTTGGCGCTCATCGTGGCCTTCGCCGTCGTGTCGCTCGGCATGGCCGCCGTCCTGAGGCCCTCGCGCCCGTACTTCTCGAAGCTCGAAAACTACGAGTGCGGCTCCGAGCCCATCGGCACGGCCTGGGTGCAGTTCCCGGTGGGCTTCTACCTCGTCGCCCTGATCTTCATCGTCTTCGACGCACTGGCCATCTTCCTCTTCCCGTGGGTCATCGTGCTCCGGGGGCTCGGCCCGGGCGGTGTCGGCGTGATGGCGCTCTTCGTGGCCATTCTCGGACTCGGCTGGGTCTACGCGCTCCGCGAGGGCATCCTCGAATGGAAATAAAGGCTCCGACCCCGCAGATTCCCCCCGCCGTCTGGACCGAGTTCAAGGACCTTCAGGAGTGGGAGAAGCTCCACCAGACGCGCCAGGAAGGTGACAAGCACTCGGCGCTCTTCGAGACGGTCGAGGAGGGCATTTTCAACTTTCCGGGCGGCTTCGTCGTGACCACGCTGGCCGACGGCTTCCTCAACTGGGCGCGGAAGTCCTCGGTGTGGCCCGTGACGTTCGGCCTCGCGTGCTGCGCCATCGAGATGATGGCGACGTTCGCCTCGCGCTTCGACGTCGAGCGGCTGGGCATGGTGCCGTTCGCCTCCCCGCGCCACTCGGATCTCATGATCGTCTCCGGCACCGTGACCATCAAGATGGCGCCCATGCTCAAGCGCATCTACGATCAGATGCCCGACCCCAAGTGGGCCGTGTCCATGGGCTCCTGCGCCAATTCGGGCGGGCCGTTCCGGCACGGCTACCACGTCGTCAAGGGCGTGGACCGCGTGATTCCGGTCGACGTCTACGTGCCGGGCTGCCCGCCGCCGCCCGACTCGCTGCTCTACGGCCTGCTCAAGCTCCAGGAGCAGATTGCCCACTTCCGCAAGACGGGCCAGCGCCCGGCGCCCTCAGAGAAGACCGACTAGGGTGCCGACCCAGGCCGAGGCGCGCGGACTGGTCCAGGAGAGGCTCGGCGTCGCCGTATCCGGCGAGGGCAACCTGCTGGTCGTCGAGATCGCCCCGGAGCGCTGGCTCGAGCTGGGCCGCTTCGCCAAGGACGCGCTCGGCTGCATCTACATGAGCTTCATCTCGGCCGTCGACTGGAAGGAGCAGGGCCTCGAAGTCATCGCCCGGGTCGAAAATCTCGACGCCAACTTCGTCGTGTTCATGAAGACGAAGCTCGGCGCCGGCGAGACGCGCTGCGCCTCCCTCGTGCCCGTGTGGCGGGGGGCCAACTGGATGGAGCGGGAGTGCTACGACATGTTCGGCGTGCGCTTCGAGGGACATCCCGACCTCCGCCGCATCCTCCTGCCGCACGACTGGGAAGGGCACCCGCTGCTCAAGTCCTACGCGGTGGACACGCCGCATCCGCCATATCGCTAACAGGCATAGCGCTAACACCATGGGAGCCTCGTCATGATCTACGAGCTTCGGACCTACACGATGCAGCCGGGGACGCAGGCCCAGTACCTCAAGAACTCCGCCGAGATCGGGCGGAAGATTCGGGGGGACAAGTACGGCAAGCTCGAGGGCTTCTGGTTCACGGAATTCGGCACGCTCAACCAGGTCGTCCATCTCTGGGCCTTCGAGAGCCTCAACGATCGGGAGCGCCTGCGGGGCGAGCTGGCGAAGAACGAGGAGTGGACCAAGGGATACCTGCCGCACACCCGCGGCGCGCTCGTGGCCCAGGAGAACAAGATCCTCTCCCCCGTGCTGCCGCTCAAGCCGCCGGCCGGAGCCGGCCACGTGTATGAGCTGCGCTGGTACCGGGCGCACGTGGGCAAGCTCGGCGAGTGGCTGTCGCTGTTCACGGGCGTCATGCCGGCGCGCGAGAAGTACTCGAAGAACGTCGGCCTGTTCCAGACCGAGGCGGGGCAGCTCAACGAGGCCGTCCATCTCTGGGCGTACAAGGATCTCAACGACCGGGCCGCGGTCCGGGGCAAGACGATGCAGGACCCGGAATGGCAGACCTACCTCGGCAAGTCCGCCCCGCTGCTTGCCGAGCAGAAGTCGATCATCCTCAACCCCGCCGCGCACTCCCCGATGCAATAGCTCTCTGATGGACATCGAATCGCGGCAGGTCCTCGAGATGGGCTACGGCGGAGCCGAGCGCATCACCATGAACATGGGGCCTCAGCACCCGTCGTCCCACGGGGTCTTCCGCGCCATCCTGACGCTCGAGGGCGAGACGGTCATCGCCGTGGACGCCGTCGTGGGCTACCTCCACCGCTGCCACGAGAAGCTCTCCGAGACGCTCACGTACACGCAGTACCCGTCCATCGCGTCCAAGACCGACTACGTCGCGGCGATGACCAGCGAGCTGGCCTACGTGCGCGCCGCGGAGATGATCGGGAAGATCGACGTGCCCAAGCGCGCGCAGTACCTGCGGGTGATCGCCGCCGAGCTGCAGCGCGTCGCCTCGCACTGCCTCTGGCTCGGCACCTGGTGCCTCGATATGGGCGGGGCGCTGGGCGGCGGAGCGACGGTCTTCCTCTACTGCATCCGCGAGCGCGAGGACGTCCTCGACCTGTTCGAGTCGCTCACGGGCGCGCGCCTGCTCTACGGCTTCCACCAGGTCGGGGGCACGCGCTACGACATCCCGGACGGGTGGGCGCAGGCCTGCCGCAAGACCGTGGACAAGATCGACCGGCGCATCGACGAGTTCGAGGAGATGCTGGAGAGCAACGCGTTTTTCATGGCCAGGACACAGGGCGTGGGTACGGCTTCGCGCGAGCTGGCGCAGGAGGTCGGCATCTCCGGCCCGCTCCTGCGGGGCTCCGGGGTCGGCTATGACATCCGGCGGGCCGAGCCGTACTCCTCGTACGAGGATTTCGACTTCAAGGTGCCGGTCGAGACGGCGGGCGATTGCTTCGCGCGCTACCGGGTGCGGATGGTCGAATTCCGCGAGTCCATCAAGATCGTGCGCCAAGCGCTCGACGGGCTGCCGACCGGGCCCATTTCGTCCCGCCCGGGGGTGAAGTCGGTGGGGCAGGTGCGCATCCCCAAGGGCGAGGCGTATGCCCGCGTCGAGGGAGCGCGGGGCGAGGTCGGCTGCTACCTGATCGCCGACGGCTCGGCCAAGCCCTACCGCATGAAGTGGCGCGGCGCCTCGTTCTCCAACCTGGCCCTCCTGCCGCACATCATCCCGGGTCACAAGGTGGCCGACGTCGTTGCCATCATGGGCTCGGTCGACCCCGTCTTCGGCGAGGTCGACCGTTAGCCCGATGCCCGAGGCGATCTACTTCTTCATCGTGGCGTTCATCGTGCTGAACGCCATCATCGGCATGGTGACCTACGTGACGCTCCTCGAGCGGAAGTTCGCCGCGCGCATGCAGTCGCGCATCGGACCGTATCGCGTCGGCCCCCACGGCCTCCTCCAGCCCATCGCCGACGCCCTCAAGCTCATGATGAAGGAGGACATCGTCCCGCGCCTCGCGGACCGCGGCGTCTACAACCTGGCGCCAATCGTCTTCCTCATCCCGTGCATGCTGATCTTCGCCACGCTGCCCTTCGCCCCGGGGCTGGGGGTCGCCGACCTCAACATCGGCATCCTCTTCTTCCTCGCGGTGTCCGCCATGGAGATCGTGGGCCTGTTCATGGGCGGCTGGGGCTCGAACAACAAGTACGCGCTCCTCTCCGTGATGCGCGCGGTGAACCAGATCATCTCCTACGACTTGCCCTTTGTCTTCGCCGCGCTGGTGCCCGTGCTGCTGACGGGCTCGCTCAAGCTCTCCGACATCGCCGCCGCCCAGCCCGACGTGCTGCACTGGTTCATCTTCTACCCGGTGATCGGGCAGCTCGCGTTCGCCTTCTACATCGTCGCGACGCTCGCTGCCGAGAATCGCGTGCCCTTCGACATCCTGGAGGCCGAGTCGGAGCTGATCGCCGGCTTCCGCGTCGAGTACTCGGGGATGAAGTTCGCGCTGATCCAGTTGGGCGAGTACGCCCACGTCATCGCCACCTCCTTCCTGGGCGCGCTCCTCTTCCTGGGCGCCTGGGGCGGGCCCGGCGCCGGCTCTATGCCGGCATTGGGCGCCTTCTATTTCCTGCTCAAGGCGATGTTCGTGTTCCTGCTCGTCACGTGGATCCGCTGGAGCTTCGTGAGGATCCGCGTCGACCAGATCCTCGCGATCTCGTGGAAGGTGCTCCTGCCGGCTACGCTCGTGCTGCTCATGGCCACGGCCGTCGTCGTTACGTGGAAGGGGTCGCTGGTTGGCTAGGCCGCTCAGCAAGAGGCAGCTCGGCGAGAGCTTCTGGCCCGACCTGGGCAATCTCGTGGTGGCCGTCAGGCGCGCAATGTGGATCACGCTCCTGAATCTCTTCCGCAAGCCCGTCACCGTGCACTACCCCGAGGTCAAGCGCGTCTACCCCGACCGCTTCCGTGGCGTGCTCGCGCTGACGTACGACAAGGAGACGGCCGAGGAAAACTGCATCGGCTGCCGGCTCTGTGAGTACGTCTGCCCGCCGCAGGTGATCAAGGTCGAGATGCTCAAGGCCGAGAAGCGCAACTTCGCCAAGACGTTCACCCTCGAGCTCTACGCCTGCGAGTTCTGCGAGCTGTGCGTCCAGGTCTGCCCGACGGACGCGATCATCATGATGAAGTCCTTCGACCTGGCGACCAGCGACCGCCGCGAGATGCTGCTCGACAAGGACCGCCTCCACACGATCGGGCTGCAGTTCGAGCCCTCGTGGGCGACGGGCACCGGGCTCAGGGCCATGCAGACGCCTCCCAAGGCTGCGGCCCCCGACGCTAAATCGGGGGACACGAAATCGGAGGTCCAGGCAGAGTGACCCTCGAGGTCGTGACGTTCTGGGGGCTTTGTGTCCTGCTCATCGGCTCGGCGCTGGCTGTGGTGCTTACCAAGAACCTCTTTCATTCGGTCCTCTACCTGGCGCTGTCGCTGACCGCGACGGCGGGTGTGTTCCTGGCCCTCGACGCGGAGTTTCTCGCGGCGGTGCAGCTCCTCCTGTACGCGGGCGGCGTCGTCACGATCGTGGTCTTCGCCATCGTGGTGACTGAGAGGCTCGTCGGCGAGAGGATCACTCAGACGAGCCGTAGCATCCTGACGGGCGTCGTGGTGGCGGGCGCCCTCCTGCTGGGACTCCTGCGCTTCCTCCGCGGCGCCGACCTGCCCGTCGAGCGCCCGGTCATCGGCGTCGACGTGACGCGGGCCATCGGCCAGGTGCTGCTGACCGAGTTCGTCCTGCCGTTCGAGCTCCTGGCCGTCCTGCTCCTGGTCGGGCTCCTGGGCGCGCTCTATTTCGCGAGGCCGGAAGACTAGTGGGTCTCGGCGCTTACCTCACGCTCGCCGCGGTGCTCTTCGCCATCGGCTTCTTCGGCGTGGTGACGCGCCGGAATACCATCGGCATCCTGCTCGGCATCGAGCTGATGCTCAACGCCGTCAACATCAACCTGGTCGCCTTCGCGCGCTTCAACGCTGACGTGGTGGGCATGATCTTCACCACGTTCACCATCCCGATCACCGTGGCCGAGGTGGCGCTGGGACTCGCGATCGTCATCCTGATCTTCCGGACGAAGCGCACGGCCATCGCCGATCACCTGGACATCCTCAGAGGATGATCGAGCCCTCATGACCGACCCAGCCATCCCCGCGCTGCTGGCGCTGCTCCTGCCCGCGTGCGCCTTCGTCATCCTGGCCCTCGTGACGCCGCTCCGGCGCTCCGGCCTGCTCGCAGCCTGGGTGTCCATCGTGCTCTCGGCCGGCGCCCTCGTGGCCGCGATCGCCGCGTTCCGGGTGAGCGCGTCGGGGCTCTTTTCCGAGCACGTCTATAGCTGGATTCCCGCCGAGGCTGGGCCGCTCGCCACTGTGGGCGTGCTGGTCAATGTCGGCTCGGCGATCATGCTGGTGCTGGTCGCGCTGGTCTCGTTCCTCGTCCAGGTCTACTCGCTGGGCTATCTCTCCGACGAGGGCATGCCCTCGCTCGGCCGCTACTACGCCTACCAGTCGCTCTTCGCGTTTTCGATGATGGGGCTCGTGCTGGCGCCCGGCTTCGTCCAGCTCTTCATCTGCTGGGAGCTGGTCGGCCTCTGCTCCTACCTCCTGATCGGCTACTGGTACACGCGGCCCGAGGCGGCGCGCGCGGCCGTCAAGGCCTTCTGGATCACCAAGGCCGGCGACGTGGGGATGCTGATCGGCATCGTCCTGCTGTGGGGTCAGACCGGCACGTTCGACTTCCTCGACCTCCACCTTCTGGCGGACGCCGGTGCCATCCCGGTGGGCGGGCTCGGAATCATTACGTTCTGCATCTACCTCGGGGCCGCAGGCAAGTCGGCGCAGTTCCCGTTCCACATCTGGCTGCCCGACGCGATGGAAGGCCCGACGCCCGTCTCGGCGTTGATCCACGCCGCGACCATGGTCACGGCCGGGGTCTATCTCCTCGCGCGCACGATCTGGCTCTTCCAGCTCACGCCTGGCGTGATGGAAATCATCGCGTGGAACGGCGCCTTCACCGCGCTGCTGGCGGCGGTGCTCGCCTGCGTCCAGACCGACATCAAGAGAGTGCTCGCGTATTCCACCGTGTCCCAGCTCGGCTACATGATGGCGGCCATCGGCGCAGGCTTTGCCTCGGCCGGCTTTCTCCATCTCCTGACCCACGGCATCTTCAAGGCGCTGCTCTTCCTGGCGGCCGGCGCCGTCATCCACGCCGTCGGCACGAACGACATCTTCGCGATGGGCGGGCTGTGGCGGAAGATGCCGCAGACGACCATCGTCTTCGTCGTCGGCACACTCTCGCTGGCCGGCATTCCGTTCTTCGGGGGCTTTTTCTCAAAGGAGGAGATCCTGGGCGGCGTGCTGGCGGGCGGCTTCCCGACGCCCTTCGCCATGCTGCTGCTGGGCGCCTTCCTGACCGCCTTCTACATGTTCCGCGTCGTGTTCATCACCTTTTTCGGCGTCCCGGCGCCGGCGGCGCACGCGGGTGCCCACGACGGTGCTCCGCACGTCCACGACGCGCCGCCCTTCATGGCGCTGCCCCTCTGGATCCTCGCCGCGCTTGCGGTTGGCATCGGCATTGTCGGGCCGTATGTGGCCTGGGAGGCCGAATTCGAGGCGCCGGGCTGGGTGGCGGTTGTTGCCATCGCGGTCGCCGTGGCCGGCATCGCGTTCGCATACCTCGTCTACCAGCGCCGCGCGATCACCGCGGATGCGCTCGCCACGGTCTTCGCCCCCATACGCGCGGCGGCGCTCCGGCGCTTCTGGATCGACGACATCTTTGCCGGAGTCTACCGCTGGCTGATGCTGCCGTTCTCCTCGCTCGTGGGCTGGATCGACCGCTACTTCGTCGACGGCATCCTGAACGTGCTGTCGGCCTGGACACTGTCGGCCGGCTCCGCGATCCGGCGCATCCAGTCGGGACGCGCCCAGGACTATGTCTACGGCATCGCGCTGGGTGTCCTCCTGCTGATGGTCTGGATCAGGTGGCCGCGGTGAAGGGATTCCCCACGCTGTCCGTCATCACGTGGGCGCCCTTCATCGGCGCGGTCCTCATCATGTTCCTCGCGCGCCACCGCCCGCTCCTCGTGCGCTGGATCGCGCTCTGCTCGACCGCCGTCTCGCTCGGGCTCTCGATCTGGATCTTCGCGACCTACGAACGCGAGGCGGCGGGCTTCCAGTTCTACGAAGAGATGCCGCTCGTGCCGCCGCTCGGCATCGCCTACCAGCTGGGCGTGGACGGGGTCAGCCTGCTCATGGTGCTCCTCACCAGCATCATCATCTTCGCGGGCGTCTTCGCCTCGTGGACGGTCAAGGAGCGCGGCCAGGAGTTCTACGCCCTCCTGCTGCTCTTGGTCACCGGCGTCTACGGCGTCTTCGTCTCCCTCGACCTCTTCGTCCTCTTCCTCTTCTACGAGATCGCCGTCCTGCCGATGTACTTGCTGATCGGCATCTGGGGCTCCTCGGGCGAAATCCGCCCGCAGGGCATCTTCGGCTGGGCCTTCAGGCGAACCGGCGTCGGCACCAAGGAATACGCGGCGATGAAGCTGACGCTGTATCTCCTCTTCGGGTCCGCCTTCATCCTGGTCGGCATCCTGGCGCTCTACGTCGCCTCGGGGTCCTCGTCCTTTTCATTCCTCGAGATGGAAGGTATCCAGTTCGACGGAGCGCTCCAGTCGTGGGTCTTCCTCGCCTTCTACGTGGGGTTCGGCATCCTGGCTGGCATCTGGCCCTTGCACACGTGGTCGCCAGACGGACATGCCTCCGCGCCGACCGCGGTGTCCATGCTGCACGCGGGCGTGCTGATGAAGCTGGGCGCCTACGGCGTCCTCCGGCTGGGCTTCGGGCTCCTCCCCGACGGCGCGACGCAGTGGGTATGGCTCGTCGGCACCATCGGCTGCGTCAATATCGTGTACGGGGCGCTCAGCTCCATGGCGCAGAAGGACCTCAAGTACGTCATCGCGTATTCGTCCGTGTCGCACATGGGCGTGGTCATGCTCGGCATGGCGACCTTGACCGAGACCGGGCTCAACGGGTCTGTCTTCCAGATGTTCGCCCACGGCATCATGACCGGGCTCTTTTTCGCGCTCGTCGGCCTGATCTACGAGAAGGCGCACTCGCGCGCCATCTTCTCCATGGGTGGGTTCGGCCAGATGATGCCGGGCATCGCCACGGCTTTCACGGTGGCGGGCCTCTCGTCGCTGGGCCTGCCCGCGACGGCGGGCTTCGTCGCCGAGTTCATGACCTTCCTCGGCGCGTGGCAATCTGCCTACTCCTGGTGGCTCTTCCCCGGCGTGCTCGGCGCCTTCCTGACCTCCGTCTACGTGCTGCGCGTCGCCAAGCAGATCTTCTGGGGCCCCAAGGCCGCCGACCCGCACTTCCAGCACCTGCCTGATGCCGTGGGGCCGGAATGGGCCGCGCTCATCATCCTGGTCGGCACGCTCGTGCTCTTCGGCGTGGTGCCTGGCATCGCCATCGGACCCGTGGACACGGCGACCATGCCGCTCCTCCTCCGGCTGGGAGTCCTGCCGTGACCGGCGGCCTGACGCTCGAGATCGGGCTCGGCGTCCTGATCGTGCTTGTCTTCGTGGTCGGGCTCGCCTGGCGCGGCGAGGACAAGCGGCGCCTGGGCGTGCTGGTCGCGATCGGTCTCTGCGTCCTGCTCTGGATGGCGTTCCGCGTGGAGCCGGAAGCGGCTCTCTTCGGCGGGACCTTCGTCCAGGACGAGCTGGCGATTTTCTCGAAGCGGCTCTTCCTGCTGGCGACCATCCTGGGCGTGCTGGCCTCGCTGTCGCTCCGCGCCGTCACCTTCGCCCGCCGCGCGACCGAGTACTACGTCGCCATGCTCGCCTCGCTCCTCGGCATGCTGGTGCTGGCCTCGGCGCGCGAGCTGATTTTATTGTTCGTCGCCTTCGAGCTGATGTCGATCCCGCTCTACGTCATCTCGGGATTTCGCAAGAGGGACGAGCAGGCCGTCGAGGCCGCGCTCAAGTTCTTCCTCATCGGCACGGTGTCCTCCGCCTTCATCGCCTACGGCCTGTCGTTCGTGTACGGGATTTCGAAGACGACCGACATGGCGGGCGTGGCGGCGGCGCTCCAGGACGGCCACCCGCTGCTGATCCTGGGGCTGGTCCTCACGCTAGGCGGCCTGGGCTTCAAGATCGCGGCGTTCCCCTTTCACATGTGGGTGCCGGACACTTACGAAGCCGCCAGCACGCCGTTCGTCGCGTGGCTGTCCGTGGCGCCCAAGGCCGCGGGCTTCGTGGTGATGTTCCGGCTCTACCTCGAGGGCGTGGGCGTGCCCGTCGTGCTCTGGGTGCCGCTGGCGGCGGGCCTGGCCGCGATCACCATCATCGCGGGCAACCTGCTGGCGATTCCCCAGCAGAACATCAAGCGCCTGCTGGCATACTCGGGCATCGCGCACATCGGCTACATGCTGGTGGGTTTCGCCGCCGTTTCGGCCGACGGCGTGGCGATGATGCTCTTCTACCTCGTCGCCTACCTCTTCGGCAACATGGGGGCCTTCTTCGTGGTCGAGGTCGTGGCACAGTCCGACGGGTCCGAGGCGATCTCGGCGTACAAGGGGCTGGCGCAGCGGTCGCCCGTCCTGTCGCTCTGCATGCTGCTCTTCCTGCTCTCACTCGGAGGGATCCCGTTCGTGGCCGGATTCTGGGCCAAGCTCTTGGTCTTCAAGGCCGCTGCGGAACAGGGATTGTATTGGCTGGTGCTGGTTGGTGCTATCCTGACGGTCGTGGCGCTCTTCTACTACCTGCTCGTGGCCAAGCGCATGTACATCGATGCGCCCGAGAATCTACAGCCGGTTCCCGTCCCGCCGTTCCTCGCGCTCTCCATCTTCGTGTGCGCGGCTGGCGTTGTCGGCGTCGGTCTCTATCCCAAGCCCCTCGTGATGGCGGCGTTGCGGGCCGCTTCCGGACTCTTCTAGCGCATGGCGACGAGACGATTCTCTGCCGCAGTTCTGATTGCCGTGGTGCTGGGCGTGGGCACGGTCGGAGCGCAGGAGCAGCCGACGGTGACCGAGAGCCGGGGCCTGCGCGTCGTCTGGACCGTCCAGCCCCAGACGCGCGACTTCACCGCCGTGTGCGGCCAGATCTTCAACGATCAGCGCACGACGGCCCGGAACATCGGGCTCCTCGTCCAGAGCGTCGAGGGCGAAAAAGTCGTCTCGAGGAATATCCCCAACGTCGCCCGCGAGATCGTCGGCCAGTCGGGATGGCAATTCTGCGGGACGGTGGTGCGGTCGGCGTCCTACCGCGTGATTATCACGAACGTGGAATGGGACAACATAAATAGCGGCCAGTAGTCCCGCGCGCTAGAGGTGCGGATGCTCGCCGAGATCCTGGCTCGAGATACCCGTGATCCCTGACGTCCCGCTGTCCCACTTGCTGGTGCGCCACGCGTCGCGCTCATCCTCGGGCGGCCGCCACGGCGGCAGCGTGAGACGCAGCCGGGCGGCCATCGCGGCCACGTAGGGCTCGTAGAGCGCGCGCAGCGAGGACAAGGTGCTCTCCGCCATCGCGGCATCCTTCAGCTTCACGTTGTTCTGAGCCAGGTGGGACACCAGCGAGCGGAAATCCTCGGGCGGAAGCCTGTCAGGGTCCGGCGGGCGCGGCTTCGCGTGGGAGGCCTGGCTGATATCCACGACCGCGTGGCGCGCCATGGCGAAGGTGAGCTGGGCCTGGCGGCCCGGGCCGCCCTGCACGCCGACGATGCAGATCGCGCTGGCGTCCAGGATGGCGGTGAGAGCCCCGAGCCATGACTGGTGCTCGTGCTGCGAGCGGAAGAAGAGCAGCATCGGATACGAGAGATGGCTCTCCATCAGCTCGGCCGCCCACCGCTCCCAGTCGCGCAGCAGGCCTTCGAGCCCGGCCATGTCGCGCGCCTGGCGGACCAGCAGCTCGCCGGCCGTGGGCGGTGAACCCGCGCGCGCGTCGAGGAGCGAGATGTTGACCTCGCGCCGGGAGAAGCCCTGGTAGAGGACAGGCAGGTAGCCGATCACGAGCGCGAGAAAGCCGAAGCCCACGCCCGCCTCGACCACCGTGATCACCCTGGCCGTCGCGCCCATGGGCGTCACGTCTCCGATGCCCAGCGTGAAGAGCGTCGTGCCGCTCAGGTAGAGATCGGTCCAGAACCCTCCCGGACCCTGGACCACGTTGACGTGCGAGCCGAACCCCCACTGCACCATCGCGAAGCTGACGAGCAGCCCTATGGCCCAGCAGGCCGTGAGGAGCAGGAAGGACAGCGGCCCGAATATGGCGAGAACGTTCTCGCGCCGCCGGCCGCGCCCGAAGAGACACGCCATGGCTACCCACGCGGGCCAGGCCGTGTTGTAGAACATCCGGGCGGGGCGCCAGGTCCGGCTCGCGGTGCGAGGCAGGACAAGGGCTTCGAACGCATCCCACACGATCACGAGGATCAGGACGATCCCCGCGGTGGCTACGAGTCTGTGCGGCACGATGCGGGCTACGCCGCTCGGCGCACCGGCGGATCGACGTGGCGCGGAGGCGCCTGGCTCGGCCTGAACACGAGCGCATAACCCGCGGGCACGCGCTTCAGCACGACCGGCCACACGTCTTCGAGAAGCGAGTCCCAGCCGGCCGGCACGAAGATCTCCACCGTGCCCATGTCCCGCTGAGCGCCCGCCAAGACGCGCACCGCCACCAGCGACTCGCCGCCCAGGTGATGATTCACCGCCGCCTGGATGTCGGCCTGGAGCGCGAGCGCCCGATCCTCCAGCCTGTCGCGCCGGGCGCGCCAGAGCAGGGGCCCCAGAAACAGCATCGAAATCAGCGCTATTACGATTCCCGTTGCCATGGTCTTCGCCTCCGCCCATTGAGACGAGGTGAATGTCGCGAAGGATTCGGGGTCAGGTCTCACATTCCTACAAATAGAGCCGGCCAGCAGGGAAATGTAGGAATGTGAGACCTGACCCCGCTTACAGGTAGCTCTCCAGGTACTTCGATTCGTCGAGATCCGGCAGGCCGACAGTTTCGGGGGCGCGGCCTTCGAAGGCGGCGCGGGGAGCGAGACCTACCAGCTCGGCGCGCTTGATTGGGATGCCACGGCGCGCTGCCTCCGCGGCGACCGCATCATAGGCACGCCCGATGCCGGTGCGCCGATGGTCGAGGAGATTCATCGAGACTTGGACGAGTCCGCGGCGCTCGAGCGGCAGGCCGAGGGCCTGGACAAACGAAAGGCCCCCTGAGGACTCGCGCACCGCGCTCGCGATCGCGCGCGCCGCGCCGAGGTCGCGGGTATCGAGCCACACATTGAAAGCGACGAGGATGTCGCGGGCACCGACGGCGATGGCGCCGCCTCGCGGGTGGAAGAGAGTGGGCCCGCAGTCTGGACACCAGGCAGGATCGGCGAGTCGCGCCGCCAAGCCCTCGTACTCCCCGCGCCGGATGTCGCGCACCGCGCGGCGCTCGGGGCGTGTCGCCGCGGCGCCATAGAAATAGACGGGCACGCCATGCTCCAGGCCGAGACGCTCGCCCACGCGGCGCGCGAGCGCGATGGCCTCGTCCATGGAGACGTCGCGAAGCGGGACGAAGGGCAGGACATCGAGCGCGCCGATGCGGGGGTGGATGCCTCGGTGCTCTCGCATGTCCACGCGCTCGAAGACCGCGGCGGCCAGCGCGAGCGCGGCCTCCTCGACGGCGCGCGGCGGGCCCAGGAAGGTGAACACGGAGCGATTGTGGTCGGGATCGGCGTGGACATCCGCGAGCCGCGCGCCGGGGACGGCTCGCACCGTCTGGGCGATCGCCTCGATGGCGCGCGGGTCGCGCCCTTCGCTCACGTTCGGCACGCACTCGAAGAGAGGATCTGTCACGGGTTCGTATCATACCCGGGAGCGCTCGGGCTATACTACGCAGGCCATGGCGTTTCTCCCCGTGGGCAAGCTCCCCGCCGAGCTGCTCCAGCGACTGTTCGCCAAGCACGTGCCGGCCGACCCGCGCGTCATCGTGGGGCCGCAGGTGGGCGAGGACGCCGCCGTCATCGACATGGGCGACCGCTATCTCGTCGCCACGACCGATCCCATCACCTTCGCGACGGACGAGATGGGTTGGTACGCGCTCCACGTCAACGCCAACGACCTGGCAGTGCGCGGCGCGACGCCACGCTGGTTTATGGCCACGGTGCTCCTGCCCGAGGGCAAGAGCCAGGAGGCGCAGGTGGAGCAGCTCTTCGCCGAAGTGGCGGAAGCGTGCGCGGCCGTCGGCGTCGCGCTCGTGGGCGGCCACACGGAAGTGACGGCCGGCCTGCCACGCCCCGTCGTCGTCGGCGCGATGCTGGGCGAGGTGGACAAGGATCGCCTCGTGACGACGGGCGGCGCGCAGGTGGGCGACGCCGTCCTCCTGACCAAGGGCGTGCCGCTCGAGGGCGCGTCGATCATTGCGCGCGAGCGCCGCGAAGAGGCCATTCGCCGCGGCGTCCCCGCCGAGACGGTGGATCGCGCGCGCGGCTTTCTCCGCAGCCCGGGCATCAGCGTGGTGCCCGAGGCGCGGGCGGCCTGCGAGGCAGCGCGGGTGCACGCCATGCACGACCCCACGGAGGGCGGACTCGCCACGGCCTGCTGGGAGCTGGCGCAGGCGGCCGGGGTGGGGCTTCGCATCGACCGGGAGCGCGTGCCGGTTCTGCCGGAGGGGCGGAGGCTCTGCGAAGCGTTCGGTCTCGATCCGATCGGCACGATCGCATCGGGCTCGCTCTTGATGACGGTGGCGCCCGGAGATTCGGACGCCGTGGCGGGCGCCTGCCGCGCTGCCGGCATCGATTGCGCCGCGATCGGCCGCGTCACGCCAGCCTCGGACGGTGTGGCGCTCGTGTCGGGCGGCCACGCGCGCCCCATGCCGAGCTTCCCGCAGGACGAGATCACGCGCATTTTCGGATCCGACTAGTGGGTCGCGCCTAATGCCCCAGATTGGGTATGCGCGCCGGCAGGCGCCGATGGCGCGCGACGGCATGGTCTCCTCCTGCCACCCGTTGGCCTCGCTCGCGGGCGTGGATGTGCTCAGGGCGGGCGGCAACGTGGTGGACGCCGCCATCGCGACCAATGCGGTGCTGGCCGTCACGCAGCCCAACTACTGCGGCCTGGGCGGCGATCTCTTCTGCCTCTACTACGAGGCCGGAAGCCGGCGCGTCCACTTCCTGAACGGAGCGGGACGCTCGGGCTCGCGGGCGGGGCTCGAGGAGCTCAGGCGCCGAGGGCTCGCCGCCGTTCCGCCTCTCGGCCCCGGCTCGGTCTCGGTGCCCGGCGTGACGCGCGCGTGGTCCATGCTGCTCGAGCGCTTCGGCACGCGCCCGCTCAAGAGCCTGCTCGAGCCCGCTCTCCACTACGCGGCGGACGGATTTCCATTGACGCTGATCGTGAGCCAGGCCATCCGCGAGCGCTCGGCGCTCTTTGACGATGCCGAGTGGAAGCGCGTCTTCATCCCGGGTGGCGTCTATCCCGAGCCCGGCGACATCTTCCGCCAGCCCGATCTCGCGCGCACGCTAGCAGACCTCGGAGACGACCCCGACCTCTTCTATCGCGGGCGGGTAGCCCAGGCGATCGCCAAGCGCCTCGAGCGCGACGGATTTCTCACGGCCGATGACCTGGCGGCACACAGGGGCGAATGGGCGGAGCCGATCAGCACCACCTATCGCGGCTACACCGTGTGGGAGACGCCGCCACCGACCCAGGGTCTCGCCACGCTCCTGACGCTGAATCTGCTCGAGGGCTTCGACGTCACCGCGCACCCTATCCACTCCGTCGAGCACCTACACCTGCTCCTCGAGATGACCAAGATCGCCTACGCCGATCGCGATCGCTGGGTCGCAGATCCGTCCGCCTCGCGCCTGCCGGTGCAGGCGCTGCTCGACAAGGCCTACGCGACGCGGAGGCGCGGGCTCTACGATCCGGACAAGGCGCAGCGCTACGAGGCCGGGGAAGCCGAGGGCGACACCACGGGCTTCGTCATCGCCGATGGCCTCGGCAACATGCTCTCGGTTATCCAGAGCATCTACAAGGGCTTTGGCGCCGGTGTGGTGGCTCCAGGGACCGGCGTCGTGCTCCAGAATCGCGGCGCCTACTTCAACACGAATCCCGCGCATCCAAATTGCTTCGCGCCCCACAAGCGCCCCTTCCACACGCTCATCGCCAGCATCGTGACGC
>WNFE01001283.1_pt1 | contig 18135 bp, 15 predicted proteins | sample 5400451 | NCBI WGS metagenome assembly WNFE01 (sample SAMN13153344, study PRJNA577476) | soil metagenome | isolation source: 200 cm saprolite under Douglas fir tree site 2 hole 2 | place: USA:California | collected 2015-04-18
GTTCATGTCGTCTTTCCTTATGAGGTGGCGTAGGGATGCAACTTGAAACTTCAGAGGAGTCCATGTCGACGGTAGCTATTGAGCCAGTCTGGGATTGCAACCAGGCAGCTCGCTTCCTGGGCCTTCACCCTAAGACCGTCAAACGCATGGCGCGGGCTGGCGAGATCCCCGGCTGCCGGCTCGGCAGGCGCTGGATCTTCCGACCTTCAGAACTGGACGCTCTGCTCCGTGGCAGAGTAAGCTCTTCGGCTAAGGACAATTCGCGCCGCAACCAGGAGAGGAGCTGACACATGTTGCGGCGTACACGGAATACCTTCCAGCACGGCTGGATCGAACGCAAACACACTTCGCGCGACGACGTATTCGTCTATCGGTGGCGGGAACGGCTGCCAGATGGCGGATACAGGAAACGCGCTCTTGAACTTGGCCCTGTTGCGGACTTCAAAACTGAGGCGAGCGCCTGGCGAGAGGTCGAGCGCAGGCAGTTGGCCATTAACCCAGACAATCCGAAAGCCCAAGTCACGACTTTCGGGAGGTTGCTGGAGCGATACGTGGCTGAGGAACTGCCGCACCTGCGGCACTCCACGGGCCAGTCGTACAAGTGTTACATCGAAAACCACGTCAAACCGCGATGGGGCATGCATCCGATAGCAGCGGTCAAACCCTACGCGGTAGAACGATGGCTGGAGTCATTGGACCTGGCCGGCAAGACCAAGGGACAGATCCATAACGTTATGCGAGTGGCGTTCAATTGTGCGATGCGTTGGGAACTCATCAGGATTGGCGAGAACCCGATGCGGCTCGTGCGGGTCCGAGGCGTGAGTAAGCGCCAAACGGAGCCGCGTGTGCTGACGATCGACGAATGCCGGAGTCTCATCGAAGAGATCCAGGAAGAACCTTTTCGGACGATGGTCATCCTGGATATGGCGACGGGGTTGAGGTGCAGCGAACTCCTCGCGCTGCAGTGGAGCGACTTCAACTGGGAGAGCCTGACGCTCATGGTACGCCGCGCTATTGTGGATGGCGTGGTGGATGAGGTTAAGACCCGGTATTCCCGGGCAGGCCTGCCGCTGGATCCGATGCTTGCCGAGATGGCGTGGAGATGGAAGATGCAAACCCCATTTGCCCAACCCGGGGATTGGGTTTTTGCCAGCCCCTTCCAAGGCGGCCGTATGCCGTACCGGCCCTGGGGAGTCCAGCAGCGGCGGATCAAGCCTGCTGCACGGAAAGCCGCCCTCGGGAATATCGGCTGGCATACCTTCCGCCATACCTTCTCGTCCCTTCTTCGGGCCAACGGAGAAGACCTGAAGGTCCAGCAGGAGCTCCTGCGACATGCGGATATCCGCACGACCATGAACGTCTATACGCAGGCGATGACCGAGCAGAAGCGGCAGGCCCACACTAAGATTGTGCGCCTGGTGCTTAACACTTAACCTTATTGCCCCCTACTGCCCTCTCGGCCCTCAGCTAAGTGATTGCAAGAAAGAAAGAAAGCTGGCGGAGAGAGTGGGATTCGAACCCACGTTACCCTTTCGAGTAAACACGCTTTCCAAGCGTGCGCCTTCAGCCACTCGGCCATCTCTCCTGAGGCGGGTTTGCTGCGGGAAGCGTGGGCAGCAGTACACGCCCAGACTTCTGGTTCCGCTTTACGATTCTATGGCTCCCGGACGGGAAACCGCAACTTTGCCATCTGCCGGGAGATTGTGAAGAGTGTTCTGATACTCACTTGCACGTTATGCTTGGATTGTCTGCCGCAAGTTTAAGACAGGCTTGACGCTGTTTTGCCCGTCTCGCTGCCTCAGCTAAGCTGTCACTTAGAACTGAAGACACCGCTGGGGCGGAAACAACTACCGTGTTGCGATCGGCGCGCGTCTGTTCCGCTTGCGGCGTTTCCTGTGTAGCTGGAACCGAAGTAACCACGGAGGCTGCCACCATTACTGGCTGTGCCGGTTTTTCAGCCTGCAAGGGCGGGGCAGCGGGTGGCTCTGACTGGGCGGTGATTCTGCCGTGCTGTGCCCAGTCGGAAAGTATCAAGTTGCAGGCATCTTTAGTGGCGTTGTTCACAGTCCTGGTGGTGTTAGAGCCGAGCACGTCCCCAGTACGATTGGCCACTTGCATCTGATTGTTGGTACGCAGTAAGCCACGTTTCTGCTTGGACTCGCGGGCCAGCATCACGGTGTAGTCCGCCGCAGATTGATTAAGGGTGACCCTTATGCCAGAGCATTCCCTTTGTAAGTCCTTTGTCACTTCCATACTCTCGTCGTGAGAGTCAATTGTGCTCTCGGCATGTCCAGTTCTAAACCAGCGATTGCCGCCGCTGCTGGCGTTGGTGGACACGTTCTGCGTCCCCTTGCCGGCGACGAAGACTCTTGGCTTATCTTGAGCCACAGCCAGGGTAGCCATCCCGATTGCGAGCGCCATCAGAATGCGCTTCATAAAAGTCCTCGGTAACCACCATACCGCTTTTCCTGAGGCTCTTAGGAGAGTTTTGTAGAGGCCTCAACGCCGGCAGGCGACAGCTCCGGTGCGCTGCCATTTCCGGATGACGGCTCGTGGGCGGCTGGGACTTTCGCAGAACTGTCCAGAACCCGGTTGTGCAGGCAGAACAGCGCCAGCTCCAGCCGGTCAGCGACACCCAGCTTGTCATACACTTTGCGGAGATAGTTCTTGACCACCTGTTCGGTGGTGCCCACGCGCAGGGCGATTTCCTTGTTCTTCATGCCCTGGGTTACGCAGGAGACAATGAGCGATTCTTTGGGGGTCAATTGCACCTTGGGCCGCGGCGACATGGGGCGCACGCCTTGCGTGCGGTAGGCTTCGAGCACCCATTGAATGCCACGGCTGTCAAGCCAGGGATGGCCCTCGGAGACTTTGCGCAGGCAGTCCACCAGTAATTCCGGTTCCACTTCGCGGGAAACAATTCCATGTGCGCCCCGGCGCAGCAGCTCCAGGGTAAGTTCTTCGTCGGGTTCCGGAGTGACCACCACCAGGCGGAGGCTGGGAGTTTGCCGCAGCAGATCGGCAACCGCCTCCACGGGATTGGATGACAGTGCAGCCTCAAAAATCAGGATATCGGCGGTAAATTTTTTGGCGGCGGAGAGCGTTTGGGAGATGGTTTCCGACTGCCCGACCACCCGAATGTCGTCTTCGAGAGCAAAGATTTTGCGCAGGCCGGCTCGGTAGATGGCCTGGGAGTCCGCGACGATCACGCGGATGAACTGGCCGTCGCTTTCGTGCGGCTGTTCCACGTTCATCTCCATGCTGGCGGAAGGGCTGGCCATCGGTTTCCTTGCTTACCGGCGTTCAAAACGGTATTCATCGATGACGACACCGACTCCGCGGCGGCCATCTTCTTCAAAATTGCGCACTACGCGGCCGCGGCAATCGAGTTGCACGTCCGCCTCTGCTCCCACCACGTCCGCGGGCAACGAGATGGTGAAGTCCACTAGCGAACCGATGGGCATTTCCGAGTCCACTCGGAACAGCACGCCATTGGCGGAAATGTTTTGCGTCTCGGCCAGGTTGTCGCCGGACTTCGATTTCACCGAAACCGGCAGCTTGATGGGAAATCGCACCGCGCTTTGCATATCGGGATAACGCGCGTGGCTAGCTTTTTTCTGCGCCGGTTCCGGAGTCACGGTTTCAGCCGACACTGACGGCGAGTCTGGCTTCCGAACCTCGGCCCGATCTTCGGCTTCGGCGCCGGAATTCCCGTCCTCCGCAAATCGCCCATAATTCGCCATTACGTGACGCAGATTACACCCCCGAACCAGGCTGCAAAAGTTACGGAAGTCATGGAACTAGTAGGCGTAAAGCCTTGCACATCATGGAATTGCGGGAGAAGTCGAGGCTCTTGCAGCTTGGAACGATCCAGATGAGATGCACCAAGCCGTGGCGGGGCTGAAGGCTGACGGCCGAGGGCTGCGAACTCCCTTAAAACTTCGTCACTTCGGTGAAATTGAAATCGCGCACTTTCATCGGCGGGGCTACCATGTCGAAGGATTCCTCGCCGCTGGCTCGTACCGGAGTGCCCATCGCTTCGACATTTGAAAGCATGTGAATCAGACTTTCGTTGAAGCGGAAATTCAGGATGCCGTGGCGGACCTGGCCATCCTCCACATAGAACGTACCGTCGCGGGTCATGCCGGTGAGAATTTTTTCGTAGGGATCGACTTCCCGGATGTACCACAGCCGCGTGACTAGCACGCCACGTTCGGTGGATGCAATCATCTGGTCTATAGTCTTTGGGTCTTCGGGCGTGCCGAACACGATGTTCACGGGCGCTTCTCCCATTTCGTTGGGGAGGGAGAAACCGTGGCCCGTGGCCGTCACGAGACCAACCTTGTCCTTGTGTTCGGACTCCTTCATCTTTTCGGCGGTTGCGCGCGCATACACCAGGCGCTTAACCACTCCATTCTCGACCAGATGCACGCGCTGCCGGGGGATGCCCTCGCCATCGAACGGCGTACCTGACTGGAGGGGGTGCGCCGCGTCGTCCCAGACGTTGATATTGGGGCCAAAGATTTGCGCGCCCACGCGATTGTTCAGGAAGGAACGCTGATCAAGAATCGACAGGCCACCGAAATCGAAGAACATGAAGCCCACCATGTCGAGCACCGCCGCCGGTTCCAGAATGACGGTGTACTTTCCCGGGGGAATTTCGCGCGGGCTGGCGGATTCGAGAGCCTTGCGTGCCGCAATCTCGGCCAGAGCGGCCGGGTCCTGTTGGCTCACATCGGGATAGTTCGCCTTCTGCCATCCCGAGGAATCGCCCGCCAGCATGGTAATGGAAATCTCCGAGGAAGTCTGAGTGTGCCAACCGGTGAGACCACGTGAGTTGAAGATGCCTTCCACCCCTTCCGCAGCAGAAAAAATCCCGGCCGTGGTGAGCTTGTGCCGGTCGGCGACGCTCACGATCTTCTTTACGCCATCGGCGCGCAACTCAGGCGTAAGCGCGGCAGTCTGCGCAAAATAACGGCTGGGAAAGGCCCGTGTGGCGCGGGCACCCTCGCCCGCGTCCGGCATGGGCAGCAAATCGGGATCGGGATGTTGAACCTTGGCCAGACTCTCCGAAGCCTGCACCACGCGCTCCAAACTCTCATCATCGTACTTGTTGGTGGTAGCCCGAGCCGTCCTGCCGTCGAACGCGGTCCGCACCGAGATCCCATAATTCTCTTCTGCCACATTTTGATGAATAGTGTTATTGGCAAAACGAGTAAGCGCGCTCTTGCCGCCATAGACCAGGGCTTCGACCTCATCTGCAGTCGAGAATTTCTTGATGCGGGAAAAGATGTCGGCGGCTTGATCGGACGTCATCATTTTGAGTGCTTCACCGGGTATTTATTCATCCCTTGCCAGCGGTGTCAGGATCCGTTCAATGAAGATTTTGCGGGCGGGCAAGAAAGAGGACTTCCCGGAACCGCCTTAGCGGAACTTGGCTTTTTTGCGCCCAGGGTCCCGGCTGAGGTGCTACGTATCCCTTCTGAATCACATCGTGCGTCGCCACGAGTATGCTGCAGACGGACCGCCAGTGTTCCCAGGTTGTTAGGTCAGCCCAGGCCGACAGATGCGCTGGCTCTGGTTCCGGCAACCTAGACTCCGCGGGGCCGCTGCTGTCAGTTTTCGAGTGTAAAGCGGCATCATATTTCGCCGGGGTGCTTTCGCCCTTGTCACAGAGTAGGGAAAGCGAGACCTGTCGATTCGGCCGTGGACACCGATTCCTGACATCGATCAAACGGATCGTTATTCTCTGGGTGCGGCAGAGAGCGTGGAGGGACAGCAGTAAGAGCCAAACCAAGTATCGAAAGGGACCCATCCTGCTATCGTTTCCATCCATCGTTGGTGTCACCTGGTGCCACGCTAGCACCATTAAGTGCCTTTGTACGCACTTCCAATTTTCACTGCTCGAAATCTCGCCGGACTTGCTCCATGCCCTGTTCCCATCACTTGCTGCGGCTGGCCTTTGCCGCAGTGGGGCGTGCCCCACAGCGTCCATTCATCGCGCGAGCAGATTGCGTCCATCGAGTTCCAGAAGGTAGTGGTGATTCCGGAATAGGATGGGTTTTTTAACATTCGCGTGCGCTTGCCGCTTTTGATCTCCCATCCCGCTTCGCAACCGAACTGGAAGTTGTAGCGCTTGTCGTCGATTGACCAGGAGCGATTGGTCTCCATGTAAATGCCGTTGTCAGTTGAGGCAATCAGTTGGTCTCGGGTGAGCGGTTTTTCGCCGGGCAGAATACTGATGTTGGTCATGCGGATGATGGGCAGCCGGTTCCAGCACTCGGCGCGCAGAGTCCCGCCAGAGCGATTTGCGCCAATGGTGTGCGCAGTTTCACGCGAGCTCAAATATCCTGTAAACAGGCCGTTGGTAATGATCGGCGTGCATTGCCCGGGAACACCTTCGTCGTCGAAAGCGAACGTGCCGAGGCCCGGGCCATGCTCCTGGCGCGCGTCAGCGACGATGTTTACCAGGTCGCTGCCATAACGGAGGGTGCGCAACTTGTCCAAAGTGAGAAATGAGGTGCCAGCGAAATTTGCCTCCATGCCCAGGACGCGGTCGAGTTCGATGGGATGCCCGACCGATTCATGGATTTGCAGTCCAAGCTGCGAGCCGTCCAGGATGATATTGAAGACGCCCTCCGGACATTGGTCGGCCTTCAGCAGCGCCACCGCTTCTTCGCCCACCCGGCGGGCATTTTCCACCAGCTTCAGCTCTTCAATCAGTTCATATCCCTTGTTTTGCCACTGTCCCCCGTACGAGTTGGGATAAGAGCGTTTCTGGATCTCGCTGCCGGCAAAGGCGTGTGCGGCATATCCCCCGCCAGTGGTGTATTTCGTCTGATGGATATTGGCGCCTTCCGAAGAGAAGAACCACAGTTCCTCGCGCCGGAAATTCAGGTTGGTCTCGGCCAGGGTGACGCCCGGCACGGAGCGCAATTCCGCATCAATCTCCAACAGCAACTCGATGTTCTGCTCGACGGACGTGGTGAAAGGGTCAATCTGAAATGGCGAGGTCCACTCTGCGGTGGCCGGCTTCTCCGGGGCCATCTGGATGTCGCGTTGCTTCACCCGTGAGGAAGCCTTCGCGATTTCCACCGCACGCACGGCGGTACCTTCGACGCCTGCCCGGCTCAGATCGTCCGAAGCAGCGAATCCCCAGGCCCCATGGGCAATGACGCGCACTCCAAAACCGAACGACTCCGAAACCGAAGCGCTGCCCAGCTTGCCGTTTTTCGTGGAGAGCGCGCGGTGGCGATCGTCGGTAATACGGACATCGGCGTAGGAGACGCCACGCAGCGCAGCGGAGTTCAGGGCCCACGAGGCGATGTCTTTCATGGCAGAAATCTAAATCTAACACAGACGCGCAGAAGCCGACGGATGGCGTCTTGTACAACAGACACAGATGTTTGCGGCAGAGTTATACTCGTCGGTGAAGAACCCGGTTGCCCGCATTTCGAGCTTGAAACCAACAGGAGGCTCACATGGATCGCAGAGAATTTCTAAAAACCGCGGCGGCGGCTACCGTTGTGACGTCGTTGAGCGACAAAGGGGCGCTGGGCGCCGACTCTTTTCCCTATCGAACACTGGGCCGCTCCGGCGAGAAGGTTTCCACGGTAGGACTCGGCGGCTACCATATTGGCCACCCCGAGGACGAGCAGTTGAGTATCCGCCTGGTTCGCACCGCACTCGACGACGGCATGAATTTCCTCGACAACTGCTGGGACTACAACGGTGGCCAGAGTGAGATCCGCATGGGTAAGGCGCTGCGGGACGGCTATCGGCAGAAGGCTTTCCTCATGACCAAGATTGACGGCCAAACCCGACAAGCCGCGACTCAACAACTGGAAGAATCTCTCCGCCGCCTGCAAACCGACCATGTTGATCTATTGCAATTTCATGAGGTGATTCGCGAGACTGATCCTGGGCGGATTATGGGCGCCGGGGGTGGCATGGAGGCAGTGCTCGAGGCGAAAAAACAAGGCAAGGTTCGTTACATTGGTTTTACCGGGCACAAGAGTCCCGACATTCATCTCAAGATGCTGGAAACCGCGTTCGCGCACCAGTTCACCTTCGACGCGGTGCAAATGCCGCTCAACGTCATGGACGCTCACTACAACAGTTTTGAAAAGAAAGTTCTGCCGGTGCTGGTGAAGCACGGGATCGGTGTGCTCGGGATGAAGCCGATGGGCGACAGCATCATATTGCGCAGCAAGGCAGCCACTCCGGTCGAATGTCTGCACTACGCCATGAGCCTGCCCACCAGCGTGGTCATTACCGGCTGCGAGTCAATCAAGATTCTGCAGCAAGCGCTCGATGCGGCGCGCAGCTTCAAGCCGATGAGCCAGGAAGAAGTTGCCCAGCTACTCGCGAAAACCGCTCCGGCCGCGGCCAAAGGAGAATACGAACTCTACAAGACCACGCACAATTTCGACGGCACGTTCCAGAACCCACAGTGGCTGGGGTAATCGTCGAAGCCGACGATGTCGACCTTGGAGCACCGCGCGGTTTACCGCTGCAGGTGCTAGGCTTCTTTGTACCGGCCGTTGCTTTTGGCCCGCGATTTGTGCGGTCGGAACGATGTACCACACGTCCAGCATCATCAGATACACCGCCACAAAGTTCATTCATTCCGCTACGAACAGGTTTTCGGCGAAGGGCCATTCCTGATCGATCCACTGCGCTTTGCAGAAAAAACCCGCGTCTTTGGCGATCTGTAGTGGTTCCGTCCGGCCGTACTTGTGACTGCTCTCGGTCCAGATCGTCTCGCCTGGGCGGAACGGGACCGTCAGTCCCGCGCGGTGAATCGTAACGCTCTGACCTCTCCTGGACCGCAAGTGCATCTCCACGCTGCGCGCCCCTGGATTGAATCTGGCGACGTGCTCAAATTGTTCCAGAACGAAATCGGCATCGAGTTCACGATTGATGCGGGCGAGAAGATTCAGATTGAATGCCGCCGTGACTCCCAGCGGATCGTCGTAGGCCGCCAGCAGTTGAGGAATGGGTTTTTCCAGGTCCGTGCCCAACAATAGCGAATCGCCCGGCTGCAGGATACGACGCATTTCCCGGAGGAATTTCGCGGCAGCCGGTCGGTCGAAATTTCCGATCGTGCTTCCCAGAAACAAGACCAGCAGGCTCTGGCCGGGGCGACGCCGCGCCGCCACCTCCAGTAGGCCGTCCAAGTACTCGCGCTCGAAGCCCACGATACTCATGCTTTCAATGTCGCCGAGTTCGCGTTGACACATGGCCAGCGCGGTGGGAGAAATTTCGATGGGAAAATAGGAAATATGTTGATGGCGGCAGAGTGACTTCAAAATCCAGCGCGTCTTTTTGCCGCTGCCGCTGCCCAGTTCCGCCACTGCCACCGGCCCCGGAACCTGCTCCGCAATCTGATGCGCGTGGCGCTGTAGCAGGCGCTCATCCGCCCGGGTCAGACCATACTGGGGTAGAACGCTGATGACTTCAAACAAAGCCGATCCCACATCGTCGTAAAGATATTTGGAAAGCAGTTCTTTCTGCCCGCTGCGGGTGAGTCCGGTGCGCACGTCGGAGGCAAATTCCAGGACCGGATCGGCAGTAATGGCGTGGGTCAGCATGAAATGCCCCTTGTGATTCATCTAATTGCTCACGCAGCGAAATCCCGCATAGACGTACTGATAATGCGGCTGGAACCAGTTGCGGAAAGAACGGCGAAGCATACAAGCAGCGGTGCGGGCGCTGCCGCCCTTCATCACGTAGTGCTCACCATCGAAGAAATTGGCGGAATAGCCGGGATAAAACTCAAACGGCTGAAAGCCGGCGAAGGGCGCAAACGAGCTTGCCGTCCACTCCCATCCGTTTCCCAGCAGATCAGCGACGCCGAAGGCACTCTTCCCTTGGGGGAAAGCTCCGATGGGCGTGGGATCCCAACGCTCGAAATCAAAATTTCCGAGCCGGCTCTGGGGAGCTTCCGCGCCCCACGGAAATAGCCGCTCCGTTCCATATTCCTGTGCCTGCGGCGTGCCGTACGCGGCTCGGTGCCACTGCGCTTCGGTGGGCAACGACTTCCCTGCCCAGCGCGCGTAGGCGCTGGCTTCCGCCTGACTCACATAAACCGGCCAGTCGAGCGGCAGTGGAATATCCTCAAACATCGTCCGGTAGTGCCATGCGCCGTTGATCTCGCCATTTGCGCGGCTCCAGAAAACCGGGTGCGAGATTGCTTGCGCGGCTTTCCAGTTCCAGTCAGCGTTCTTCCACAAGACCCGGTCCTCATATCCCCCCGCGCTCATGAACTGGAGAAACTCGCGGTTGCTTACTTGGTACTGATCGATGGAAAACGCCGGCACTTGGACGGTGTGCGCTTCGTACTCGTTGTCCCATCCAAAGTCGTGCCCGCCAAGCAAGTTTTCCTCGCCCCGAGAAAGACCAAGCATCGCCGAGCCCGCGGGGATTTCCACCATGCCCGGAGAGACTGGACGCACTTTCAGTTCCGGCAGACGGGGCTTTCGAACTTTGTTGTCGCGCGGCAACTGGTGCAGCATGTAGGCAAGTGTTTCCGCGTGCATGACCCGGTGTTCGATGGCCACGTTCAACAGCAGCCCGGGGGAAGATTCTTCGTGAGCATGAAACGCCGCCGCGGCCAGACCGGCGTCAATTGCCTGCCGGGCTTGGCTTACATAGTCGCGCACGCGTGTAAGAGAGGGCCAGTCGGCGGGCTGGTCCGAGGGCAGTCCTCCGTCAACTGGGTCGATGCCGAAGGCAAAGAGTTGATCAAATTCCGAATGGAAACTGGTTCGCCCGAAAACTCGCTCCCGGAGGAGGTTCCAGTCGAACGCCTCCAGATGCCCGACGTAAAAGATGATGCGATGCCGCTCGGGGATGGGACGCTGGTAAAGAAATTCGGGCCTAACCAGATCAAACAGACGGTCGCTCTGCGCCCGCGCCTGATCGAGACGAGCAAGCAATTCGTGCTGGACTGTGGCCCCGTCTTGCGCAGCGAGCATCTGCAGCCCTCCTCGTAGTTGATACCGACGAATTCAGCCCAGGACACCCATCCTAGGAACTGTCAACCTATCAGATGACTGAATCAGCGGAAAGTTGCTCGCTTGCTGTAGACTACGGTCAGGCAGAAGAAGCCGGAAATATCCTGGGGACTACTAGACCACCGCCGCCTGATATTCCTCGTACACGCCCTTGAAGTCGGTAATCTGGTGGTTTCCCTCAAAGTGCCAAATGCGGGTCGCTACTTCATCGATCAAGTCCTCGTCATGCGTGACCAGTAGCACGGTTCCCTGATAGCGCTGCAGTGCAATATTGAGGGCATTGATCGACTCGAGGTCGAGGTGGTTGGTGGGCTCGTCGAATACCAGCACGTTTGGTTTTTGCAACATGAGCTTGCAGAAGAGGAGGCGGGCAGCTTCTCCACCGGAGAGGACTTCGGTGCGCTTGTCGCCATCTTCGCGGGGAAAAAGCATTTGCCCCAACAGGCCGCGAATCTCTTCGTGCGAGGCCCCGGGGTCCCATTGATGAAGCCATTCGAAGGCGGTGGTCCCGGCCTCAATCAGCGCCTTGTGATCCTGAGCGAAATATCCCACTGCAGCCTCGTGTCCCCAGATGACTTTTCCGTCGGTCAGAAATGATCCGTCGTAACCGGTGGTTTTGCGGAGCTCGCCATCTGGAATCGTGGGAGAATTGGCCAGGAGAGCGTTCACCAGTGTCGTCTTGCCAGCGCCGTTCCGGCCCATCAACGCGATCTTCTCTCCGCGCACTACGCTGGCTGTGAAGCTGCGAATCACCTGGGTATCGTCGTACGACTTGCTCACGCTTTCCAGCTCCAGAACATGCTTGCCGGAGGGGCGTTTCTGTTCGAACTTCAGGAACGGACGTTGGATGTTTGACCTGGCGAGTTCAGTGACCTGCAGGCGCTCCACCTCTTTACGCCGCGACTGGACCTGGCTCGAGCGAGTACCGGCGGAGAAGCGCGCGATGAACTCGTTGAGCTGTGAAATTTTCTTTTCGCGCTGGGCGTTCTGCGATTCAATCTGCGACCGAATCTGCGTCTTTGCCACCACCATGTCGTCATAAGTGCCGGTATAGGTGATGATGGTTTCGTAGTCGATGTCGGCGATGTGGGTGCAAACCCGATTTAGGAAATGACGATCGTGCGAGATGACTATCACCACGCCGTCATATTGATTCAGAAAACCCTGCAGCCAGTGGATTGAATCCAAATCGAGGTAGTTGGTGGGTTCGTCGAGCAGTAGCGCCTGGGGATGTCCGAAGAGAGCCTGGGCCAGCAGCACGCGGACTTTTTGTCCACCTTGCAGCTCACCCATTTTTCGTTCGTGCAAGGCATCGGGAATATCGAGGCCTTCGAGCAAGATGGCCGCGTCGCTCTCAGCGCTATAACCATCTTCCTCCCCGACGATGCCTTCAAGTTCGCCCAGCTTCATGCCGTCCGCGTCGGTCATCTCCGGCTTGGAATAGATCTTGTCACGCTCCTCCATGGCCGCCCACAAGCGCTTGTTGCCCATGATGACGGTATCGAGCACGCGATAGCGGTCGAAGGCAAACTGGTCCTGGCTCAACACGCCAAGCTTTCTCGGACGCACCACAGTCCCCTTCTGCGGCTCGAGTTCGCCGGTCAGCAGGTTCATGAAGGTAGACTTGCCGGCGCCGTTCGGCCCGCTGAGGCCGTAGCGCTTCCCCGGCGTAAAGGCTGTGGATACCTCGTCAAACAGAACTTTGGCGCCGTAGCGCATGGAAACATTACTTACTGAAATCATGACTTTTACGGGAACTGCGGGAAATTGCCCAATGGGCGGAGACGCAGCTTCTGTATTAAGAATATCACGACCGAAGGCCCGGTCCAGGTGTTCCGCGCTTGTAGTGGGTTACTTCCGGGATGTCGGCCTATGAGGCCATCCCGCCGCGATGATCATTTCTGGGTAGGCCATGATCCAGGCACAATCGCCAGAGTAACCTGGCGAACCATGTCCGTTTTTCCGACTATACGTCCGGTGGTACACCGATGGGGCTCCGTAAACCACGTTGATGAAGGGCGTTCAACGTGCGCACTCCCGGTTGCTCTGAGTGAGGCCTTGATTACGGCAACTGTCGTTCGTAGAGACCTGTGAAGATTTATCGCGGTGGGGTGTTCAATCGTGACCAACCCATTCGGTCTGCAGCCTGGGTGGCCGCATTAAGGTCTGCATCACCACGCAATACTGTTCTGTTTTCTCTCTCAATCCGCGCAGTTGGTCCGGGGTTGCCTTAGGCGCAGCAACGTCAAAATCAAGATGAATGCTGGCAAAGCCGACGGGCACGTCTTTTGATATGCCAAGGGTGCCGCGAAGATCCAAATCCCCCTCCACCGTGACCTCAATGCGTTCGGTTGGTATGCCCATAGCTGTAGCCACCATCTGACAGGTGATCTGGGCGCAAGCCGCCAGAGCCCCAAGCAAGAGGTCGCCGGAACAGGCGCCGGTACCGCCGCCTCCGACTCCCTTGTGGGCCTCGGCCTGGTAGATGGCACGTCCGATATCGACCGAGCATGCCACAGGAATATCCGTCTGCACGCCTTTCGCGCGGAGAGTGATTTGCGAGGCCTGTGGGTCATCGCGGTATTGCTCTTTTAGCGGCTTCTGCAGCGATCGAAGATCCATGGCAAACCTCATTCTTACTTATTCGTTTATTCTTGGCCATTTTTCGTTGACCGGGGCAGCTTCGGCCAAGCCGTCTTGAAGCTGCTCCATCTGCTTGCTAGGATATGCGCATCAGGGGGACGCCCATGCCAAAATTCGTCATCGAGCGCGAAGTCCTGGGGGCCGGAGATCTATCCGACGCCCAATTACGGGAAATCTCCCAAAAGTCGGTCAACGTTCTGAAGGGAATGGGTCCCCAGATCCAGTGGCTCCATAGCTATGTAACCGGCGACAAGGTGTACTGCGTCTACCTCGCTCCCGACGAGGCGACCATTCGAGAACACGCCCAGCGCACAGGCCTTCCTGCCAATCGCGTCTCCGCCGTGCGCCGACTTCTCGACCCGGCAAGCGCGGAGTAAGCGCTGGCTGAACCTTCCGGGCGCATCCGGATTTGCTTCGCCATCGCCATCAGCCCGCCCGGGCGCCGGGAGGGCCGACCTCGGGCATCAGCACCTCCTCAATAGCTTTCTCGACCGGCATAGCCCAACCTTCTAACCAGGCCGTCACCCCTACCGTGTTGGTCAGTGCCTGCCGTGCCGGGTGGAGACTTGCTTCTAGTTTGGCTTGTTCCGCCGGCGTGAGCGGAGCGCCAATATTTTGGCGCAGCGCAGCGGCTGCGCCCGCCAGCCGCAGCGAACGCTCGGCTTCGAGTTGAACCGCCGCTGAGCACGCGAAACACTCCAGGAGGCGCGCAATTCCGCGTTTATGATCCAGTTCCTGGAAAATTTTTATGCTTTCCCTGTACAGAGAGCGCGCTGTGGGATGATTCCCCTGTTCTCTCGCCAAGCTCCCAAGATCAGCGAGCGTGCCAGCAATGCCCCAGCGGTCACCGAGTTCCCGAAAAATTGCCAGGCCCTGTTCGTACAATCTCCGCGCCGCCGCGGAGTCACCCTGATCGCGAGCCACATCCCCCTGGTAGTTCATCGACCAGGCGACGCCTGTCCGATCTCCCAGTCCTCGGAAGATTGAGAGACACTCCGCGTAAAGGGAGCGCGCGCGGGCATAGTCACCTTGCAACTTGACCACATTTGCCAGGTTACTGAGAGAACGAGCGACAGCCTTCTGGTCGCCCAATCCTCTCCACAGCACCAGGCTTTCTTCGAACAGCGAGTGCGCAATTGTGACGTCACCCTGGTCCCGAGCAAAGACCGCCAGTGCGTTCAGAGAGACGGCGACGCCCTGTTTGTCATCCCACTGTCGCGCGATGTCTAGACTCTCCCTGATGAGCGCATCCGCCGCGGCGTAATCTCCCTGCTCGCCCGCGAGTACGCCTGCGGTAAAAAGCGCGCGAGCGCGCGCTTTCGTGGGAGCTGCTGCTCCTGCAAGCTTCAGCAGCTTGCCCAGCCCGTCCCTGCCTTCGGCAAGATACTCGCGCATTTCCCAAAAGCGAAACATGGCCGCGCCGAGACGCAGGCCCCACTCCGCATCCCCGGTTTCGGTCAGCCACTCAAGGCCCGCGCGAAAATTGTCGTGTTCCAACGCGAAGCGCTCCAGCCATTCCGCCCCTTCCGCGCCGCACGCCGTAGCCTCTTCTTCCGCTAGCACCAGGCAGTAGGCGGCATGGGCGCGCTTCGTAAGGGCCTCCTCGCCGCTTGCTTCCAGTTTTTCCAGAGCGTACTCGCGAATGGTTTCCAGCATCACGAACCGCGATTCACCCTTCGCTTGCTCGACCTGCTGCACCAGGCTTTTGTCCACCATGGATGCCATACCGTCGAGCAGGTCCAAATCAAGATCACCTTTGGTGTCGCACACGGCTTCCGCACCTTCCAGATTGCATCCACCCACGAACACCGATAATCTTCGGAAAAGCTTCTGCTCGGCAGGGCTCAGCAGATCGTAGCTCCAATCCATGGCAGAGCGAAGCGTCTGCTGCCGCTGCGGCAGGTCCCGCGCACCGCCCGTCAATAGCTGCAACCGGTTCGCCAGGCGTGTCAGCATGGAAGAGGGCGAAAGAACTTTGACCCGGGCGGCTGCGAGCTCGATCGCGAGAGGCAGACCATCCAACCGGGCGCAAATCTCGGTGACGGCGGGCGCGTTTTCTCGATTAAGCGCAAAATCTGACTTGGCAGCGACGGCGCGTTGCACGAACAGCGCGACTGCAGGGTACTGTGACAGGACCTCAAGCGCAGGCATGGACCGCGAGTCCGGCAGCGCAAGCGGCGGCACTGGAAATTCATGTTCTCCGTACACGTGCAGCGCTGCGCGACTCGTTACCAGGACTTTAAGATTAGGACCTATGTCCAGGAGCTCTGCCACTGTGGGTGCCGCCTGAATCAGGTGCTCGAAATTGTCCAGCAGGAGCAGCATGGGTGCGCGCAATGAATCCTGTAAATTCTCCTTGAGTATTTCGAGCGGCGACTGACCTCCCGCCACCCGGATCCCCAACATCTGAACGATCACGGAAGCGATCAAGCCCGGATCGCTTACCGGGGAGAGCGGGACAAAATGCCTGCCAGCTGGAAAACACTCGACCAGGCCACTCGCCACCTGCACCGCAAGACGTGTTTTGCCGATCCCGCCTGGGCCCGTGACCGTGACCAGGCGCACACCCTCACGCAACAGGAGTTCTGTAGCGGCAGCTACTTCTTTCTCCCTCCCCACAAACCCCGTCCGCTGCACGGGAAGATTGGTCGGGCGGGTTTCCACCTGCTTAACGGGCTTCTCCCAGAGGCGGTCGCGTATGGCTGCAAGTTCCCGCGCGAGATCTCGGGAAGAGGCGTAGCGCTTATCGAGCTCTTTCGTCAGACACCTCTCGATGACCCAACAGAGCGGAGCGGGAACGTCTGGATTCTGCCCTCCAATCAGCTCGGGCTGTTCCCGGAGAATGGCCACCAGCGTCTCCGCTGCTGTGCTTCTCTGAAAGGCGCGCTTGCCGGTCACCATCTCGTAAAGCACCGAGCCGAACGAGAACTGGTCTGACCGGAAATCCAGCCGATGGCCGCTAGCCTGCTCCGGTGACATGTATTCCACCGTTCCCAGAACCAGGCCCAGTTGGGTCTGCCGCGCCAGCGTAGTGCTCATATCCGACAGCTCTCCGTTGGGTGGTGCAAGCTTCGCCAGGCCAAAGTCGAGGATTTTGACGACGCCATCGTGAGAGACCATCAGGTTCTCGGGCTTTAAGTCCCTGTGCGTGATGCCCGCTTCATGGGCCTTGGCCAGCCCCTCGGCAACCTGCGCGGCAATTTCAATTGCTTTTCGTATCGGCAGTAAGCCGGAAGCAAGCAGCTCGCGCAGGGTTTTCCCCTCTACCAGCTCCATCGCAATGTAGTGGGTCGAAGCGTCCAGTCCGAGTGCGTAGATAGTAACGATATTGGGGTGGTTGAGAGCAGATGCCGAACGTGCTTCCTGCTCGAAGCGGTGCAACCGATCACTGTCGGTGGAGAATGCGGCGGGCAGAATCTTGATCGCAACACTGCGATCCAGGCGCGCATCCCGCGCCCGGTACACCTCGCCCATCCCGCCGGCGCCCAGGGGGCCGACGATCTCATAGGGGCCGAGTTTAGCGCCAGAGGTGAGGGCCATCCGTGCCCGGCATTATATTCCTAAGGAATAACCTTATTCTTAAAGGAATGGCCTTGCAGCGGAATCCTCCCGATTCTGGAGCGATGGCCGCGTAATCAGAAAAGTATCCGGCCGCTGGCCACACACAGGTTCTGGGAAGCGTCGGACGAGGTTACGGGGCCGGCAACCCTTCCCTGACTTACCGGATGGGGAAGAGTCGCCCGTCATCCGTCCACAATGGCGGCAAGCATGGTTTTCAGGCTCCCGACCAGGAATTTCACTCCGCTGCCGCTGGCTCTTTCGCTAGAAACTCTTTTGCGGTAGTGACTTCAGGGCGATCAGGGTCAGCGTTCTTCCAGAGTGTCAGGAATTGTTGATAGCGCTGATGGGCCGTGGCCTTGTCGCCGGTTGCCTGCGCCGCTCGAGCGATGCCGTAGATGGCCTTGGGGCGCCCCGGAGTCCGTTTTAGAGTTTGAACAAATCGTTCTTTGGCATCAGCGGGCCGATTCAACTCCATCAGCAGTGTGCCAAAGAGCTCGTTTGCGGGAATGGTCGGATAGGGAGGCTGTGAAAGGCTGTCAATCGAGTCTTCGATGGCGACTGCTTCCTTCATCTTCGCAATTGCTTCATCTGCATTTCCAGCGGCTTTGGCGGCGAGCGCTTCTGCCTCTTTCGCCTGCATCGTGATGATCTGCTGAGCGAAGGGATGTTGTCCGGGCTCCTGCGCGAGCAGAACCAATTTCCCTGCGGCAAGCTTCGCTACGGCAGCGTCCTTGTGAGCTGCTGCGGCCATCGTTTCCAATTGCAGTTTCACCGCCACGAAATCTCGCGAGGCAACAAGCAGCGGAATCTTCGCCGCAGTGTCCCAATCTCCGGTTTCGACAGCGTAGCGCGTCAGCATGTCAAAGTACCCATAAACCACGCGGTCCGGTATGGCATAAATGGTCCGCCCGCG
>WNFE01001954.1_pt1 | contig 18119 bp, 18 predicted proteins | sample 5400451 | NCBI WGS metagenome assembly WNFE01 (sample SAMN13153344, study PRJNA577476) | soil metagenome | isolation source: 200 cm saprolite under Douglas fir tree site 2 hole 2 | place: USA:California | collected 2015-04-18
CTTGCCGCGGGTGTCGGTGAAGCGCAGGTCGACGAATTTGACCTCCTTCTCTTTGATCATTTTCATGACATCATTGGCAGACATTGCCATTTCGCGATCTCCTCAGGGTTTGCGGATTATTGGTTTGGAGGGAAAACAAAGCGCGCAGGGGAAATGAGGCTTGAAATCAGCAGAATCCATGCCATCCGGCGCAAAAAAAAGCAGGCCATTGTGCCATAAGGAGCACCGGCAGCGATTGCGGGGTTGACGCACCAAGCTGGCGCAAAGCGGCCATTATCCGCACCACGACGGTGCGAAGCAACTGCCAACCACATCCCGAGCTAAACTAGAGGCCTCGTGTTCTTGTCGAATATCGCCATGTCGACCGATTCTGTTAAGGACATCCTCGCCCGGGCCAAGCAGCGGGCCGAAGCGATGAAGCTCCCTTATGCCGGGGCCTTGCTCCCGCTCGAGGCACATGCGCTAATGCAGAATATCGCGGGAGCGAAGCTGGTCGACGTGCGTACCCAAGCGGAGTGGGAGTACGTCGGGCATATTCCTGAATCGGTGTTGATCGAATGGAACACCTACCCGAACGGGCAGCGCAACCCGCAATTTCTCGAGCAGCTTCAGGCCCGGGTCGCGAAGACCGAAGCGCCGGTGATGTTCTTGTGCCGCTCGGGGGCCCGCTCGCACCAAGCGGCCGTCGTCGCAACCCAGGCCGGTTACCCCAATTCGTACAACGTCCTCGAAGGTTTCGAAGGCGACAAGGACGGGAACGGCCATCGGAATAGCGTAGGCGGGTGGCGCGTTGCCGGGCTGCCCTGGCTCCAAGGCTGACTTCGGTTTTCCTGCGCGCCTCGGCTACCCTGCAGACCAGTTGACCAATCCAGCATAAGCGGTCAACAGCACGACCGCGCCGAAGGCGATCCGATACCACGCGAACGGCGTGAAATCATGGCCGGCGATGTAGCGCAGCAGCCAGCGCACGCACAGAAATGCCGACGCAAACGCCGCGACCGAGCCTACCGTGAACACGCCAAGATCGCCCGAGTCGAACAGTGCACGGTTCTTCCAAAAGTCGTAGGCCCCGGCGGCGATGAGCGTCGGCACGGCGAGGAAAAAGGAAAACTCGGTCGCCGCACGGCGCGAAAGCCCGAAGAGCATGCCGCCGATGATGGTTGCCCCGGAGCGCGAGGTGCCGGGGATGAGCGCGAGCGCTTGCGCGAGGCCGACTTTGAGCGCGTCGCGCCAAGTCATGTCGTCAACGCTTTCAACGGCGGCGCGGCGTTGGCGCCTTTCGACCCAAAGAATGATGAACCCGCCGATAACAAATGCGAGCGCCACCGGCACAGCGTGAAAGAGATACGCCTTGATCAATTTGCCGAAGGCGAGGCCAAGCGCTGCAGCGGGGATAAAAGCAACCACCAGATTGAGAGCGAAGCGCTGCGCGGCGCGATCGTGGGCGAGCCCCGCCAGCACGCGCCAGAATCGTTCGCGATATTCCCAGACCACCGCGAGCATCGCGCCGGTCTGGATCACGATCTCGAAGACTTTCGCTTTCTCGTCGTTGAAGCCGAGCAGGTCGCCCGCGAGGATTAGGTGTCCGGTGGATGAAACCGGCAGGAACTCGGTAAGGCCTTCTACAATGCCCAGAACCACAGCCTTCAGCAGCAACGCAAAATCCATCACGTCTCCCGGGTTCTCTCGAAGCGTCGGGGAAAGATACCGCCTCAGGCCTTGTGATAGATCTCCGCGCCTTTTCTGACGAATTCCACTGCCTTCTGCTCCATGCCGCGCTTCAGCGCGTCCTTTTCCGACAGGCCGTGCTTTTCGGCGTACTCGCGCACGTCCTGGGTGATCTTCATCGAGCAGAAATGCGGACCGCACATGGAGCAGAAATGGGCGAGCTTCGCGCCCTCCTGCGGCAGCGTCTCGTCGTGGAAGGCCTTGGCCTTGTCCGGGTCGAGACCCAGATTGAATTGGTCCTCCCAGCGGAACTCGAAGCGCGCCTTGGACAACGCGTTGTCGCGAATCTGCGCGCCGGGATGCCCCTTGGCAAGGTCGGCCGCGTGTGCGGCGATCTTGTAGGCAATGATGCCGTCCTTGACATCATCTTTGTCCGGCAGCCCCAAGTGCTCCTTGGGCGTCACGTAACAAAGCATCGCCGTACCGTACCAGCCGATCATTGCCGCACCAATTGCACTCGTGATGTGATCGTATCCCGGCGCGATGTCGGTGGTGAGCGGTCCCAGCGTGTAGAACGGCGCTTCCTTGCAGTACTTCAGCTGCAGATCCATATTCTCCTTGACGAGCTGCATGGGCACGTGTCCCGGCCCCTCGATCATCGCCTGGCAGTCGTGGCGCCAGGCGACATCGGTCAGCTCGCCGAGCGTCTTCAGCTCCGCGATCTGTGCCTCGTCGTTCGCGTCGTAGATCGAGCCGGGCCGCAGGCCATCACCGAGCGAGAAGCTCACATCGTAGGCGGCCATGATCTCGCAGATATCTTCGAAATGCGTATAGAGAAAGCTCTCTTCGTGGTGCGCGAGGCACCATTTGGCCATGATCGAGCCGCCGCGCGAGACGATTCCCGTCATGCGCTTTGCCGTAAGCGGAATAAACGGCAGCCGTACCCCGGCGTGGATGGTGAAGTAATCCACGCCCTGCTCGGCCTGCTCGATCAGCGTGTCGCGGTAAATTTCCCACGTGAGCTCCTCGGCCTTCCCGTTCACCTTCTCCAGCGCCTGGTAGATCGGCACCGTGCCTATCGGCACGGGACTGTTGCGGATGATCCACTCACGCGTCTCGTGAATGTGCTTGCCGGTGGAGAGATCCATCACGGTGTCTCCGCCCCAGCGTATCGCCCAGGTCATTTTCTCCACTTCCTCGGCGATCCCGGAGCTCACAGCCGAGTTGCCGATGTTGGCATTGATCTTCACGAGAAAATTCCGCCCGATGATCATCGGCTCCGACTCGGGGTGGTTGATGTTCGCCGGGATGATGGCGCGTCCACGCGCGACCTCGTCGCGCACGAATTCGGGCGTGATCCTCCTGGGAATCGAAGCGCCGAAGTCCTCGCCCGGATGCTGGCGCGTTATCAACTCGGACAGAGCATCACGGCGCTGGTTTTCACGGATGGCGATGAATTCCATTTCCGGGGTCACTCTGCCTTTTCTTGCGTAGTGCAACTGAGTCACGATCCGGCCCGCCTTCGCGCAATTCGGCGAGCACGGGATCGATCAGACGTTCGCGGCCGTATTTCGAGGTCGGCCCCGAAAGCTGCACGGTGTCGCTGCGTTCCTCGATCCACGCTGCGCGTATGGGCGCGAGACCTTGCCGGATATCGATTCTCGCCTGGGGGTCGGTGTAGGGACCGGAGGTATCGTAGACGTAGATCGGCGGATTTTTCTCGGCGCCGAAGGAAGCCGGCGTATCCGACTGAACGATCTCGCGCATCGGCACCCGGATGTCGCGACGCGCGCCCTCGAGGTACACCTTGCGCGAGTTCGGCAAAGGCTTTACCGCCGCTTCATCGACTCGGGCGGTCTGGGCGAGAAACTTCGGATTGGCGTTCATGGCGCTCCTATCACGTCTGCACCGCGGGGAGCGAAAGGACCGGCTGGTCAACGCTTCCCTGCGGCGGCATTATCCGCATCAGGTTCCAAGGGTGTGCTCTCACCCGGCCTCGGCAATCGCTCTCGGCCAGGACCCCTACGTTGCTTTGATCAACGTTACTCCAAGCCACGGGGAGTTGGCAAGCGCCTCAGGCGCGGGGGCGCATCGCGAAAGTAAGCCGGATACAGTTGCGCTCGCCTTCACGGCTGTAGCTTGCGTCTTTGGCAAGCGACCGGATCAATTTCAATCCGAGGCCGCCCACGGGTTGCTGCGCGATCAGGACCCCTGTATCCATGGGGCGAAATTCGTCGAAGGGGTTATGAGGCGGCGCTGCATCCTCATAGCGCAGGGTAAATCCAGCGTCGTCGGGCTCGAATGTGATCCAAACCGGGGATTCGCTTTCCCCACCGTAGCCGTGGGTAACGGTATTCGTGAATAGTTCCTCGACGATAAGTAGGAGCTTAAGGCAGTCTTCTTGACCGATCCCCACCGTGGTGCACGCGCCTTCGACAAAAGCCCGAATTTCGGCCATGGAATCCATCCTGGCCGGGAAGCGGGCGAGTGGGGTGTTAGCCATGGACGGGATCAGCCGGAAAAAGGCCGTTGGGCTATTATAGGAACAAAGCGCGCTCCCGCGCCGGCCACCTCCGGAAGTGTTAGACGGCCAACTACTATTGGAGGGTAATCATGTTGTCAACTCGTTTGATCGTGATTCGTCGGCTGTTCCTCGCTTGCGCGTGCGCAATCGCACCGATTGCCGCCTGGGCGAACGATATCGGCCAATTCAAGGTCGCCAAGGGTGCAGTGCACCTCGAGCGCGGAGGCCAGCGCCTCCCGGCGCGCGTGGGTACTCATCTGCAGGCGACCGACACGGTCGTAACCGGAGCGGACGGAGCGGCGGGCATTACCTTCATCGACAATTCCCTTCTGTCGGTCGGCCCTAACAGCGTGCTCGCCATCGAGCGCTATGCGTTCAACTCGACCACGCACGAGGGTGAATTCGAATCGTCGCTTCGCAAAGGAACGCTCTCGGTGGTATCGGGCAAAATCGCCAAGCAGTCTCCCGATGCGATGAAGGTGAAGACGCCGTCTTCGATTCTCGGGGTGCGCGGAACCGAGTTCCTCGTTCGCACCAACGACTGAGCCCTCGTCAGGATCTCATGCCCCGGCATTGCGCCGCGCTCCTCGCCGCTCTGGTCATGGGCGGCTGCGCCACGCCGAGCCAAGACCTGATTGTGCTGCTTCCGGACAAGGAGGGTAAAGTCGGAACCGTCATCGTTAAGAATCCGAAGGGCAATACCGTGCTCAACACCGCGTACGCCACCGCCCAGACCACCTCCGACGGCGGCGTGCAACGGAGCACGGCAAGCCAAAATGAAGTTCAGAATGTCTTCAGCAGTGCGCTAGCGGCCCAGCCGCCGCGCCCCATCTCCTTTACCCTTTACTTCGAAAGCGGCACCGACGAATTTACCGAGCAGTCGAAGCAGGAAGTGAAACGCCTGCTTGCCGAAATGGCGCGCAGGCAGGCTCCGGACATCACTGCGATCGGCCACACCGATTTGGTGGGCCCGGACCCATCCAACGATGCGCTCTCCTTGCAGCGCGCGGAACGGGTGAAGTCGATCTTGGTAGGAATGGGCATCCCCGCCGAACGGATCCTCACCGCCGGCCGCGGCAGACGCGAACCCCTGATACCCACTGCCGACGGTGTGACCGAGCCGCGCAACCGGCGAGTTGAAATCAGCGTGCGCTAGGCACTAGGCAGGTCCGTTCCAGCGCAGAACCATGAGCGTGAGGTCGTCTGCGGCCTCAGCACCCCCGACGAAAAGCGCCACGTCGGCGCGGATAGCGTCGACCAGCGCTGCGGGATTCTTGGCGTTCCGCGCACGCTCGATCGCCTTGCGCAGCCGACCGGCCCCATAGAGCTGCCCCTCCGAGTTCATCGCCTCGGTCACGCCGTCGGAGACGAGACACACAACCCCTTGTCGGCTCATTCGATGCTCGGCCGCGACATAGGAGAATCCGTCGAGCACGCACAGCGGCGGCCCACCACCCGCATCGAGTCGCTCGATCTCGCGATCGGGAGCGAAAACAAAAGGCGGTTCGTGCCCGGCGCTGCAATACTCAAGGCAGCCGCTGCGCACATCCAGTATGCCGGCAAATGCGGTCACGAAGAAAAACTCGGGATTTTCCCGCGAGATTTCCGCGCTTGCCTCTCGCAGCAGTTCATTGACTCGCTTCCCGTCCCGGAGCGCAGCACTCTTGCACAGGGCCTTGCTGACCGCCATGAAAATGCTGGCCGGCAAGCCTTTCCCGGAAACGTCGCCCACGAGAAAGAAAAGCCGGTCGGGGTCGAGCATGAAGAAATCGTACAGGTCCCCGCCTACTTCGCGGGCGGGCTCCATCGAAGCCGAGATCTCGAAACGTCGCTCTGCAGGGAATGCCGACTCGGGCTTCGGGAGGATGCCGATCTGGATGCGCCGTGCCGCATCGAGCTCGCCAGCAAGGCGCGCCCCCGCTTCGCGCTCGCGCCGCAGGCGCTCGTGCAGCAGTTTGCGCTGAGCATTGGCCTCGGCGAGTGTCTCGGCGAGCATGGCGGCGAACAGGAAAGCGACGGCGGCACCTGGGACCGACGCATCGAGCAGGAGCCCCGCCCCCCGGTACGCTGCGAATCCTGCTGCGCCAAAAGCCGTCAATAACAAGACGAGCAGAAGTGCCGAATACCTCGGCGGAAGGCGGGGTACGATGTAAATCACCGTCAAGCCCGCGACAAGGAAAGCCAGTCCTTCGATCCAAAGCGCCCAGCGCGGGCGCATCAGCAGGGCACCGTCGAAAATGTTCTCGAGCACCTGCGCGTGAATCTCGATGCCCGACATGCGTTCGCCAAGCGGTGTCGTCTGATAATCGATGAGGCCGATTCCGGTAACTCCGACGAGCACGAGCTTGCGCTCCATCTGAGCGTTATCGGCCTCCCCGCTGAGCACGTCTGCGGCCGAGATGAAGCGGCCTGCATCGTGAGGCGTGTAGTGCACCCACAGGCGCCCGTCTGATTGAGTGCGCACGGTGAGATCACCGATCGCCACGGCTTCGACGCCGGCTGCGCCGCCGTGCACGACGAAGAGCGCCTCGCCGCTCGCCACGCGAAGCGTCTCCAGGCCCAAGGGCAGCACCGGATCGGCGCCGACGCGCGCCACCATCGGCACGCGCCGCACAACACCGCCTTCAGTATCGGCGCTGATAAGCCCATGGCCCCGCGCGGCCGCATCGATCTCCGGAAGACTGCGAAGCGTGGAAGCATAGTGACGCAGAGACCCCCGCGCGTCGGTCCCTTTTTGCAGAGACGGGGTCCTTGGGGTCGCGGCAGAAACCGCGCCCGTCTCGAGCCCGGCGATGCCCAAGGCGACCGGAGCGGCCTTGATCGAGGCGGCAAGGACGGCGTCGTGACGCGGAAGCCTTCCCAGGCGCTTCGCCAATTGTGGATCGGCGGCGGCGACCGAAAGCGCGAGCCATTCCGGGGAAAGGCGGTCGGGCTCCGCAAAAAGTATGTCCACGCCGATTGCCGCCGGACGGGCCGCGCGAATCCTGTCGATGAGCCGCGCAACCAGGGTGCGCGGCCACGGCCATTGGCCGAATCGGTCCAGACTCGCCTCGTCGATAGCGACTACGACCGCCGGCGCAGAGCGCCTTTCCCGCGGGGACAGCTCCTGGTAGCCATCGAGCCAGGCAAGGCGCATTGCCCCGATCGCCGGCATGTCCTGCCACAGGACCGGCACAAGGAGCAGGGCAAGCAAACCCAGGCCATGGCCCAACCTGCGCGTGCTGAACACGGCGCGGGCGCGGTCTACTCCGGCAAGCGATTCCGTGCCCGAGTGCCGGCCGGCGTCCCCGGCGTCCGACGACGGTTCGCTCCTCAGAGCTCGATCTCCAGGCCGTCGTAGGCCACCGAGATGCGCAGGGGCCCGCCGGTCCGCGAAATTTCTTCGTAGCGCAGGGTTTCGCGCCCGATCTCGGCGATGCGCTCGTCGTTATTGGCCGGCTCGTGGTGGAAGAGCACCAGATGTTTCACGTTGGCGAGTTGACACAGCTCGACGCCGACCACGTTGCTCGAATGTCCCCAGTCCTCCTTCACCGAAACCGCCTCGGCGAGCGAATACATGGCGTCAAAGATCACCAGATCGGCGCTGGAAAAAAAAGCTGCGGCGCCTTCGACGGCATCCGGGTCGTCAAGCCTGTGCTCTGAATCGGTCGAATAGACGATGATCCTGCCGTCGCGGACGAATCGGTAGCCGTAAGAATCTCCGGAATGGCTCTGAAGCTTGGCGGTCACGCTCCATCCGGCGATGTCGTAGCTCCGGCCGGGTTCGAGAGTCACGAACTCGATCGAGGCGCCGAGCCGATCAAACGGAACCGGGAAGCTCGGCGGGTCCTGCTGGCGCCGCAGGGCTGCCTCGATATTCGCGTGGCAGCCGTAAATCCGAATCTTGTTTCCCGGAACGTAGGCCGGCGCAAAAAAAGGAAAGCCCATTATATGGTCCCAGTGAAGATGGGACTGGAACACATGGAAGACGTTGGGCCTGGAAGGGCCGTCCCGCGCGACTACATCGTTTCCGAAAACGCGCACACCGCTTCCGAGGTCGCACAGTACGTACTCGGCGTCGCCAGCGTCGAGCTGCACGCATGCGGAATTTCCGCCGAAGGTGTGCGAAACCGCGAAGTCAAGCTCGGTATCGACCCACGCCCGGGCTTTTTCCTGAGTGTCGAGGCCTTTACCCGAGGCCGCGACTATCGCGCGGGCCAGCTTGTCCCTGATCGATACGGAGTCAAGGGAGACGGGGATCGAGCCGCGCGTTCCCCAGAACGTGACCCACAGCGCCATGCGTCAGGCGCCCTGGGCGGAGTCATAGGCCGCGAGGCCCGTCGGCGATACCCCGTTCAGAGCCTCGCGCACGGAACCGAAACACTGGAACACGAGATTGAAGCGGCTGATCTCGAAGATCTCGCGCACCACAGGCTGAAGGGCCGCCACGACGAGCGTGCCGCCCTGTTCACGGATCTGCCTGGCCGCGAGCATCAGGACGCGCAGACCGACGCTGCTGATATAGTCGACCTTCGAGAGATCCAGGACCAGGCGATCCCCGTCCGTACGGCAATCAGCGACGTACGCATCAAGTCCGGACTTCAATCCGTCTGTCGTGCTATTGTCGATGCGCCCGGTAAGGGTGAGCACCAGCGCGTCGCCGTAACGTTCTTCGGATATAGGCATGGAACGAAATCAGGCCCCTGGGCTGTTGAGCGCGTGTGCGCCATCGATAAAACCGCGTTCGTTCAGGAAATTATTGTACGCCCAGATGAAACGCCTTTGCATCGTCCTGCTCGCTGCGGCAGTGGCGGTCTGCAGCGACCAGACCGACGGCGTTTTCCAGGGCTACGCGGAGGGAGAGTACCTGCGGGTGGCTTCCCCCATCGCTGGGCAGCTTGCGCGCCTTCACGTGGCGCGCGGTACCGCAGTAAAGGCGGGCGAACCCCTGTTCGCTCTGGAGCAGGACAACGAAGCCGCCGCTCGCCGCCAGGCCGAGGAGCAGCTGCGCCAGGCCGAGGCCCAGCACCGCAACCTGCTCACGGGCAAGCGCCCCGAGGAAATCGAGGCGATCCGGGCGCAGCTCGCACAGGCCGAGGCGAGTCTCACGCTATCGGAAAGCAATCTGGCGCGGCAGGAAGAGCTGGTACGCGCGAGATTCGTCTCGAAGGAGGCTGCGGACACGGCACGTTCGGCTCGTGATCGTGACCGCGGACGAGTGAGCGAACTGAAGGCCCAGCTTGCCGCCGCCAGGCTCGCCGCGCGTCCGGACGAGATTCGCGCCGCGCAAGCCGCTACCGCGGCCGCGCGGGAAGCCCTCGCGCAGGCCGAGTGGAGGCTCGAGCAGAAATCCCTGCGCGCGCCGCGGGACGGTCAGGTCACCGACACGCTTTATGTTCAGGGGGAATGGGTGCCGGCCGGCTCCCCCGTGGTGACGCTCCTGCCTCCCACCCATATCAAGGTTCGCTTTTTCATTCCGGAAAAAATCCTTGGCTCGGTAAAAGTCGGGCAGCCGGTGAGCGTGCGATGCGACGGCTGCGGCGAGCCCATAACCGCTCCGGTCAGCTACATTTCTCCTCAAGCCGAGTACACGCCGCCCGTGATCTACAGCAGGGAAAACCGCGCCAAGCTCGTGTTCCTGCTCGAGGCACGGCCCGCTCCGGCCGAGGCGACGAGACTCCATCCCGGCCAGCCGGTCGAGGTGAGGCTTCCATGAGCGCACCGGCCCCCGGTTCTCTCGCCATCGACGTCGCGGGATTGTCCAAGAGTTTCGAGGGCAAGCGCGTAGTCGACGACTTCGGTATCCGCGTTCCGCGCGGCACCATCTGCGGGTTTCTCGGGCCGAACGGCAGCGGTAAGACCACGACGATTCGAATGCTCTGCGGGCTCCTCACGCCGGACACGGGGAGCGGCACGTGCCTGGGATTCGACCTGCGTCGGGAACAGGCCGCGATCAAGCGGCGGGTCGGCTACATGACCCAGCGATTTTCGCTCTACGAGGAGCTTTCCCTCGAAGAGAACCTCGACTTTATCGCGCGCGTTTATGCAGTTCCCCGGCGCAAACAGGCCGTGGCACAGGCGCTCGCCGGCCTGGGGTTGAGCGAACGCTCGGGCCAGCTTGCCGGCGCGTTGTCGGGCGGCTGGAAACAGCGGCTCGCGCTCGCGGCTTGCCTGATCCACGGCCCCGAGCTGCTCCTGCTCGACGAGCCGACCGCGGGAGTCGATCCCAAGGCGAGACGGGAATTCTGGGATCAGATTCACGATCTCGCCGCCCGAGGCCTGACCGTGCTGGTCAGCACGCATTACATGGATGAGGCGGAGCGCTGCCACCGGCTCGCTTACATCGCCTACGGGCGGCTGCTCGCTCAAGGGACGGCGGACGAAGTCATTTTCAGTTCGGGTTTGTCGACCTGGCAGGTCACGGGCGCGGGCGTAGGGGCGCTTGCGGGTGAGTTGCGCACGCAGGCCGGCATCGACATGGTCGTGCCTTTCGGCGCGGCCTTGCACGTGAGCGGCGTAGACGGCCCTGCGCTGGATCGAGCGATCGCGCCTTACCGAGACCGGCCGAATCTCGAATGGCGCCGCGTCGCCGCGGGGCTCGAGGACGCGTTCATCCGCCTTATGCAGCAGGCACAGGACCGCCTCCAGTGAACCTCTTCTCCTGGGCGCGCTTTGTCGCGGTGCTGGCGAAAGAGTTCGTGCAGATGCGCCGCGATCGGCTCACCTTCGCCATGATCGTGGGAATTCCAATCCTGCAACTGATCCTGTTCGGATTCGCCATCAACGCCGATCCGAAGGCGCTGCCGACCGCGGTGCTCGCCGCCGACAACAGTGTTTTTTCCCGCAGCTTCATCCGGGCGATGGAAAACAGCGGCTATTTCCGCGTGAACCACGTCGTCGCAAGCCCCGCCGAGGGTGAGCGGATGCTGCAGCTTGGCGATGTGCAGTTCTTCGTCACCGTGCCGGAGGATTTTTCGCGCAGACTCCTGCGCGGGGAGCGGCCCGCTCTGCTGGTCGAAGCCGACGCCACCGACCCGGCGGCGACGGGCAACGCCATCGCGGCGCTCGCCGCCTTGAACCAGACGGCGCTCAACCATGACCTCAAGGGGCCGCTTGCCACGCTGGTACAGGGCGCCGCACCGTTCGAGGTCCGTGTACAGCGGCGCTATAACCCGGAGGGAATCACGCAGTACAACATTGTCCCGGGGCTGGTCGGCACGATCCTGACCATGACCATGGTGATCATGACTTCACTCGCGATGACTCGCGAGCGCGAGCGCGGAACGATGGAGAATCTGCTCGCGACCCCGGTGCGGCCCATCGAGGTGATGACCGGCAAGATCGTGCCTTACATCATCGTCGGCTACATCCAGGTCACGATCATCCTCGCCGCCGCGAAGCTGCTGTTCACGGTTCCGATGGTCGGGAGCCTCACGCTTCTGTCGGTGGCGCTCATCGTCTTCATCGCAGCCAATCTCGCGGTGGGCTTCACTTTCTCCACGCTCGCCAGGAACCAGCTGCAGGCGATGCAGATGGCGTTTTTCTTCTTTCTGCCGTCGATACTGCTCTCCGGCTTCATGTTTCCCTTTCGCGGCATGCCGCAGTGGGCGCAGTGGCTGGGCGAGGTCCTGCCGCTCACGCATTTCCTGCGCATACTCCGCGGCGTGTTGCTCAAGGGCAACGAGACCGCCGAAATCCTTCCGAATCTCTGGCCGATCGGGGCGTTCCTGCTCGTCGCGGGCGCGGTGGCGCTAGCGCGCTACCGCGAGACGCTCGACTAAAGCGCAGGTCGCCGGAGCACGAGGTAAACAGTGCTAAAATCGCCGCCTTTCGTGCGACTCCCCATCTTGTCATGAACGTCGAGCAAGCGCGCTTCAACATGGTGGAGCAGCAGATCCGTCCCTGGGAGGTGCTCGACCAGGACGTGCTCGATCTCCTGTACGTGGTGCGCCGCGAGGATTTCGTCCCCGACGCGTACCGGGCGTTCGCCTTCTCGGACCTGGAGATTCCCCTCCACGAAAACGCGGGCGAGGGCGAGCGCATGATGCAGCCCAAGGTCGAGGCGCGCATCCTGCAGGAGTTGGCGGTGAAGAAGAGCGAGCGGGTACTCGAGGTCGGCACCGGCAGCGGCTATCTCACCGCGCTCCTCGCCGCCCGGGCCCACCATGTGCATTCCGTGGAGATCAACCCGAAGCTGAAGGCGTTCGGCGAGGACAACTTGCGGCGCGCCGGCGTGGAGAACGTCACGGCGGAGCTCGGCGACGCGGCGCAAGGATGGCAGACACACGCGCCTTACGACATCATCGTCCTGACCGGCTCGACGCCGCTGATGCCGCAGGCTCTTCTTTCGCAGCTCAGGGCGGGGGGACGAATATTCGCCGTCGTCGGCGATCCGCCTGTGATGGAAGCGCGGCTGATCACCTGCGTCGGCGAAGGCTCATACCACACGACCGATCTGTTCGAGACCTGTCTCGCTCCGCTCAAGAACGCGCTGCAGCCGGCGCGCTTCGAATTCTAGCGGCAACTTGAGTCCAGGCCGCCGCGGCTATGCAACAGCTTCGTTTCGCCCTGCCGCTGATCGTTGCCCTGTGCGCTGCCCCGGTGCGCGCCGCCGACCTTTTGCAGATTTATCGCGACGCGCTCGCGAACGACTCTTCGTATGCTTCGGCACGCGCGACGCGCGACGCCGGCCTGGAAAACCTTCCGCAGGGGCTGGCGCAGGTCCTGCCCATCGTCAACGCCACCGCGTTCACCCAGTACAACAATATCGACATTTCGTTCCGCGGCGCCGCGCCGGATTCCCAGCGGCAGGGCAACTCCAACGGTTTCGCGGTTACGCTCACGCAGCCCCTGTTCAATTGGCAAAACATCCAGGTCTACAGGGAGGCCGGATTCAAGGCGGCGCAGGCCGAAGCCGTTTTCGGCCAGGCGACCCAGGATCTCATCGTGCGCGTTGCGCAGGCCTATTTCGACGTGCTCGCCTCGCAGGACAGCCTGGCATTCATCCAGGGGCAGAAGGTGGCGATCTCCGAGCAACTCGCCCAGGCGAAGCGCAATTTCGAGGTCGGCACTGCGACCATCACCGACACTCACGAGGCCCAGGCGCGTTTCGACCTCGCGACCTCCCAGGAAATCGCGGCTCAAAGCGATCTTGAATTCAAGAAGCGCGCCTTGCAGCAGATCGTCGGCAAGTTCCCCGAGCGGCTCGAGCCGCTGAAATCCAGCATCGAGCTCAACCCTCCCAGGCCGAATTCGATGGAGGACTGGGCCACCGCCGCAGCGAACCAGGGCTACCCGGTGCGCGCGCAGGAAGCCGCGCTCGAGATCGCCGTACGCGAGATCGAACGCGCTCGCGCCGGGCATTTGCCCACCCTGAACATCGTCGGCAGCGCGGGCGCGAACTCTTCGAGCATCAGCGCCACCGCGATCAATAACACCGCCTCCGATACAACCAGCCGCACAATCGGGCTGCAGCTTGCCATCCCTCTCTACGCGGGGGGCAACGTCAGCTCGCTGGTGCGGCAAGCGGTCGCCAATCGCGAAAAAGCCCAGCAGGACCTGGAAAGCACGCGGCGGACCGCCGCGTTGTCCGCGCGTCAATCCTATCTTGGCGTGACCAACGGCATAGCGCAGGTGAAAGCCCTGGACGCGGCGCTCGTTTCCAGCCGGAGCGCGCTCGACTCGAACAAGCTCGGCTATGAGGTCGGTGTGCGCATCAACATCGACGTCCTGAACGCGCAGCAGCAGGTCTACAGCACCCTGCGCGATCTCTCCCGGGCGCGCTATGACACGATCCTCAACGGCCTGAAACTCAAGGCCGCCGCGGGGACTCTCGGCGAGGCCGACATCGAGGAAGTAAACCGTCTGCTGGGAGCGAACTGACTTCCCGACAGGGAAGCGTTCTTCTGCGGCCTCAATTTTGAGGGTGTAGAGGGCGCGCCCCCTTTTTCGACAACCTGCTAGCGCGTGGGCGAGTCAATCAACCGCTCGCAGATCGCGAGGGTCCGCTCGGTAGCGCCTCGATGGGCCGCACAGAAAGCGATTCCGGCCCTTCCCATGCGCTCGCGCAACGCAGGGTCCTGCAGGAGCGAACGCGCAAGCCGCATCGCCTCCCCAGCGTCTTTGATCCGGACCGCCGCGCCGGCGGCGAGGGCGCTTTCGGTGGCCTGCGCGAAATTGTAGGTGTAGGGTCCCACGATCACCGGCACACCCGCCGCGCAAGCCTCGATCAGGTTCTGCCCCCCAAAGGCAAGCAAGCTTCCGCCGACGAAAGCCGCATCGCAGGCCCGATAATACGCGTCCATCTCGCCCATGCTGTCGCCGATCATGATGTCGCAGCCTAGATCGAGCGGCGCATTGGCGCTGCGCCGCGTGAACTTCAGCCCCCGGGCGGCGAAAAGTTGCGCCACCGAGTCGAAGCGTTGCGGGTGCCTGGGCACGATGACCAATACCGCGTTGCCGAGGGCGTTTTTTTCCAATGCGTCAAGGAGCAGTTCCTCCTCGCCCTCACGCGTGCTCGCGGCAAGCAGCACCGCGCGATCGCCGAACCAGCGTCGGAACTCGGCCGCAAGCGATCGGCTGCCGGCGCGCGGTTCAGCATCGAACTTGAGGTTCCCGGTGACTTCCACCGCGCGAGCGCCGAGAGATCGAAGCCGCTCCGCGTCCTCGGCTGTCTGCGCAGCGACGGCGCTCAGGCGATCGAGCGCCGAGCGCACAAGCGGCCCGACCAAGGCGTAGCCGCGGGCCGACCTGGCCGACATCCGGGCGTTGGCAAGCAGAAGCGGCACGCCCGAGCGTTCGCACTCGTGCACGAGGTTGAACCAGATTTCGGTTTCCATCAGGATCCCCAGACGCGGCCGAAAATGGCGCAGGAAACGCCTTACCGCCGACGGATAGTCATAAGCGAGCCACGCGACGCGAACGGCACCGCCAAGCAAATGCCGCGCCGCCTCCCGGCCGGTCGCGGTCATTTGGGTAACAAGGAGTTCACACTCGGGATGCCGGGAATGCAGCGCGCGCAGGAGCGGCTCCGCGGCGCGGGTCTCGCCCACCGATACCGCATGCAGCCAGATCACCGGCTTCGCGGGCGGCTCGCCGTAGAAGCCGAGTCGCTCGTCGATGCCCCGCCTGTATGCGGGCTCCGCGCGCCCCCGCCACCACAAGCGCGCAAGCACCCAGGGAAACGCAAGCCAAATGAGCAACCGATAGCCGATCCTCCACATCAGAACGCCCCGAGCGCTTCGAGCGCCCGCAGGACCTCTTGCGGCGAGGGATTGGCGCCCGGGCCGCCCAGGTTTCTCGCCCGCGGCGAGCCATAGACTCCGGTAAGCCGGGGATCGGTGCCGCAATAGATCGCCGCGACCGGCCGGCCCAGAGCAGCCGCAAGATGCGTGAGGCCGGTATCCACGCCCACGACCGCGGCCGCCGCGCCGAGCAGCACCGCAAGACGATCGAGCGGTTCAAGCGGCGGAACCTCCGCATGGTCCAAATCCAGCGCGAGGCGTTCGCTGCGTCGCCGCTCCTCGTCGTTTCCCCAGGGAAGGACGCCAGCGATTCCGCGAGCGGCGAGCCCTCGTCCCAGTTCCACCCATGCCGTTTCGCCCCAAAGCTTGTCGCGGCGGCTGCTGCCGTGCAGGAGCACCGCGTAACGGCGCGCAGGGTGCGCAATCGGTCCAGGCACGACCAGACCATAATCGGCCGGCTCCTCCACCCGATAACTCAACGCCAGCGCCGCCAGCGCCCGGTTGCGCTGCACCGCGTGCTGCGACCGCGCGACATGGTGCGTGACGTCGTAGAACCGCGCGGCGAACGGCTCACGCGCGGAGCCGGCGTCAAATCCGTGGTGCCTTCCTTTCGCGGCTCGCGCGATCAAAGCGCTTTTCAGCAAGCCCTGCGTGTCGATGACGGCATCGTAGCGCTCGGCCTGGGACAGCCGCCGGAATTCGCCGATTTCCTTCCACGTCGTCCGGCCGAGCGGCCGCCGCCGCCAGCGGCGCAGCGCGACCGGGATCACGCGCCGCACTGCAGCGTGCAGCGCCACGAGCGGCGCGTAGAGCTCCTCCACCACCCAATCGATGGACGCATCCGGAAAATGCCTGCGAACGTCGCTCGCCACCGGCAGGTTGTGGACCACATCGCCGAGCGAGGAAGTCTTGACGATCAGGATTCTTTTCATGAACGCCCGGGGCCGTCCGGCCGCAAGGCGCGGAAAGCGGTTAGAATACCGCACATAAGCCGCTGATTATACGGGTTTGCCGGCCCTTCCTTCGCGCCCTATGTCCCTGTCCGTCGCCCTCATTACCCGTAACGCAGCCGCGCAGCTCGAGCGCTGCCTGGAAAGCGTCGCGTTCGCCGAGGAGGTGGTCGTGGTGGACTCGGGCTCCACCGACGGCACCCTCGAGCTCGCCGCACGCCACGGCGCGCGGGTGATCCAAAAGGAGTGGCTTGGGTTCGGCGCGCAAAAGCAATTCGCCGTCGAGGCCGCAAGCCATGATTGGGTATTGTGCGTGGACGCGGACGAGTGCGTGAGCCGGGAGCTTCGCGAGAGAATCACCGGGGAGCTCAAGGCGCCGCGCGGCTTTGTCTACGCCATGCCGCGCCGCAATCGTTTTATGGGACGCTGGCTCAAGCACGGGGAAGGCTATCCCGACTGGAGCGTGCGCCTGTTTCACCGCGCGCATGCGCGCTGGGGCGGCGAGCCGGTGCACGAGAAGGTCATGACCCGATCACCGGTGCTCAGGCTCTCGGGCGATCTGCTGCACGATTCCGCGGAAACGCTGGAAAAATACCTCGACAAGCAGAACCGCTACACGAGCCTGCAGGCCGAGTCGATGCGCGCCGCAGGCCACCGCGCGAGCGCGCTGCAACTCGTGCTCTCGCCCCTGCTGCGGTTCATCAAATTCTACGTGCTGCGGCTCGGCTTTCTCGACGGAGTGCCTGGCCTGGTGCATGTCGCGATCGGCTGCATGAACAGTTTCAACAAGTATGCGAAATTGAAGGCGCTGGAGCGCGCCGCGGAATGACTGTTCTGGTCACAGGTGGCGCCGGTTTCATAGGTTCGAATTTTGTTCTGGCCTGGTTCGCACACGGCGGGGAGCCCCTGGTGAACCTGGACAAGCTCACCTACGCAGGCAATCCCGCAAACCTCGAAGGCCTCAAGGGCAATCCGGCGCACGTATTCGTCCATGGAGACATCTGCGACCGGGATCTGGTGCGGCGGCTCCTCGAGCAACACGACCCGCGCGCGATCGTGCATTTCGCCGCCGAAAGCCACGTCGATCGTTCCATCATCGGACCCGCGGAGTTTGTTCAGACCAACGTCGTCGGCACCTTCGGATTGCTCGAGGAGGCCCGGGTCTGGCGGGAAAGGCGCGAGCCCTCGCAACGCGGGGATTTCCGGTTCCTGCACGTTTCGACCGACGAGGTATTCGGTTCGCTCGGACCCCACGATCCGCCGTTCAGCGAATCGACCCCGTTCGCACCCAACAGCCCCTACGCCGCTTCCAAGGCGGCCGCCGACCACCTGGTCCGGGCGTACCATCACACCTACGGGCTTCCGACTCTCACGGTCAACTGCTCGAATAACTACGGACCGTACCAGTTCCCCGAAAAGCTGATCCCCCTCATGATCCTGAACGGCCTCGCCCGCAAGCCGCTGCCCGTGTACGGCGACGGGGGCAATGTGCGCGACTGGCTCTACGTGCAGGATCATTGCACCGCGATCCGCCAGGTCCTCGCGCGGGGCAGCGTCGGCGAAAGCTACAACATCGGCGGCAACAACCAGAAAACCAACCTCGAGGTGGTGAACGCCATCTGCGCGTTGCTCGACGAAGCGAGGCCCAACCGCAAGAGCCCGCATTCCACCCTGATTTCATTTGTCAAGGACCGCCCGGGCCACGATCACCGTTACGCGATGGACTCGACCAAGATCTCCAGTCAAATCGGCTGG
>WNFE01002966.1_pt1 | contig 18111 bp, 32 predicted proteins | sample 5400451 | NCBI WGS metagenome assembly WNFE01 (sample SAMN13153344, study PRJNA577476) | soil metagenome | isolation source: 200 cm saprolite under Douglas fir tree site 2 hole 2 | place: USA:California | collected 2015-04-18
CGAGATGGGTCAATCGCGTCATTTGGGCCATGTCTGCGATACGTCCGGTTAGCGGGTAATTCCGGAAATACCGGTTCCCTGTTGATGGCATCGCGCTACCCATGATTCAAGTTGTGCGAGGACCGTTGGAAATATGTCGGGCGGTGGCGGCAACGGTTGGGTTGCGGTGAGCGGAGCCTCCGGGGTGTTCGACAGTTCTCCCCCGCCGCTTTGGAAACCCTGCGCCAAATGCTGTCCCAGGCCCTCAGAAACGGCCCAGGACGGCGATCAGCACCTTCCCCCTTCCCTGCCCCCGCGAGCAATTGGCGGGCTTAGGGGGCCGTGGGTCAGGTGGACAGTTCCCAGAATTCAAACCGGGAGAGAAGACCGAGCCATACCGAAGGGGGTGTGGCGGGCAAAGGTCTCAGTTCAGGTTGTGGCGGGTAAGTTGATGCAGCCGGCGTCGAACAAAAAATCCCCAGGGGCGTCATGGCTTGGGAGGCTTTCATGACGCGACCCTGGGGGCTTGCCGGTCTGAATGTCGAGAAAGACCAGCACGAAAAACCGTGGCAGACGCTGACCTTCAGAGTGCATTGCTGATGATGAACACCGCTGCATCGTCGGTGGTGTCAGTCCGTGAACCACCAGCCCACACTTCAACGCTGCACAGGATCAGAGCGGTTGCGGCGATCAGTAGAATGACCTTACGCATGATGCCCTCCATGTCCGAGTAGTACGATAACCGACTCGGTTCAGGCGACATGTGACCCCGCTCACACCCTCAGTCCTGCCCCCGTTACCTCCCAGGGCCGCCGGATAAGCCTCAATCTCCACCACCACCACCAAGCTGGCCGGAATGACGCGCTTCAAATGGCGTTGTTATGGGATCGGAAGCGCAAGAGGTGTGGAGAAAGTGAGATTTCCCGTCGAATGTTGCAGAAAGACGACAGTTTCTGGCGGCGGGGCTTGCTAGACTGATATGTCAGGGGAGGTTCCCATGCCGCAAGTTCCTGTCACGGTCTACGACATCGAGCACTTTCGTTGCCGCGCCCAAGTGTGTCGTGCCGAGGCCGAACTGACAGGGGTACCAGGGCGTCGGCAGGAGCGATTGGAGACGGCGCGGGCTTACGAAAGGATGGCGGATCGCGCTAAACGTCATCTTGGTCTGACCAAATGAAACGTCATAGTCAATCCATGCAATTATTTGATTGAACCCGCTTTGCTGTTGTTACGATCATTCATCCGAGTTTCTTCCCCTTCTGAGTGCCCGGAGCCGACTGATCTTTTCCTCGACCGCCCGCTGTTCACGGCTGATAATCGCCCGGACATGCTCGCTACTGCTGGAGCTGGTGGGATGGTCTTGGATTTGATATTCTCCGTGTCGAATAGTTCTGCGGTGTTCTGCATTTGTGGTAATCCAATTCAGTGCGGGGAGGTCGGCGTGGGTGGTAATCCGCAAGCATTTACAACTTCCTAAAACGCCCCTTACCCAAGCCCAGTTCCCCTCTCATCGAACACGGCTGCGGGCGCTTTGGGAATCGGCGGCTTACTATGACCCCAGATTCTCGCTAGAATAGGTTCCGCAAATCAGGGAGGAACCGTATGAAATCTGTCGGCACGATGATTCTGTCGGCACTGATCGGCATCGTATTTGCTGCCAATGGTGCTGGCGCTCAGGAGATGAAGGAAAAGACCGTCAAAGGGTAGATATTCGGAGTCTGGGCGGTTGTTTCGGTAGCGAACGATGTGGACGGTACAAAGACCGAGCCTTATGGTGCAAATCCCAAGGGACAATTCATTTTCACCGTTGATGGTTTTTTCTCAACCAACATTATTCGCCCTGACCGTCCAAAGTTCGTTTCCAACAACCGCACCACGGGGACACCAGAGGAAAACAAAACGGCGGTACAGGGAAGCAACGGCAGCTTCGGCACCTACGAAATCAGTTCGGATGGATCAATAACCCTTCACATCGTTGGCAGTACATTTCCAAACTGGGACGGCACTAAGCAGAAACGCCTCGCTTCAATCAAGGGCGACGAGATAACCTGGACTAATCCGACACCCTCAATCGGTGGAAATACGGTCACCATGCTGCAACGTGCGAAGTCCGGGGAGCGCCATCCTTAACGCGACGAGAAGTGAGGCGGTCGATTTTGGCAGTAAGCAGGAATGCCACGTCGCTTTCTCGCTGGTTTCAGGGTAGATGCCGTTATCGGGATTCGGGGCGAGATCAGGTGGAAACCCTAATCACGGGGCACAAGAACTGGCGGGCAGCGCTGTGGAGCGGCAATGCCAGAAGGCGAAACAAGCAGAGATACGATTATCTCGACTAAGCTCTCAGACGTAATTCCCGCAATTTCTCAGTCTTGCGTTCCCGCTCTATCTCTGCCGCCTTGTAGTCCCGCGTCGCCTGTTCGCCTGCCAGTCGCTGATCTTCCTGCCTGAGCTTGGACCTTGTGGATGCTAGATGCGGCTTGGTAGTTTCGTCATGCGGAGTGCGGTTATGGTGATGCATCGGAGCTATCTCCTTGTCTGGAGACAAGAGTGCGGTGATCGTGTGAGGGTGCTGGCGATGGGTCGGGTGGCGCTCATAACCGGATCATTCGATACATGTGATCGAACGGTTACCAATCCAGCAGCTTCTGCCGAAGTCACCAGTCCCCATAGCAACAAGGCTAGCAACACGATCATTCCTACCCCGGCAATGACCATCTTGCTGAGGTCCTTGAGCACATCTGCTTGCAAGTGGTCCAATTCGGCCATAGCTGCATAATGGTATGCGGCACGGTATGCAGCTCGCGAGGAAGCTACCCGCTCAGACATGTTGTCGCTCTGGTCGTGCGATGAGGGTGTACCAAGGCCGAGCGGTTGAATGCCACTGGCTCATTTTCCGGTGACAATTTTCGCAATACGCGCTCTCGCTATCTCGAATGGGCAATTGGGTATAGCGGACGGAGTAAACTGCCCCGCAATGCGGGCAGTCAAAACCATCGCAATGGCTGAACTCCCAAGTCCTATGCATTGCGGGCTACATCATAAGCTCGTTCCGAGGAATAGAATCACGGCTCCCAGAGCAATCCCGGACACCATGAAAACTAGGTCGGCAGCATCGAGACCGAATACTCGCCGATCATGAATAAGGTACGCCATGGCTCACTCACCCAAAAGGCTCGTCCTGCCTTGCCGCCAAAGCGTTTCGACGTGATCTTCAAGGCACGTTTCAGCGCACCCGTCTGTTAGAAGACAGTTCCCGACGCCTTTTGACGGCAGCTCGTTCATTGGCAAGGATGCGCTTGGGGGGCCAGGCGAGTCTGTGCAGAATAGAACACCCCAGCCGGGACCTCTGTAAGGGATCCCAAGGATCGATCTAGCTGGCGTCGGATGAGCGCAATGCGGCTGACTATGAGCAATTTTGCTCAGACTCTCCTCGGTCCATGAGATTACGTTATTCTTTCAAAATCGGAGGAACGCTAATGGGAATCAATTGGGAAGTGGTAAAACCCTCTCTGTGGACCGGAGTGGGTGGAGTGATTGTAGGTATGTTAGTGCTCTCGTACGGCTTCGGCTTCATGAGCCGGACGACGGCCGAAAGAATGGCCAGAACAAGTTCGGAAACAGCGGTTATCGCGGTGTTGGCCCCGGTCTGCGCGGACAAATTCCGTGCCTTGCCGGATGTTGCTGCACGGACTGCAACCCTCGTCGCAAACAAGGACTACTCATACAAAATGCGCGAGGCATTCCCGGAAGCCCTGATCACCTTACCGGGCAAAAGCTATGCGGACTCGGACCTGACCGCCGCATGTGCAAACCTGATTCTCGCACCGCCGAAGTCTGCGAGCCTCAAACAGTAGGTGCCTAACCGTCAGGGCGCTCGGCACCCCTTACCGTGCTTGCGTGTCCACTAGGCCGCCTCCTGATGAGGCGGCTTATCTGTCCGAGGGTGCTTCTCTAAGAGTGGCCTCTTCCTCGGCGAGTAGCTTCAGAACTATTCTGCGCTGAAGCTCATCTCTTGGGTCGGTCAGAATCTGGAGATAACGTCTATGCTTCCGGCTGAAAAACCTGTCCATTGGAGCCTCCTGTGAGCCGCCGCCATTGCCCCTCCCCGTAAGCGTCAGCCGCAATCACAGGGCCTACCGAAAGATAAGTCTGTATCGAATTGAACACGTACCCTGCACCCCGGTGCCGGTAAAACCGCTTTCGCCCCCGCTTCGGTTACGGTCACGTATTGGTGAAGGTGCGCTGCATCACTGGTTCGCACGCCAATATTGGAATGCGCTACATAGCCTCCGATGCATGAGTTGCGGGCTTAGGGAGGCCCGCATGGTTCCAGGGCAGAAAAGCTAAAGCGACCCCTCAAGGTGCCCAGCCCTGGTGATGTGCGGCTCATCATGCAGAACGACATTCAATCAATGAAGCCCAATTCCCGAAATTTGTTCATGAAAGAACTCACCCGAGATCGCGTCGTGCCAATCATTTCAGCGAGCGTTTCCTGGCTGATCTTAGCAATAACTTGCTCCGGTTTCCCCTCCTTGCCGAAGTTTGCTAGGAGAAGAAGAGCCCGAGCCAAGCGCTTTTCGCTCGAATTGAACAGTTGATCGACTAGGTCGGCTTCAACTCGGATAGTCCGAGTCAGAAGATACGACATGAACATCTCGGAAAACGCTGGCTCTTCATGGAGTACGCGAATGATGGCTGCTTTCTCCAGCCGCACGATCACGCATTCCATCATTGCCGCCGCCGTAGCAATGCGCAGTGGCTGCCCGGTCAAGCACCCCTCGCCGCAGAAATCGCCAGTTCCAAGGATCGCAACGACTGCTTCTTTGCCTTGCTCGGAAACGACGGTGATTTTGATCTTGCCTTGCTGAATGTAGAAAACAGCATCCGCCGCCTCTCCTTGAGAAAAGACGGTTTGATCCTTCTGGTATTTTGAAATGGTTCTGCCGCCGTCTGCTTTGGCGAGAAACGCTTTGGGGTCGAAGACGGGCTTGCGTTTGCGTTTCATAGGAGAATTCCTTGACCAAAGAGCCTGAAAAACGCGGTAAAATGTGGAGGCCGAACGCTTTGGCGTAGCGTATCGGACCGATAGATTCTACGCCAATTCCTACCAAAGTCGAGGGCATCCCCACCCCCATAACCCCGCCCCCTACCCCCCACCCCCCCCGGACCTCCCCTCGGACTAAAGGAACAGAGGACCGGGTTTTTTCCCTTCCCTTCCGTCGCCGGCTGGCCTCGCAAACCCTCTGGGAACGCGCTGGGCAGGATTTTCCATTGACCCGGCCACGCCCTTAACCCCGAGGCACTGGCGGGCATTGGGGGCTGCCCGGAGGAATTTGGGAAAACCCGGGGGAGTGCATGGCAGGGACAGCAGAGAAAAAACCGTCATGCCGGTCGGGGGCGAAGTGGGCAATTTTGAACAGACGCGGCTCTATCGGGGCGACCAGAATACGGCCCTTGCATGGGAGAAGGGGAATGCCATGCTAAAAGACCTAGTTGAACTCGCCCGTATATGCGTCAAGCACTCTCGGGCATCACCGCATCCAGAGGTCGCCGCCAAACTGATGCGAATGGCGAAAGAATATCAATGCCGTGCTGCGGAGACGAAGGTTTCCAGGCGAATTGGCGATTCCGAATTGGACGAATTGTTTCGGCTGTTGAACCTTTTTGCTACAGCACCGTCGCCCAAGTGTATTGAAGCCATGAGGTGGAGTGCTGCCTAAACTGTGGGGCGATGTGTGGGCTCAGTTGGCAGGGAGCAATCACAGGACGTCCCCCGCCAGCCGGCGCAGCATCCGACCAACAAAGCCGTCCTCCGCGAACCCCGCTGTGGACGCGAGGTCCATGAAAACATTCGCCCTGAAGCGCCGCTTGTCGAGGTCGATCCCCAGCTCCTCGCCGAGCCGGCGTCCGGTCTGGAGCGCGAACAACGAGACCGGACGACAATCCGTCATCGCCCGTTCCGAGCGCAGTAGGGTCAGGTCGTGCCGGTCGCTGAGCCCCTCGTCCAACTCCCGGATCAGCATGGGATCGTCAACCGACAGAACCTTACCCGACGGCGTTTCGACGTCGACGGCAAGGTCCACGGGATTGGCGAAGATGGGGCTCAGCCCAGGCTCGATGCCTTCCGCTTCGGCCAAGTTGGGTGGCTTCGCGGCCTTGTCTGGATATCGGAAACGAGGGCGGTAGAGGACCATTTTCATCTGCTCACGTCCCGTCAGGTAGGGGAACCCGCTGGGCCTCACGGCGCTCCTAAAGGCGAATAGGCGGTCTCCATAGACGCCGGCGAAGCCGACGAAAGCCTCGTTCAGCTCTTCACCGCGCATGCTCTTGACAGGATAATGCCACAGGCTTTCAACCTGCCGATCGTAGCCATGCTCTGCTCCTCTTTCGTCGGAGGCCACTCCACTATGTCACGCTGCGTGCTGAACGCCGGCACCGCAGCCCCCTCGCTGGCCGAAACGTTGACGGTGGCGAGGCGTAGATGGCCGCTGAAGGTCCCAGTCGCTTTCGTTGAACCAGCGCCATTCTCACCAGTCCGGGAGCCTCCAAGTAACCGCTGCGAGCAAGCCCCTCCAGAGCCCGGTCATGGTGCGATAGCCGTTCTGTCTTGCGCGCCAGGTGAGGGGGAGCTACCGGATGCCATCGAAAATGGTTCGGCCAGCTACGCTGCCGGCGCGACAATCGCGGCACGCGTGCTCTCAACCAAAGCCTTGACCTCGATCTGCTCCGCCGCCGGCACTGAGAATTTGTCAAGGGTCGTCTGCACGTCGTCCATGAACGCTTCCCACTCGCCGGGAGTGATCGCCATATCGCGGTGGGACTCCTCCATACTGCGGCCTGAGTAGTGCTGCGGCCCGCCGGCCGCCCAGCACAGCATCTCGGTCACCAGATACTTGAATCCTGCCGGCGGTACTTTGTGATGCGCTTCGTCCACCCGCGGATTAGCGTTGAGCCTGGGATCGACCATGACCCGGTCGATCAAATCCTCGACCACCGTCGCGATGTTGTAGACCCCGCCCAGCCGATCATAGAGCGACGGCTTCTCCGATACTGCCTCGCTGCCCGTCATCGTTTTGCCCTCCCTGATCGCCGCACTAGCCTTCAGAAGCCTACATCGAGCTGAGCGAAAGTACAGTTGTCGTCTTCGAATGCGACGATCTGGCTGGGCGTGGCGCGATGTCTTACCGGGGTACTCCCAACTGATGGGCCTTCAGAGGTGAAAACCACCACCCTCACTATTGAGAATGTCAATCGTGTTCACTTCTGCAACTGGCACATCTCGGAAGAGCCGATCAGGATCGAACATGTCCGCTCATGGGACCCAAGTAGACGCACTCAGCGCGGCTCGGGAAGGCCGGAATTGACCCTGGCTGTGTGAAAACCCCGCAAGCTCGGGAACGACTAGAATTGTTTTCCCAGATCGACCCGAAATCCATCGCGCATAAGAATCTTCGCAACGAATTCGCAATCGGAAAGATGATCCATTCTATCAGATCTCCACGCCACCGCGTTTTTACGCAGCCAAGACCCAGAACAGACATGCCGGGACCGTTGCTCGATTAGCTCGTCGGCGCACTTGGTCGTCGTCGATGCGGTTTTGGCTCTTGAAGAGAACGCTGTCGCGTGCACATCATAGGCGGGGCGGAAGACCGGCAGCGTAGATGCTCTCTTCGCGGCGAATAGCGCACGCTTCACAAATAAGAACCTGGCACGGGTGACCCGTGGGCGCAGGCGATCTTGGGTTCTCGTGGAGCCTCCGCCCTAACCAGGACGAATCGATGGGCATCCGCCGATTTCGGTCGGGGATCATAGCTCTTGCCGACGGCCAGACCGCGCGGGTCCACGCGGTGAACGCCGCCAGCGAACCGACCAGCCGCGCGAAGACCGTCTGTTGGGGGCTATGGCAAAACCCGAGCTCCGAGCTCCTTGTCGAGGGGACCTCCGGTCTCGCCGCGGGCGCGTCGGCTTTTCTGGACAGTCCGGATCGTCCTGCCGGCGGGCAAGGCGAACGCGCGCAGATCCGCGCGATGGTGGCGGTACTTGACGATTGGGAGGCAGACTGCGTCGTCACGCTCGAAGTATTTGAGAGCAAGAGCCAGAGAGCTGCCGTTCTCATGCTCCTCGCGGAAGAGCGGCGGGGGCTTGATGAGCAACGCGACCTGATGTCGGCGAGCGCGCTCCTTCCTTCCGGGCGCAGCTCCGGCGCTGCCGAGCTGGAACGCCGTAAGGATGCGGCCGAGCTCGATGTTCTGTTGGTCCGTCCGAAGCGAGACTGGCGGCGGGGCGTCCGTCGCTTCCGGTCGGGAATCGTGGGGGTCGCGCATGGGCAGACCGCCCGTGTCCACGTCGTCAATACAGCCTTGGAGCTGGATGCCGTCGCGAAGACCGCCTGGATTCAGGGGTGGCAAAACCCGAGCTCCGAGCCGCTAAACGAGGGTACGACACTTCGACTCCCATCTGGGGTGTCAGTTTTCCACGACTTCCATCCTGACGCATCCGCTGTTGGGGCGGGGTCGCGTGCGCAGATCCGAGTGACCATTATGGTTCTTGACGACCCACGAGCCGAATGCGTCGTCACGGTCGAGGTCTTCGATGATGAGAGCAGGCGAACCGCGGTGATCGTGCAGATCCCCGAGGACGCCTAAGGCATCACGTCCTGGCGCCGGCTTTGGGTAGAGTCCGTTCCTTTGTGAACTGCTCCCCATCCTTGGATCAGGCTGCTGGTCTTTTTCCAGGATAGTTCGGTCAGGGCGGACGCTGGAGGCGAGTGGCGGGGCGAGGGTGTCAGGGAAGGGAGGGTTCCTGGCGGGCGGTGGCGACCTCCCCCGTCTCCCGGCCTACGCCCAGTGCCTCCTTGCCTGTCAGTGCCCTTCCTTCGAGCGGGGGGCGGCCGGCAGGAACGGGTTTGCGGGGATCGTGATCGGGGTGTGGAGACGTGCCGATTCGGCCCTTGGCGTTAGCGTTACCGCTCGTGTAGTTTGAACCCGGAGTGCTGGCGGGCACGGACCCTCTTGCGATTCTAGTCGTGGCGAGAGCGCTAACGCCTGCTCGGCTCAGAATGCGATCTGCAAGCGTTCGAAATACGATGTTCCCACGTTACCCCTCGCGGTCGTGATGTAGGTGCATGCGCTGTGTGTCGCGACAATTCGCTGGACTACGCTGGGCTAGCTGGAGAATGTTGGAACCCAGTTCCTCTCCCTCCGCCAGAACCATTGTTTGTTATCGTTCGCCATCGTTCGCAATCATTCAAAGAAATCCCTGATACGAGCGGTTTTCTCGCACTTCTTTCCTCTTTACTTGTTCGCGATCGTTCGTCATAATCCGCAACGCTATTGTGGACTGGCTTGCGGACAGAGAGCCGGTCCGGATTTGTGGACAGGGACACTCAGGTGGCACAGGCGGGGAGGCTCACGGCACTGAAGGTGGCCAAGGCAAAACTTCCCGGCATGTACGGCGACGGTGCCGGCCTGTATCTGCGCGTGACCGCCGATGGCGCGAAGAACTGGGTCTATCGCTACATGCTCGCCGGCCGGCCGCGCTGGATGGGTCTGGGACCTGTTGCGCTCTACGGTCTTGCCGAAGCCCGTGGAAAAGCGCTGGATGCCCGCCGGCTGCGCCACGAGGGTATTGATCCGATCGAGGCCCGGCGTGCCACCCGCACACGGGAACGCCTCGGCGCGGCGAAGATGGTGACGTTCAAGCAATGCGCGGAGAGCTACATCAAGGCGCACCGCGCCGGCTGGCGGAACACCAAACACGCAGCCCAATGGGAGGCGACACTCGCCACCTACGCCGAGCCCATCATCGGTGCGCTGCCGGTACAGGCGATCGACACGGCGCTGGTGCTCAGGGTGCTAGAGCCGATCTGGGAGACGAAACCAGAGACGGCCGGCCGTCTGCGTGGTCGCATCGAGGTTATTCTCGACCGGGCCAAGGTGCTCAAGCAGCGCGAGGGCGAGAATCCTGCCCGCTGGCGCGGGCATCTCGACAAGCTCCTACCTCGCCGCTCCAAGGTGCGTGCTGTCGAGCATCACGCCGCCCTGCCCTATGGCCAGCTGCCGAGCTTCCTGGCGGTGCTGCGCGAGCAGGAAGGCATCGCTGCCAGTGCGCTCGAATACACGATCCTGACCGCAGTGAGGACCGGGGAGATCATTGGCGCGACCTGGGACGAGATCAACCTGTTGGATAAGACGTGGACCATCCCGGCCGAACGGATGAAGGCCGGCAAAGAGCACCGTATCCCGCTTTCCGGTCGAGCCATCGTCATCCTGGAAGAAATGCAGCGGCATGCACTCGAGGACACCACATTCGTGTTCCGTGGTGGCAAGGCGGACAAGCCGCTCTCGAATATGGCGTTTCTTATGCTTCTGCGGCGCATGAAACGGGACGACCTGACGGCGCATGGATTCCGCTCGACTTTCCGAGATTGGGCCGCAGAGCGCACCGATTTCCCGAGCGAGGTTGTAGAGATGGCGCTGTCGCACGCTATCGGCAACAAAGTCGAGGCCGCCTATCGCCGCGGTGATCTATTCGAGAAACGGCGGAGGTTGATGGACGCCTGGGCGGCATACTGCGCGAGATCAGTCCCGATCGAGCAGATGCCAAGGGCCGCATGACCAACGCCGGCATGGCCAACCACACCGCCGCAGCAAACTCATCAACGCCGACCCGGTCGCCGTCGAAATCGTGGCTGCTCGCCGCGAGATCGAGCGACCGGGAGTTCATCGCCCGGCTCAGGGCCGCGATCTTGGCCGGCTCGGAGAGTTGCGTGCGGCGTGCTGGGGCACCTGAGAACCGCCCGGAGGCCTTGCTCGTGACAAAGTGCCATCCGACTTGCCCTTCGCACAATCGACCTATGGTTATTCGGATTTGGTGGAACGCGGGCAGGCGTGCCTGGGTGTGCGACCGCTGTGCGATCGGCAAGCCATGGGTGCGAATCGATCCGGAGTTTGAGCGCCTATTCAACCGCATCCTCGACGAGATCTTCGGCAAGGATCCGCCAGGGAAGAAATCCAAGCCCATGCGCGACAAAGAGTTCGAGGCGTTGATCGACCGCATTGCCGCGAACGGCTACGCGCCGCTCGACTAGTCCTCTGAACCACCCGCCTGACACGCCGAACGGCAGACCTATCGGCGTCCAACATCTTCGGCGCGGTGGCAAACCCCATTCATCCCCTTCCCTCCAGCTAAGAAAGTGCAGGCGGCGTTGGGAATCCCTGAACTATGAACCTTCCGCACTCTGACGTAGAATTTCCGGGCCGAGGTCGAGACCGGAACGCCTATGCCGAAAAACTGGCCGCCAAGCCTGCAGATCCCAGATGCTTATTACATAGCGATCGGAAAGGTTGCATCCAACTGGGCCGCCTTCGAGGCATTAGTCAACAGCCTTCTTTGGCAATTGGCCAAAGTTCACGATGACCGGGGCGCCTGCCTTACGGCACAGATTGCCAATGTCGCCAGGTCATTAGATGCCCTTGCGTCGCTCGTCAGATTGGAGGGAGGCAGCGAAACCGTATTGAAAGAAATCAATAGGTTCGCCGAAAAGACTGGAAAGCTGAGTAGGCGACGGAATCGGATTATCCATGATCCGTGGACTATGTCTCCGAATCTCGTTGAGCCGCATCGACTGGAGATTTCTGCCCAGAAGCGGCTTATTTTTCAGCTTCAAGCGACGCCTCTCGATGACATCTTGGCCTTGGTAGACGCGATTGATGATCACATGGACGAGTTCGATAAGCTCGCTAACGCCGTCTTAGTTGAGATCGAGCCATCGGTCGGAGATCAACAATGAACAATGAAATCCACGTAGCAACCTGGGAAGACTGCGAGCACGAGCTAAGGCAAATCGAGAGGGCAAACAGCGACAAGCATGTTGGCGTTTGGTTTCGAGGACATTCCAGTGCAAACTGGCAGTTGACAACTACATTAGAGAGGCGCGTCCGAGGGCCTTACTTTCTTACAGACTACTATCGCTTGATCCGCATAGTAAAGCCCGAAATTGAGGCGTTCACCCAAACGGTGTGGGAAGTTCCTGATATAACGACCCTGGAAAACTGGGCACGAACTTATAAGGGCTTCAGTATCGAACGGCTTCATGCATACAGCTACATGGCTCATCTACGGCATCACGGATTTCCATCTCCGCTTCTCGACTGGACGCGTTCCCCTTACATTGCCGCATATTTTGCATTTGCCGGACCCGAGCACGACGAAGTGGCAATCTTTGTTTATTCGGAACGCCCCAATCGGATAAAGGTTGGAGGAAGTGACGAGCCTGCCATCGTCACTCTTGGTCCGATCGTGAGCACGCACAAGCGACATTTTGCTCAGCAGTCGAGGTACACGATCTGTGTTACCTTTGATGTGAGCAAAGGATGGAAGTTCACGCCACATCAACACGTTTTCGACTTGGGAAGGGATACTCAGGATTTGCTATGGAAGGTCGTTATTCCGGCAAGTGAACGCGCAAAGGTGCTTACGCTTTTGGATGGGTTCAATCTCAATCAGTTCACGCTCTTCGGCTCCGAGGAGAGTCTAATGGAGACGTTGGCCATCAGGCACATTGATCTTGCCCCATAGATAGTAACTTGGGTCGTCCTCACCCCACTGGCACGAACTCTTCTCCGGGATATGTGCCGTAGCAAAAACGAACATGCTTTTCGCGTCGGCGGTTTTCCGGAAGTATTCTCTCGCCTTTTCTGCCACTGCTTCCACCGTTCCACCACGGCACAGGAACTCGGCGGTTTCCTCCAGGGATGGCCCGTGCCGAATGTGGTTTTCAAGGTCGCGAACGTCTTCCTCCGACCACGGCGCGCCCTCGTTTTACATCGTGATCCGGGCTGTAGTGAAAGGTGCTCATGGTCTGGTGTCAATTGTCTCTAGCGCTGTCGCAAGTTCTGACGGTCGAAGTATCCTCATCGTGGGAAACCGTTCTTCTAACCAAGCGCGATGCCGGCTGATGATCGTCTTTACGTCGCGAGTTAAAAACACATCGCAATTGTTGCAGACAGCCTGGGTGATGTGTTCGGCATCTCTCTGGTTGAGGCCATGCTCCATAAGCTCGGCACGAAGGTTCTCATCCTGAACATCTGAAAATATAGGAGAGCCGATGAAGCCTCCAGATGGGTCTGTCAGCGCATTGAACCCAACCATCTTTTCGTCCTTTGAGAGCAGCTTACGCGTTTTGTGTTCATCAACGAGCTTATTCCGCTTGTTTTCATCCTTGGTGTTCATCGCCTCGTGAAGGACAAGATGGGAAGTAAACCACGTCAAACGCTCGTCAGCCCAGAGATCCTTGAGTGTTGTCAATTCCTCTGCGACGACGTTGCCCAGCAAGGTGTTGGTGTCGCCATAGACTTTCAATAGCGCCTTCATGTGAATGACCTGAGCATACGGCTCTTCCCCGTTCCATGCCCCACCACAATCGGTGACATCTGAAACTTCCACCCGCAAAGTTTCAGATGCTCCACAATCGACACCGCCATTGCCCGCCGCTCATCCTCCGTGAGAGCGCGCCGTAGTCCCTTGATCGGCGAGCGAGGCAGGGCAAAGCCAATATCGAACGCCAAGTGCTGCTCGACGCTCCAGCCCGCGACTCGACCTTGTGCCGGATCGCTCATGCTCGCTACGGAGGTTTATTGTTCCCTTTCCGTTCTTAGCCGCCAAGCCCGATAGCGTCAAGACCACAGACACTGGACTCCAAAAGCCGAGTCCGACCAGCTATTTAAGCCCATGGGGATCGCGCGGCGGAGTTGCGTACATGGCACCGTCTCGGCCGTTCTGGAAAGGCTACCTCAAGCTCTCGCTCGTCTCCTGCCCGATTGCGATGTTCCCGGCGTCGTCGTCGAGCGAGCGCGTATCGTTCCGGCAGATCAACAAGAGTACGGGCAACCGGCTCAAGCAGCAGCTTGTCGACTCGGTGACGGGCGATGTCGTCGACTCCGGGCAGAAGGGCCGCGGCTACGAGATCGGCCGCAACCAGTTCATCCCGGTCGAAGACGAAGAGCTTGAAGCACTGCGGCTCGAAAGCACCCACACGATCGACATTGAAAAATTCGTGCCGCGGTCGGAAATCGACGAACGCTATCTCGACAGCCCGTATTACCTGACCCCCGAAGACAAGGTCGGGCAGGACGCCTTTGCGGTCATCCGGGAGGCGATGAAGCGCAAGAACATGGTCGGGCTCGGTCGCGTCGTCATCTCTCGTCGCGAGCGGATCGTAATGCTCGAGCCGTTCGACAAGGGCTTGATGGCGACGACGCTTCACTACGCCTACGAGATCCGCAACTCCGCCGAGTATTTCGAGGACATCCCTGAGGTCAAGCTGCCGGGCGAGATGGTCGAGCTTGCCGAGCACATCCTTGAGACCAAGGCCGGGCATTTCGACGCCAGGGAGTTCGAGGACCGCTACGAGACCGCTGTTGTCGAGATGTTGAAGCGCAAGCAAGCCGGGCTACCGCCGGCGGAGCAGCCCGAAGCCGCGGCACCGACGAACGTCGTTAACCTGATGGACGCGCTGCGCCGGTCGGTTGACTCCGAGAAACCGGGACGCGCGGCGCCGAGCAAAGCGGCCGACCGAAAGAGGCCGGCCAAAGAGCCCGAGCGGCGGCCGGCGAAGGGGGCGCGGAAGGCGGGCTGAGGCTGGTTGTCCCGAGCGAGCCAAGCATCCATGATCCGAAGGCAGATGCCGCCCTCGCGGGCCTGGCGGAGCTATTTGGCGCCAAGAGGCGCGCGGTCATGCTATCGTGACACAGTCGATTATCTCTTGTGGAAGGCAATCGCGGTGCTGCGGCTTTCCCCACGACAAGACTGGGGTCTCGCGAGGATCCTGTACAAGCGGGCGCGCGGATTGCTGCCGACGCTGGCGTGGAAACACCGAGCCAGGGCCAATTTGCTCCTCGCCCTAGCCCAAGTTTCAGCGCGCGAGCGCGGCCTTGAGCCGGCCGGTGGTGCCCGAGAGATGATCGAAGATCTGCAGGAGCGCTTGAGGGACTGGCCATGAGATTTTCCCCCCAACAGCACATGGCCATGGCGAAGCTCCTGCGGAAGAAGGCGGCAAGGCTCGTGCCGACGCGGGCGAAGGAATACCGGCTCATGGCGAACACGTTCCAGGCGCTGGCGGTGCTCGCTGCCCGTAGGCGCGGCCAGGTGCCTGCCGGCGGTGCCCGAGCGGTGCAGAATCGCGGCTAGGGCTACGTCATCAACAGCGAACCAGCATTTCCGGAATTACCCGCTAACCAGACATGTGGCGGATATGGCGGAATCGACGCGATCGACCCCAAGGCGACATCGCCGCTGTCGCCTCCTTCATCACCCTCGCGGGCAAGCGAGGTGTCGCCCGCCGTGTGGACGCGGACCTCTCGTCGGGATAAGCTGCGTGCCGGATACCCTAACCGCGAACGCTGTGAAGCAGCGTGGGTGGCAGCAGGGAGCAAGACTATGAACGAGCTGACCCGTCGGCGCCTATTCCAAGCGGCGATTGTGACCGTTTTTTTTGGTACATGGACCCGCATTTCCCCGGCCGCGGAGGATGCCAAACTTGCGACGGCGCGGGTAGCGCTCGAAGGCTATGACACAGTCGCTTATTTCACCGATGGCCACCCCGTCAAAGGGTCGTCGACGTTCTCGTTTTCATTCGATGACGCCACCTATTATTTCGCAAGCGCGGAGCATCAGAAGATGTTTGCTGCCGATCCCGATCGCTACGCGCCGCAGTATTCCGGCTATTGTGCGGGCGGTCTTTCCATGGGACACAGGGTGACAGCCGATCCTGAGCGTTGGGCTATTTCCAACGGTAAACTATTCGTCTTCAGCAAAAAAGGCTGGTCGCTCTTCGCCGAGGACAACGCCGGCATCCTCGCCAAGGCCGACGCCAATTGGGCGGCTCTCAAAGGCCAGCATTAGGGCAGGAATTAAAGGCCAGCCTTGCGAAGTGCCGCGGCTATTTTGGCCTGATGCTCGGGATTGCGAAACAGCGAACCGAAGCTGCCGGTATCGAAGAGGGGATCCAGCTTGCGCACCGTCGCCGCAGTGCGGGCGGCATCCTCGGGCCTGCCAGCTTCGGAGTAAGCCGCGCTTAGTATTACGTAGGCAAAACCGTATCCAGGCTCCCGGGCGACGGTCTGCTCCATGACACGCACTGCGTCAGCGGTGCGGCCTGCCAGAAAATATGCAGTCCCGAGTTCCCAAACGTAGCCCACGTCTAGATTCGGGTCGAAGCGGATTGCTGTCTCGGCCGCCTTGATGGCGTCCTCGAGCGCACCAATGAAGAGCAGTGCATTACCTAGCCTGGCGTAGGTTTCCGCGTCGCTTGGGTTGAGGTCGAGCGCCACCTTGAGCTCGTCGATAGCCTGGTCATATTGACGGAACTGCAGGTAGGCGGTGCCCAACAGCCCGTGGGCGCCGGTATTGGAGCCGTCGAGCCTGATCGCGGTGGTGGCAAGATTCTGAACCCGTTCCAGTGTCTCAACTGGTTGATCGGTCCAGCCGAGTATCAATGAGCGCAGATGAGTGCCGCCGAGACCCACGTAAGCGGCTGCATAACTGGGGTCGATGTCGATCGCGCGCTGAAACAGGCTACGCGCCTCGACATTCGCCGAGCGCGTTTGACGAGTCATCGATGCTCGCCCGCGCAGGACGAGATCGTAGGCTTCGAGTTTGTTGGGCGGCTTTGCCGCCGACCGTGCCTGCTCCAGCTTGGTCAGCTTGACGGCAAGAGCTCCGGTGACCTGACGCGTGATGTTGTCCTGAATCGAGAAGATGTCCTTCAGCTCGGCATCGTATTGTGTGGACCACAGGAGAGTGCCCTTGGACGCGTCGACCAACTGAACGGAGATGCGAACATTCTCGGAGTTGCGGCGCACCGAGCCCTCGACGAGATAACGTGCGCCCAGCTCGCGCCCGAGTTCCTCGGACCGGAGCTGTTTTCCCTTGTAGGGGAACACGGCATTTCGTGCGAGCACGGCGAGCTGTGAGAACCGCCCGAGCGCGTTGATGATGTCCTCGGTCAAGCCGTCGCCGAAATAGTCATCTGCGGGCCCCGTGCTCAGTGTCAGGAATGGTAGCACGGCGACCGTCGGCCGTTGCGAGAGCGGTCCAGCCGTTTTCGCAGCGTTGCGCTCGGCCGGTTCGACGACACCAGATCGAATGCCGTGCCACCACCACGTAGCCCCGCCGCCGATGGCCAGAAGCGCGAACCCACCAGCGAGAACCAACGCGCCGGCCTGCTTGCGCTTGAGAGGTGCGGATCTTGAAAAGGATCTTGCTTTTGGCCCGTCCACGAGCACGCGATAGACACGCACCGGCCGCGCAATGTTCTTGAGGTGCTGCTCGCCAGCATCTTCAAAAGCGACGTCCAGCTTGTCACGTACTTGCTGATACGCGGCATCCGAGATGCATATGCCGCCGGGCTCAGAGAAACCTTCAAGACGCGCCGCGACGTTGACACCGTCTCCCAACAGGTCCTCACCTTCTGTGACCACGTCGCCGAGATTGATACCGACTCGGAACTCGATGCGTCGATCGGGCGGGACATCCACGTTGCGACCATCCACCCCGCGCTGGACATCGAGGGCACAACGCACGGCGTCCACGACCGAGGGAAACTCGATGAGGATGCCGTCGCCAGTGGTTTTTACGATCCGTCCCCGATGCAGGGAAACGGCGGGATTGATCAGCTCGCGACGAAGCTTGCGCAGGCGCTTGAGCGTGCCTTCCTCGTCCAGCCCGGTCAGCCGGCTATAGCCCGCCACGTCGGCAGCGAGGATCGCGGCGAGCCTGCGTCCAATGCGGTCCTGCGCCGATGTGCCCATGGGTCGCCCTCTGGGCGCTATTCTACACCGAGTTGGCAGGGTTGCATGGCCAACGGGCTGGTGGCGAGGCGCTCCTGGCCGGATTGCCAAAGGGCGACGAGTAGCGGTTGGGCGACGACGCGAAGGGCCGCGCGGCGCAGGCCTGCGGGGAGATCATGGTCGGCTCGTGGCACAACTCTGCCGTAGTCGGACGGGCAGAGCGGGTCCGCTCTGCCCAGGACATCAGACGTCGACTTGCTCCGCTATTGCAAGGGCGTCGTCGACCTCGATGCCGAGATAGCGCACGGTGCTCTCGATCTTGGTATGGCCGAGCAGCAGTTGA
>WNFE01001836.1_pt1 | contig 18094 bp, 17 predicted proteins | sample 5400451 | NCBI WGS metagenome assembly WNFE01 (sample SAMN13153344, study PRJNA577476) | soil metagenome | isolation source: 200 cm saprolite under Douglas fir tree site 2 hole 2 | place: USA:California | collected 2015-04-18
CGGACCTGGTAAAGGCTCTGAGGCTCCGGCTGCGGGCGAACAACTGCGAAGTCATAACCGCGTCTGATGGCTATTCGGTAATTGCAGCGGCGCAGAAAGAGCATCCCGACGTGATCATTCTCGACCTTGGCCTGCCGGCCGGGGACGGGTTTGTTGTGCTGGAACGCTTACAGAGCAGCGACACGCTGTCGTCCATTCCAGTGATTGTCCTGACGGCTCGCGACGCGCAAGGCAACGAACAACGCGCGCTGAAGGCCGGAGCAGCGGCGTTTTTCCAGAAGCCGGTGGATAACGAAGAGCTGCTGAATGTGATTCGCGTCAGCCTTCCGCACCGGAGCGCGCCGGGAGTGCCGTTGATGTCGTGAGGTTCCGGCGGGGCTGGTTCACAATGGAAGGGCGCGCGCCACGAAGGAGAACGCGACCAAGGCGAACTAGAGGGTGGGGTTGACCCGGCGGTGCATTGCCGCGAGATTCCGCCCGCGCAGGCTCGATTACGCACTGGCGGATGGGTTCGCTTCGCGGAGGTCAAGTTCGTACTCGAGCTGTCGCAAGGTTTCGTCGTTGATGCGGCCCTGGTTCCGCAAGCGCACGGCGGTTTGCCGCTCCACGCGAAGCAAATCAGCCGGGCGTGGCGCTGCTGGTACTCGAGCGTGAGGCCGTTTTCCGGATCATCGTCCCCGCTCACTGCGGCAAGGCGGTGCCGATAGTGTCCGGTAAGGTCGTCGTAGATTTCCTGAAACTCACTCGCATCCTCTTTTCGCGAATCTTCCAGATGGGCGAGCGCTGCATTCAGCATTTCGCGCCGCGCTAACTCTTCCTCTTGGTCGTTTTCGTCGTTCGCGCCGCCCACCACCCCGAGAACGCGCACCACGAACGGAAGGGTGAGCCCCTGGAGAACCAGGGTCACGAAGATGACGCTGAAGGCGAGAAAGATAATCAAGTCCCGCTGCGGGAATGGGTCGCCATTGGCCAGCGTTTCCGGAAGCGCAATCGCGGCCGCCAGGGCGATCACGCCGCGCATGCCGGTCCAGCCGATGACGAGGATGCTGCGCGCCGGAAGCTTTACATCCTGATGAAGAACGCGAGTGCGAATCCGGTTCGCCAGGAACGCGCCGGGGAACATCCAGATCAAGCGAAGTACAATGACCAGTCCGCTGAAGAGCGCGCCGTACATGAGCAAGGTGTGCAAACGGTATTCATGGATACCGGCCAACACGTGGGGCAACTGCAATCCGATGAGCACGAACACCAGTCCGTTCAGAATAAAGGTCAGAGAGTTCCAGGCTCCCCAGGCCTGTAGCCTGACCTCGGGCGAGAAGAATTCGGAACTCCGGCGGCTGAGATAAAGTCCACAGACCACCACCGCGAGCACGCCCGATGCGTGGATCCGATCCGCTCCAAAGTAAGCAGCGTAGGGTACGAGGATGCTGATTGCGATCTCGATAGGGCCATCGTCAATTTGGCGTTCGATGCGATCCACAATCCATCCTGTGAATAGGCCTACCGCAAGGCCGGCAAATACCAGGAAGGCAATTCGTCCCAACCCTTCGGTCACGGTGGGCGTCTGGCCACGTACCACCATGGCGATGCCGAACTCGAGCGCCAGCAGGCCGCTGGCATCGTTGACCAAACTCTCGCCTTCGAGAATGTCTACGATCCGGTTGGGCAGACCGATGCGCTTAGCAATGGAGGTCGCAGCAAGCGCGTCGGTGGGCGCGACGATGGCGCCCAATACGAAGCCGAGCCTCCAGTCGAAGCCGGGAAAGAACCAGTGAGCTGCCGCGGACACTCCAAAGACGGTGAACGCGACGAGTCCGAAAGCGAGCATTAAAATGCTGACCAGATTGTAGGAAAATTCCCGCCACGAAGTGAGCCAGGCGGCGGAGTAAAGCAAGGGAGGCAGGATGACGAAAAAAATGACGTCGGGATTCAGGGGGACATTCGGGATAGCGGGAACGAAGCCCAGCAGCGCTCCGGCAATTACGAGAATAATGGGATAAGGCGTCTGAAGTTTTCGTGCCAGCGCTCCAAATGCCACCACAAAGAGCAGTAGCAAGAGGAAAACCAGTTCGACTGCCTGCACGCTACTATGCATGGACCCGGAATCTCCGTACGATGCGGGCTGGCCGCATCGGGGTCAGTATACGTGGCCTCGACGTGAGGGCTGGGCGATTGCCGGGACAAAACTATGCTCGGCGCCTGCATCCTACCAATGAAAGACAATCACACATCAAAGGATGGACTCCATGAAAAGAATGCTCTTATCAAGGCTAGCAGTGGTAGTAATAGCGGCCGCGGCCGCAGCGCAGTCGGCCTCGGCGCCGTCCAGCGCCGTGCAGCGGGGCGCTACTCAAGATTCCGCTACCCAAGCTCAGAGTTCCAATCAATTTCCAGCGGGCACGATCATCCCAGCGGAACTGTCGAAGGCGGTGGATGCAAAGAAGGCCAAAGCGGGCGACAAGATCGAAGCCAAGACCCCGGTGGACCTGTTGTCACACGGCAAGATCGTGATACCGAAAAACACGAAAATCATCGGCCACGTCACCGAAGCTAAAGCCCATAGCAAGCAATCTCCCGATTCAATGGTGGGGATCGCCTTCGACCGTATTTCGATGAAGGATGGACGTGAAGTGCCGATTCAGGCCGCGGTGCAGGCCATTGCTCGTCCGTTACAGAGTGCGGCTTTATCGAGCAGCGCCGCGAATGACAGTGTCGGCATGCCAAGCGCGAGCGCTCCCATCCCACGTCGGGAGGAGGAGGCGGCATGGGCGGTTCGCGTCCTCCGGAACGGGTGGCATCGTATCCGGGCGGAACGTCGACTGGAACGGATCCGTCAGTGCCTCAGGGTGGAACGACTGCACCACTTGGCCCTACCAGCCAGGGAGTCGTCGGCATGAAAGGGCTTTCACTGAAGGCTTCGGGACAGGCGTCCGTTATTAGTTCGGAGACGGACAACGTACATTTGGAGAGCGGGACACAGCTGATGCTGCGGACGCAGTAGGGATCAGGCGCCGCACTTTTTCATATTCGTGACCGAGAGTGTCACGACAGCAGCAACCTTATGAAATTGTCCGTATTTACCACGGGGTTCAAAGTCCCGGATGGTGCTGGCATCGCGGACAGGAGTGTCCGTGCTACACGGGCCTAGCAGACCAGTTGGTCGCGCGTCAGTTTCAGTCCATTCAGATTGCCTAGGACGGTGACGGCGATCTGGTCGGTGCGGAAGAATTCGTCGGCGGTCTGTTTGAGGTCTACGGCGGTGACGGCTTCGATGCGCTCGATCAGTTCGTCGAGGCCGTAGAAGCGGTCGAAGTACATTTCCTGGCGCGCCAGGTTCGACATGCGCGCGGTAGAGGACTCGAGTGACAGCATCAGGCTGCCTTTGAGCTGATCCTTGGCGCGGCGCAACTCTTCGTCGGGCACGGGCGCGGATTTCAAGTTGCGGAACTCGGCTATGACCGACTCTACAACTTTGGTCGCCGATTCGCGTGAGGTACCGGCGTACACGCCCATGCATCCGGTGTCGCGGTAGGGGTTGAGGTCGCTGTAGATGGCGTAGGCCAGCCCTTGCCGTTCGCGGATGTTCTGGAACAGACGGGAGCTCATGCCTCCGCCGAGCAGCGTGTTCAGGACGTAGGACGCGTAGCGCTTCTGGTGCGCGATGGGGTGCGAGGGGACGCCGATGCAGATCTGCACCTGCTCGAGCGCCTTCTTGTTGCGCAGGTTGATGCGCGCAAAAGTCTTGGGCGCGGGCGAGTGGAGGCCGTTTTTCACGGGCTTCATGTGTTCAAAATGTTTCGCTACCAATTCGACGAAGTTCTTGTGGTCGAGATTTCCGGCGGCGGCTACGATCAGGTTGCCGGGAGCGAAGCGGTCTCCATAATGCCTCGAAACAACGGGCCGCTCGAAGCGCTTTACGGTGTCGCGCGTTCCGAGGATGGGTTTGCCGAGAGCATGGTCTTTCCAGAAACTCTGCGTGAAAATTTCGTGGACGAGATAGTCGGGACTATCCTCGTCCATTTTGATTTCTTCGAGGATGACGCCGCGCTCACGGGCAATATCGTTGGCGTCGAATACGGGACGAAGCACGAGATCGCTAAGAACATCAAGCGCGATGGGGACATGCTCATCGAGAATCTTGATGTTGAAGCAGATGCATTCTTTGGCGGTGAAGGCGTCCATGTTGCCGCCGATTGAGTCCACCTGGCGGGCGATCGCTTCGGCGGAGCGGTTCTCCGTGCCCTTGAACACCATGTGCTCGATGAAATGCGAGATGCCGTTCCATTCGGAGTCTTCATCGCGGGAGCCGGACTTCAGCCAGATTCCGATTGAAACCGAACGGATGTGCGACATCTGCTCGGTGATAACGGTCAGGCCGTTCGGCAACACACGCCGATGAATGTTGCGGGTCTCTTTCACCATTGAAGTTCTTCTATTTTCCCATATCAGACGAGGTTGCGTGGTGGGATGAGGTTAGACGTTTTGTTTGTTACGGTTACGGGCAAAGCAAGAATGCGTCGCAGATTCAGTCAGCGCGGCGGGGACCTCACGTCGCTAGTCCCGGGCCAGCTAGAGTGCCGTCCCCTGCGGGACTCGATTTTCCCCACTCACGGCTTCCGGCCCTGATGTGCCGGGCTTTCATGTTCCGCCGCTTTACGACTGCGGTCAACCTGCAGTTCAACTGCGCTAAACTTCAAAGAGAGCACGAGCCATGGAGACTTTGCTGTCGAACTCGCTTCTGGGGCTAACCTTCCAGGAACTTACTACTCTGGTTCTGGATTCGGGCCAGCCTGCGTACCGCGGACAACAGTTGTTTGATGCGGTGTACCGGCAGAGGGTGGAAACGCTGGAACAGATTTCTACGCTGCCGAGCGAGTATCGGACTCGCCTGGGAGAGCAGGGATGGCGAGTGGGATTGCCGAGAATCTCGCGGAAGTTCGTGTCTAGCGACGGGACCATGCGTTATCTGATGGAACTGGCCGACGGAGAGACGGTAGAAACCGTCTGGATGCCGGAAGGTGACGACGGAGAAACCGGGGATGGGAGCGAAGCGGGCGATGAGGCAGAAGCGCCAGCAGCAACTGCGGCCCCGTGGCGCCGGGCGACCATCTGCGTGTCGAGCCAGGTGGGATGCGCGGTGAATTGCCGGTTCTGTTTTACGGCCCTGCTGGGGGTCAAGCGCAATCTGATGGCAGGAGAGATCGTGGGACAGATCGCCGGAGTGCTGCGCGATCAGGGCGTACAGCCGCCTATGCAGCGCGTGAATATTGTTTTCATGGGGATGGGCGAGCCTTTCCTGAACTATGAAAACTTCATGAAGTCGGTGCAATTGCTGGTGGAGGGCGTGGGGATTCCGGAGTCGCGCATGACGGTTTCTACGGCGGGGATTGTGCCGCGCATCCATGATTTCGGGCGGGAGGCGGTGCGTCCGAAGCTGGCAATTTCGCTGAATGCGTCGAATGATGAGCTGCGCAGCGAGGTGATGCCGCTGAACCGAAAATGGAATCTGCATGATGTCATGGACGCGGCGCGGGCGTTTCCCTTGCGAGCGCGGGAACGGCTTACGTTCGAGTACGTTCTTCTGGAGGGCGTGAACGACGCGCCGGAACAGGCGCGCGACCTGGCAGAGTTGGTGCGTGGAGTGCGGGCGAAGATTAATCTGATTGCGCTTAATTCGGGGGCCGAGTTGTCATATCGTACGCCCACACAGGAACGAGTGAGTGAGTTTCAGCGAATCCTGGTGGCGGCGGGGATCCCGACTTTCGTCCGGCGACCACGCGGGCGCGACATTTTCGCGGCCTGCGGGCAATTGAAGAGGACAGTGGCGTGAGTGGAGGTTAGAGGTCAGAGGTCAGATTGCAGAGGTGAGAAACCGGTGCGCAGCGGCTCTTACTTCTGCAACCTAACCTCTAACTCTTGACTTCGTCCTACGAACTGCTGCCGGCCACGGCGCGGTTGGGAACGTTGTTGAGTTCCGAGTGGGTTGAGGATTTCACGGCGACGGGAAGTTCAATCCGGAAGGCGACGTATCCGTCGGAGGAGCGCAGCGCTAGGATACGGCCGCCGTGCTCCGTTACGATCCGCGAACAGGCACCCAGCGAGAGCGTGGAAGTCTGCGCTCCTGTGCCCGAATCCTGCAAGGGCTGGTACGAGGTTGAAGAAGACGGCGTCTCGGAACTGAACTCAATGCTGACGACGTAACCCTCATGGCCGGTCCGGATGTGGACACCGGAATCCTGCTCGGGGTGAGGGAGGGCGCCGATCTGTCCCGAGAGGTGCAGACACACGTGCAGAAGCTGGTTGGAATCGGCGAGGACGGGCGGAAGCGCGGAACCGAGATCGAGGTGGAAGTCGGTTGCCTCGACGTCAAGCTGAGGGGCGAGCAGGCGCATCGCCGTTTGCAGTATGGAGTTCACATCCAAAGGCGACATGCGGGCCGGGGCCTGGCGGACGAATGTCAGCAGGCTGGCGACCAGCGTTCGGGTGCGGCGCACTTGTGCCGCGATCCGTGCGGCGAGGGTCTGTTCCTGCGGCGGCAAATCGGATGCGCTCAGCAGGTCGGAATATCCAAGCATGGCGGTGAGCGGATTGTTGATCTCGTGAGCCGCGCCGCCGACTAATTGGCCGAGGGAGGCCAACTTCTCAGAGTGGATCAGCTGGGTCTGCAATGCCTTTAGATCTTCGAACGAACAGCGCGATTCTTTCAGCAGTTGGGCCAGTTCGTCTCCAAGCAGAGTTTGCCGCAAGAAAAGCAAAGTGCCCATCACAATCATGGTGATGAGGCTCAACGTGCTGCGGAAGTGCCGCACCGGAACCGGAGACCCCGGCTCCAGTTGAGCGTAGAGTGCAAACCAGGGAAGACTGAAAAGGGCGAGCATGCCAAGGCGGGTGATCCAGACCCCTAGAAGAGGCTGTGACAGTTTCGACTCAGAGAGCTGAAAGCGGGCCGCGAACTTTCCGATGACGGCCAGCCACGCGACGGAGGCGGCCCAGGGGATGTCGTAGATGCTGCCGCTGTAGTAGGTCTGGTGGCCAATGGCGTAGTTGGCGACATACGAACTCGAAGCATAGAGAGCACTCGCCCCCAGTAGTTGCGCATACAGGTGACGCCAGCCTCCTTGCGCGTGGTAGGTGAGCAGGCCGAGTGCGATCAGCAGCACCAGTTTTTCCGTGAGATAGGTGGCGTTGAAGTTGTTGCTGTAGGCCGCCTCGTTGATGTGCACGGTCTGCCACGGAATGACGGCGTACACGTACAGGAAAACCCACCAAATCAGCAGGAGAGCAAAATCAAGCAACCGGATGCGCGCGTCGCGTTCATCCTCCTGAAGATGAGGAAGCAGGGCGAGGGCAGCCATCATGGGGACCAGGTGCAGGAACAGAACGACATCACCGCTGAATGGGTTCGGTACCTCCACGCGCTTGAAGACTTCGAAGTAATTCCACATGCCCTGGTAGCTGAGCCAAAAGAGCATGCCGCTGCCCAAGAGGATCCAGAAGGCGCGAGTCCGATTGCGGGGAGTGCGAGCTTTAAAAGTGTTGGGCAGAAATGCGGCGGTAGCCATCAAAAGCAAAGTGCTCTGAATCCAGTCGCTGACAATGGTGAGGGCGTCCCCGCGGGGTATAACCAGAGACGCAGTGGCCTGGGCCAGCACCAGGAGTGCGAGCAAGAGGATCCAGAATTTATCACGCAGCGGCAAGCAAACAACTCCCGCTTTCATTCTAGAGCCCAAGTTGGGCAGAAAGCGATTACTAGGGTAACTGAGTAGGTTAGAGGGCAGAGGTCAGATTGCAGAGGTCAAGACCCTTCACCACAAAGGGCACAGAGGACACGGAGGACTTCTAGTTCCCGAAGGGCAGGTTGCAGACGTGCGAGTCTCTAGTGCACTGGTGTGGAGTTCCGCGGAGATTGACCGTAGAATTGGCACACAGAAATCGGCACACCACTGCGAGATTTCTCTTGGGCCGGCTGATTCCAAAATATCGCGATTTGTGGCGCTTCCGCGCGCCGCTCACCTCGGGTGAGATCCGGCGCACCGAGCGCTGGTTGGCCACCGCGCGGGTGGCGCTGACGATCGCCGCCTGGATCACGCTGTGGATGGAGCCGGCACGCGGCGTGGTGTACTCGCCCTGGATGTACTGGCTGCTGATCGTGTACCTGGTCCACGCAGTGGTGGTGATGCTGCTGGTGCGCTTTCGGCACCGGTCAACGCGTGCATTTCGCCTGGTGGTGCACGGCATTGACATCTGGTGGCCGGTGTTGATCTCGTTATTCACGACCTCAGAGCGGGGGCCTTTCTTTCTGTTCTTCGTTTTTGTGATGGCGGCAGCGGCGTATCGCTGGGGACTGTGGGAGACCGTGGGCACAGCGGTGACGGCAGCGGTTCTGCTGTGGGCGGAAGGGCTCGCCGTCAACTCAGGTCTAGAGAGAACCGTGAACGCCTGGCTGCGAGCGATGCATCTGCCGCGGCTCATCATGGGTGTGCAGCAGATTGATCCGCAGCAGCTCTTCATGAGTTCGGTGTACCTGATGGTTCTCGGGCTGCTTCTGGGCTACATGTCGGAGAACGAGAAGAAATTGCGCGCCGAGCGAGTGGTGATTACGCGCGTGCTCAGTTCTGCGCGCGTCGAAGCAGGGCTTACGCATACAATGCAAGAGATTCTGGGGGAGGTCTTGAGCCTCTACGGAGCGCGAAGAGTGTTGAGCGCTTCGCAGGAAACGAACAGCTACCGCGTGTTTCTGGCAGAGGTGAACCGCAACGCGGAGGGCGCGCATGCCCTGCACTGGCGCGACGCTCTGCCGGACACGGAAGCCTCGTACCTGTTCGATTCCCCAGCCGATGCCATCTATGCGCGCCGAAGTGCGAAGGGTTTCGATGCGGTCTTGCTGGATCGCAGTGGGAAGCGCTTGCGCGATGGAGAGACAGCATTTCTGGACGCTCTGATGCGCGTAGAACCGTTTCAGTCCATGGGGTCGGTGGCATTTGGGTTCGGGCGGGAATGGGCAGGCCGGGTATTTTTGTTTGATCCGGAGAGGATGGGCGATCCGGAGGAGGAGCTGCGATTTTTGCAGGAATTCGCGCAGCAGGTAGGTCCCGCGATTTATAACGTCTACCTGATGCGGCGGCTTCGGGAGCGCGCCGGAGCGGTGGAGCGGGCGCGGTTCGCACGCGAGTTGCACGATGGCGCGATTCAGTCGCTAATCGCGGTAGAGATGCAGCTCGACGTGGTGCGGCGGCAGTCGGGCCAGCAGCCGGTGGTGACCAGTGAACTGTCGCGGATTCAGAAGCTGTTGCGCGAAGAGGTGCTCAAGCTGCGCGAGCTGATGCAGGCGATGAAATCGTTCGAGGTGGACGCGGAGCGGCTTCCGGGCTTTGTGGCGGATACGGTGGAGCGCTTCCGGAGAGAGACCGGAATCTCAGCGGAATTTGTCAGCGAGATTGAGAAAGTGGAGCTGCCTCAGAAGGTGTGCCGGGAACTGGCGCGCATTGTGCAGGAGAGTCTGGTCAATGTTCGCAAGCACAGCGGAGCACGGCACGTCCTGGTACGGCTGGCGCAGCGGTCGGGCAATCTCCAACTGACAGTAGAGGACGATGGGCGAGGATTTCCTTTCTCGGGAAGGCTGTCCGAGACGGAGCTGGCGATAACGGGGAAGGGGCCGGCAGTGATCCGCGAAAGAGTGCGCTTGCTTGCGGGCGAACTCACGATAGAATCGAACCCGGGACACGGTGCTCGAGTGGAGGTACGCATCCCACCGGCACGAAAGACGAACAATGGATAGACACGGCCGTTCCATCCGCATCGTCATCGCCGACGACCACCCTATTTTCCGCGATGGTCTGCGGCGGCTGCTCGAAGCCGAGCCGGACATGAAAGTGGTGGGCGAAGCCTGCGACGGCCGCGAGGCGGTAAAGCTGGCGACCGAAATCAAGCCCGACATTCTTCTTCTCGACCTGGCCATGCCGCACCATACCGGACTGGACGCCCTCCGGGACTTGAATACGAGCAGCGGCGCCGGGGCGGTGCGCATCATTTTGCTGACCGCAGCGGCGGAGAAGAAGCAGATCGTCGAGGCGTTGCAACTGGGCGCACGGGGCGTCGTACTGAAAGACTCGGCCACTCAACTTCTGCTGAAGAGTATTCACGCGGTGATGTCGGGAGAGTACTGGGTGGGGCGAGATAGCGTCTCGAACCTGGTGCAGTACCTGCGCAACCTGATGCAGAGTTCCAGCGAGGAATCGAAGCAGAAGAAGTTTGGTTTGACGCCGAGAGAACTGGAGATTGTCTCGGCCGTGGTGGCTGGTTATGCGAACCGGGAAATCGCGGAATACTTCAAAATCAGCGAAGACACGGTCAAACACCACCTCAGTAACATCTTCGACAAACTGGGGGTTTCAACCCGGTTGGAGCTGGCATTGTTCGCGGTGAACCAGGGGCTCCCCATCAAAGCCATTGTTTAATCAATAGCTTACGGAGGGCTAGTTTTCACGGACTGAAGGGACAAGGCACTAAAGTGCTACCTGGCGCCACTGCTGTGCCATTGGGCGGGAGCATTTCGGAGCGATACCCTTGCAGGTAGTCGACAACGGGATCTTGTGTTTGCAAGCAGAAAGGTACCCGAGTGTCGTCACATGGGGGCTTTACAGTGATCGCGACTATCCGTCAACTCTGGACTGAAGATCACGGGCAAGACGTCGCCGAATACGCGGTGATGCTGGCGGTGATTCTAGTGATTGTGATTGGCACGGTCCGTCTGATCGGCGGCAATGCCAATAATGTGTTCTCGCAAGTTCAGAACGCGATCTCTCAATAGCGGAAGATCATCCCCCGCTTTTGCCGCTTTCCCTTTAATCGGGCTTCGCCATTCCGCTGATCGTTCCCGCTGTTCCCCCTATCTCTCCACGACCATTCCTGATCGATTCGTAGGGATGCGGGTTACCCCGTCTCCGGCCAGAGACCTTCGGTCACGATGAAGGGAGACGCGGCGTGCCGCGTCTCTACGGTTGTTTGAATCTATTGGGCGGAGGGAGTGGTCTGCGCCGAGGTCTTCTCCGGAGCCTTGTCGGACACTGGAGCCGCGGTACCCAATCTCGTCAGGAACGGGAAGAAGGGTGTGACCTCGAAGGGCATCTTCTCGGCGGGCGAGTTCAGAGCGACCGGTTTGGTCTTGATGAGTTCCAGTCGATTGGTCCAGGGGTCAACCCTTACGCGACCACCCAAGGGGAGCGCGGCGATCTGATCGGTCTTCTTCGGATCGAACTGCGGTGAAGCGGTCATCAATGGAGACATGCGGATGGCGTCGCCATTGAGAAGACTGTCACCCAGGTGCGGCCGGATCAGGTTTTTCAACTGAGGAGCGCGGGCCTGCACGGCCTTGAGGAACAAGCCGGGCGTCGCCATCTTGTCCTTGTAAGGAGAGTTGTTGATCAACTCGAGGGCCTTCTTGTCAGCGGCTTCCTCTTCGCCCTTGTCGCGGCTAAAATCCATCCGCTCGAAGGTGCGCTCATCGGGGAAAAACATCCGATCGTTGAAGGCCAGCTTGGTGTTCAATTTATGTCCGAGAACGATGTGCGCCAGCTCGTGGGTCAGCACCATCGCGAGCGAGGCCTCGTCGGGCAGAACATCAACCATCCCGCGGCTCATGACGATGGTATGGCCGATAGTGAAGGACTCGAGCGGTGTGGTCAGCAGGACGCGGCAATGTACCTCGGGCTGAATGTCGAGGTTATTGGTGATCATCACGTTGTTGACGACGGTTTGCAGAACTTTGTCGATCTCGCCTTCGGGAGCGAGCAGGCCGATCTGCTGCAAGCGATCAATGACATTGATTTCAGCCTGGCGCTCCCAGGCTCGCTGGGCTTCGATGGGAGTCGCGTCCTGCGACTTCTTACTCTGATCCTGCACGGGCTGAGGCGCATCCACGGTGATGTCGGTGAACTCGGAACTGCGCCGCAGATCCTTCAGGTTGTAGCCCCAGAGGCGGGTCTGGGCCTTGTAATGGATGGTCTGCCCGATGCGGTACTTGAGATCCGATTCTTCGGAGTACACAAAAGCGGGAAGCCAGAGGCCGGGGCGCATGTTCAGCCGCCAACTGTCAAAGTGCAAATAGTAGCTGGAACGGGGATGGGGATAGTAAGTACCGTTGAAGCGGACGATGTTGTAGTCCTGATCTTCAACCCAGATGCGGCCCAGGAAACGCCCCTTGCCGGCATCTTTCTTGGGGGCAACATCCACCACTATGCAGCGGACTTCGCCGAGAAACTCGCGGCGCACAAAAGTGAAATCGTAAAACTTTCGCTGAAAATCTTCGTCGAGCACCACCATCTGCGCAAAGCCCAGGGGCAGGAACTTCATGGTGTAAACGTTGCTCAGCTTGCTGAGCATACGCTTGCCAAGGCCGCCGGTGGTGGGAGATGTGAAGGTGCGATCGTCGGTACCGTTGCTCATATCCAGACGGCCAAGGAAGTACAGGTCGCTCGTGGGGACGGTGACGTTAAGATCCTTATCGTCCTTGAGATTCTGGAGATAGGTTTCCACCAACGGGTGCAACTGCTTCATCTGGGCGATGAAGAAATGTTCACGCACTACGGCGCGATCGATTACCTGGTCAAAGCTGGCGGCGGCCGCAGTGGTCTGCTGACTGGCGGAATCGCGAGTGGAGAGCTGCGGTTGCGGCTCCGGAGTGGTGGTCGATGGAGGGGGTGGCGTCTGGGCCAACAGCGTTGCGGTAAACAGACAGACGAGGGAGAAGGACGCAAAATGGGGACGCAACATATTCGATTGTTTCATTCTACCTAAGTATTGTTCCTTCTACCTAGGATGCGAGCTGAAACACGATGTGCAGCACCGCCTGAAAATCGGACGGCTGACCATCCTTAAGGGCCGGTTTGAACTGGATTTTTTGTGCGGCTTGAATGGCAGACTCGTCGAGTCCGTGACCCAAGCCCTGCACGACGCGTTGGATGCGAACCTGACCGGTCGCGGTAAATACTACTTCCAGCAGGACTTCGCCTTCGACTTTGAGACGACGTCCCTCCTCTGTGTAAGCCGGACGGGGCTTGAATGTGATCTCGGCGGGAATGGTTTTGGCAACGGGCTCGGCCGCCTTTGATTTGGGCTGGGAAGGCGCCACTACGTCGGCGTCCCCGAAGCCGCCTTGGCGGACGGTGCCGCGGGAAGCAGAAACTCTGCCGGAATTGTCGCCGGTGGCGACGCCGTTCCCGAAGCCGGCGCTAGCGACCACTCCGCGCGCCCCTTTCGCCCCGCCGGTACCATTGCCGTAGCCGGGACCGGCCGGCATATCAAAGGAGCCTAGCTGGGCAATTGTGACCGCATGGCCTTTGTTCTCGCGAGCGGGTACTCCGTTGGGATCGCCCATTCCGCCGGTCTGTACTTTTTGCGGGGCAGCGGCCATGGTCGGAGTCGCCGAACTGCCGGTGGAGAACACATTGGTACGCACCAGTTGCTTGGGAATGGCAGGTTTGGAATCGGGAATGGGATCGAGCTTGGCGGCCAATTCTACTTTCGGAGCTTGAACTTCCGGCACTATGACTTTCTTCGGAGGCTTCAATTCCTTGGGCACATGCAGAGCTTCCGGCTTGGGCGTCACCACTTCGGCGACTTTCGGAGGTGGAAAGTTACGGACAGGGGCCGGCTTCTGCGGCACCGGAGGCGGAGTATTGACCAGGCTGACGAAGTGGTAGTCGCGCATGGGCGCTTCCAGAATCTCCGGATGCGCGAGTGCGGCGACCACAACGAACGTCAGGATCAGAGACTGCACACCATAGCTGAAAACGAACTTTTGCCAGCGGGTACCGGGTTCGGGGAGAAGGCCTAGGGTCAACTGCGAAGACGGGGCATCCATGAATACCTACCTCAGCGGGCTAGCCAACATCAGCTACTCGCTAAACACAAGTCGAATCCCGAACGAGACGACAACTCCCGACAGCTTTCAGCACACCTGGAGGCGGGTCGGGGGAAGCAACTACGCCATCGTAGATTGCACGCCGAAGGCCACTTCCGACCGCTGCTCTTAAAGGTAAGATGCTGGTAAGCAGCGACTTATGTTGAATAATCTACATCGTAGCAGACCGGAAGGGAAGGTTTGCAAAGTTTTTCATATCCCGCGAGAGAAATTTTGGAAGGGAAATTGGAAGAAATTGCGCGGCAGGGAAGGGATCGGTCTTTAGGTTTAAGGTGTCAGGAAATTCGGGTCTGGGGACGGTGGCCGTGGCGTGTGTCCGCGAGTGTTAGGGCGCGTTACTCTACTTCTTCCTCAGCTTCTTCGATTTTGATGCGAAGGGATTTCAGGAACTTCAGGTCCTGGTCGCTGATCTTGAGCTCGGGGTTGGTGCTGAGGGTGGAAACCAGGGAAGTTTTGTCGCTGCCGGGCACGCCCTGTTTACTGACACCGATGGTGGCTTCGAGGACGAGAAAAATATCGTAGCCACCTTCCTTAATGCGGGCCACGACTTCGGCAATCTGCTCGGAGTCAGCCAGCGATTCATTGATGGCTTCGCCCAGTTCCTTCATGAGTTGCTTCAGTTGCGGATCCACGAAACCCCCTCGAGATGGAACGTCGCGGGCGGCCAAGATCACAGGCCGCTGTGATTTCCCCACCCAGCATTGTACGCCGCTGCACTGCTAAAATCGACCGGTGGCTAAGGTCTCCACGCTGAGAAAATTAGCGATCGCGGCGGAGGTGGTTGCCCGCCGGGTGGGCAATAGCCGCACCGGCGCCGCCGTGCTGAACGGCGCGCGAGCTACCGCAAAGTCCTTTGGCCGGGTGGGGCATCGGTTGTGGCTGGAAGTGACAGGATTCACATTCCTGGTGCTCGCCGTAATCGGTGGCATTGCCGGATTTCGTGAGTACGCGAAGTATCAAGCGGGAGAGGCTCCCGGGCCGGGACGGATGATTCTGGCGGCGTGCTTTACGGTTACGTTTGCGTGGTTTGGAGTGAGTTCGTTTTGGAGGGTGCGGAAGAAGAACTGAACCGCAGCGTACGCAGAGGTCGCTAAGAAAAGGCGGGAGATGTGACAGATACTAAAACTGCCGAGTCCACACCCAAGTCCAAGCGGGAGAATCCTGATCCGGAGAATTCCTCCCACATTCCTGTTCACCCGCTCTACACCTCAAGCGACCTCACGGGATGGGACTACGACCGCGACGTGGGATATCCGGGAGAGTTCCCATTCACGCGCGGCGTGCAGGCGACGATGTACCGCGGACGCCTTTGGACCATGCGTCAGTACGCGGGCATGGGCGACGCCGAGGAATCCAACAAGCGTTACAAGTATCTGCTGGGGAACGGGACGACGGGACTCTCCGTGGCGTTTGATTTGCCGACGCAGATTGGCCTTGATTCAGATCATCCGCTCGCGACGGGCGAAGTCGGCAAAGTCGGCGTCGCCATTGATTCCATCGAAGACATGCAGCGGCTGTTCGATGGCATTGACCTGACGAAGATTTCTACTTCGATGACCATCAATGCTACGGCGTCAATCCTGCTGGCGTTGTATGTAGCGGTGGCGCGGCGGCAGGGCGCGGATATTCGCAAGCTTTCGGGAACGGTGCAGAACGATGTGCTGAAGGAATACATCGCGCGCGGAACGTATATTTATCCGCCGCAACAGGCGATGCGGATTATCACGGACCTGTTTGCGTGGACGAACGCAAACGTTCCGGAGTGGAACACGATTTCGATTTCGGGTTACCACATGCGGGAAGCGGGATCGACGGCCGTGCAGGAAGTGGCATTCACGCTCGGGAACGGGATCGCTTATGTGGAGGCGGCGGTCCGCGCGGGGCTGGATGTGGACAAGTTTGCTCCGCGGCTTTCGTTCTTCTTCAATGCCCACAGTAATTTCCTGGAGGAAGTGGCGAAATTTCGCGCAGCCCGGCGGATGTGGGCCAAGATCATGCGGGATCAGTTCAAAGCCAAGAATCCGCGCTCGTGGATGCTGCGGTTTCATACGCAGACGGCGGGCTCGACTCTGACTGCGCAACAGCCCGAAAATAACATCGTGCGGACGGCGATTCAGGCGATGGCGGCGGTGTTAGGCGGGACGCAGTCGCTGCATACGAATTCGTTTGATGAAGCACTGGCGCTGCCAACCGAGCAGTCGGCGCGTATTGCTCTGCGCACGCAGCAGATTATTGCCTACGAATCCGGAGCGCCCCAGACGATTGACCCTCTGGCGGGATCGTATTACATCGAGTCGCTGACCAACGAGATCGAAAAAAGGGCGGGCGGGTATCTGGACAAGATCGAGGCAATGGGCGGAATGCTCAAGGCAATCGAGCGCGGATATGTCCAGCAAGAGATTCAGAAGGCGGCATACGAGTATCAGCAGGCGGTGGACCGGCATGAGGCGATCGTCGTGGGCGTGAACCAGTTCCAAATGGATGATGAGAAGGGCGTGCCCCTACAGCGGATTGACGAAGCGCTGGAGCGCAAACAGGTGGAGCGGTTGCAGGCCCTGCGTGCACGACGCGATCGCAAGCCCTGGGAGGCTGCGATCAAAGCGGTTGAAGACACGGCGCGCTCGGGCGAGAACCTGATGCCGAGGATTCTGGCGGCGGTGGAGGCCAATGCGACCGTGGGCGAGACTTCAGATGCGATGCGGAAGGTGTACGGGGAGTATCGGGAAGCGGTGGTGATTTAGCGCGTCTGCCGTGCCTCGGAGGCGAAGACTGCTGAGAAGTGTCATTACGAGTCTGCAACGGCTCGAATGGGCTACTGTGTGGAACTCTTGTCGTTTCGGGAAGAGATTCTGAGCGCAAACGCCTCTTCGCGACAGTCATCTTGAATTCTGTTGATGAGTGATATGAAATTTCCCCATGGCCAAGAATGAACGCATCATAGTATTTCTGACAGTTTTCCTAGCTTGCAGCACTTTCTGTGCCGCCCAGAAGGTACGCTACTTCAAAGCGGAGCACGGGGTGGGGGCTACCTATGTAAAACTCGAGGCCGACGGTCGGTACAAGGTAATTGACCGTGAGCATATGGGTGTTTTTCCGACAGATGAAGGACGCTGGCAGCAGACTGCTGCTGTGATCACGTTCGTCCCTACCGACCCGAAGAAGACCTCGTATCAGGCGACGGAGAATAGACATCATGGCAATGATTTCCTGGCAATTACGTCTGTTGATGCCGCCGCAGGGATTGTTATTCCCGCCGATGATACGAAGAAGGATCTCGATACCGACCCGAATCACTTGCCGGATCATGTGCTCTTCAAAATCAGTGCCAAGACTTATAGCACCGAAACAAAGAAAAATTATCCCTTTCGCTACATTAGGAAAGAACGTTAATGCCAACGGGGCAGCTACTGGCGAAATATCATTGCTCCGGTGTGATCCGGACCTCGTAATGCACCGACTTTGCGTCGTACCGCGAGAGCAACGCGTGCGCCTGGGGATGAAGAACTGCAGTTTCGTAGTCGTCACCTGTAAATCGACGCACCGCGTCGAGCGAGGTGAAGAGCGTGACCGTCACGAACTCGACTTCATCTCCCGCCACGCGCCGCAGCAGGTAGGCGCCGTCAAATCCCTGGATGCGGCGCATGCTGGCGAACATGTCGTTTCTTAGCAGGTGCTCGTAGTTATCGGCGTTTTCCGGCTTTGTCCAGCCGTGCCACATGCGGCGATCATTCTGTGTCCTCAGTGCGTCCTCATTTGCCGGAATCCATATGCCATCCTGGATTGGTCCAGCGTCCATTTTTACGCAAGAAGACTTCGGTTGCGCGCCCGGAACTGGTCTTGCGCCCTCCCCTGGTTTCCGTTTCGAAGACGTAGAGACTATAGATCACGGCGACGTCGCCGTAGGATTGGATCTCTACGCGCGGGAACTCCAGCCGGACCAGGAGTCCGCCGCCGGATGCGAACTCGCGGGAGCCTCGCAAGACGGCTTCGCGATCCTCCCAGGCCTCCTCGCCATTGTTGATGGCGAGAGTGTTCGCGGGAAGCAGTTGGTCGAGTGCTTTCTGATCATTGGCAAACCAGGCGCGCCAGACCTGCTCGCGCGCGGCAAGCAGTTCCTTGCGCTGGCTGGACGTTAATTGTGTGGCTGCGAAGTCCATCGCTTGCGCCGGCAGG
>WNFE01001289.1_pt1 | contig 18083 bp, 16 predicted proteins | sample 5400451 | NCBI WGS metagenome assembly WNFE01 (sample SAMN13153344, study PRJNA577476) | soil metagenome | isolation source: 200 cm saprolite under Douglas fir tree site 2 hole 2 | place: USA:California | collected 2015-04-18
ACGAAGGTACACAAAGGAACCCTTAAGATTCGCGCTTTCGTGTGACTTCGTGTCCTTAGTGGTTCATAAAACTTATGACATTACGCCGGATGGCAGTGTCTTCGAATGAGACCGTTCGGGGTACCCTAGGACGTCGTTTGCAGCAGATCCGAGCTTCACTGGCCGTAGCGATGATGCGCGCCGGATCTTTCACGGCCTGAAGGTTGTGATCGCTGAAGCTTCCTCAGATGCGCATGGGCATTACGATGTAGCGGTATTTGTAGTCCTCGCTGTCGGCGGGGCGGAGTTGGCCGGCGGACTGCGCGTCCTTGAACTCGAGTCTTACGTCACCGGCTCCCACCGCTTTGAGAAAGTCGAGAATGTATTGGGCGTTGAAACCGACCGTCAGCGACTCGCCTTGGTAGCTGGTTTCGATGGTGTCTTCCGATTCGCCGGTTTCGCTGGATGACGCCGAAAGTTTCAGCTCGCCCTTTTCCATGCGCATGCGCACGGCGCGAGAACGTTCGTCGGCAAACTGGGCCACGCGGGAGATCGCTGCACCCAATTCATCGCTGGGCAGGGTCACGCTCTTGGTGTTGTCCTTGGGCAGGACCGCTTCATAGTTCGGGAACTGGCCCGTAAGCTGGCGCGAGGTCAGCAAGCGCTGGCCGATGCGGAAGTACAGTGTGGATTCGTCCTTGGCAAACTCGATGGCCTCGGCGTCGGTGGAATCGAGCAAAGACCGCAGCTCGTCCATTGCCTTCTTGGGGATGAGCGTCTTCAACTCGCCGGAGATGCCTTCAAACTTTTCTCCGCCGCGCTCGATGTGGGCCAGGCGGTGTCCGTCGGTCGCGACCATAGTGATGGACTCGGGCTTCAGGACCATAAGGGCGCCGTTCAAGGTGTAGCGCGATTCTTCACTGGCGATGGCGAAGCCAGTCTTGGCAATCATTCCGCGCAGCACCTGGGCTGGAATCTTGATCACGCCCGCGTTAGGGAAAATTGGCAGCGTAGGAAAATTCGACCGGGCCATCCCCACCATTTTGGTGTTGGATCGTCCGCAGCGGATGCTGATCCAGTGATTCTCCAGCATCTTGATGCTGATATCCGCATCCGGCAGCAGCTTCACGTAGTCGTGGAGCTTGCGGGCCGGGATGGTACAGGAGCCTTCCTTCTTGACCTTGGCATTGCAGGCGGTGCGAAGACTTAAGTCCAGGTCGGTGGCGGTAATCGAAAGCTTGTCACCGGAAGCTTCAAATAGATAGTTCGAGAGGATTGGAATCGTGGTCTTGCGCTCCACCACTCCCTGGGTCGCTGTCAGCTCCCGCAAGAGTTCGAATTTGCTGACTGTTATCTCCATGGTGGCGGTCCCTGTGACTGCGGCCATTGCTTCTACCGGCATAACCCAAGTCTCCCGTCGAGCAGTGCTACTTTGAGTACTTCCCTTATATCAAAATAAAAACCATTAAAACCAGTAGTAACAGTAGGGGCCTTGTAAAAGTGGAAATCCTGGCAAACACCCATGCAGGGTTGCCTTTTCTGCGTTCACCGCATGTTCAAAACTAGACTGGCATTTGGCGGAGATGGAGGTATCGTTTGGCCGTGCCCGACGATTCCCTCCGGCTCTTGCACAACGTCCACACCCGATTCACAGTGCAGACTAAGGAAGACTGTTCTGCTGAGTGCAAATCTGTGTGGGAGCCGCGTTTCATCCGCCCAACTGCTCGGTCATTTTATTGATCAACCTGTTCAAATCTTTGTCGGTCTTCCGGGTCACATCGATCTTCTCGACCGAGTGCAGCACGGTGGTGTGATGCTTCCCGCCGAACTGGCGTCCGATCTCTGGTAGTGACGCCTCAGTCAGATGCTTGGCCAGGTACATGGCGATTTGCCTGGGATAGACGATGGCGCGTGAGTTGTTCTTGGCCTTGATCTCGACCAACCGCAACCCGAACTGTTCGGCCACTGCCTTCTGAATCGACTCAATCGTCACTTTCCTGGCCTGTGAGTCGATGAAATTCTTGAGCACCTGCTGGGCATAAGGCAGGGTGATCTCGGCGCCGATGAGCGAAGAGTGGGCCACCAGCCGGATGAGTGCTCCTTCCAGTTCGCGGACGTTGGAACGGATATTCGAGGCGATGTAGAGGGCGACATCAGTGGGCAGGGTGACCTTTTCCTGCTCCGCTTTTTTCTGCAGAATTGCCACCTTGGTCTCGAGATCGGGCGGCTGGATATCGGCGATCAGTCCCCACTCGAAGCGGCTGCGCAGCCGATCTTCCACCTCCGCCAGTTCCTTGGGAGGCCGGTCGCTGGCGATCACGATCTGTTTCATGGACTCATGCAGGGCGTTGAAGGTATGGAAAAATTCTTCCTGGGTCCGCTCCTTCTGGGCCAGGAATTGGATATCGTCGATGAGCAGCACGTCGACGTTGCGGAACTTGTCGCGGAAGCTGGTCATCTTGTCATAACGCAGCGAGTTGATCATCTCGTTGGTGAACTTCTCGCTGGAGACGTAGCAGATGGCCGCCTGCGGCTGCCGGCGTTTGACTTCGTGGCCGATGGCCTGCATCAGATGGGTCTTGCCCATACCGACCCCGCCGTAAAGGAACAGCGGGTTGTAGGCTTTGGAAGGGCGCTCCGAAACTGCCTGGCAGGCGGCGTGGGCGAACTGGTTGCCGCTGCCGATCACGAACGCGTCAAAGGTGTAGCGTGGATTCAGTTGCGCCGCGCCGTCCCAATCGAACCGCGACTGCGAGGTGTGGACGGGAGGGACGATATGCGCGGAGAGTCCGCCGTCGTGACGCACCGGAGTGGAGGCAGGGTCGTCTTCAGGGGTGACGAATTTCACCTCCTGAAATTCGCCGCCGAGATTGTCGAGCGCTTCCTGGATGAGATCCGCGTACTTGTCTCCCACGTGACGGAATTCCGCCGTGGGCACACGCACGAAGAGGATCGGGCCACTGGAATGGCTATAGCGGGTGGGCTTCAGCCAGGTGTCGTACGAGTGCCGGTTGATCTTTTTTTCCAGCGCATCCAGAACGCGCAACCACGGATTGGGGGAGAGGCTTGGACTTGGAACAGACATAATAAATTTTCGTGGGGCTGCGGCCAGATTCAGCACCCGGGTCGAGATTATTGCAGCAAAAATGCTTTCATTTCCAGCAGAGCAGCCTCGCTCGTTAGGGGCGGTTACGCTGGGTTAAGAAAATTTCAGTAAGCTGGATCAGTCCGGCATACTAGCACAAAATTTTTCCGTCTGCGGGAATCTTCTCAGCAGATTTTTCTGTCCTGTAAGATTCAGAACCTCAATGAAACCTTCTGTCAAGTGTTGAGGATATAACTGCCGCGCGAGTGGTGCAGAATCGTGAAAACAACGATCACGTGGGGAGGGCCGCCCCCGGCTGTCCAGCGGAGCGAAGCTCCGCAGCTTTTCTAATCTCCCAAAAACGTTTTCCATTTCGACTCGATTCGATCCTTCCGAGTGCTCATCACTTTCGTATCAGCTTAGGATAGCTAGCGCAACGACGCTGGCGACGCTGGGCTCGCCCGGACAGCCGAGGGCGGCTGTCACCCACGTGGTCTCTCCGGCTCGCGGTTTGCCCGCTTGCTGCTGCTCATTTATACTTCTCATTCGCTTTAAAAGAGACTTCCATCATCAGGAGCAGCGATTTTTCATGCCCAAGCGCACATTCCAGCCCAACCGTCGTCACCGCTCGAAGACGCACGGATTTCGTACGCGGATGAAGACCAAGGCCGGCCGCGCGGTAATTTCGCGTCGGCGCGCCAAGGGCCGCAAGCGGGTGTCGGTAAAGCCCGGCTTCCGTGAGTAGTGTTTTCCTTTTCGGATTTTGGCGGAAGTTCCGCAACCAGAGTTGGAGTCGTGATTGGTGAGCGCTCTCGCTCCAGACGGCGGCGCCGAGGTGTCCGATTCCGGCCGGCGGAGTAAGTTTCCACGCAGTGCACGTTTGCTCCGGCACGCGGATTTCGAGCGCGTGTACAAACAGGGAAAGCGTCACTTCGCCGCTTGCATGACAGTGTTTTACCTGCGGCGCGCCGCAGGTGAGGGCCCGCGAGTTGGGTTCACGGTGGGCCGGGTGCTGGGGGGCGCGGTGGTACGCAATCGCATGAAGCGGCGTTTGCGCGAGGCGGTCCGGTTGCACGGTTCGATCCCCGCCGCGGTGGATGTGGTGATCAATCCCAAGAAGTCACTCTTGGCCACACCCTTCGCCGATCTGCGGAACGAGATTCGCCGGGCGTTCGAAGTAATCGAAAAGTCAGTGGGAAAGAAGTCAGCGGGATAACGATGAGCCAAATCGCCAGAACATTGATACTCGGCTTGCTGCGCGGATACAAGTGGGCGATCTCGCCGCTCTTGCCGCCAGCTTGCCGATACGTGCCCACCTGCTCGGACTACGCGATGGAAGCCGTGGATCGCTACGGCCTGTTCCGCGGCAGCCTGATGGCGACCGCGCGGGTGCTCCGCTGCCATCCCCTCGCCAAGGGCGGGTACGATCCGGTGGTAAGCTCCACCGTCGAGAAATCCAGAGATTTTGCGCCGCGTGCGCTTCCGCCCGCCGGCTGTGCGGTCACTGAGTAACCGAATTTGCCAGAATTTCCCAATCCTCAACAAGATCCCGGTATGGAGCGCCGGCTGCTGCTGGTCTTCGCGCTCACATTCCTGGTGATCATTCTTTTTCAGCCCTTGCTGAAAAAATACTTGCCGCAGCCGCCGGCTTCTCCCGCCCAAAACCAGACTGCGGTCCAGGCTCCGGCCCAGTCGGCAGCGGTCACCCAGCCCCAGGTTCCGGCTCCCACCGGGGGTCCTGGCAAGAAGGCCGAGTCGGAAGCGGAAACGGTCATCGAAAACGATCTGTATCGCATCACGTTTACCAACCGCGGAGGCCTGGTCAAATCCTGGGTCCTGAAAAAATATGATGACGAACATGGCAAACCTCAAGAGGTAGTCAGCAAGGCCGCGGAGAAATACGGTTACCCCCTGTCGCTGTGGACTTACGACGAGACTCAGCGCAATAAGATCAACTCGGCGCTTTACGTCGCCAGCGTCGCTCGAGACATTGCCTCAGATCAAGAGCATGCAACCGCCGCTCCGGGTAAAGTTGATCTCGCCGAAGCAACGCTGGCGGCGCCGACAGGGATTACCTTCGAATACGCCGATCAGGATGTAGCAGTCCGCAAAACTTTCCGCTTCGATCACACGTACGCCGTGCATGTCGAGACCTTGGTCGTCGCCAAGGGGAGTCCGGTGACCGCTTTCCCCATGTGGCCCGCCGGTTTCGGCGATCAGTTGAGTCCGGCTTCCTACGCGGCCAGTCGCGTCGAGCACCAGTACAACGACAAAACCGAACGTCTGGACATCAAGAAAATCAGTGGTGGCGCAACTCTGCCGGGCCCGTTCAATTGGGCCAGCGTCGTGGACCAGTATTTTGCCGCCGTCTTTATCCCCGACGATCCGCAAGACGTCGCCGCCGTCACTTTGCGAAACCCAATCGAAGCTCCCAAGGATTGGCGTAATCCCAACCCCCAGGAAACCATCAAGGTAGATGTCTTGGGGGTTGCCGTAGGCAGCCTCAGGGGCGCCACGGCCACGCGCTTGTACGTGGGACCAAAGTCGCTGGGTGTTCTTGAATCTGTATCCGTCCCGACTGTGATTGGCGCGCCGCAGGATTTGCGTGGCCTGGTCAACTTCGGTTTCTTCGGAGTGATCGCCCGGCCGCTCTTTCTGTGGCTCAAATGGACTTACGAAAAAGTTGTCCATAACTGGGGCTGGGCCATTGCCATCCAGACTCTGATCATCAATCTGGCCCTGTTGCCACTGCGAATTTCCAGCATGAAATCGGCGCTCAAGATGCAGAAGGTGGCGCCGCAGATCAAGGCCATCCAGGAAAAGTACAAGAAGTACAGCATGCGCGATCCTCGCAAACAGGATATGAATCAGGAGATCTCCGCCTTGTACAAGACCGAAGGGGTAAATCCGGTCGGCGGTTGTCTGCCCATGATCATCCAGATGCCATTTCTGTTTGCCTACTACAGCATGCTGGGCGCGGCCCTGGACTTGCGGCATGCGCCCTGGCTCTGGATCCACGACCTGTCGTCACCGGATCCGTGGCATCTGTTGCCCATCGGGATTATTATCACCATGCTGCTGACGCAGCGCATGACACCGCAGCCCGGCATGGATCCGGCGCAGCAAAAGATGATGACGTTTATGATGCCACTGATGCTGGGCGTCATCAGTTGGAACCTGGCCGCGGGCCTGTGTCTATATTGGTCCGAGGGCAACCTGATCCAGATTGCGCAGCAGGCCATCATGAACCGCACCAGCCTGGGCCGCGAGATGCGTGAGATCGCCCTGAAGAGGGCGAGGAAGAAAGATAAATAGCTTTCAGCTATCAGCTTTCAGCGTGAATCCTTTCGATTCGAGCGCAAGGTAGAAGAGTTAAAGAGTGATTGTGGTTGAACGCTTAAGAATGCGGAAGAAAATTGGAAGTCTGAAACGAAAGAGCTGAAGGCTGACGGCTGATAGCTGAGAGCTTCTTTATGTCCATTCCCGACAAAATCGCCGCCGCCAACAAAATCAACGATCTGCTGAAAGGTATTGTCAGCCATGGCGGCTTGCGTCTGAAATACCGTATTACGGTGGATCCGCCGCTGGCTGAGCAGCGGGACTGGGAGCGTCCTGAGATTCTGGTCGAATTTGCTGGTCCGGACTCGCCGCTGTTGCTGGAGCGTGGAGGCGAGTTGCTGCGCTCGATCGAATTTCTGGCGCTCGAAATGCTTCGTCTGCCCGGCAACGAACATGAGAAGGTGTGCTTCGACTGCATGAATCATCGCGGCATGCGCCTGGAAGAGCTGCGCCTGGCGGCGGGTGTGGCGGCGGAGAGGGTGCGCAAGAGCGGAGCCCCATACGAGTTTGCGCCCATGTCTTCCCGGGAACGGCGCATCGTCCACCTGGCTCTGCGCGACCATGCTGACTTGCGCACGCAGAGCGAAGGCGAGGGCCTTCGGCGGTATGTGGTCGTCTATCCGCAAAACTACAAAGCCGCCGCGAGCAAACCCCCGTTGAGGCGTGGCCCTTAGCTTCGGGATTGTTTGAGGTGTCGGTCTAGACATGCTAGGCTGCACGGCAGTGCTGTATTTGCCGATCAAAAAGACTTGGATTATCTCCCGCATTGCACGTCGGGTTTATTTTGTATGTGCCCTCGCCGCCTTGTCTTTCTTCGGAGTACTCGTCGCTAGCATTGCGGCATTCAGAGCCTCTGGTCACGCCACCCTTGAAGGAATCGCGATCGCCGGTCTTATCGTTCGTCTTCTCCTTTGGCCCGGACTCATTGGCACTGCTTTGCTTTCCGTTGCAATGTGGTACTTCTGGTTGGGCTTTGACAATTCCGGTTGGCTGAAGAAGGCGATTTGGTTTCTACCGTTGTATTTCCTGCTCCCATTCGGTCCTGCGTTCTACTACTTCTTTGTTTATCGCCGCAGTGGTGAAGTTGCCAGCTGCACCTAGGTGTCGGATGACCCGGCCATCATTGCTTGCGGCGCACCCGCTACAATCTCCCTGTGAACCTCGACGACACCATCGTCGCCATCGCCACCCCGCCGGGTCGCGGCGGCATCGGCGTCGTCCGTCTTGCTGGACCAGAAGCGCGCAGCATTGCTCTGCCCATGTTGCGCTTGAAGGATGATCTTGAGTCTGGGCGCGCGCTGTTGGGAGAACTGGTGGAACCGTGTGGTCGCGGGCGACCCGCCCGCGAGGGTTTTTCCATGGATCCAGCTTCCAAGCGGGCGGGGGCGCCCGCTCCACACAATCAAAGTCAAAGCCAGAGTCAGCGAATCGACGAAGTTGTCGTTACTTATTTTGCCAAGCCGCATTCTTACACCACCGACGACATTATCGAAATCTCCGCGCACGGCTCGCCGGTCGTTCTGCGCCACATAGTCGAGCTTGCTTTAGCTGGCGGGGCTCGCTTGGCTGAGCCCGGGGAATTCACCATGCGCGCATTTCTCAACGGGCGCATCGATCTCACCCAGGCCGAAGCGGTGCGCGATCTGATCGAGTCGCAGACCCTGTACCAGGCCCAGGTCGCCGCCCAGCAGCTTGAGGGCGCACTCTCTCGACGACTGCAGCCGATCAAGCAGAAACTGGTCGAGCTGATCGCACTGCTCGAGGCCGGCATCGACTTCGCGGATGACGATGTCTCCATCCTGCCGGCGGAACGAATCCTCGAACACATGTCAACCGTTCGCGCGCCGTTGGAAGACCTGGCTGCCTCTTTCGCCTACGGAAAGCTGGTTCACGAAGGTTTCACGCTCGCCATCGTTGGCCGCCCCAACGTAGGAAAATCGAGCCTGTTCAACCGGCTGGTGGAGAGTGAGCGAGCGATCGTCACCGCCACGCCGGGTACGACTCGCGACCTGGTCACGGAAACAGTGGCTCTCGAAGGCATTCCGGTGAAGCTTGTAGACACCGCGGGTATCCGCCGCGCCCTGGACGAAGCCGAAAGCATCGGCATTCGCAAATCCATGGAAGCGCTTGCGGATGCAGACCTGGTATTAGTCGTACTGGATTCTTCTCAGCCGGTCGCGGCCGAAGATCACCGAGTGCTGGAACTGGGGGCACAACGACCGGCGATCCTGGTGGAAAACAAATCGGATATAACCAGTTCACAGTTTTGTGTTCCCAGTTCTGAGTTGCGGAGGGTTCGTGTGTCGGCGCTGACCGCGGAAGGTATCCCCGAACTGCGCGCTGAAATTTTGCGCCACGTTGGCGGAGAGAATGGACGAGGCGAGATCGGCCTTCTGACCAACACGCGTCATCAAGGCTTGGTCGGTGACTCATTGGCTGCGCTCCAAGCGGCTGTGTCTGCGGTGGGAAACCGCGTTCCACACGAGATGGTCCTGCTCGACCTTTACGGCGCTCTGCGCCCCCTGGACGAAATCACCGGTGCCACCACCAACGACGACATCCTGAACCTGATCTTCAGCCGGTTTTGTATTGGAAAGTAGTTATTTGGAGAGGGCGGCCAACGCCTGACGAAACATGGCGTCGAACTGTCCATTCTTGGATATAGACGCGAGGGCCTTCTCCGCGGGCGCACGCTGGTATCCCAGATTCACCAGCGCGGAGAGCACGTCTTCCTCGACCGCGCTCAGGGTTGGCGCGGCTGCGACCTCGCCGTGTTTTTCCACCGGCAGTTTGTCGCGGAGTTCCAGCACCATACGTTCCGCGGTCTTCTTGCCGATTCCAGGGATGCGGGTGAGCCGCGCAATGTCGTTGCCGCGGATGGCATTGATCATATCTTCCGCCGCCATGCCGCTGAGAATGGTGATGGCAAGTTTCGGTCCGATGCCGCTGACCGTGATGAGCTTTTCGAACAACCTTTTTTCGGCAGACTGAAGAAATCCGTAAAGCGCGATGATGTCTTCCCGCACGTGGGTGTGAACGTGCAGTGCTACCTCGCTGCCAACTCCGGGAAGATCGGAAAACGTCGGCACGCTGATGGTGAGGTCGTATCCGACGCCACCGGTTTCGACAATGGCCTGGTTGGGGTGCTTGGCCAGCAGCTTTCCGCGCAGATGGGCAATCATAGAAGGCCAGTCGTCAGTCGTCGGTCGTCAGTCTTCAGCAGAATCTGGTTTTCCTGACGACTGAAGACCGACGACCGACGACTAAAACAAAGAGCTTTGCTTCCGGTTCGGCGTAATACCGAAATGCTCGTACGCCAGTTGCGTCGCAACCCGTCCGCGCGGCGTGCGGTTCAGGAAGCCGATTTGGATCAGGAACGGTTCGTAGATTTCTTCGATTGCGTCCTGCTCTTCGGCCAGGGCCGCAGCCAGCGTATTCACACCTACCGGGCCACCCTGATATTTTTCGATGATGGTCAGCAGGAGCTTGCGATCCACCTCGTCGAAGCCGTGACGGTCAACTTCCAGCATCTGCAATGCTGCCTCCGCGGTGGGAAGGTCGATCTTTCCCGCTCCTCGCACTTGCGCATAGTCGCGCACGCGGCGCAACAAACGATTTGCAATTCTAGGTGTCCCGCGGGAACGGCTGGCAATTTCGAGCGCGCCGGCGGCGTCAATCTCAACTCCAAGAATCTCCGCCGAGCGGTTGACGATAATGCGCAAGTCCTCGTTGGTATAAAACTCCAGCCGCAGGACAATGCCAAAACGCGAACGCAGCGGCGAAGAAAGCAGGCCCGCGCGGGTGGTAGCGCCGATGAAGGTGAATGGCTTCACGTCCATGGTGTGAGTGCGCGCAGAGGGGCCTTGCCCAATCATGATGTCCAGCTTGTAGTCTTCCAGGGCGGAGTAGAGGATTTCCTCCAGCGCCGGCTGCAGCCGGTGCACCTCGTCGATAAAGAGCACCTGCTTATCGCGCACGTTAGTCAGGATGGCAGTGAGGTCGCCCTTGATTTGCAGCGTGGGACCAGAGGTTTGCTGAAACGGCACCGCCAGTTCATTGGCGATGATGGTGGCCAGAGTGGTTTTGCCCAGACCCGGCGGACCGTAGAGCAGGACGTGATCCAGTGCCTCGCCGCGGTTGCGAGCGGCCTCGATCGCGACTGCCAGGTTTTCTTTGACCTTGGGCTGACCGATAAATTCCGCCAGCCGTTGCGGTCGCAGCTTCAGCTCAAACGAAGAATCGTCCTCGACCGGTACGGCCGACACTAGTCGCTGCTTTAGATCGGGAATATTTTTGGCAGTAGCCACTGACTGGATGGTAAGGCGAAATCGGGAATTGGGCAATTCCACGCAAGGAACAGGTTGGGGCGGACGCCCTCGTCCGCGCGGTCGAGCACGCTCGACTGGTGTTTGGGTTAGAAGGCAAACAAACTGTCGAGCTGCGCTCGACCGGGCACGTGGGACACCTGCCCCTACGTGAGCATTGCCGGTTACTTGTGCGCCTTGGCCGGCTCTTTCTCGCCCACCCGTTTGCTGACTTCAATCACCATCTTGCCGGCTTTCTTGTCGGCGTCCACTATCACGTGGTCGCCATGTAATACCTCGCCGTCCAGAATCTTCAGCGCCAGCGGATCCTGCACCAGCTTCTGAATCGCGCGCTTTAGCGGACGCGCTCCGAAGTTCGGATCGAAGCCTTCGGTGAACAGCAGGTCTTTGGCTGCGTCGGTCAGCTCAAGGGAGATCTTGCGATCGGCCAGCAGACGGCGAACGTCTTCGAGCCGCAGCTCGATGATTCTCACCATTTGCTCCTTGCCCAGCGGACGGAAGACGATGATGTCGTCCACGCGGTTGAGGAACTCGGGCTTGAAGTGCCCATGCAGCGCGTTCATCACCTGCTTCGAGGCTTCCTCGAATTCTTTCTCCGAGCGCAAACCTTCGGCCTGCAGGAAAGCCGACCCGATGTTTGAAGTCATGATGATCACCGTGTTGCGGAAGTCCACGGTGCGGCCTCTGCCGTCAGTGAGGCGGCCGTCGTCCATCATCTGCAGCAGGACGTTGAAGACGTCCGGGTGTGCCTTCTCGATTTCATCGAACAGCACCACCGCGTAGGGACGTCGCCGCACCTGCTCGGTAAGCTGCCCGCCTTCTTCGTAGCCGACGTAGCCGGGAGGCGCGCCGATCAGCCGCGAGACCGCGTGCTTCTCCATGTACTCGGACATGTCAATGCGCACGATAGAGTGCTCGTCGTCGAACAGGAACTCCGCCAGGGCACGAGCCAGCTCGGTTTTGCCGACGCCGGTAGGCCCCAGGAAAATAAACGATCCGATCGGCCGCTTGGGGTCGCTCAGGCCCGCACGTGAGCGGCGGATGGCGTTGGCCACGCGCTGCAAAGCTTCGTCCTGACCCACTACGCGCTGCCGCAGGCGTTCTTCCATCGTGACCAGTTTCTTGACTTCGCCTTCGAGCATCTTCGAGACCGGAATGCCGGTCCACTTGGAGACGATGCGAGCCACGTCCTCTTCGTCCACTTCTTCCTTCAACATGCGCTTGGCCGCGGACCCCTCCAACTGCGCGGTCAGCTTTTTCAGCTCTTCTTCCGTCTGCACCAGCAGGCCGTAGCGGATTTCCGCCACCCGTTGCAGATTGCCCTTGCGCTCTTCGGCTTGCTCTTCAATTTTGAGCTGCTCGATTTTCTCTTTGAGTGTCCGGGCTTTGGCGATCAGATCCTTCTCGCGTTTCCAGTTGGCTTTCAGCGCATTAGACTTCTCGCGTAGCTCGGCCAGCTCTTTTTCGATTACTGCCAGCCGCTCCTTCGAGTTGGGGTCGCTTTCCTTTTTCAGCGCCTGCTTCTCGATTTCCAGTTGCGTTGCCCGGCGCTCCAGCTGGTCGATTTCGGTGGGCATGGAGTCGATCTGAATGCGGAGCGACGCAGCCGCCTCGTCGATGAGGTCGATGGCCTTGTCCGGCAGGAAGCGGTCCGAAATGTAGCGATGCGACAAAGTAGCCGCGGCCACAATAGCCGAGTCCTTGATGCGCACGCCGTGGTGCACTTCGTAGCGCTCCTTCAGGCCGCGCAGAATTGCGATGGTGTCTTCTACGTTGGGCTCGCCTACGAACACGATCTGGAAGCGGCGTTCGAGCGCCGCATCTTTTTCGATGTACTTGCGATACTCGTTTAGCGTGGTCGCACCGATGGCGCGCAGCTCGCCTCGGGCCAGCGCCGGCTTCAGCATGTTGGAGGCGTCAATCGCGCCTTCTGCCGCGCCCGCGCCGACCAGCGTGTGCAGCTCATCGATGAACAGGACGATCTGACCCTGTGAGTCTTCGATTTCTTTCAGGACCGCTTTGAGGCGGTCTTCAAATTCGCCGCGAAACTTTGCCCCCGCCAGCATCGCGCCCAGATCCAGGGCGACCACGCGCTTGTTCTTCAACGCCTCGGGCACGTCACCGGAAATAATGCGCTGGGCCAGGCCTTCCACGATGGCGGTCTTGCCCACTCCCGGCTCACCGATCAGCACCGGATTATTCTTGGTGCGGCGGGAGAGAACCTGGACCACGCGGCGAATTTCCTCGTCACGGCCGATAACTGGGTCAAGTTTTCCCCGGCGCGCTTGTTCGGTCAGGTCGCGAGCGTAGCGCTCCAGCGCCTGGTATTTGGCTTCGGGATTCTGGTCCGTGACTTTCTGTGAACCGCGCACTGAGGTCAACGCCTTGAGAATCGCGTCGTAAGTGGCGCCGTGCCGCGCCAGAATTTCCTGGGCCGGATCGCGCTTCAGATGCGTGATGGCCAGCAACAGGTGCTCGGTGGAAACGTACTCGTCCTTGAAGTTGGCCGCTTCCTTGAAGGCGCGATCGAGAAGTTCATTTGCCGCCTTGGAGATGGTGGCCTGCGCCGCTCCACCGCCGGAGACTTTGGGTAAACGCTCGAGCTCGCGGTAGATCTCGCTGAGCACGGCTTGAGGACCGATGCCGATCTTCTCTAGGACCGGCTGCACAATTCCTTCTTTGTCCTCCAGCAGCGCGGCCAGCAGATGAAGAGGCAGCAGTTCGGGATTGCCGTGCTCGGAGGCAAGGTCATTGCCCCGTTGCACCGCTTCCTGCGCTTTTACCGTAAATTTGTCCCAACGAATCGCCATAGTGACTCCATCGAATAATTGAGTAATTGTGTAATCGGGTAATTTGGTAAGTGAAAGCGCTGGCTGCCGCTCTAAGCATGCGCCCACTGGTCACGGATTTCAAATTGCGCAATCTCCAAATTACCGAACTACAAAATTAACGGGAGGCGCCGGTCTAGCCGCCTCCCGTCAGGAATTGTCGAGCTGTGCTCGACCGGGCGGACGAGGGCGTCCGCCCTACGCGTTTTTGGCGAGTTATGCGGCCTTGCTGGGGCCCTTGGCCTCCAGAGTCTTTTCGCCGCCTACGTTGACTTTGATCTGCTTGGGCTTGGCTTCGGCCTTCTTGGCCAGCTTGACCTTCAGCACGCCCTTCTCGTAGTTGGCGGAAACGCTCTCAGTGTCCACCGTGGTCGGCAGGGTGAAGGTGCGAGTGAAGCTGCCGTACTGCCGCTCGATGCGGCGGTAGTTCTCTTCTTTCTCTTCCTTCTCGATCTTGCGCTCGCCGTGCACGGTGAGGGTATTGTTTTCGATCCGGACATCAATGTCCTTCTCGTCAATTCCCGGAACTTCGATCTTCAGCGTCACGTTGTGTTCGTCTTCGTACACGTCCACCGCTGGAGCGAAGCTCGAGGTGGCCAGGGACTCGTCCCGGCCTTCGTTGAACGAGGCATTGAACAAGCGGTTCAAGCGTTCCTGGACGGTGTTGAACTCGCGGTAGGGATCCCAACGGGTTAGTACGGTCATAAAATTCTCCTCTCAGAAATCTTTGAAATTGGTTTTAGGGGCTCCTGTCACTACCTTGGATGCCTATTTAGTGTAACGTGATAATAAAAGTTGAGTGTATTATTGTCAACTAATAAATTGTGCTTATTGTCAGTCACTTACGTAGGCTATTACGCACTTCAAGTACTCAGTTTCGGGTACGTTTAACAGGATCGGATGATCCTTGGCCTGTCTTCGGTTTTCCACGACGCGAAGATTTCTGTGGACATCCCGGGCCGAATCTCGCACTACATCCAAAAACTGCGCCTGGGCGACGTGGTAGGAGCAGCAGCAGGTGACCAGGAAGCCGCCGGGACGCAGCATCTTGAGCGCACGAAGGTTGAGCTCCTTGTAGCCCCGAAGGGCGGTTTCCAGGTTGCTCTTGCTCTTGGCGAAGGCGGGAGGATCGAGCACGATGGTGTCGTAGCGGCGTCCGGCGTCGGCGTAGTCCCGCAGGAGGTCAAAGGCATTGGCTTCGATCCATTCAATCTCGCGACCGTTCAACGCGGCATTGCGGTCGGCCACTTCCAGCGCGGGCCGGGAACTGTCCACCCCGGCCACCTTGGAGCATGATTGAGCCAGGTGCAGGGCAAAGCCGCCCTGGTAGCAGAACACGTCCAAAGCTTCTCCTTGGGCGTAGCGTGCGGCCGCCGCGTAGTTTTCCCGCTGGTCCAGGAACGCGCCAGTCTTTTGCCCCTCCAGCGCCTCATAGTTGAAGCGAACTCCGTTGATGGAGAAAATCGTGTTGCTTTTTTCTCCCTGAATCACGCCCGAGGGACGAGCCGGAAGCTGCTCCAGCTCCCGAATCCGGGGATCGACGCGTTCCGCGATGGAGGCTGGTTTCAGCCGCTCACTGAGTTCAGAAACGATCACCTCCCGGACCGCCTCTGCGTCCATGGCCTGGGTAAGGACCTGGAGGGACAGCAAGTCGTTGTAGCGGTCCACAATGAGGCCAGGAAGGAAATCGCCTTCGCTGAAGATCACGCGGTAAGCCTCGGTGTCGCGCACCACTCGCTCGCGATAGCTGATTGCAGCCTGAATCCGCTCGCGCAACAGGCCGGCGACGTCATTTACAGCGTGCCGAGAAATCATGCGAATGGCGATCTGGGAAGCGCCGCTGTAGAGAGCCGTCCCCAGGAACTTTCCCCGCTCGTCGGTGACGCCGACGGCCGCGCCGGGAGCAACTCCGTCGGCGGAAGCGATGTCCGAGCGATAGACCCAAACGTGGCTTTCCTGCAGCCGCTTGGCGCCGCGGCGGGAGATTTTTACAACGGGAAGTGGCTTTGAAGGCATGACATGATCTTACCTCGCCAAGAAATGCGTAGGGGCAGATGTCCCCATCTGCCCGGCGGAGCAAAGCTCCGCTATTGTCGAACCATTATTGTCGAGCCATGAAAGAACCTGTCGAGCTTCGCTCGACCGGGCAGATGAGGACATCTGCCCCTACGTGGTTCCTGGTCTAGCTGGCGGCTGGATGCTGGGACCGTGCTGGTTCTTCGGGAGGGGCTTCTCGGAGGGCTTTTTTCAAGTCGGCGTGCAACTCGTCGAGTTCGGTCATGGGCAGCTCTGAGGCCCATTCTTCAAGCTGTTGCAGGTCCAACGTGGTATGGAGTCGCACTCCGGATTTGATGTCGTCGGCGAAAGCGGCGCTGAAGTCGCCCGGCTGAGATTGGGTATTGCCGATTTTCCTGCCGGTGTGAGCGTCATACACTCGGCGGGTGGCATTTCCGTCGTTATTCAGAAAGGCGAAGAAGACCTCGCCCAGGTCGTTGTACTCGGCCCGGTAGAACCAGGCCTTGTCTACGTGCGTCTTCGGCCGGACGCGGCGTTTGGCAGTCAAGCTGGGCCGTTCCACCGCCACTCCGGTGGCGGGATCGAAGTACAGAACCCGCTGGCAGGATTCGCAGATGATGATTTGGCCGTTGCGCACTTCGTTATAAGTCTGCGGACGCAGCATCACCTGGCATCCCATGCATTTCTGATCACGCACTTCGGCCAGCCCTGAGCCGCGAAATTTTGAGACGCGTTCGTACTGGCGCAGCAGATCCTCGTTCACTCCGGCGCGGGCCTGGTCGCGCTTGGCGTTCCATTCCGTCAGCAGTTTTTCGTCTTCGGCGGTGCGCTCGCGGGCGGCAGTCTTTTCTTTTTCGATCTCCGCCATCTCCGCTTTCAATTCCAGTTCGGCAGCCTTTACGTCCTTGTCGCGGGCCTCGGCATTGAGCATCAATTCCAGGATCTTGTCTTCATTGGACTTGATGTCCTGCTCAGCGAACTGGATTTCGTGCAGCAGCGCCTTGTATTGCTCATTGGTTTTTACGGCAAGAGACTGGTCGCGGTACTTGGAGATTTTGCCCTGCAGGTCCTGGATGGCGCTTTCGTAGGTTCGACGGGTGGCTTCGTCGGTCTTGACCGCCGCCTTGGCCTTGTCCAGCCCAGCTTTGGTTCCGGCCAGCTTAGCTTCGATGGCGGCCACGCGTTTGGGCAGCGCAGCCACCTCCTGATTCAAGCGGAGGATTTCGCGGTCCGCCTGCTGTAGCTCCATGAGGTGTTGCACGTCTGGAAGCATTGGGCTGATGTAATTTTAGCATGGGGCGTCGGTGGAGCCGCCGGGGGTGGCACCGCTTGGCCCCGGACGCCAAATGCTTGAACCACCAAGGACACGAAGTTGCACGAAGGTGGGCAATTCTGGGGTTTCCTTTGTGAACCTTAGTGTCCTTCGTGGTTTGAGCAGGATGGGATCGGCGATTACGCCACCGGTGATAGGCTTTTGTCGAGGGCCAATTTCCATGCAACGTGTGACCCTGGGCGAGTTCGAGCTGACCGCCATTTCCGACGGGACCTACCACCTCGATGGCGGAGGCATGTTCGGCGTAGTCCCCAAAACCCTCTGGGAACGCAAACTAAAAGCGGACGACAACAATCTTGTGCCGCTGGGATTGAATTCAGTACTGCTTCGAACCGGATCACACACCGTGCTGATTGAAACCGGTGTGGGCAATAAGCTTTCGGAGAAAATGATACGAATCTACGGCCAGCCGGCGGAGTTGGTGGACAAGCTCAGCGAGGCGGGAGTCGCTCCGGAAGACGTGGACATCGTCATCAACAGCCACCTGCACTTCGATCATTGTGGCTGGAACACGATCCGCCGAGGCGACAAAATTGCCGCCACTTTCCCCAGGGCGAAGTACTACGTACAGGAAGGCGAATGGAAACACGCCCACGAAAATCAGCGCGACGCGGTCAGCTACATCACGGAGAATTACGACCCGCTGGTGGAAAGCGGACAAATGACGCTGCTGCGCGGGGACGCAGAAATTGTTCCCGGTATATCCGTCCGCGTCTATCCGGGGCACACACGAGATATGCAGGCGATCCTGGTGCAAAGCGGTGAGCAAAGCGCGTGCTACATCTCCGACCTGATTCCGACCAGCGCGCACCTGGACCTGAACTGGGTGATGTCCTACGACCTGTATCCGGTGCAGACCATAGAGAGTCGGAAGCGCTATTATGCCGAGGCCCTAGCGGAGCGGTGGCTGACCATGTTCACTCACGATCCCCATCTGCCGTGGGCCTACCTGGCCAAAGATGACAAAGGCAAGATGGTGGTGCGGAAGTGACTACCTAGGCCCGGACGCCCCTTCGACCTCGCTCAGGGCGGGCCCCCGTCCGGGTGGGCGAGCGCAGCTCGCCGGGCTTCGTTGTGGATTTAGGCCCCCAATGATTCAAAACCTTGCCGGGCTTTGCCCGGCTGGACGGGCGGGGGAGCCCGTCCCCACATGGGTTGTATTGACTACCGGCCCTGCT
>WNFE01001290.1_pt1 | contig 18081 bp, 13 predicted proteins | sample 5400451 | NCBI WGS metagenome assembly WNFE01 (sample SAMN13153344, study PRJNA577476) | soil metagenome | isolation source: 200 cm saprolite under Douglas fir tree site 2 hole 2 | place: USA:California | collected 2015-04-18
TGTTCATGAACTTCTTCGGCATGTTCGCCTGGTGGGGATTATTTACCTGGATTCCGAGCTACCTGCAGCTTCCGGTATCCAAAGGTGGACGCGGCTTCGACGTAGGGTTGATGACCATCATGCTGGTCGCATTGAATCTTACCGGCATGTTTCCCGGATACGGAACCTTTGGTTGGGTCGCGGATAAGTTCGGCAGAAAAAAATCCTGCGTGCTGTACACGCTCTTGGCCTCGCTTTTGGTATTGCTCTACGCTCGCGCCACAGATCCTCGCACGCTTCTGCTGCTGGGCACGCCGGTCGCATTCTTCGCCACAGGATTTTTCTCTGGATCGGGGATCATTGGTAGCGAGGTCTATCCTACCCGTATTCGCGCCCGCGCTCTTGGCTTCACCTACAACGGCGCGCGTACGATAAGCTCTATCGCGCCGACAGTCATCGGATACTTCGGACAAAAGTATGGATTGGGCAGCGCCTTCTATCTTTGTTCAGCATCGTTGTTCCTCTCCATGCTTAGCGCCACGCAGTTGCCGGAAACCAAGGGCAAGGTTCTGGAATAAAGTATTTCCGTGCAACCCAGTATTCAAACCGATACGGGAGTTTTTTTCGATATAACGCTGGTGCTCGTCGGTGCCTGCACCACTACCGTCGCCGCCAACACAAGCACGATTCCAATGATCTGCCAAAACCCCAAGTGTTCTCCTAAAAATGTGGCCGCAATCAGGATCGTAAAGACCGGTTCCAGGCAACTCGTAACGATGGTGCGCGTGGGGTCCAGGTGGCGTAATCCTGCGTAGTAAAACGAAAATGGAATCAGCATTGAGCTAAACGCGAACGCTGCCATAAAGATCCATTGCTGGCTGGAATAGTGTGCTGCTGCGATCTTCCACGGCGGATTCACTACAATCCAAAATAGCGACGCTCCCAGCAGCGCGTAAGCGATCACCTGCCAGCGGTCATGCGAACCGAGCAGGGTTCGTCCGTACACCGTATAAAAACAAAACGAAAATGCCGCCAGCAACGACGCCACAACGCCCATCCAGACCAGGTGCACGCCTTGCTGTCCTACAATTCCGATCACCAGTGCGATTCCCAGCACGGCCGCAGCCACAGCAAAAACCCGGGCCAGCGTCACCCGCTCGTAACCGCGTGAAACCATATAGAGCAGCACCCAGACAGGCGCAGTGTATTGCACGATGATGGCAATGGAGACCGACGTCGCAGAAATAGCGTAGTAATAGAAAAAGTTTGCAGGCGCCACACCCAGCACACCCAGTCCCATGCAACGCAGGGCGTCTGCGCGACTGATGGCAAAAGCTTTCTTTCCCCGCGCAAGCAGCAGCAAAGAGGCAAGCACGAGAAAAGCGATTGTCACCCTGCTCTGCGAGAGAATCTGCACATCGAGTGGCTGCAACGGGGGCAGACCCCAGAGGCTATGTCCGCTGAAGACGGCCTTGCCTGAATTAGCGGAAATTCCCCAGCACAAGGCTGCCGCCGCAATGTAGAAATAACCGCGCCACGGATGAGGACTCTGCTGGCCCGCAGCTTGGGAATTGTTTGCGTCGTTAGTCAGAGAGCATCTTCTCGAGCCGTTCGGGATCGAAACCAATCATCACTTGTTCATCCACAATGATTGTGGGAGTCGAGTTGCTTCGGTATTTTTCCACCAGATCGCGTACCGCGTTTGGGTCGGTGCGCACGTCGCGTTCTTCAAAAGCGATTCCCTTGACCTCAAGGAAAGCTTTCACCCACTCGCAAGGTGCGCAGCCATCCTGGCAGAAAACGATTACAGCTTTTTGCTTCATAGCGCATCAGACTAACAAACTCGAGGAAAAGATGCAGAATTTATGCCAGCTCAATCTCGCTCGTAATCTCTGCCGTCTTCTGCAGCATCGCAGAAACCGAGCAATATTTTTCTTTGGAGAGCCGCACGGCATCCTCCGCCGCCTTCCGCGAAACCGCGCCGCTGATTTTGTAGATCAACTTGATGCTGGTATACACGGTGGGCGGCTCGCTCGCGCGCTCAGCCTCAGCGTGGACCTCCACTCCGGTAAAGGGCTCACGTTTTTTCCGTAAAATACTGACCACGTCGGTCGCCGTGCATGTGCATAAACCAATCAACACCAGCTCCATGGGCCCCACAGCGGTATTACGCTGGCGATCGGCATCAATCACCATGGCGTGGCCGCTGCTGGCAATTCCTGTAAAACGTTCTCCGTCGGTCCAGCGTGCGCTGGCTGTTACCTGTGACATTGATTTATCTCCGGTTGTCGGTTTGCGGTTCGGGATGAATTAGCACTTTGAAAAGCTCGGGGGCCACCTGCTTGAAACGCGTCTCCAACGCAGTAGAAATATCGTGGACTCGCGCCAGCGGAAGCTCATCCGACATGGTGCAGTGGCATGAAAGATACATACGGTCGCGCACGCGTTTGAACACAACGTCGTGCATATCGACCACCTCCGGGAATTCGCGCGCGATGTTCTTGAGCCGCGTTTCCAGGTCAGCGTTCTGCTGCATCCGGTCGCCGGGCTCAATGGTAGAGGGCTCGCTCTCGATATGCGTCAGAATAGAAGAAATTTCAGGCACATCCCGGCGCATCTCGCCTTCAATTTGGGTCACAACGTCATGCGCGCTTTTCAGGCTCAGGGTTTCAGCCAACTCCAGGTGCTGCTCGACGTGCAGCTTCCCTTTCAGGTCTTGCACGCTGACGTCATGCACGTTGAGATTGTTGCGCGCCGCAACCGCGCGGATACGGTCAAATATATTTTCAGCGCCTGTCGGCCGGGCCAGAGAGTGCACCACCACATCGGCATCAGGAAGCACGCGCCGCACCGCCTGCGTGACCATATCGGTGATTTGCTCCGAGCGCTGGAAGGTCACATTGCGCCCCAGGCCCACGGAAAGATCAGCGAAGTATTTGTTCCCTCCGCGGCGGATTCGGGCCCGGTCCACCTCCAGCACTCCGTCAATCCGTGCAACCTCGTTCATAATCTGGGAGCGTACACCCGCAGGGGCGGCATCGAGCAGTGCATCTATCGTCTGGCGTGCCAGCCGCGAGCTGACATACATCACTACACCGGCTACAAACAGCGCCGCCACCGTGTCGGCGTTCTGAAGTTGGGCAATTTGTAACCTTCTCCCGGCCAGGACCAGCAGCAACCCAAGAATGACAACTCCGCTGGAGAGAACATCAGTCCCAAAATGCAACGCATCCGCCTGCAAGGCCTGGCTCTGGTATTTATCGGCGATTTTCTTCAAGGCACGGGAACGCCAGACATCCACGATCATGGAGAAAATCATCACCACAAAAGCAGCCCTTGTCGGTTCAATCTCCACGTGGTGGTAAAACAGGCGGCGAATTGCCTCCCAGATAATCCACACACAAGTCAGCGATAAGAGACCGGTTTCAATAAAGGCAGAAAAATTTTCGACCTTGCCGTGTCCATATTGATGATCGGCATCTGCCGGTTTATCCGACACACGCACCGAGAACAGTGTGATCAGGGCAGCCACAAGGTCTAGCCCGGAATGGGCCGCCTCTGACAGAACACCCAGACTGCCGGTTGCCAGGCCTACAACCAGCTTGAGGCCCGTAACCACTACGGCCGCCGCCACGGAGTTGCGCGCCACCGTGCGCTTTTCCCGGCGCATAACTCGTGCGCTATTTTGGACCTCGGCCCGCGGCATCCCTGCATTATCGCAATTGCCTGCCCACTGTGGCCAGTTTCACCGACGCTAGCTGTTTCATAATTGATCTGGACGGCAAGTTTCGAGACATGTATCAGGGCACGAGTTTACAGGTTGCGGAAAGTCCTCGCGTTGTAAAGATATGGATCACTGGGCTTCAGCCCCTGCATATGGCGATACCAGCCCAAAATACCGACGAGAGAGAAATCCTGAGGACGCACCACCCTTGTTTGGGCAGCGGAGCCCTTAGACTCCCGTTTGTGCTAGGATTCTCATTCTGTTTTGATTCCTATGTTTGATCCCCACGGAGGAAGCAATGTCTCGTTTGTTTTTTAACCTTATTTTTATCCTTGCGCTTTCTTTAAGCCTGGCTGCGCAGGATTCTAAACCAGCCAACGCCAGCCCTGCTCCAGCTCCAGCAGCTCAGCCTGCCCCGGCAGCCGGAAACGCGCAATCATCACCTGCAAGACCCGTAGCTCCCGCGCCAGGAAATGCAACTGCGGCGCCCGCACCACCGGAAGCTCCTGCGCAGCCGCCTCTGCCTCCCAACACTCCGGTTATCACGTTGAATTTCTGCCCGGGCGCTGCCCCGTCCAGTGCTAATGCTGCTGCGAATGCCCCAAAAACTACATGCAAAAAAGTAATCACCAAAGCGGAATTCGATAGGGTCCTTGACGCCGCAATTCCGCGCAGCCGCCGGCCTGCGGGTGGTGATATTCCTTCGCAAGTCAAAGAGGCCGTAGCCAAAGAATATGTGAACATGTACATCATGTCGCACGAGGCTGAAAAAAGGGGCCTGCAGAATAAAGACCCACTCATTGAGGAGATGCTGCAGTTGTCGCGCATGCAAGTCCTGGCCATGGCTTTAAACCAGGAACTGCAGGAAAACACCAAACTCTCCGATGCCGAAATCGAAAAGTATTACAACGATAATCCTTCGGCATTCGTAGAAGTGTCTCTGCGCCGGCTTTATATTCCCAAGCCCGCTCCGGCTCCCAATCCCACTTCAACTCCGGCGAACCCAATGGCTGCGAATGCTGCCACTACTGCCGCTGCAAATGCAAATGATGCAACCCCCAAGCCGGCGGATGCAGATGCTTTAAAAGCTGCCGCTGAAAAACTCCATGACCGCGCCGCCGCGGGTGAAGATCTGGACAAGTTGGAAAAAGAGGCCTTTGATGCCGCTGGCACAAAGCAAACGCCTCCGCCTACACAAATGGGAAACCGGCGCCATGGCATTCTGCCTCCAGATCAGGATGCATTGGTCTTTGCTCTGGATGCGGGTGGAGTTTCAAAACTGTTTGACAATCCTGGCGGCTGGTACCTTTACAAGGTGGAATCCAAACGCACGCTGCCTCTGAGCGATGTCAAAGAAGAGATCCAGCGCAAGTTGCAGCCTGAAAAATTAAAGGATGCCCGTGATGCGATCACGGGAAATATCAAGAGTGATCTTAATGAAAAATACTTCGGAGGAGCTTCAACCTCAGGTCCAGCACCGGCTTCCGGAAAAGCCCCTTCGGCTCCGGCTAACAATGCAACTGACGAGCCGGCATCTGCTCCGAAAACGAGCAAGGCGAGAACCGGCAGCAATATAGTGCATAAAGCTCAGCCGGCCAAAACTCCGGCTGCTGCCAATGCTGCCCATTGATTAGAACTGGCTTTGTTTTCCATGCGATCTTTCGGAGGGGCACAGCTTTAGCTGTGCCGTAAGTCGCTGGAAACTAGCAATTCCTCGCTGCCGCAGGCCCAGCGCGGAGCGCCAAAATAAATGTTTTCTGCAACTACTTCTTAGCTCTAAACAAACCCGCGATGCCGAATGAGTAAGGCCTCCATACGGCATCGCGGAATCCTGCTGCACGCATCCTCTTCAGCATCTCTTCAGGTTCGGGAAAGCGCTCTACAGAAGCGGGCAGATAGGCATAAGGCCCGCGAACGCCCGATATCATGCTGCCAATAAAGGGCAGCACACGGCGGAAGTACACGCGATAAATCTTCCCCAGCAATCCCTTAGGCTCGCCGAAATCAAGAATACCGATCTCGCCTCCCGGCTTCAGCACTCGTAAAATTTCCTGCAACCCGGCATCGTAATTGGCGAGGTTGCGAAAGCCGAAGGCCGAAACCACAAGATCAAAGCTCTGATCAAGCAGTGGCAGTTGCAGCGCATCGGCCTCGATCAGCCGGATGTTTTTCGCCAATGTTTTTTTTGTCGCACGTTGCAGCATGGCATGAGAAAAATCCGCACCGATAATAGGCGATTGCAAAGCTCCGGCCTGCCGCAACAGTGCCAGCGTCATGTCACCCGTTCCGCAACATAGGTCGAGCACGCGCGCCTCGGGTCGCTGCAGGATATGCCTGAAAGTGCGCGCCGTGCGCCACCACCAAAGCCGGTCGACATTGCAGGAAAGTACGTGGTTCAGCAGATCATAGCGCGGCGCAATCGCGGTAAACATCTCGCGCACCGCCTGCGACGCGGCGTTCTGGTCACCCGCGCCGGCGGGCGCAGCTCCCACAACATGTTCGGATTTGGCAGTTTCGGCAGGCATCATGCGTGTGAAAGGTGACGCAACTCATCCACCGCCTGCAGCACGGCCTTTTGCGGCACTTCGCTCGAAATCTGCACCTTCCCGATCTCGCTCGGCAAGACGAAATGGGTCACACCATTGGCGGTCTTTTTGTCAGAGAGAATCCGGCGGGCGATGTTCTTGCTGCGCACTTCGACTTTAGGCAAAGTTGCGTAAGCCAGCACCGAAGAGATGATCCGCTGCGCGGTTTCTGCCGAAGTTTTTTGCATCGCCGCCGCGATCATCGAAGCCGCCACCATGCCCCAGGCGACCGCTTCTCCGTGCAGGAAGTAGCGGTATGAGGTTTCCGCTTCGAGGGCGTGGCCAATGGTATGGCCAAAGTTGAGGATACGGCGCAAATCGTTTTCCCGTTCGTCTGCTTCTACGACTTCCGCTTTGACCCGAATGCATTCGGTGATGAGCCATTCCAGCGCCGCAGGCTCACGCGTCAAAACGCGCTCCCGCTCTTTCTCCATGAAATCAAAAATTGCCGCATTGCGGATGACGCCACACTTCAAAGCCTCGTACAATCCAGAGCGGTATTCACGCTCCGGCAAGGTCGCGAGTGTGGCGATATCGGCCAGCACCAGCCGGGGCTGATGAAACGTTCCTAAAAGATTTTTTCCCGAGGCCAGGTTGACCCCGGTTTTGCCGCCGACAGAGGCATCCACTTGTGCAAGAAAAGTAGTGGGCACCTGTATATAAGGGATGCCACGCATATAGATTGAGGCCAGCATTCCGGAGACATCTCCCACCACGCCTCCGCCCAGGGCAATCACAAACGACCCGCGGTCCGCCCCCAGCTTCACCATCTTCTCGGCGAGCTGTTCCACCGTGGAGATGTTTTTGTAGCGCTCTCCATTGCGCATCTCCAGCACATGGAATTGAATTCCCTTTTTCTTCAGCGAACCCAGCAGCGTCTTTTCCCAGTGTTTGCGTACAGGCGGAACTGTGACGACAAAAGCTCGTCCGCTGCCGCTGGCACGTCCCAGCGCAGCAGTGATTTCATCAGCAGCAGAGCTGAGCAGACCGCTGCCAATAACTGCTTCATACGCTTGTGGCTTTACCCGAACCGATACTCGATGCACGCTTTCATCATAACGTACAACTGCTTTCATAAATAGTTTTTGGAGTCGCAACCAAGGAGCAGACAGCCAACGCTACCGCTGCCGATAGACGCTGATTGGTAGAGACGTAGCTTGCTACTTCTCCGAGGGTGACAGTCTAGCTTTCTCGTCTGTAGAGATTTGAGATAAACATGTGAATCTAAGCGCCGGAGGCGCGACGAGAGGTTGGCCCACCGCGAAGCGGTGGGTAAGCTGAAAAAAGAGCGCGAGCCCGTAGGGGCGACACTTTTGAACGCAGCAATAAACGAAGCTGCGGAGCCCTTACATGAAATGCTACCATCGAATGTTGGACTAATTGGTTAGACTAGCTCTGTCCATGAAATCCACCCCCAAGGAAACAGACTTCATCGTTGTAGGAGCCGGGGTTGCCGGTCTGCGCGCCGCTATCGAGCTCGCGGAAGCCGGACGCGTGTTGGTGCTGGCCAAGCGCGAACTCAGCGAATCCGCCACACAGTATGCCCAGGGCGGCATCGCCGTCGCTTTGAGCGACGAAGATGATATTGGACTGCATCTGCAGGATACGCTCGATGCCGGCGACGGTTTATGCAACCCCGAAGCCGCCCGCGTGCTCGTGGAAGAGGGGCCGGAACGAATCCAGGAGCTGATTGATTGGGGGACGGCCTTTGACCGCCACGGCACCAAGCTGACCTTCACCCGTGAAGGGGCTCATAGCCGCTCTCGCGTTCTACACGCCCATGGCGACTCCACCGGACGCGAAATCGGTCGTGCGCTTCAAGCCAAGGCCCGTACTCTCGCCAATATTTCTTTCAGCGATTTTGAATTCAGTACCGATCTTTGGCTGCACGACGGCCGCGTGAGCGGAATCGAGTTGATCGATGAGTCTGGAGAAATTCATCGTCTTCGAGCTTCAGCAGTTTTGCTGGCCACCGGCGGCATCGGACAGGTTTATAGCGAGACCACCAATCCCCCGATTGCCACCGGTGATGGTGTTTCCATGGCCTTTCGCGCCGGCGCCGAAATCAGCGATATGGAGTTTGTTCAATTCCATCCCACCGCTCTCTACGTAAAAAACGCTCCCCGCTTCCTGATCTCCGAGGCCCTGCGCGGCGAAGGAGCAAAGTTGCGCAATATGGAGATGCTGCGTTTCATGCCTAAGTATCACCAGATGGCGGAGCTGGCGCCGCGCGATGTGGTGGCGCGCGCTATTGTGCATGAGATGGAGGTCATCCCCGCGCGCGACCCCGTGGTCTACCTGGATCTGACCCATCTGAGCGCAGAGCGCATAAAATCGCGCTTCCCGCGTATTTACGAGACCTGCCTGCAATACAACATTGATATCAGCACAGATATGATTCCGGTCCGTCCCGCGGCTCACTATGCCATGGGCGGCGTGCGTACCGATCTCGACGGCAAAACCAACCTGCCCGGGCTGTTCGCCGCCGGAGAAGTTGCAGCCACAGGTGTCCATGGAGCTAATCGCCTGGCGAGCAATTCCCTGTTGGAAGGTGTAGTCTTTGGCGGGCGCGCGGGCAGAGCTATGCGGGAGGATTTGCGCCTGCAAAAAAATACATCCACTCTCGCTTCAACTGAAAACAAACAGCAATTGCACCACTCCAGCCCCGACCTGAACCCACAACAACTGGAAACCCATATTCAAGCGCTGCGCAAATTGATATGGCAAGATGCAGGCATCGTCCGCGACGGCAAGAAGTTACAACACTGCATCGCTGAACTGAAGAAAGCGCAAGACCTTCTACCCCAGCCAAAATCCCGCCGCGAGTGGGAAGCCCACAACATAGCCATCAACGGCATGCTGATCGCCTGCTCTGCTCTCGCGAGAAAAGAAAGCCGTGGCGCCCACTATCGCACCGATTTCCCTCAGCACAATGACATTCAGTTTAAGAAGCACTCCATCATGCGTGGCCCTGACATTCGCTTCGCCTAACTAACTGCCTTTTCTTTCTGCTTCTGCGGAAACAGGAGTGATGCAGCAATCGAAATCACCAAAATGCCGGCCACAACTCCCAGCGCCCAACCTGTAGGGATAACAAAGTAATGAGAGAGCAGCATCTTGGCTCCAATGAACACCAGAATGACCGCAAGCCCCTCATTCAGATAATGGAAAATTTCCATCATCCCCGCCAGGGCAAAGTAGATGGAACGCAATCCAAGGATGGCAAACACATTCGACGTATAGACAATAAAAGGGTCCGGGGTGACCGCCAGCACTGCCGGAATGGAATCCGTAGCAAACAGGACATCCGTGGTTTCCACCACCAGCAGCACAAAAAATAGCGGCGTTGCCCATAGCTCAGGTCCACGCCGGACAAAAAACTTGCTGCCTTCGAAGTTTTCCGTCACCCGCACAAAGCGGCGCACCAGCTTGAGCACCGGGTTCTTCTCCGGGTGGACCTCCTGCTCATCCTCACTAAAAAGCCGGATGCCGGTATAAACCAAAAATGCCCCAAACAAGTAGATGATCCAGGAAAACCTTCTCAGCAGAGACACGCCCAGCACAATGAAAATACCGCGCGTCACCAGCGCGCCGATGATTCCCCAAAACAGGATCTTGTGCTGCAGCTCATCTCCGACTTTGAAAAAACGGAAGATGACCAGGAAGACAAAGAGATTATCTGCGCTTAGAGATTCTTCAATCAGGTAACCGGTGGTAAACTCCAGCGCCTTCTGGCTGCCTCCACGATAGAACACCAAAGCAGCGAAGGCAGCCGCCAGCAAGATCCAGAAAAGGCTTCCAGCTATGGCCTCACGAAACTTGATGGCGCGCGGCTTGCGATGCAAAACCAGCAGATCCAGCGCCAGCAGCACCAGAACACCCGCGTTAAAGAAAACCCAAAACCAGATTCCCTCATTCATGCGCTCTGCCGATTGTACAGAAAGCGCTACTCTGCCAAACCGTGAATCCGAATTTTTCCATTGGAAGACAATTGGCGGGTGCCAACGAGATAGTAGAGACGTAGCTCGCTACGTCTCCAATTGCCATCTTGCAGAAACCTTCGCTTAGACAAGAACTCAGGCTGCGGAAGCTTTACCCGTTATCTGCCTCTGCGTACCTCTAGCGTCCTCTGCGGTTTAATTTTTTCGCCAGTATCATCTGGCCGCCGCGAGTTCAGACTTCTTTTTATTGCCCTCAAAAAATTCTTCGATCTCTTCCAGCGTCTTACCCTTGGTCTCAGGCAGGAAGAACGCCGCAGTGATGAAATAAATTATGGTACACGCCGCAAACATGAAGAACATAAAGGAGTAGCCATGTTTGCCTACCGTGGGCAGGAAGATAGCTGCAATTGTGGTGGATACCGCCTGGTTAATCAAAAGCGCGATACTCATCCCATTGGAGCGAATGCGCGTGGGCATGAGTTCAGAGAGGGCCAGCCACACGCAAACGCCGGGGCCGACCGCGAAGAACGCCATGAAAAGATAAAGCGTGACGGCCACCAGCCAACCATTCCTCTGGCTGGGCACAGGAGTAATCAATGCAGCGTCAATCTTGAGCGGAGCGGTCTTTGCCGCATCAAAATCAGCAGATGGATGAGCAGATGGAGACTTGAAGAACGCTTCCACTGCGCCGCCGGGCAGCTTGCGCTCGATGCTGATTGGCTTTGCCGCAATGTCATTGGAAATGGCAGCATTACTGGCGTCACGGAAATCCCCATACGAATAGATGATCACGATGGAAGATGGACGGCCACTGATGGCATTGCTCGTGTCGCCCTTGGAGGCGAGCAGTGTATCCGCCATCTTCTGGTCAAAAGGCAGAGTCAGGGTCTGATCTGCGCCCACCAGCTTTTGGACCGCGTCTTTCGCATCGACCTGCTTTTGCTCTGTCCTGCGGAAGAGGATGCCTGTGCAGGTCAGTGAAACAACGACTCAAGCCGTGCCCACGGTGAGCAAGAATTTGCGTCCTTTCCTGTCTACCAGCACAACCGCAATCGTCGTCACAAGAAAATTGACAATTGTGAAAGCTATATAGCCAAAGTGTGCCAGCACGTCCGGCAGACCGGCTTGTAAGAGAATCGTAGTATTAAAACCGATGATCGAATTGACTCCAGTGAGTTGATTGCACGCCAGGATAATGCACGCCAGGATGAAGGGAATCACGTACTTGCGGCGCAGCAGCGACTCTCTTATCTTTTCCCCTTTTGAACTCTTAGCACTCTCTGCTGCGGGGGTTTCTTCCATCTCTTTGAGCTCGGCAGTCGCCTGCTCTTCGCTGCGCGAACGAAGCAAAGCGGCATACGCGGCATCTTTCTTGCCACGGCGGAAGAGCCAGCGCGGAGATTCGGCTACGAGGAAGCTGCCTATCACGAACAAAATCCCGGGCGGGAGCGAAACCCAAAAGATATTGCGCCAGGCACGAACTTTGAAGGCAAATATCTGGGCGACATCGCCAAGTTTAGTGATGAGGTCGAGGCGATAGCTGAAATACCAGGCGATGATAGCTGCGGCGACAATGCCTAAGGTCAGCATCCACTGAAAGATGGCAGTGCCTTTGCCGCGACTCGATGCGCTCAAGCACTCCGCCAGATACAGAGGAATCACCACCCCGATCAGGCCGGCGCTGGTGCCTTGCAGCAGGCGTCCAAAAACCAGTGTCGAGTAAGCGTGAGACAGCGAAATCATGGGAATGCTGATCACGAACATGATGCCGCTGAGCGTCATCAGCCACTTGCGTCCCATCCAGTCCGCCAGCAATCCGGCAAACAGAGTCGAGATCACGCTGCCCAAAAGCACGGCGGCGACGATAAAAGAAAGCTGGCTTGCATTGAAACCAGAAGTGGCTTCAAGGTAGGGCAACGCGCCCGAGATAATGCCGACGTCCACGCCGTACAGCAAACCGCCAAGCCCTGCTACCAGCAGCAGAAAGCGGTTATAACCGACCTTGCTTTCACTTAAACTCTGACTCATATCTTTGGTTCCTTTTCAGATGAGATCACGGCTGCTGTCCAGGTTCGCGGCAAAAATGCGCAGCCACAACAGCCCGATTGAGCGGCGGTCAGCTTCATTATTGTTTTCCCTCCGCTTGACGTCCGCGATTGCTATTGAGCCAACCGGACCACAGATCGAAAATCTTCAATTGTTCGTCCAAGTGGGTCTCCTGTAAAAGCTGTTCTATTTGCTTGCGGTTCTGCCGTGTGCCCAAGCGCTGCGGACTGTCGGCAAGCTCGAATGCCAGCACCGCTGCTATGGCCACATGTTTTTTCAACTGCACAAAATCAACTTTGTCGTAGGTATCAGAGGTGGCGTGGTAATTTTCCAGGTAATTTGCTTCCTTCTGGTTTGCTACAAACGTGGGCACGCCCTCCAGCAGAAAATCAAAATTATCGGTCCCGACAAAAGCGTCGGTGGTGAGACCTGCGGCTTTCCATTGTTGGAATGGTTTAACCAATTCCGCAGCGGCGGGGAGCAGTTCCTTGCGTCCTCCCAAAGAGAAACCCGTAGTCGCTCCCGTACCCTCATCAAAGACGATGGCCGCTACCGCGTTGTCGAGTTCCTTGCGATGATCGTGGACGTAGGCCCACGAGCCGAGCGTTCCCTGCTCCTCGCCAGAAAATAGGATGAACCTGATTGACCGCCGCGGCTTCAGTCCGCTGGCTTCGATCGCGCGCAAAGCGTCAATCACCAGCGCCGCGTTGCAGCCGTTGTCCAGCGCCCCGGTGCCCAACTCCCAGGAATCCAGGTGTGCTCCCAGCACGACGAACTCATCCGGCTTCTCTCTGCCGCGAATTTCGGCAATCACATTGTTGCTTTCCGCCGGTCCACCCACCTGATTAGGAATGCTCAGGCTTACTTCAACTTTCTGCCCTACGGCGATTAAACGCCCGATACGCTCACCGTCTTCGCGTGCCAGCAAAACCATGGGCAGCGGCGCAAGATTTCCATTCAGCGTGTTGATATGGCGATAGAGGATGTCATGCTCGCGGGTGGCAATAAAAGCGATGGCTGCTGCTTTTCCATGGACTGCCGCTTCAATGATGGATGGCGCTTTGAGATATTCCGCGAAAAGATCGTCCCAGCTCTTCAGCACATCGCTGTGCACCAGAATAATCGCGCCCGCAATGTTTTTTGCATTATGGAAGTTGGCCAGGCTGCCATCACCCACGTCCACCACACGCGCGCGCACCAGGCCGCGCAGAGGCGGCGCCCACGCAATTGAAACCGCCCGGACTTTGAAATCAACCGGCGCGACTACCTCTACCTTGGTTGCGCCTTCCGCCCAGGAAACGGGAAGGGTAAATGGTTCAACGTGGACATTCTCTTCGCCCGCATTCTTGAATGCATCCACCGCCCACACGATTGCCTTTTGCATCGCCGGAGTCCCTGGAACGCGTCCGCCGATCTCGTCGGTCAGAACACGTAGGTTCTGCTCCAGAGCAGAAGGTTTGAGCGCCTCTGCAATGATCTTGTCGGTGTCGACTGAAGATTGTCCCCAGGCAGCAAGAGGCAGCAGCGCAGTCAAAAAGAGTGAAAACCAAAAGCAAAATCTGCGTGAAAGCGGCAGTATCGTATTGGCTGCAATAAGATTCATGACTGTTCTTCACTCGCAAGTTTGGCCACAAACCGAACCCACTGGTAAAATAAAGCTTCTCCGCAACAGGTTTGCCTGCTGCCTGTCACGTGGGGCTATAGCTCAGCTGGGAGAGCGCATCGTTCGCAACGATGAGGTCGTCGGTTCGATCCCGACTAGCTCCACCAAAAATCTTAGAGTGTGCTTCAAAAAATAAGTTTTAAAGACCACGATTGAACCATACCGGCCAATTAACCATACCAGCCAAAGTTCCTCTGCTTTGTATCAGGGCACGGCTTCAGCCGTGCCGCTAAGCTTATTAAAATAAACAACTCCGCTCTGCCGAAGGCTAGCGCGCAGCGAAGCGCTCAGAACTACGTTTTTCCGCAACCTGTTTACTCGCGCCACAAATCGTTCATAAAATGATGGGCTTCAGCCCCTGCGGATCAAAAGTTCATCGCCTCTTAAGAAACACTTTCTAAACTTTAAATCAACCGCACATCTTATCTGAATCTCCGAATTCGCAGTGTGTGCCGGTCTGAGCGATAGAGGCCCAGCACGTAAAGAATAGCTTTGCCTTGTGTGGAATATATGATCTGGCGAATTCTGAGCAGTGGAGCTCCTCGCGTAACCCCCAACAGCTCCGCCGTTCTAGGATCAGCCGCTGTTGCATCAATCTCTTCATCCGCATGGGCCAGCTCGAGTCCATGCTCGCGCTCCAGCAGTGCAAACAATGAACCTCGTTCCAGAGGTACTCGCGCCATATTAGCGAATTCGTCTGCGGGAAAGTAACAGGTTTCCAGGGCAAACGGTTCATTGGCCGCTTGTCTGAGCCGCTCTACCATCAGCAACCGGCTGGTGGCAGGCAAGGCCAGGCGCGCCGCGATGTCATTGGCATTATCAATGACACTCGAACTCAAGACCCGCGAGCGCGCCGATAGTCCCCTGCTGGCCATCTCCTCGCTCAGGCTTGTCAATTTGTTGAAATGAATTTTGGGTGGAGCGACAAAGGTACCGGAACCCCGCCGGCGCTCCACCAGACCTTCGCGTTGAAGCTCTGCCAGAGCATGGCGTGCGGTCATAAGACTCACACGATGAATTTTCGCCAGCTCTCTCTCTGAATCCACGGCATCACCGGGCTTGAGCAGCCCTTTTTCGATCCGCTCCCGTATTGTGCCCTGGATTCTCTGGTAAGCCGGGGGCCAGTTGCCATTAGTACGCGCCAAGTTTTCGCCTCTCCATCTCGAAGTTAAGGATCACGAGTGCTATGATGCTCTTCACGCAGTCTAACCTGCTATAGAGCAGATAAGCCTATTATTAACTCATATTTGGGTAATATGTGCTCAATTTTTCGCTTGACAAATGTCCCAACTGCTATATAGCTTATACCAATTCACAAAGAGAGGCGCAAGTCTTCTCTCAATAACCAATAACTACAAACTTTTTCCTGGAGGGTGCTGTGAAACAGAAATCCAATTCGATAAAAAGACTCGTATCAATATCTACTCTATTCTTCTTAATTGCCTTCCTTATAGGCGTGCCCGCGTCGGCTCAGGACGTTACCGCTGCCATCACAGGCACTGTCGTGGATCAGGGCAGTTCCGCCGTCAGAGGCGCAACCGTCACGGCAAAAGACACTGACCGCGGAACTGTGCAGACGACGGAGACCAACGACACCGGTGCTTTCAGTTTCTCTCGCCTTCCGGTGGGAAGCTACCAAGTCAAAGTAGCGGCCTCTGGCTTTCAGTCTCAGGTTCTGCCCAAGGTCACTCTGGTACTCAACCAGGTAGCACGTCTTGACTTTAAGTTGAAAGTTGGTCAGGTTACCGAGTCGGTGGAGGTCAACGCCGCCGCTCCGCTGCTTCAGACCGACACCACTCTGGTTGGCAGCATCGTGGATTCAAAAACGACCACGGATCTGCCTCTATCAACCCACAATACCAACCAGTTGACGTTGGTTTCCGGACCAGGCGTCATTACTCCCAACCTGTTTGGCTTCCAGGCAGCGCAGAACACCTTTGGAACCGGTCGGCCCTATGTAAATGGCGCTCGTGAACAGGAAAATAACTTCATCCTCGATGGAATGGATAACAACCAGTCCGACAATAACGATGTCGGGTATGTACCGGCTCCCGAAGCTGTCCAGGAATTTAATCTCCTAACCTCAAATGCGCCCGCAGACTTCGGCAATTATCTCGGCGGGATCGTCAACGTGACTCTTAAATCCGGCACCAACCAATATCATGGCGATCTCTACGAGTACATGCGTAGGGGTGGCTGGAACGCAAATAGCTGGTCTAATAATCTCAATGGCATTCCCAGACCGGGAATGCACTACGACAACTTTGGCGCTACCGTTGGCGGCCCAATTTTGAAGAACAAGCTGTTCTTCTTCACCGATTTTGCCGGCAGCCAGTGGTCTCAGCCGTCCACCACGACTCAATTACAGACAATTCCGTTGGCACAGCGTAACGGCGACTTTTCCGCCTGGCCACAACAGCTTTTTGATCCTGCCTCCAGCGCCAATCCTGCCACCCGGACGCCGTTTCTCAACAACCAGATCCCTGTGGCAAGGTTTAGCAATGCAGCTAAAGCGATTATCAATTCGCCGTTCTATCCCACTTCCCAGCTCGCGAACAACGTGCAGCGGTTTACCACCAACTCTTATCAGGGCGACGCTAAGATCGACTTCGTCCCGTCGGACAAAGACCACCTGATGGGCCGCTGGTCACAGCAGGGGGTCGAGGCGCCGACCACGAACAGCATCGCGTTGCTCGGCAACTCCGACAAAACGTTCCCCTTAAAGAACTTCGTTGTTGACGAGACGCACACTTTCACTCCCAACTTGCTGAACGACGCTCGCATCGGCTTCTCCTACTTCCCTGTCACTGAAGGCTTCTCCAATCCGACAGGGCAGAATCTGCCTAAGGTATTCGGCATCGCTGGCGTGACTGACACATTCCTGCCCACCCTTCGTTTCATTGGCTCGGGAACGCTGCCAGGTGATATCGGAAATAATGATCTGGTGCAATCGTTCCACGACACTACCTTGCAGTTCGAAGATACATTTACCTTGACCCGTGGCAAGCATGTATTGCATGCCGGCTTTGAGGTCTACCGCTATATCCAGAATGACCTTTATCCCGGTAATGCTGGCCTTGCCGGCCAATTTAACTTCAATGGACAATTCACCGGCAATAACGGCACCTCCACGGGCAGTCCTGTTGCAGACTTTCTGCTAGGTTTGCCCCAGGATGTTCAACAAGGCAACGGTGGAGGTGGCAACCGCTACCTGCGCAACACACTTTTTGCAGCCTTTGGACAGGATAACTGGCGGATAACCAACAATTTGACCTTGAACCTTGGTCTCCGCTATGAGCTCACTACACCGCGCTACGAGGTGCACGATCGTACGGTAAATTTCAATCTCATCACCGGACAACCACAAATCGGGGGCCAGAACGGCGCCAGCCGGGCGCTCTACGATTCTTACACTGGAATCGCGAACTTCCAGCCGCGTATCGGGATCGCATGGTCGCCCGACTTCCTGCCCAACACGGTCTTCCGTGCCGCCTACGGCATCTCCAGCTTCATGGAAGCCAATGGCGTCAACAACCTTCCTTACCAGAATCCGCCCTTTATCCAGGCGCACGAGGTAAATTTCCCGAAAGCCCAAGCCTTGCCTAACTCGACTCTGGATCAGGGCTTCAGCAACTTCCCGGCGGCAGGTTGTACGGTTGCTGCACTTCAGGCGCTTTCACCCGCGTGCATTCAGGGGGCCACACTGCATCTCACCAATCCCAGCCTGAGGCCCGCTGTAGACCAACAGTGGAACCTCAGTATCCAGCACCAGTTCGGCAACCATACCTCGGTCCAGGTTGGATACGTGGGCAACAAAATTGACCACATGTCCAACATCTTCATCTTCAACCAAAACCTATTTAACCCGAACGGCCCGGCTTTCCCCGGCCCCTTCGCGCAACCACTCATCAACTGCTGCGGCGCTGGTAACTCGCCTACCATTCGCTTTAACGACTCCAGCGCCATTCAGCGCTATAACGCTCTGCAAACCACCTTTGAGCAGCGCGCATGGCATGGTCTGGATCTAAAGGCAAACTACACCTGGTCCAAGTGCCTGTCGAACAGCTTGGGCTACTTCGGTCCGTTCGGCGACGAAGAGCAGCTTCCCGGAGCCACGAGTCAGACTGGCTTCAACTTCTTCTA
>WNFE01001291.1_pt1 | contig 18080 bp, 13 predicted proteins | sample 5400451 | NCBI WGS metagenome assembly WNFE01 (sample SAMN13153344, study PRJNA577476) | soil metagenome | isolation source: 200 cm saprolite under Douglas fir tree site 2 hole 2 | place: USA:California | collected 2015-04-18
TATGGGGTCTGGCTGTCCTTGTAACCCTGGTTCTGACTTTCGGAATCGTCTCCTTAACCTTCTTCCAGCTGCATCCTCAAACCGAGGGCAGTTATTGGACCGATCTCAAGGAATGGGTCCGTGGACTGGCGTGTGTCGTGCTGTTGTTCGACGTCTACACGCTCTACCAGCACTTGCAACTGCACCGGATCAGGCGCCAACTGGCGGAACGAGACCAGCTTTTTCAGCTCATCACGGAAAATGCGGCTGACATGATCGCGGTGGTGGACGGCGCCGGCCAGAGAATCTACAACAGCCCCGCATATCAGCACGTCCTCGGATACTCGGCGGAAGAATTGCAAACCACTTCGTCCATTGAACAAGTGCATCCCGATGATCGCGAGCGGGTGATCGCAGCGGCGCAAAAGGCCCGCTCCACCGGCCAGGGCGAACGCCTGGAATACCGGATCCGCCATAAGGACGGGTCCTGGCGCATTCTGGAATCAACAGCCAGCGCTGTGCGTAACCAGAAAGGGGAGACCGAAAAGCTGGTAATCGTCAATCGCGACATCAGCGAGCGCAAGCGGGCGGAAGAGATGCTGGCGCATAGTGCGTTTCACGACGGCCTGACCAATCTTCCCAACCGCGCGCTCCTGCTTGACCGTTTGCAGCGCGCGTTCACCCTCTCCAAGCGGCATAAGGATTACAAGTTTGCCGTCCTGTTCATCGATATCGACGAATTCAGGGTTTTTAACGACAGCCTCGGACACGTGGTCGGTGACGAAGTGCTGGTCCAGATCGGCAAGAGGCTGACCGCTTCATTGCGGGAAGTGGATACGATTTCGCGCCCGCACCCGGCTGTCTCCACCGAAGATGACACCCTGGCACGGGTGGGCGGAGACGAGTATACGGTGCTGTTGGAAGACATCCGGGACCCAAGCGATGCCATACGGGTGGCGGAGCGACTACAAAGCAGGCTGGCAGCGCCCTTTACCGTACAGGGATATGAAATCGTAGTCACCGCAAGTGTCGGGATCGCGTTGAGCACTGCCGTTTGCGCTCACGCGGAAGACCTGCTTCGGGACGCCAATATTGCCATGTACCGCGCCAAGCGAAGCGGCAAAGCTCGCTGCGAAGTTTTTGATACCGCCATGCATGAAGGCGCGGTTCGGCGTTTGAAACTGGAGACGGAACTACGCAAAGCTCTGGAGCTAGGGGAATTCAGGACCCACTACCAACCGATTGTTTCACTGAAGAACGGCAGAATCACCGGGTTCGAAGCGCTGACCCGGTGGCAGTACGGAGATCGCCTGCTCGGGCCGGCCGAGTTTATCGCGGTAGCCGATCAGACCGGGTTGATTCTTCCCATGAACCGTTTGCTGCTGCGTGAAGCTTGCGAACAGCTGCAGGCGTGGCAGGCCCAATTTCCCGCCGATCCGCCGCTGACCATGAGCGTAAATATCACGGCCAAGGAGTTCGAGTATCCCAATCTGGCAAAAGGAATCGGAGAAACCCTCAAGCAGACCGGGCTTAACCCCAACCACTTGCAGTTGGAGATCACGGAGACCATTGCCATGGGCGATCCGGAAAGGGCAGCTTCCGTGCTCTCCGAACTCAGCGCCCTGGGGGTTCGCCTCAGTGTGGATGATTTCGGCACCGGCTATTCATCGCTCAGCCGCCTGCAGCAGTTTCCCGCGGACTCCCTGAAAATCGATCGCGCCTTTATCTCTCACATGGATCGCGACGCCGATAGCCATAAGATCGTCCAGATCATCATCATGCTGGCCCAGAACCTCGGAATGGCCACGGTGGCGGAAGGGACCGAAACAGAAGAGCAGGTAAACCAGCTCAAAGTGCTGGATTGCGGATTCGCGCAGGGATACTACTTCTCGAAACCAGCCGATCACAAGGCTATATCCGGCCTGTTGCTGAAAGTGAATAAATCCAGCCAGGCCGCCCCGCAGGCTCTGACGCAAAAAGCTTCAGCCGGCGCCTGAGCGTCTGTTTCCTTCGGTCCGCGCCGCCTTGCACCAGCGCTTACATCAGCGCATACAGAAACCCGTCCGTGCTGCCCACGTAGATAACGTTATTCACAACCACCGGGGACGAAAGCATCGCGCCCACACTCATCATCTTGCTGACGCCGGAAACCATGTTGTCGTAAAAGTTGTCCACGAAAGCCCCTTGATAGTTGGGACTTCCGTCCGCCTTGGTCAGCGCGGGGCCGTTCTGCCGCGAAGCGTCAGTCTCAAACGTCCATGCCAGCTTTTGGCTCGACAGATCGATGGCCAGAAGTTTTCCCAGGTGCGTGCCCACGTACAACATGCCACCGGCAATCGCAGGAGAAGAAAATATCGGCCAGTGATTGAAACTCAAGGAAAACACCGCTGCACCCGACCTGGCGTCCAGCGCGTACAACGTGGACGTATCTGAAGTTGCAAAATAGACTCGGCCGTTCTGCACCGCGGGCGAAGTGATGACCCACGAGCCTTTATTGTTGAAGGCCCATTTTTTCTCTCCGGTGCGGGCGTCGAGCGCGTAGAGGTTTGAATCGCGGCAGCCGAAGTACACGACCCCATCCATGACTGCCGCCGAAGACTGAATGCCGACCTGGTTGTATATCTCGTGGTCTTCCCCGGTCTTGAAGCGCCATTTCTCTTTTCCGCTGGCGGCATCGAGGGCATAGAAATAACTGTCCCAGCTGCCGATGAACAAAATTCCATCGGAGATCGCAGGCGAGGCGTGGACAACATCACCTGTGTGGAATTCCCACTTTAACGTGCCGCTGGCTGCGTCCAGGGCATAGACGTTTCCGTCGCCGCTGCCGAAATACACCGCCCCGCGCCAAACTGCAGGCGACGAAAGAAAGAAATCGAAGGGATCGGGCATGGTTTCCGCGGCGGGTTCGGCGCCATGCAGATGCTTGCCCGCAAATCGCCGTTCTCCTTCGGTGAGGAACTTCCACTTTAATTTTCCCGTCGCTGCATCCACCGCGTAGAACCGGCCACTGTAGGTCCCGAGATAAATGATTCCGTTCTCCACGGCAGGTGAGGACGTGGCCCGCACGCCCAACTCAAGCTTCCATTTCTGCGCGCCGGACTCGAGATCGATGGCATAGAGATTCCCGTCGGTGCTGCCTACGTACGCCGTGCCATTCACAACCGCAGGTGAGGAGATGACCTGGCCGTCGGTATGGAATTTCCATTTGACCTTGCTGAACTTTGGGACGCTCCCGGAGTTGTAGATCCCGGTGTGGGCCAGGTTTCCGCGAAACATCGCGGCCCCTTCATCCGAGCTCTGACAGAAAGCTGGCAGGCCGAGCAGGAGCGATACAAGCAGTAAGAGGCGAGCAATTTTCATCCTCAATAGACGGAGCACTCCTAAGAAAGTCACTCGAAAAGCCCAGCCCTCCACAATAACGAATAGTTTCGGTGGAGCGACGGGCGTCTTCGCCCGTCCGGAACCAAGCACGGAGATCGAAGTGGTTTCTCGGTTTCCATTGCGTCTCCGCCGGACGGGCGGGACGCCCGTCGCTCCATCGCCAAATAAAAAAGGGGAAGCCGAAGCTTCCCCTTTTCAGATCTACCAAAACACTACAGCGCCGTGCACACCGACTTTACCTCGGTATACAGCTCCAGCGCATCATGCCCCATTTCGCGGCCCCATCCGGACTGTTTATAACCGCCGAAGGGCAACGCGGCGTCGAACACGTTGTAGCAGTTGATCCACACCGTCCCGGCGCGCAGTTGCGACGCCAGGCGATGCGCCTTCCCGATGTCCCGTGTCCAGATCCCTGCCGCCAATCCGTACACGGTGTCGTTGGCGCGTTTGACCACGTCGTCATAATCGGTGAAGGGAATGGCGGAAACCACCGGTCCGAAAATCTCCTCGCGCACCACTTTCATATTCTCGGTGGTATCGACCAGCACCGTGGGTTGGACGAAGTATCCTTTATCGCCGTGGCGGTTTCCTCCGACGACTGCCTTGGCTCCTTCGGAGCGTCCGGATTCAAGGTAACCGCAAACCCGGTTCAGCTGTTCTTCGGAAACCAGAGGTCCCATGTCGCTGGCGGCTTCCCACCCGGGGCCGATGTTGATCTTCTTTGCCTTTGCGGATACCCCCTCGACCACTTCGTCGAAGATGCTTTTCTCCACATATAGCCGGGATCCGGCACAGCAGCATTGTCCATGGTTAAAGAAGATGGCGCTGGCCGAACCGGAAATTGCGCTCTTCAAATCGCCGTCGTCGAAAACAACATTGGGCGATTTGCCGCCTAATTCCAGCGACACTTTCTTGAGATTCCCCGCGGCAGCCTGAAGGATCAGCTTGCCAACTTCCGTCGAGCCGGTGAATGCAATCTTGTCGACGTCAGGATGCGCCGCCAGTGCCGCCCCGGCAGTTTCGCCATATCCGGGGACGATGTTCACGACTCCATCAGGAATTCCCGCCTCCTGAACCAGTTCACCGAGACGCAGACAGGTCAGCGGCGTTTGCTCCGCAGGTTTGATCACCACGGTACAACCCGTAGCCAAGGCCGGTCCCAATTTCCAGGCCGCCATCAGCAAGGGGAAATTCCAAGGGATAATTTGGCCAACCACTCCTACCGGCTGGCGTAAGGTGTAAGCCAGAAACTTCCCGGAAATTGGAATGGTGTTGCCTTCGATCTTGGTTGCCCAGCCCGCCATGTAGCGGAACAAGTCCACCGCCAGCGGGACGTCTGCCACTCGCGCCACTTTCAGGGGTTTTCCGTTGTCCAGCATTTCCAGCTCGGCAAACTCTTCCAGGTTTTGCTCCAGCAGATCGCCCAACTTCCAGATCAGACGCCCGCGTTCCGAGGGTGTCATGTTCGACCACGGGCCGGTGTCAAACGCGGCGCGAGCCGCCTTGACGGCGCGGTCAATATCCTCGCGGTCTCCCTCCGCCACGCGAGCCAGGACTTCGCCGGTGGCCGGGTTATACGTGGGGAATGTCTTGCCCGAGGCGGCTTCAACCCACTGGCCGTTAATGAGCATCTTGCGGCTCTTGGAAACGTAACTGGTTACCTTGTCGTCCATGTGAACGCTCGATAGTACGGTTGCCATCATTCCCTCCTCAATTACTATTTCGGATTTGCACGTCGCAGTGCCGGCTCCGAAGAGCGGATGTCCAGCCCATCGCTATCGGGGATTGTAGCTCATTCCGGCGTAACTGGTCAGGCACCGGTAGGTCAGTTTGAAAGAAAGTCTGATTGGTGGCTACGTCAGAGGTGACCATCGAGGGGGCGAATCTTTCAAAAGGGTGGAGCAGGCCTTCAGGCCTGCATACAACTGCTGTCGTGCGAAATGGGCTTCAGCCCCTGAGGTACCACAACGGCTGAAGCCCGCCCCACGGCACCTTTAATTGCAGCGCTAAAGCGCTGCTCCACCCAAATCAAAGCACGAATGATGTTTCCATCGTGACGCACTCTGTCTACAATGGGCTTTCAGCCCGAGGTGACAGTGGATCGACCCGAAAACCGCGCTCGCCGCTGGACGGTGATCGCCTCCGGCCTGCTGTGTGGAGCGCTGGCCCTGGTGGTGCTGTTTACCAATCGCGGGGCGTTCTTTAGCCCGCTGGCGGTGGTGGTGATGGGCGCGGTCGGACTGGCTGCGGTGCTGCTGCAACTCCGCTTGCGCAATCGCGGCCAGGTGGATTCCTCGCGGTCGCCGGCGTTGCTCAACATCCTGGGAATTATTTTTGCCCTTGCCGCATTCTTCAATGACCTGCTCCACTTCAATCCGCAGCTTACCGAGACCCTGGCTTTGGGAGCGGTTACAAGTTTTGGCGTCAGCGGCGTGATTATCCTGCGCAGTCTTCGCAAGCGCGTTGCTTCCAAATGAGCACATGAATAATGAGCTCAGGCACGCCCATTCTGCTGCCGGACCAATTCAACGCCGCTACCTACTTCATCGATCGCCATTTGCCGGAGGCCCGCGGAAATAAAATTGCCATTGAAACTGACGGCGTCCAAGTCAGTTACCGCCAGCTCGCGGAGAGCGTAAACCGGTTTGGCAACGGTTTGCACCAGCTTGATGTCCGCGTTGAAGAGCGCGTCTTGCTGCTCCTGCTCGACGGTCCGGAATTCGCCATCAGCTTTTTCGGCGCGATCAAGATCGGAGCCGTTCCGGTTCCGGTCAATACCCTGCTCAAGCCAGCGGACTACGAGTACGTTCTGAACAATGCGCGAGCGCGAGTAGCTGTCGTCAGCGGTTCGCTCTATCCGCAGATCGAGGCTATTCCCAGAGTGCAGCTGCGCTATTTGAAACACATCATCGTTGTGGGTGCCGAACCGCTGCGAGGGACTCTGCGCTTTGACCAATTGATCGAGCAGAACTCCCCCGACCTTGAAGCCGAGCCTACCCACAAAGATGATGCCGCATTCTGGCTCTATTCGTCAGGCTCCACGGGATTCCCCAAGGCTTGCGTCCACCTGCAGCACGACATGGTGGTGTGTTCGGAACGCTATGCGAAAGGCGTTCTCGGCATGACAGAAAACGATCGCTGTTTCAGTGTGGCCAAACTGTTCTTCGCCTACGGACTGGGCAACGCACTCTATTTTCCTCTGGCGGTGGGGGGCACCAGCATCCTGTGGCCGGGCCCGCCCAAGCCGCAAAAGATATTCGAAATCATCGAGCGCCACCGCCCGACATTGTTTTTCTCCGTACCGTCGAACTATGGAAGTTTGCTCACATGTGGACCGGGCAGAGACCACCTAGAGACGGGCGCCCTCGTCCGTCCGGTCGAGCGAAGCTCGACGCCTGCAGACTTCGACCTCTCCTCAATCCGCCACGCCGTCTCTGCCGGCGAACCTCTCCCCGCCGCCCTCCTCCACCGCTTCAAAGAACGCTTCGGTGTCGAAATCCTGGATGCCATCGGTTCCACCGAAATTCTGCACGTGTTCATCGCCAATCATCCGGGCGCCGTCCGTCCCGGTTCCAGCGGACAGATTATCGATGGATACGAAGCCAGGATCGTGGACGAGTACGACCAGCCGGCGAAGCCCGGCGACATCGGCAATCTGCTGGTCAAATCCGATTCCACCTGCTCCCACTACTGGAACCAGCACGAGAAATCCAAGAGCACGATCGAAGGCCACTGGATCCGCACCGGCGACAAGTATTACCGGGATGCCGACGGATATTTCTGGTACGCTGGCCGCTCCGACGACATGCTCAAGTGCAGTGGCGTCTGGGTCAGCCCGGTCGAAATTGAAGGTGTTCTGATCGAGCATCCGGCGGTGCAGGAAGTGGCGGTTATCGGTCGCGAAGACCACGATCAGCTGCTGAAGCCGGCCGCCTGCGTGGTTCTGAAAAATGGCACGGCAGGCACACCCGAGCTCGCCCGCGAACTGCAGGAATTTGTCATCAGTCGTCTGCCGGTCTTCAAGCGCCCGCGCTGGGTAGAATTCTTCGATGAATTGCCGAAGACGGCAACGGGAAAGCTGCAGCGGTATAAGCTGCGCGAGGGGGGAAATAAGATCTGACTAAATCCGCGCCGAAGTATACTTTCAGCTGTTCCAACTTGAGATGCGGAAAGGTGACGGCAGTACAGGATGCGATCTATGGCAACGCGGCCAGTAGAACCCAGCATTGACGAGTACCTTCGCAAGAGGCTGATGCCGGTCGAGGGTGCGATTCCCAAACTGGAGGGGATCGAAATGTACGGCAACTCCATCCCCGCCGGAAGCGTGGGCGGCGATCTTTTTGAGTACATCAATTTTCAGCAGCGTTACAACATTGACGCGCGCATCGCGCGGGCCCTTAAGCTGTCCAAGGATTACCTGGAGCCTCTTCCCAAGGGCCAGACTCCGCGAAACTCCGTGGATGCTCATGTGCAGTGGTTAAAGTCGAGACCAGGCTACACCCCGGCTGTCGCCGCCGAGTACAGAAGAGCGAAAAGCTCAGAGCAAGTGAGAATCGCTGAGGTTCTGCCGGAACTCCACACCACCGCGGGAGTGCTGCTGGTCGATGCGCAGGGCCACGGGATCATCTCGGCCAAAATCGCTTCCACCGTACACGATACTTTTCATGCCTTCATGCTTGCCGAACTCGATCGGAACGGGAAAACAACGCCTAATCTCTTCGAGGACATCAATGTCAGGCTGGCGCTGTCTGTGACCGCGCGGAACGCTTTGGGGCGGAACAAAGATGACAGTACGCGTGAAATTGCGACCATGCTGTACGGTGAAATACGTCCCGGCGGGCAGTTCCGCTTCGTAAATTTCGGCCATCCACCCCCGCTGGTCTTTTCCGCCGAATACAAGAAATTCATGGAGATCGGCAAGGCCCACATCGTGCAGTTCCTTGCGCTCGGCCTGGAGATTCCCGAGGACCATCCTGACCGGAACAAGTATCTTTCCATGGCGCTCAGGACCAGGCGGATCAGCTCTTCTGACCTGGCAGAGATCACCCTCATGAGTCCCGGAGACTTGCTATTTCTCTACACCGATGGGGTCTATGATGGCAGCGACGAGCAGGACCGGCTGCAGATTGAACAGGTGATCCGCGAACACCAGGGCCAGTCGGCCAGAGAAATTTGCAACGCCATTCTGCAATACGCAATCAAGCAGGACGAGCACTTGCAGCAGATCACGGAAGACGACCGCATCGACGACAAGACCGTGTTTATCATCAAGCGCAAGTAAGCAATCAAGGGTGGAGCAGGCCTTCAGGCCCGCATTCCTCATCTCCAGAAGTTGTCATCCCGAGCAAATATTGTCGAGGGACCTGAGCTCTGGCGGACACTGCTCCGAACTGTCCGTGTTTCCTCGCTTAATCGCATCGCAAGCGGCGACAGCAGGTCTTTCGACTGCGGGAAGGAACTCGCAAGCGAGTTCCTTCCCTCCGCTCAAGATGACAATTTGAGGAAGATAACGGGGCAACCGTTCTACTTCTTCACCTGTATCCCCAACTCCTTCAGTTGCGCCTCGCTCACCGGTGTCGGTGCATCCACCATCAAATCTACCGCCCGCGCGGTCTTGGGGAAGGGAATTACCTCGCGTAGACTGTCCGCGCCGGCCAGGATCATCACGATGCGATCCAGTCCCAGCGCGATGCCGCCGTGCGGAGGAGTGCCATACTCGAGCGCCTCCAGAAAAAATCCGAAGCGGGAGCGGGCCTCTTCTTCTGTCATGCCGAGAGCGCGGAATATCTTGCTCTGGATATCCTTGCGATGAATACGGATCGAACCTGAACCCAGTTCGGTGCCGTTGAGCACCACGTCATAAGCAAGCGCGCGGATTTCTCCCAGCGCAGACTTGGGATCACTGGTTGAGTCGAAGCTGGTTTCGAGCTTGGCCATGTCCTCATCATGCAGCGAAGTAAAGGGATGATGAGCCGCGTTCCATCGCCCGCTCTCCTGGTCCCACTCGAACATGGGGAAATCAGTCACCCAAAGAAAACGGAAGTCCTTCGCGGGATCACCGGTTTTCGCAAACGCTCCGTGTTTGGCCGCGTATTTTTGAGCGAGATCAAGCCGGAGCTGGCCGCAAGTCTGGAAGAACTGGTTTACACTCTGCTTAGAATCTGCCTTGCTCACCACCAGCAGCCACAGATCGCCGGGCTCGACTTCAGCCGCCTTCAGAAGTCTTTCCAGCGAATTGGGATAGTCCCTGGCAAAACGATTGGGATCGGTCATCAAGCTCACCGATGCCGTCCCCTGGGCGTGTGCGAAGACTCCGTAAGTTCCAATGGTTCGCCGTTCGGTCCCGGACATCTCCCCGGCTTTCGGAATTCGAATGAGTACAGGAGCGACATCCGGGCCAACCTTGAACGCCGCGGCAAACTTCTCCAGTTCTTCAGGCGTGAATGCCTCCCCTATATCGGTCATCGCGGGCAGGCGCATGTCTGGCTTGTCGCTGCCATAGAGCCGCATGGCTTGGTCATAACTCATGCGCGGGAACGGGGTTTTAACCTCATGCCCCGCGGCCTTGAACGCAGCGGTGAGAAAGCCCTCGACCACTTCCCACACGCGCTCCGGTTGCGGATACGACATCTCCAGATCGATCTGCGTAAATTCCGGCTGACGGTCGGCGCGCAGGTCTTCGTCGCGGAAGCAACGCACAATTTGGAAGTACCGGTCGAATCCGGAGATCATTAGAATCTGCTTGAACAGCTGCGGCGATTGCGGCAGTGCATAAAAGCTGCCCGGCTGCACCCGGCTGGGTACGAGATAATCGCGGGCGCCTTCGGGCGTCGAGCGGGTCATGAACGGAGTTTCAATTTCGAAGAATCCCTGCGCTGCAAGATAATCGCGAATGGCCAGTGCAACCTTGTGCCGCAACTCGATGTTGTACTGCATGGCATCGCGGCGCAGGTCGATGTAGCGATACTTTAGCCGCATCTCCTCATTGGGCAGCACAGTTTCGCTGGGCAGAAACGGCGGCTGCTTCGCCTCGTTGAGAATGCGCAGCTCTTCCGCGATCACTTCCACCTCGCCGGTGGCGATGTTCTTGTTCACCGTGTCCGGAACGCGCTGCTTGGCTGTTCCCACGACCGCGATGACGTACTCGTTGCGCAGCGCCTCAGCTTTCTGGTGAATCGCCGGGTCGCGTTCCTTGTTGAACACAACCTGGGTGACGCCGCTGCGGTCACGAATATCGATAAAGATCAGGTTGCCGAGATCGCGCCGCCGGTTGACCCAGCCCATGAGCACGGCCTTTTTGCCCGAGTCCGCGGGACGCAGAGCGCCGCACATGTGTGTCCGTCGTAGATCGCCTAAAAAATCGAGCAAGTTGTGCCCTTACCTTGGAGGATGCGGCCCTAAGCCGAATCGCTGTTAGCGAATCAAAGATTATAAATGGAGACACGGGCGTCCCGCCCGTGCGGCCTGACCGGGGACCTGTCGGCTGAGTTCTGCTACGAATGGGTCAGTCAATCGGCCGCACCGCCGTGGCCTGCTGGAACCTCAGACGCCACTGATCGTCCTGCTTCACCCACAAGTCGGAAATGTGCTGATAGCGGGGCGCCATGCCCGGCGCGTCTCCCTCGGGCATGTGAATGATGCAGTCGTAAGTGACGATGGCGGTGTCGTCGTTGACTGGCATCACGCGCAGATTGTAAGTGTAAAAATCTTTCAGTTCGCCCTCGTGCGCGCTCGTCATGATTTCTTCTTTGTCATGCAGCCTGCCTTCGCTGCCCACGGAGACGAAATCGTCGGTCAACGTGCGTTTCAGGAAGTCAACATTCCTGTTCTTCTGCGCTTCCGGGACCGCGTTGGTGCTGACAATGAGAGCCTGCTCCAGCGGGCTCAGAGGCTTGGATCGGTGGCCCGAGGTTTGCGCGAATGCGGCGATTGAAAAGCAGAACAGGCAAATGATAAAGCCGAACTTTTTCATAATCCTCCTGTAACTCGATGGAGAGACAGGCGTCCCCGCCCGTCCGGAACGCGCCGGAAAGACGGGCGGGACGCCCGTCGCCATCGATCTGATCATTTTCAACTATCCCGCCTGAATCTTTTTCGCCAACTCGGCGCGCGGGACCGAAACCTGCTCGCCCGTCGCCAGATTCTTCAGCGCGAATAATCCCGACTTGACCTCGTTCTCGCCCACGATCAAAGCAAAGCGCGCCCCGATCTTGCTGGCGGTTTCCAGCGACTTCTTGAGCTTAAAAGTTTCATCTCCCAGTTCGACCACCAAATCGTGACGGCGCAATTCGCGCGCCAGGTGTGCTGCTTTACGGTCCATGCCGGTCCCGAAAGACGCGACATATACATCCGGCTTCCGCTGCACCGCTTCGGCTGACTCTTGTAGCGCCAGCACCAGCCGGTCTTCACCAATGGCAAAGCCGATTCCGGGAGCTTGCGGGCCGCCGAGTGACTCCGACAGTCCGTCGTAACGGCCGCCGCCGAGAATCGCGTTCTGCGCACCCAAAGCTCCGTGAGTGAATTCGAACGCCGTTCGCGTGTAGTAGTCGAGCCCGCGGACGAGACGGTCATTGAGTGTGAACGGCACCCCAACAGCCTTCAGGATCTCCTGCACCTGTTCGAAATGTTTGCGGCAGCCTTCATCCAGAAACTGGCTGATGCGCGGCAGTTTCTCGATGATGGGCTGGTCCTCGGGAACTTTGCAGTCGAAGACGCGCAAGGGATTGGTGACTGCCCGACGCTGGCAGTCCTCGCACATGCTCGACACGACAGGCTCAAGCGCTTTGCGCAAGGCTTCGTTATACGCGGCGCGATCATGGGCGCAACCCACGGAATTCAGCTCCAGCGTCCAGTCCTTTATGCCCAGCCGGTCAAGCAACGTCGCCAGAAGTTCCAGCACTTCGGCATCGCGCGCGGGAGACTCGCTGCCCGCCGTGGGAGGCCCGATGACCTCCGCGCCAATCTGGTAGAACTGGCGATATCGCCCCTTTTGCGGCCGCTCCCGCCGAAATTGAGGTCCGATGTAGTACAGCTTGTTCAGCCCGCGATCCCAAAGTTTGTGCTCGATGTATGCGCGAACTACGCTCGCGGTATTTTCAGGACGAAGGGTGAGAGACTGGCCCTTATCGCTTTGCGCTCGTCCGCGATCTTCCCAGGTGTACATCTCCTTCGCGACGACGTCGGTCTCCTCACCGACGGAGCGGACGAAGAGTTCAGTCGACTCGAAGATGGGCGTGCGAATCTCGTGGAAGTTGTAAGCGCGGAACACATCGCGCACCGCCGCCTCAACAAAATTCCACAACGCCGTTTCCGGCGGGAGAAGGTCGCGCGTTCCTCGGACAGCTTTGATCATGGTCGGATTTCTGCGATGGAGCGAAGGGCGTCCTCGCCCGTCAACGATGAGCTTATTCCGGACGGGCGAGGACGCCGGTCGCTCCATCGAAAAGCTAAAAGCTAAAAGCTAAGAGCTAAGAGCTAAGAGCTAAGAGCTAAGAGCTGACGGCTGATAGCTGATAGCTGACGGCTGTCTACTTCTTCTCCCTCAAATACGAATCTTTGTATCCCAAATAGTTGTTCGCATACCGCATGATGCTCTCGGTGTCTTTCTCTTCCAGCTTGCGGCGGAACTTTCCTGGCGATCCCATCCACAGCGATCCGGGCTCGACAATCGTCTTCTCCGGAATCAGCGTGCCGGCGGCGATGATCGAGCCTGCCCCGATGCGCGCGCCATTTAAGATGATCGATCCCATGCCGATCAGACAGCGATCTTCAATGGTGCAGCCATGCAGCGTCACCGAGTGCCCGACGGTCACGTACCCGCCCAGGAAAACTCCGTACTGCTCTTTCATGCCGTGCAGTACGCAGCAGTCCTGGATATTCGAATACGCGCCCACGCGGATCGAGTGCACGTCACCGCGCAGCACGGCATTCATCCACACGCTGGCGTGTTCGCCAAGAATCACGTCGCCAATGATTTGCGCCGAATCATCGACATAACAGGACTTCGGAATCGCCGGCGTTTTCCCCTGATAAGAACGAATCATGGCTAGGGTAGATGGAAATTGAACATAACACGGGCGCGGCTTGGGACGTAAGGGGGCGGGTCCTCATTATGCAAAATGGAGCGACAGGCGTCCCCGCCCGTCCGGAACAAGCTCATCGTTGACGGGCCTGGAAGCCCGTCGCTCCATCGAATAGTTGATCGTCGATCATTGATCATTGATCGTCGATTCATTGATCGTCGAATCGTGACTAGTTCTCGGTCGGCACCGGCACTTTCGGCTGGGTCGGCACGTGCGGTGGTTTGGGTGGGCTTGGCGCCTCCGCCACCGACGATCCCTTGCGCAATTCGATTCCACCGTGCTCATTGTTGATAACCAGATGGGGGCCGCCTCCGCCGACTGCTCCGCTGGCAGTCGCCTGATTGTCGCCGTTGTCGATCTTCAGCGCGTCGAAGTCCGATTCGATTTCGCCCCCGCGAGAGTGAGCGTCCACCTGGAAACCGGCCTTATCAGGAAGGTAAATCTGGATATCGCTGTTGCGGTTGCTCACCTGCATGTTGCCCAGCTTGTTCATCCGGATTTCGACCGCGCCGTTTTCGTTCTCCAGGCGCACATCGCCGTTCACACCGGTCACCCGGACATCCTTCGACCGGGTCAGCAGCCGGAATGGGCCCATCAGGTCACTGGCCCGCATATCGCCCGAATCCATGTCGAGGTCGCCGCTGAGTTTGGAAAACTCCATGTCGGTGCGGGCAGATTTGAAGCTGACCGCGTTGGCAATCTTCGAGAGTTTGATCGTGTCGAATTCGCCGCTTAGGCGCGCTGAACCCTTGACGTCCTCTAACGAAACGTCGTCCGCTCGCCCTTGAACCGTAACATCGGAGGAGACATTCGAAACCCGCGCCGTGCCGCGAGCCAGGTTGAGATTCACCTTGCCGTTAATGTCAGTGGTGGAAACATCGCCCCGCTGGCTGGAAATTTCGACATCGCCATCTCGGCCCAGCACGCTTACGTCACCCCGCCGCGATGTGATCACAACCGGCGCTTTGCGGGGCATGCTCACATCCAGATCGGTTGTAACCGAGTGATCGCCGGCGCCCTGGGTGTTGGCGTTCACAGTGACGGCGTTGTCGCTGATGTTGATCTGCGGTTTGGTGCCGGGATTGAACTTGTCCGCTTCCTGCTGGTTGTCGGCATTGATCCGTTTGTGCGCCAGCACTCGAATCTGGTTGTCATCGGAAACGGTCACGTTCACCGCCCCGTGATCGTTTACGATGCGCAGCACGGCCCCCGCCGGAAAAGCCTGCTGCAGTTGGTCGTCGTAACTGTAGGTGTGACCGAAAAGCTGTACTTCTTCGTCGCCGAGATCGATGTGGTCGCGGATCTCATCCCAGTTAAAGCGCGAGGCCTGGGTCGCCGACAGCCCGAACACGATCAAAAAAATCAGCAGCACGACTCCCCCTGCTCCGATGCCCGAGGGGCGGGTGCCTTCCTTCTGCGCCTGCTGGTACTCCACCAGCTTGATCACGCCCCATAGAATGATGAGGGCTGGCCAGTAAGTCCCGAAGAAGCGCAACAGCGGCTGCGGGTGCAGCACGCCCAGGGTGGCGAGCAGAAGCACGACTCCCAGCAGGATCAGCACTACCGGCCCAGCCAAGGAACGCCGCTGTCTTTGCCCTTGCCTTTGCACTGGGGGAGGAGCTTGTACCGGGCTAGCCATTTTTCACCTCCGGCTTCACTTCCGGGTATGAAGGCGGCTGGACCTCGCCGGTCACAACTCCCGGTGGCGGCGCTCCGCCCTGTGGCGGTCCATCGAGGGGACCTGGGCCTGCCGTACTCTGGAAAATTTTCACCAGTCCAATCACGATCAACAGCAGGGGCAGAGTGCGGCCGAACCGGATTACGCCCATGCTCTCAAGCAGAAACTGCACCCCCAGGGTCAGAAGGATTACCGGCCCCATCAAACCGCGCTTGCAGCTGCGTGCGCGATCGAATCCGGGCGGAACTTCCCCGATCAGGCCCAATCGGCGTACCAGCAGGAAACCGCCGATGGCAATCAGTACCAGTGGCCAGACGCGCCGGGCGCTGAAATCCCAGATGTTCAGGGTGTGCAGCAGGAAGACCACACCCAGGCCGATGAGAACCAGGGCGCCAGTGGGCACCTTGCTTACGTCAATCCGATCGCCGGAACTGGCTCCGGAACTGAATCCGGAGCTAAAGGTGGTGCCCAATCCGAACGGATCTGGCGGGGGCTGTCCTAGTTGGATGGCTCGGGCGGTACGCACCGAGTCGATGATCTGGTAGACGTAGAATGCCGCAATGCCCAGTCCGAAGATCGTGCCCATGGTCTCGCTGCCGCTGCTGGCGCCCAAGATACACAAGGTGAAAATCACGAGGTGGGCTAGTCCCTTGGCGTATTGTCCGGTGTAGACTGCGCCCACTCCGAAGGGAAAGAATCCGGCAAGAACGCCTGCCAAAGCTGGATTCGGCCCGGATACCGGTACCGGCACTGCGGCAGGACCCGATGGAACGAAGCCTGCTGCCGGCGGGGGCACGGCCGGCTGTACACCTTCCAGCCTCGCCGCCAGGCAAGTCTCGCAATAGATCACTCCGTGCACCGAACGAGTGCAGTTCGCGCACAGCGGTTTTCCGCAAGTGCGGCAGAATGCCACCTTCTCAATATCTGGATGGTTGGCACAGTTCATGAAAGCCTCCTGTAAGTGGTCACGGTCACTACAGGCGGATCATTCGGGATGGACGCCAGCACGGGCTGGTTGTCCTCTTGGCTGTAGTTGCGTTCCTGGTTTGTCTCAGGTTGTCCACTGGTATTGTTGTTTTTTGGATCTTTGTTTTGCTCCTTGGGGCTCGTTTCGGCTGGCGTGGTCGCTCGCTTGAACTCCCGCACCCGAGATTCGATTTCATACACGAAGCGAATATTTTCGTAATACTTCACCGCTCTTCCGGCGGTTTCATAGTAAGTGCGCTTGATGGCGCTGGGCCGCAGGTCCACGTGCCGCACGTCGCTCACCTTGACCCCGGCCAGGCTGAGCGAAATTGACAACGAAAAGAACGCCATTCCGAAGGACATCGCAAACCGCGGCTGGCGGCTGACTGAAAGCACGGGCGCAAAGACCGGGCGGAGCCAGGCTCTGATTTCGTCGAACCATGAGGCTTGGGTTTCCTTGCCCGCGAATGTCCGCTGGCTTTCGTGTCCTGTCGTGGCCACCAGGATGTTGTGCACCAGGTTGGCGGGAGGCTCGACTTCGGCCAGCGACTTCAGCCAGCGTCGTCCCGCATCGGCCTCGGCCAGCAGGGGGCCGCACAGCGCGCACACCCGGGCGTGAGCCTGAAAGCTCTCCAGCTTTGGACCGGCCAAGTTCCCATCCAGGGCTTCGTTCAGCAGCCCATCGAACTCCGCGCACTGCATTCCATTTTTGCTTTCGCCCGGCATCACATCACCTGCCTATAAGTACGTTGTAGCAGGCGTGCAAGTTCCGCACGCCCGCGGTTTATCCTGGATTTCACCGTGCCCTCCGGAACCTTTAGTACCGTGGCAATTTCTTTGTAATCCATGTCTTGCAGGTCGCGCAGGATGACCGCTTCGCGCAGTTCCGGCGAGAGTTTCTGCAGTGCCCGATGCACCGTCTCCCGGGTTTCGCGGCTCTGCACGCTGGCATCCGCGGGCGGCGCCTTGTCCTCGATCTTCTCGCTCAGCGGCATCGCATCTTCGTGTTCCGATGGTGCGGCGTCCAGCGACTCGGTCATCCGGTCCTGCTTGCTCTTGCGGAAGTGGTCGACCAGCAGGTTGCGGGTGATGGTTGTCACCCAGGTCATGAACGCGCCGCGCTCGACGTCGTAGGAGCTCAAGGTGCGAAACATCTTGATGAAGACTTCCTGGGTAAGATCCTGGGCATCGTCGCCCGACCCGGCGAAGCGGTAGCAGATGTTGTAGATTCGCCGATTGTAGCGTTGCACGATCTCCTCCCAGGCCACCACGTCGCCGGCGATGCAGCGACGGACCAGCATGGCAACGACCTGGGCGTCTTCCAACCCGCACTCCCCAGAACTCCTGGTCTGTCACCCGGCTGACACCCCGGGTCTTAACACCACAATATAGGTACGTCTTTGTGGCCCCAAAAGTTCGGCACTTCTATAAGGCAAGGCATTGTAGCAGGGAGGCCAAATGTGAGACGAAGAAAAAGCGAATCGCAAACTGCGAACTGACAACTAAGAACTGGAAACTGATTTGAAAGACCAACTGGGCAGCTTTCGCAGGCCTGATGCGAAACCAAGACGAGCTGCGCTCGTCCACCCGGACGGGAGCGTCCGGGCCTACGTGTTTCTTGGTGGTTACTCGCTGGTGAAGTAATCCACAGTCACCGGGTTTTCGAACAGGGAATAGTCGCGAGTCACGACCGTGATTCCGCTTTCAGTGACGAAGTATCGCTGGCGATCGGCCTCGGTGTCATACCCGATGGTAGTGCCTTCCGGGATATGCACGTCGCGGTCAATGATGGCCTTTCGGATGCGGCAATGCCTGCCCACATTCACGTGGGAAAAAAGAATGCTGCTGTCCACTTCACTATAGGAATTCACCCGCACGTCAGGCGAGAGCACGCTGCCCTTCACCACGCTTCCGGAAACGATGCAACCCGCCGAGACAATCGAATCCACGGCTGTGCCGGTGCGGCCCGCTTCGGCAAAAACGAATTTCGCCGG
>WNFE01001294.1_pt1 | contig 18069 bp, 18 predicted proteins | sample 5400451 | NCBI WGS metagenome assembly WNFE01 (sample SAMN13153344, study PRJNA577476) | soil metagenome | isolation source: 200 cm saprolite under Douglas fir tree site 2 hole 2 | place: USA:California | collected 2015-04-18
GCGAGCAGGAGTGCTTCGCGCAGATCGTGGGTGACGAATACGATGGTTTTGTCCAGGCGGCGGACGAGGGCGCTGAATTCGCGCTGAAGTTCGGCGCGGGTAACGGGATCGAGCGCTCCGAAAGGCTCGTCCATCAGTAGTATCGGAGGATCAGCGGCGAGGGCACGTGCGACCCCCACGCGCTGACGCTGGCCGCCGGAAAGTTCGCGGGGGAGGCGATGCGCAAAGTCGCGCGGATCAAGGCCGACGAGATGGAGCATTTCTTGTACGCGGGCGGCCGTGCGAGGGGCATCCCAGTTTTCCAAAGTGGGGACAAGGGCGACGTTCTCCGCAACCGTGAAATGGGGAAAGAGGCCGGCCTCCTGGATGACATAACCGATGCCGCGGCGGAGGCGAATGGGGTCCCATTCTGTCGTGGCGCAATTCTGGACGAGGACTATGCCTTTGGGGGGAAGTAACATGCCGTTAATCAACTTGAGAAGGGTGGTTTTGCCGCTGCCGCTGCGGCCGAGGAGGACCAGGGTCTCACCCCGTGGGATTCTTAGGGAAATATCAGAAACGATCAATCGCGCAGGAATATCGTTTATGTGATATGCCACATCGCGAAATTCAATCAAATTTTCTGAAATACTTGCGGGTTTCGCATTCATTTCGATTGACAGCCACAAAACCTAGCGGGAATATCTTAATGCACCTAGCCTCCCGACGCCGAATTTTGGCGCATCCTTCGCGCGGAAGCTGCATCCAACGGAAGGGGAAAACGCCATGGGAGCACTCGCTACACCTGCCCGCATCCGGCACGACCTTCACACCCGCCTGCTCGATGCCCGCTTGCGAACCGACGAGTTATTTCGCGTGGTCCGGGAAGAAGCCATGTATGACCGGCCGATTCCCGAAAGACACCGGATTATTTTCTATGTTGGGCATGTGGAGGCATTCGATTGGAATTTGCTGGGGGACCGCGCGTTCGGATTGCGGTCTTTTCAGCGGACCTTTAACCAGCTATTTGCATTCGGGATTGATCCCGTGGGGGGCGGCTTGCCGTCGGACACGCCAGCAGATTGGCCTGCGCGCGAGGAAGTGGAGAGCTACAACCGACGCCTGCGCGAGGAACTGGATCGTGCGATCGAGCAAGCGCTAGCGCGGCCTGCGGAAGGGCATCCAAGTTTGATCTCGATGCTGGAAGTGGCAATCGAGCATCGCCTAATGCATGCGGAGACGCTCGCTTATATGCTACACCGGATGCCGAGCGAGAGAAAAATTTGCGGGCCAGAGCGCGCCGCGTGGAAAGCACTTCGGGTGAAGTCCCATCTAGTGGACATATCGGCAGGGCGGGCGACGCTGGGGCTGGAACGAATTCACGGGGATGAATTCGGGTGGGACAATGAATTTGAATCCTGCGTGGTAGAGACGCCGGGATTTGCGATTGAAAAGCACAACGTGACTAACCACGAATTCCTGCGGTTTATCCAAGCGGGCGGTTACGAGAACCGTTCTCTTTGGAGTAAGGAAGGTTGGGACTGGAAGAAGAAGGAAAACATCGAGCATCCGATTTTCTGGAGACGCGATGGCAACCTCTGGTTGTATCGGACCATGTTTGGTGAGATTCGCTTGCCGCAGGAATGGCCGGTTTACGCGAGCCACGCCGAAGCCAACGCGTACGCGAGATGGCTTGGGCGAAAACTCCCGACAGAAGCGCAGTTTCATCGCGCGGCGTACGGGACGCCTGAGGGCCGAAAGGAACGCCTCTACCCCTGGGGCGAAGAAGCTCCGAGCGCAGACAGGGGAAATTTTGATTTTCAATCGTGGGATCCCTCTCCGGTTGGCGCGCATCCCGGTGGCGCCAGCGCATTCGGCGTGCACGATCTGGTTGGAAACGGATGGGAATGGACGCGGACGGAGTTTGCGCCATTTCCGGGTTTCACGCCCATGCCCTTCTATGCGGGTTACTCTGCCAATTTCTTCGACGGCAAGCACTACGTGATGAAGGGTGGCTCGCCGCGCACCGCTGCGTGCCTGCTGCGACGGTCGTTTCGAAACTGGTTTCAGCCCCATTATCCGTACGTCTACGCGACATTCCGTTGCGTCGAGGACTGACGAGACCAACTCCGGGAGATTCCATGCTGACTTCTTCCCTTCCCGTACGGCAGGTGTCTGAATTCGCGGCTGACGTGCGCGCGAGCCTGACGAAACGCGGCCAAAGAGAACTTCCCTCGAAATATCTGTATGACGAAGTGGGCTCGGCCTTGTTTGAAACCATCTGCGTCCTGCCGGAGTACGGATTAACGCGAGCGGACGCACGGCTGCTGGAAAGACATGCGGGAGAAATTGTGGGAAGGCTGCCCTCGCCGATTCGAGTGGCAGAGCTTGGAAGCGGCTCGGGAAAAAAGACGAGGTGGATCCTGGAAGCGCTTTCGCGGCGGCAAAAAACGTATTACTACCCGATTGAGATTTCGCCTTCGGCGCTGGCAGCGTGCGCGAAGGAGCTGGGACAGATTGATCTAGTGAGCGTCGTCGGTCATGAGCAGCCGTATCTGGAGGGGTTGCGTACCGTAGCCGAGGGGCGCGGGGAGCAGGATCATCTGCTGGTGCTTTTCCTTGGGAGCACGATCGGCAATTTCGATCGCGACGCGGGGGAAGACTTTCTGCGGGAGATGCGGGCGATCCTTCGCCCGGGCGATGCGCTGCTGCTCGGAACCGATTTGGAGAAGAGCGTCGCGCTGCAATTGCAGGCGTACGACGATCCGGCGGGAGTGACGGCTGCGTTCAATCTGAATCTGCTGGCGCGAATGAACCGGGAGCTGGGCGCGGATTTTGACTTGAGTTGCTTCCGGCACGAAGCGCGCTGGAACAGTGCGGAGCGGCGCATCGAAATGCATCTGCGCTCGACCTGCCGGCAAACCTTGCAGATCCCGGCCGCTAACCTGCGGCTCATGTTGGACGAAGACGAGACCATCTGGACGGAAAGCTCGCACAAGTACAAAATCGAGGAAATTCCCGGCATGGCAGAGCGCGCGGGATTCCGGTGCGACGCACAGTGGATCGATGAAGAGTGGCCCTTCGCGCAAAACTTGTTAGTGGCGAAGTGAAATGGGTGGCAGGTGCGGTTTGAGAATGTAACGAGTCATGACCCTTGGCTCGTTGCGCGGAATCGGACCTTCATTGACTTGATCTGTAGCACAACCTAATATTGCCGGCTAATGACGGAATCCCAATTCCTGATTGGCCAGACCATCTCGCATTACCGAATCGTGGCGAAGCTAGGTGGTGGTGGGATGGGTGTGGTCTATAAGGCGGAAGACACCGAACTGGGACGCCTCGTCGCCTTGAAGTTCTTGCACGATGTCCTGGCGCGGGACGCCAACGCTCTTGATCGTTTTCGACGTGAAGCAAGGGCAGCATCGTCTCTCAATCATCCCAACATCTGCACGGTTCACGAGATCGGGAAGCACGGAAGCCAGTCCTACATGGTTTTGGAGTATCTCGAGGGGCAGACGCTCAAACACCGCATTGCTGATGGCCTGTTGCCCTTTGATCGCGTGCTGGAACTGGGGACCCAGATTACTGACGCGCTGGATGCGACGCATTCCAAGGGGATCATTCACCGCGACATTAAGCCCGGAAATATTTTTGTCACGCTGCGGGGAGACGCCAAGCTCCTGGATTTCGGCTTGGCCAAGTTGGTTTCTCCAATCCCTCAGACGGTGGCAAGAGGCGGCATGAGCGGTGGAGAAACAGCGCCGGTATCAACGGCTTCTGGTTTTCTCATCGGTACGGTTGAATACATGGCGCCGGAACAATTGCAAGGCGGCAGCATGGATCAACGCACCGATATCTTTGCGCTGGGCGTGGTACTCTACGAAATGGCGACGGGGACCCATCCTTTTGTGGGCCAGACACCCACGTCAACGATCGCCAATATCCTCAAGGACGAGCCGCGGCCTGTCGCGCAAAGAAATGCCGTGGTCCCCCAAGAACTCGAACGAATCGTACATCGGTGCCTTCGAAAAAGCCCGCCGGACCGCTATCCTTCGGCGCGCATACTGCTAGAAGACCTCGCGAGTCTCCGCAGTAGTTCGCGGCAGAATTTGGGAACGCGAACCAATGACAGCGCGCCAGCCAGTCCCTCTCCTGCGCTCTTTATCCCCCGGCATTTGGCACGCGCTTTGTTCGTGGCGATCCAGCTGGGGTATCTGGGAATGTATGGCGCGGCGCTTTACAAATTCCATGACGTGCTCCGGGTCAGCCATGAGTTGTACGGTCAGCGATTCTGGGCGCGTCGCTTTTGCTGGTCGCTACGATCGGTGTCCCAGTGCGCATTTATTTTTCTACGGCACTCAGTTTTGATTTTGCGGATATTGGGCGTCAGTTTCGCCTGGTGTTTCCGTTTCTATTCCTGATGGACTTGTTGTGGTCGGCGGTACCGTTGCTATTTCTCGGGCAGTTGCAGGGAATGGTCCTGCTGTGTGCCGGTGCGCTTGCTTTTCTGCCTCTTTCCCAACGAACACTGCTCTATTCGGCGTATGGGCGCAGCGGCGGGCGGTCGTCTGTATTTTTGGCTCGGCGAACGATGGACACGAAGTGAATGGAACGGCTGCGGGAGCTTAGAAAGATTGGAGGCGCCAGACAAGGCAGGCGGACCAGGATTTTTGGGTGGTGAGGTCAGGACGCCAGATGGCGAGAATCTGGGAACCCTGGTAGACGCGTTCGAAACCTTCCTCGGACTCGGAAACCGTCTCAATCGGCGCAACCCAAAACTCTTCCGCTAATGGCGCGTGCAGGGAGACGCGCACCCGCTGCCAGCCATCTTCCATGCGCAGGATCGGCCCGGGCAGCTCTCCGCTGAAGCGCAGATTTACTTGGCCGGTGGGCGTTTCGAAGAAGCGGTCGGGCTCCGCCGGGGCAAGAAGATTGATGATCGACTCAATTCCTATGGCGACCGGCTTCTTGAGCGGCTCCTTGAGCTTCACGTTGATCTCGCAAGCCACTTCACAACCATTCGGCGCCGGACCGAAGGAGTACTGCTTGATGAGCAGCAGTTTTGGCGTCGAAGCTTCCGCCTTGCCATGCAAAGTCATCGAGTCTGAACGGAAAAGCTCGGCATTGTGAGGATCGGAATTCTTCACGGCAAAGGGGCCGCCCGCAAAACCAGCATCTTCCTGCAGCTCGAGAGCTTCGTAATCGGCGTGCGTGCGAGATGGATCGAAAAGCAAAACGCGAAATGCGTGCCGTGGCCAGCGGTCGTAGCGGAGAAAGCGTTCGAGGCCGGGCTCCTTGACACGGGTCTGCTCGTGAATGGAAGCAACTTCACCCGTGGCAGACCTTCCCGCAGCCTCGCGCAAGGTCGCGTGATACGACTCGGGCCGGCGCAGAATGGAGTTCACCAGCGTCGCAGCAGCAGGCCGGAAATCGAACGCGGCGATGGTCCCGCCATCGCTGGGTTTCAACAGGGCTTGATACTCAGGGGCGGTGAAGAGCAATTCGCCGGTGCCATCCGCGTCGTAATCGAGCAGCTCGACACGGGCCATGAGTGCGCCGGGCGTGTGGAGGTCGGCAAGGGATTCGGCGCGAATGAGATTGCGCCACGGATCGGTGCGGAGATGCGGGGCATAGATCCCACCGAATATGCCGTGCCAAAAGGCGTCGTTGCACTGTGCCCGCAGCAGCAGATCGCGCGCTTTGAGCAGGTCCTGGGCGGCCTTTGTTCCAACCGGCCGTGAGGGAGCGGCAGCAATACGAGCAGAAACGCGCAGCATCTTTTTGTGGAGCAGATTTGATTCCTGGTATTTGCGGAAAAACCCACGCCAGGAACCGCCGCGAAGGAAGGCAAGCACCTCCGGGCGGGCGCTGAATTCCTTGAGGACGGCGTGATAGCGCTGGCGGACGCGTGTCGGCAAAACCCACTCCATCATTTCGGTATAAGAAGCGGTAGGGAGATCGGCCCGCCCGAGTGGCGCGTGCGCAGCCAGATATTCGCCGGGGGTGGACACCTTCAGCCAGGCGGAATTCTTCTCAAGGGCGGCAAAAAAATTGGCGAGCCAGCCGTTCTTGTAGCAGTGCTCGTTTGTTCCGGGCCACACTCCGAATTTTTCCATGTCATCGCCCATCGCGGCGACACCGCCGGGATGAAGGCTTGCCGCTTCGCGAAGATAGGTGATGACCTCCTCGACTTTGCCGAACGGGATAAGGTAGCGGAGTTTTTTCTGGCCGGGATAGAGCCAGACGCACTGACCGCGGTCTTCTGCAATGTAGGCGCCGAAAAGTTCTTCGGGCTCAAATCCCGCGGAGAGAAAGTGGATGTCATCCACAAGCGTGTAAGCAACGTTTGCAGCAGCAAGCGTGGATGGAAGCTGTGGCTCCCAGACGCGCTCGGCGAGCCACGCGCCGGTTGGACGACGGCCGAAGTGCTCATCGAGATAGGCGGCAAGGCGCGTAATTTGTTCGCGCTGATCTTCCGTCGGAATGGAGATGAGAATGGGTTCGTAAAATCCGCCGCCCACGAGTTCCACCTGGCCGATCCTGACCAGTTTTTTCAGGCGGAGAAAATACTCGGGACGGTGTTCTTCGATCCAGTTGAGAAGCGGACCGGAATAGTGAAGGCCGAGATGAACGCCGGGATGTTTTTCGAGCTCTTCGATGAACGGGAGATATGAAGTGTCGTAGGCTTTCTCGAGGACATGCTCGAAATTGCCGCAGGGTTGATGGGCGTGAATGAGCAGAGCAAGATGGAAACTCTGGGGCATGGGGACAGTTTTTTTTCTCCCTGACCATGATAACAAGCTGGGTGAATTTATGAATTCAAGCCGTGGCGCCCGTGAGCCAAGTACTCACTTCGGCAGGACGCGGCAGGCAGCCCAAGTGGATGAAAAAAGCGGCACGCCGAAGCGTGCCGCTTGAGTCTCTAAAAGCTGTGAGTCCCCGGCGGGACCAGCTACTTCCCTTGTTTTGCGTACCAATCGGCGTTGATCGGGGTGAAGCTATTCCACTTTTCCGGGAGATCTTCGAGCGCGAAAATAGCGGTTACCGGGCAAACGGGTACGCAGGCGCCACAATCAATGCATTCGGTCGGGTGGATGTAGAGCTGCGTTTCCGCCTCGAAAGCCGGTTCGTCCTTGCGGGGATGGATGCAGTCCACCGGGCACACATCCACGCAAGCAGTGTCTTTTGTGCCGATGCAGGGCTCGGCAATCACGTAGGCCATTAACGATCTCCTTTGTTCGGACCACCGTCCGGAGGTGCGTGGGACATGGCGGCACGACCGACGAAAAATCCTTATACCACGCGCCCGTTGGACGCGGCAAGCAGCACACTTGAATTGTACGCGGCGGGAAGGGGTTTCTCAACCGAGAAGGGTATGGATAGAATGAAGGCGGAAGGGATGACATGAGAAATCAGACTGTATTTGTCGTATTTGTGATGCTGGCCGCGATGACGGCGTTCGCCGGGCGACAAGCTCCCAAAAGCGCAGCGCCGCGCGACCCGGAACTCATCGACGCGCAGGGCTACCAAAAACTCGTGGAGCAATACCGCGGGAAACCGCTGCTGGTGAATTTTTGGGCTACGTGGTGCGAGCCCTGCCGGCACGAATACCCGATGCTGAATGAGCTAGCGAAGCAATACGCGCCGCAAGGACTTAAAGTTGTGGGAGTGAGCCTCGACGACGATGGGGATTTGATCCTGATGCGGAGATTTCTTGCCCGCTACAAACCGGTCTTTCCCAACTACCGGAAACAAGCTGGTGGAGAAGAGGCGTTCCGGCAAGCGGCGCTGGCTGGTTGGACCGGCGCGCTGCCCGCTTCCGTCTTCTATGCAAAAGACGGGCGGCAGGCCGGTCATGTACTTGGCGAAGGATCGCGGGAAACGTACGAGACGGTAATTCGCTCGCTTTTGGCTGCGGAGACAAATTAGAGTGCACTGCCCGCTGGCGAGGAAGCTAAGTTAGCCCAACAATTTGCCGAGGGAATTTCAAATGTTCAACACCAGGAGCAATCGAATCACTTATTTCGGTCACAGCACGTTTTCATTGACGACACCTTCGGGGCAAGTCGCTTTGATTGATCCGTGGGTGATGACCAATCCGGTTTGCCCGCCGACGTTAAAGAATGTCGCGCGGCTGGATACGATTTTTCTGACTCATGCGCATACCGATCACATGGGCGACTTGCTCGCGCTGGCGAAACAGCACCGGCCGAAAATCGTGGCGATCTTCGAGACGTGCCTGTGGATCGAGAGTAAGGGCTTCGAAGAGGAGACCTGCCCGATGGGCAAAGGCGGCTCGCAGAAGGTGGGCGAGTTCGACGTCACGATGACACATGCGTTTCATTCGAATTCGATCAGCGACGAAGGCCTGCGGCTCTATGGTGGGGAGCCGGCAGGCTACGTGATTCGAATGCCCGGAGGATTCAATGTGTATCATGCGGGAGACACCGCGCTCTTTGGCGATATGAAGCTTATCGGGGAATTGTACAAGCCGGATGTTGCCATGCTGCCGATCGGCGATCTGTTCACGATGGGCCCGCGCGAAGCGGCGTATGCCATCCGTCTGATCGGAGTGAAACATGTCGTTCCCATGCATTACGCGACGTTTCCCTTCTTGACCGGCACGGTAGAAGCATTGCGCAAAGAGGCCAAAAATATCGAAGGGCTCCAGATTCACGAACTGAAGCCCGGGGAGACACTGTGATTCGAACCAACAATTTGCGCAGTGCATTCATGCAGGACGACATTGACGAATACCTTTACAAGCTGCTGCCAGAGCGCGACGAAGTCGTTAGTGAGATGGAAAAGTATGCGGCGGAGAACGATATCCCCATCATCGGGCCGGCGGTGGCACGCATGCTGGCGCTTTTCGTGCAAGTGTCGGGAGCGAAGCGAATCTTTGAGATGGGCTCGGCCATCGGCTACTCCACAATCTGGCTGGCGCGGGCGGCAGGGCCGAAAGGCAAAGTCGTTTACACGGACGGCGATCCAGAAAAAGCCCGGCGGGCCAGGGACTATTTTCGGCGCGCAGGTGTGGCCAAGCGGATCGAGATTCGCGTGGGAAATGCGCTGGAGCTGGTCAAGAAAGCGCCAGGCACATTCGATTTGATTTTCAATGATGTGGACAAGCATCAGTACCCGGACGCTCTGCACGCGGCATTGCCGAAGCTGCGGCGCGGCGGGCTGTTCATCACGGATAATACGCTTTGGTCCGGCAAAGCCGCGAGGCCAGCGCCGCCCGATGATGTGCATACGCAAGGCGTCCAGGAATTCAACCGACTGGTCTATGCTTCAAAGAAGCTCTATCCCGTGCTGATCCCGCTGCGTGACGGGGTCACCGTCTGCCAAAAGCTGTAGACGTTGCGCGATCTTATCCGCGGAAAAAATTGCGCACGAGGAAGCCGACGTTGGCGGGGCGCTCGGCGAGGCGGCGCATGAAGTAAGGGAACCAGTCCTGTCCGAAAGGGATGTAGATGCGGACGCGATAGCCGTCGCGGACCAGGCGGCGCTGTAGGTCGGTGCGTACGCCGTAGAGCATCTGAAACTCGAAATCATCTTTGGAAATCTGGATGGCAGCAGCATGGCGAATGGTTGCCGAGATCATGCGCGGATCGTGCGTGGCAATGCCGTGATAGAAACCGCTGGAGAGCAGCATTTTCATTAGGCGGACGTAGTTCGCATCAACATCGGCTTTGCTAGCATACGCAACCTCGGGCAACTCCTTGTAAGCCCCTTTGCACAAGCGTATGCGGCAACCGTAGGAGAGTAAATCCGTGACATCCGTCTCGCTGCGATAAAGATAAGACTGAATCACGGTGCCGATAGCCGGGTTGCGGGCGCGCACGCGCTTGACTAGATCGATGGTGCGCTGGGTGTAGATCGAGCCTTCCATGTCCACGCGCAGGAAATTGTCGAAACGAGCCGCAAACTCCACAATGGAGAAGACCAAGCCCAGGCAAAAATCCACGTTGAGGTCGAGCCCGAGCTGGGTGAGTTTGCAGGAAACGTTGGCATTCAGTTTTTCCTGGGCGATGCGCTCGTAAATCTCCAAATAAGCGTCGCGCGAATGCTGGGCGTCTCCCGTGCTGGAAACGTTCTCACCAAGATAGTCGAGACTTGCAGCCATACCGGCGTCGTTGCATACACGGGCGCCTGCAATGGCTTCATCGAGCGTCTCGCCTGCAACGAAGCGGCGCGCCATGCGGCGCGTGGTGCCATTGGAAGTGACCCAGTTGGCGAAACCTTTACTTTCAGAGAGCTTGAGGAGTGTCGAACGGAGCATGCGGGAGTAATTATGGCAGTCTAGAATGCCTGAAACTAGTGCTTGTGCTCTTCCAGAAACTTTTCCGCGTCGATGGCGGCCATGCAACCGGAGCCCGCAGCGGTAACCGCCTGGCGATAGCGGTGATCCTGTACGTCGCCGGCAATAAATACTCCGGGAACAGCCGTCAGGCTGCCGTGCTTGGCGAGCAGATAGCCGTTGGAATCCATTTCGAGCTTTCCCTTGAAGATGATGGTGTTTGGATCGTGACCAATGGCGACGAATACTCCATCGAGAGGAATCGTCCCTAACTCTTTTGTTTGCGGATTGCGGATGCGCACACCTTCAACGTGCCCTTGAGGGGCGAGAATCTCGTCAACGATGGCAGGAGTAACGAATTCGACTTTCTCGTTGGCCCTGGCGCGGTCAATCATGATCTTGGAAGCGCGAAACTCGTTTCGGCGGTGAATCAGATGGACCTTGCTGGCATAGCGGGACAGAAAGTTGGCCTCTTCCATGGCGGAATCACCGCCACCGACTACGGCGATGGGCTTGCCGCGGAAAAAATAACCGTCGCAGGTCGCGCAGGTGGAAACGCCGTGGCCGATCAGTTCTTTTTCACCCTCCAGACCCAGCAGACGCGCTGAGGCGCCCGCGGCAACGATCAAAGCCTGTGCTTCGTAGGTATCTTTTCCAGCGATGATCTTGAACGGGCGCTTGCTGACGTCGACCTCCGTGACCGCTCCGGCCTTAAACTCCGCGCCAAATTTTTTCGCCTGTTTGCGCATGTTCTCGATGAGCTCCGGCCCCATAATGCCGTCGGGGAAGCCGGGATAATTCTCAACGTGCGTCGTGAGAGAAAGTTGCCCGCCAGGCTCGTGCCCGTCGAGGACCAGCGGCTTCAAATTCGCGCGACCGGCATAAATCGCAGCAGTAAGGCCGGCGCAGCCGCTGCCAATGATGATGACGTTGTGCATTCAATGTTTCTCCAGACATTAGATTCGGCACAGGGCCCGCCGGATACAACAGAGCCGGTATTGTAGCATTCCCTCCATTACGTTTCGGAAGAGGGTGCATCCAATTTGGAAAATGATTTGACTTGAGGTGCGTTGACCGGGGCGAATAGCCGCGGCTATAGTGCAAAGAGATATCAGGTTGCCCAAGGAGAAAGTCACGATGGATCCGCGCTACCCCGTTGGAACGTTTGAAATGCCCGCGCAAGTGACCGCGTCCCGGCGCCAGCAGGCGATTGATGAACTTGCGGCAACGCCAGCGAAACTGCGGGCCGCGGCAGAAGGGCTGAGCGATTCGCAGCTCGACACTCCTTATCGCGAAGGAGGCTGGACTGTGCGCCAAGTGGTCCACCACGTTCCAGACAGCCACCTGAATGCCTATGTACGATTGAAGCTCGCGCTTACGGAAGAAAAACCAACGATTAAACCTTACGACCAGGAGGCCTGGGCAAACTTGGCTGACTCGAAGTCGACCCCCATTGAAGTTTCGCTCACGCTTCTAAGCACAGTGCATGATCGCTGGGATCGTCTCTGGCGTTCCATGAAGCCGGAGCAGTTCGCCAGAGGGCTGGTTCACCCGGAGCATGGCGAACGTAGCGTGGATTGGCTGCTCTTCCTCTACGAATGGCACGGGAGACATCACACAGCGCATATCACGGAGCTTCGCAAACAGAAGGCCTGGTAGGCCCGCGTCACCGAAATAAGCAAGCTCGAGCACCTCGCCTACCTTTTTGTTCCGCCGCCCGAAGTGGCGCGGCTTCCTCACCGTCGTGTAGGATTATGCGGTGCACAAGGAGACCGCATGAGCCGACCGGCAGGAACCTACGCGATATTCGAAACTTCCCAAGGGAATATTGTGGTGCGCTTGCTCGAAGCGGAAGCACCGAAGACCGTGGCCAATTTCGTTGGACTCGCCGAGGGAACCAAGGAATTCACGAACGAAAAAACCGGCCAGAAGGAAAAGAAACCGTTCTACGACGGCCTGATTTTCCATCGCGTGATTCCGCAATTTATGATTCAAGGCGGTTGCCCGCAGGGCTCAGGAATGGGCGGACCGGGATACAAATTCGCCGACGAATTTCATCCCTCGCTGAAGCATTCGAAAGCGGGAAAGCTCTCGATGGCGAATTCCGGGCCGGGAACGAACGGCAGCCAATTTTTCATCACCGTGGCGGCGACACCCTGGCTGGACAACCGGCACACGATTTTCGGCGAAGTCGTAGAAGGACAGGATGTGGCAGATAAGATTTCAAACGTGCCGCGAGATTCGAACGATCGCCCGCGCACGCCTGTAGCGCTGCAGAAGGTGCGCATCGAGCGCATCCCGTCGTAAGCCCGAAGCATGCCCATGCTCACACCTGAGCGCCTCCTGCGGTTGGTGATCGAACTTATCTTCATACTGCTTGGCGGTTTGTTGATATGGTTCGGCTTTGCGGGCCCCGTTTATGGCCGGACCGTCGATCGGCACAGCATCAGTTGGGTGATCCTTAGCGTCGCGCTCATTCTGTGGGGTCTTCGCGCTCTCTACAGGCCGGGGCAGTGGTGGTTGCGTTGGGAGAATTGGACGCGCGGGCTTTCCCTCGCACTTCTAGGAATCCTGATGCTGGTCATTTCTCGGGTGCCGTTCTCTTGGGTGGGGCCGTTGCTTGCCGTTGCGGGTGGGCCATTGGTGCTGCGGGGCGTTATCGGCTCCGCTTTGATCTTTCGGCCTAAGTAGCAGTGCAAATCGCGCCCTTTCTTTTCGTCATTGGTTTTCAGTTCGCTTCTAATATAATCCGCGCAACAAACCGCCCTCCCGAAATCCGGGTAATCGCTCAAGGCTGTCACCTGTCTTGATTGAAATGTAAAGGAGAAAAACCGTGCTGAAAGAATTCAAAGAGTTTGCGATGCGTGGAAACGTCATGGACTTGGCGGTCGGCGTCATTATCGGCGCAGCTTTCGGTAAGATCGTTTCGTCTTTGGTGGAAGATGTGATCATGCCGCCGATCGGAGCGTTGCTCGGCCATGTGGATTTTTCAGCAAAGTTCATCAACCTGAGCGGCAAATCTTTCGAAACGTTGGCCGACGCGAAGAAGATCAACGCGGCGACGCTCAACTACGGAATGTTCTTGACCACGGTGATCAATTTCCTCATCGTCGCCTTTGCCGTATTTCTCGTGGTGCACCAGGTGAACCGCTGGACCAAAAAGCCGGAGGCCCCGGCGGCGCCCACTACAAAAGACTGTCCGCAGTGCGCCATGACGATTCCCATCGCGGCCAAACGCTGCGGACATTGCACGTCACAGCTGGCTTGAGGCCGCCAACTGCAGATTGCTTCAGGCCTTCGGAGCTTTCTTCTTCTGGTTGGCTTCAAGATGCGCCCGCAGGCGATTGACGACGATGTCCTCATGTCCCTCGTCGATCTCTTTTTGCACTTCTTCCAGGGCAAAGTGAACGACGTCGTGATGATGGATTTCCTGGGGCGCGACAGCATCACTGAAACGCAACCAGAGCCGGTGGAGCAAATTCACTTCGTTGGCGGTGAGGTTCGGCGCATGCGGTCCGAGGACTTTGTAAAGCTTGTCGCCGTTGGGCAATTGAATTTCTAGGTTGAATTGCGGCTTGGGATCGCCGAGTTTCTCCCAGGCCTCTCCGATCTGCCGCGCTTGCTCCTCATTTGATTCTTTTGTCGAACGCCCCACAACAATGGTGCTGGATTGCAAAGACGTCGCGGCGCGCAGGATGCCATCCCAAAGATTGTTCGAGGCGACGACGGCGAGGCGGATGGATTTGCCGCGTTTTTCCGCGAGTGCAAGTGCTTGCGAAAAAAGCTGCTGCTCGATGCTGCCGAAGAGCTGCTCTGCTTCGAGTTCGAATTCGCCGGAGGCCGAGCGGCGCAGCAAGCGCACGTGAAGCACAACGACGTCGCGGCGGCCCGGTTTGACGCGATCGAGCACATTGCCCAAGTGATAGAGGGCGTGAACGTTGCTGACGGGCACGAGGATGTTGCCCGGCCGCGCACCCACGGCCTCAGGCGTCAGCTCGCCTTCCATTTCGAGGTGGAATTGATCCATCTCGACGTGCTTGGTGTTACCCCGGCTGCGGTGCGTAAATTTCTCCGAGATCGTGAAAACAATGAAGAGCACGACGGAGAAAGTAACGCCGGCGATGGTCGCGTCTTTCTTCGTGAAGAGGTTTACGACAGCAATACCGAGCAAGGTAAGGGTGATCAGGCCGAGGCCGAGGGGGACTTCCACGCCAAAAATCGTAAAGTTCAGCGGTACGCGGTACTCGCGATCGCCCGGATGCGTATAGCGCAAGATGAGTACAGCGAGGCCCTTCATCGCAAAGCTCCAGATCACGCCGAAGGCGTAAAGGTTCGCGAGGAAGGTCACATTGCCGCGGCTGATCACGATGGTTATGATCTGCAGCAGCGCGATAGTGTTGATGATACGGTAGGATGTTCCGAATCGGCGGTGCGGCTGACGGAACCAGTCGGCTAGAACGCCATCTTCCGATACACGGTTGAGCACACCGTTCGATCCTACGATCGCGGTATTTACGGCGCCCGCCAGAATCAGCGTGCCCACCACAACAACGAAGCCGTGGAAGATGAGCCGAATCGGGAACGGCCCCTCAAGATTCATCGCCAGGCCGCCGATGAGATTTTCCAAATAGTTCTGGCGGATGCTGTCCGGAATAATCATCACCGCAAAAAATGAGACCAGCGAAGTGAAGACCAGACTGTAAATGAAGATAACCAGGCCGGCCTTCTTCAGATTCGGAAGTTTGGGATGCTCAATTTCGCGGTAGACCTGTGCGAGGGACTCTTCGCCGCTCATCGCCAGCACCGAATGGCCAAGGCCAATGAAGATGGCGAGGATTCCGGCGAAATGGGCAAACTGCACGCCGTAAAGCCAGCCCATGGCGTTTGGCCCGAGCTTCAGGTTTTTCGGATAAGGAAACGGAGGAAGTGCGGAATGCCGGAACCAGACCGTATAAATGCACCATGAAATCAGAATCACCACCATCACGGTGGTGACCTGCATGATGCGCATGGCTTTTTGGCTGGACTCGGGGACGCCCTTGATGTTGTACCACCAGAAATAGGCAGTGACGAGAATCGCGAAGCAAGCCGCGCCAAATCCGGGCGAGATGTGGAGATTCAGATGGATGTAATCGAAAGTCTCGTTGAAGAGTCCAACAAGATATTGGCCCGCCGACACGCCGCTGATCGGCCCGGTCAGGATGTAATCAAACATCAGCGCAGAGACGCTGAACTTGGCAAGCGTTCCGCCCATCGCTTCTTTGACCACGCGATAGACCCCGCCGCGCACGAACATGCTGCAGCTCTCCACGTAGATGGCGCGCACGGAGTAAGAAAACAGCATTATGCCGAGGATGAACCACGGCGCGGCCTTGCCGATGTAGCCTTCAGATTCGCCGCCTGCATAATAGGCCGAAGAAGCGAGATCGTTGAGGACGATCGCCGCGGCACGCCAGAACGAAATGAAGCTCAGGAGTGCCGTCGTGGCAACAATGACACGCGGAATTCCATTGCCACGGCTGCCTGCGGCAGCAGGGCTCTTGGGAGTGCTGCTCATGTCTGGGTATCGTTAACCAGCAGGCTAAAATGCTCGCATTTTTGGAGCTCTAAGTCTAGCTGGGGGCCCAGAGCACCGCTTCGAAGATCTTGCCAGCTCTAAATTGTAGAACCAGGAAGAACATTACCGGAGTGTTTTTCGCGAAGCAGGTCTTCGATGTCGCCGATCTTGTCGCCGAGGAGATTGAGCTTTCGAGCCAGGCCCTGAATGTCGGAAGCGGCGCGGCGGTTCACGTCGAAATCGAGTTCACCGCGCAGGCGATCCTTCGTATCCTGGCGATTCTGGCTCATCATGATGACGGGCGCCTGGATAGCGGCCAGTAACGAAAGAAAGAGATTGAGAAGAATAAAGGGATAGGGATCCCAGGCGGTCTTTCCCAAAAGTATGTTGATCCCCGTATAGACGCTGCCCACAACTGCGAAGGTGATGATAAACGTCCAGGAGCCGCCGAATTGACTGACCGAATCGGCGACGCGCTCGCCAAAGGTGGCCTCCTCTTCGATGATTTCGTTGGGATGGCGATTGGCCCGGAGGCGCACTAGTTGCTGGGAGGCGTGAAACTGCTTGCCGAGGACGGTAAGCATGTCCATGCCCGCAAGAGGCTTGCGCTGAAGCAGAACGGCGATGTCGTCGCGGGAGACTTCGAGACATGTTGTTTCCTCGAGTGCAATCGCGTCGGTTTGATGAGGAGTCTTTTCAAGCATAGAGGCGAACCCGAAAAACTCGCCATGCCCCGGCTCATCGACGATGACCTCTTGATGATCTTCGTCGACGGTTGAGACGCGAACCCTGCCGGAGATCATCACGTACGCTAGTCCGCTGGGATCACCCATTTTGTAGATGCGCTGTCGTGGAGCAAATCGTCTCATTTCGACTTGGCTGGCGAGAACGGCGGCTTCCTCGTCATCCAGAAGCGCAAAGAGCGGAACGTGCTTCAATTCTTGAAGGTCGCAGGCCATAGGCCACCTCGTTCGGTAAAAAGGACCACGCAAATCTGCCCAGAGGATTCCACAAAAACAAGGAAAGAAACAACCACCGGAGTGAAATAAGGATTGATGACACGTTTTCTGCGGGAGCAAAGATGAAAACGCTAGAGGATAGCCGGTCCAACCTGGGCGAGCTATGAAATATTAGCCAACGGACGCCGTGCGGAAGGCTTTGCCGCATTCAGCGCAGGGGCAGATGCTGCGGAGATGGTCGTAGCTATAAATGCCTGTGGAATGTCCGTCGGAGAAGCTAAGTTGAATTGCGTAGTTGCCCACTTGTGTGGCGGCTTTGGCCCTGGGCTTCGGCTTGAACATGGGTAGGGCAGGTGATGACGTGAGAGTTGGCGCGGTAGCGTCAAGAGACTGCTTCTTTTCGCGCAGGTCGTTGCATGTCGCGCAGGGGCACTCTTCGCGCAAATACGTGAATTCGTAGTGGCTCGAGTGGCCGTCGGCCCAGGTGATGTCCACACCGGCGCCGCTCGAGACGTGCACTTTGATGCTGCTCGGTTTTTTTCGCGGGTCCAGTGGAGTTGGCATTGTTGGCTTACGCAATCAGCTCTTGGACTTGCCATTGCAGCAATCGCCCGGTGGAATGGGGTTCCCGTGGGGGCAGGTCTTCGGATGGCCGAGGAACGTGCAGATGCGCTGGTCCAGCTCCGGGCTGATGATGTGTTCGAACTTGCAGGCTTGCGTGTGCGCTTCGGAATCCTCGATGGAAAACGTGTCCTTGAAGAGGCGCTCGGCCAGGCGGTGGCGGCGGACAACGTCGCGCGCGCGCTGGCTGCCTACGGGCGTGAGCTGCACTTCGCCGTTTTCCATCTGCACCAAATGTAGATCCGACATGCGGGAGAGAACACGGGTGGCGGGCTCTTCTGTGACGACGGGGAGTTTCCCGGCCGGCCCCGAGGCATGGAGTCGCTCGGCTTGTGCCGGCTTCCCTTCCTCGCCGCAAACCCAGATTTGCTCGAGCAGGTGATCGAAGCGGATTTCGTCGTCGGTCGAAACGGGAGTGCAGCAGTCCGCCGTGTCTGCAAGAGGGCAATTGAGCGGATGGCTCGGGCCGTGCTGCAACGTATCGAAATGTAGATGCCCGTGGGCCAGCTCGATCCGGCGGTCGGCCTGGCGTGCAATATCCGGATCGTGCGTCACCATTAAGATCGTGTGACCCGCGTTGTGCAGCTCGCGGAAAATCTGAAGCACGACGTCTTCGTTGGCTTCGTCAAGATTGCCGGTCGGCTCGTCGGCCA
>WNFE01001295.1_pt1 | contig 18069 bp, 14 predicted proteins | sample 5400451 | NCBI WGS metagenome assembly WNFE01 (sample SAMN13153344, study PRJNA577476) | soil metagenome | isolation source: 200 cm saprolite under Douglas fir tree site 2 hole 2 | place: USA:California | collected 2015-04-18
CGCGCCCTCCAGAACTGCCTCTTTCCGGGTTGCCTAGGAGGAAGCGGTCAATGATTTCCAGGGTCAGCACCCTCTGAATCTCGATCGATCATCGACCTTTCTGCTGTCGACGATGATCCGTGTCCTCTCCGGTTCCGTACGGTCGGACCAGCGGGTCACGGCATCCCGCAAAAGAAAGGGTTCAACTCTGCGTCCAAGTCGGGCAGAGTTCGAGGACATCCGGGTTGCCCAGGAGGGACGGTCGGCGTCGGCGAGTTCGCGACTCGAATCCGGTGCGGTCTGGGCGAGGCTGATGACGCGGCTCGCGGCCATAATCGACACAAGCAGGAAAAACCACTCCAGGCTAAGCATTCTAAAGCCAGCCTCGGTAACATTGAAGGTCACCGCCGTGACAACGTAGACTACCAGTAGGCCACCGAGTGCCGGATCGCGACGAAAGGCGCTGACTGCCCTGTGATAACCCTGCCCAAGAATCAGAGCGATGAGGCCCAGGCCAAGGCACCCCAAGTTCAGATATACCTCAATATAGCCATTGTGGGCCTCGTTGGTCATTTGGGGTCCCCCAACCTCGGCGAAAATTTTTGCGACCCGGGGGCCCAACCAGAAGGTTTCAAAGCCGGCACCGCTGATCGGGTTAGGCGCCATCGGAATCACGATCCGCCAGATTTCGGTACGTCCCGTGAAATCCGGCTTCCTTCCCAATGCCTCCGTCATTGCAGCCCTGCCTCCGAGGAGCGAACTGAGACCACCACCTAGTAATATCGCCAGAACCAGCGCATGCACGGCTCCGGGACTGCGTCTGAAGAGTGGCCGGGAGATGGCAAGTATCAACCCCGCTCCGAGAATGGAGCAAGCCAGGGCCGTGGCGCAGTGCGCCGTCAACAAGAGGTCGATGCCAAACGCGAGCAAAGTGCATTGGGCCAGCAGGCGACGGGAGCGATTGGGCTGCTCCCTGTCGCGGACGAGACTGAGTATCTGCCATAAGGCTCCCAACCCTATAAGGAAACTCAGGTCCCCGAGGACATTCTTGTCAGTCGTGACTCCGGTGAACGCCTGCGCTTCTCCCCATGCATCCCAACCCACGCCCAGCTTCGGGTAGTACTTGATCAAAAGGACGGAAGCAGGCAACAGGACAAATCCTACTCGCGAAAACAGGCGCCTGAAGGCCGCAGTCGGCTGCACCTCCGTAGCAACAATCAGGACCATGACCAAGTCGCCCAGAGCCCTGGTCCATCGCTTGAAGCCCCACGCGGGAAAATCGGACCAAAGGAGGCTAACCAGGCAGAAAGAAAAGTAGAGCACGATCGGCCAACTGGCTTTGAGCAGACTCAACACGTCTCTGCGGCGCCGAATCAGAACGATTACTCCCACGAAGATTAACGCGCCGGCAATAAGCTGGTCGAGCAAGCTGCTCTCGGGAAGCTGACCTGGGATCTCCTTTGGCACCCCCATCCCGAACCAGGCGGAGACAGACCGGGACCCGGCGATCGACAGCCAGATTAGGGGCACCCAAAGCGCTTTCGATGTGCGTACAGACTTATCCCGATCGAGATAGAAAAGACCGGCGGCTCCGACGATACAAATCCACAGTGCTAAAGTTGGACTCATGTTGCCGATCAGGCTATCTGACAAACTGCTTGGTTGAACCCACACCCTTAGCTAAGTGAAGTTCGCCCTTCGCAACCAAACGCCCAAACACGGTCAGCGAGCAAAAACCCAATGAGATGAACATGATCGCGCCAGCCACCGCGAAAAGTGGGCGGCCAGTTAGGCGCAAAGGGCCATTTCTAAAAAGGCGCTCCACAAGTATCCAGGAGACGACCGCAAGCACAAACGAAAGGGCAATTTCGACAAGAATGTCAAATCGATGCGATGAGAGCAAAGCAATCCGAGACCGCAACAGCTCTGAGGCCATCAACATCTGGGCGATACTTCAGGGCAGTCCTCGCTAAACGCGCCTCAGCCATATATCCTCCCGTGCCTCCACTTTCCCTTCACCTTCAGCATGGGCACTGCATCACCAAGATGTGACTTGATTTTAGTCAGGCATATTCCGACAAGAGGTTCCATTTCATTAAAATCTTGCTCCGTGTTGACGTTTCTCCTGACAGATGTCGGAGTTTTCTATGTGCATCAAGAGCCGTTCGCTAAAAGCAGGGAGTCAGAATCGCGTAAGGTCGCCAATCGTTCGGACTCTGCCCGGACGGCTAGGACGTCCAAGAGCATCTCGAACTCGCGCAGTCTTGCGCGGATTTCTTCAACCAATGAATAGCCAAATGTGACCTTATTGCGTTTATTGATCGCATTTTCAGTTTGGGCGGATCCGCTCTCAGTATATTGTGTCGCTCATAGAACAATTTCACTGAAACACGTAATTACGTCCGTCAAACCTCTGCTTTAAAGCCAGAAGCGTGATCGCAGCAAGGATTGACATAAAGGGAATCAACGGCGCGCCATATCTCGCTTGGGCTAAGATCGGTACAGAAACGGCAACGACATACACGCACAAGAGGGTCAAAGGAGCGACAGTTTTCATCCGGCCACCCTTTATGCAAAGCACAACCCCGGCTATGGCCAGGGCCAGGAACGGGAACTGCACAATCGCGTCCATGGTGACGGACTTCCCAGTCTTGCCGCCACACCAGAACTTAATCAGGTTGAGGCCCAGCGTTTTAACGAACAGGAGCGGGGAAGCCACGTATTCATGAACCACTCGCTGGAACAAATACTGCGAAAAAGCGAGTTCGTCCGCAGCGGAGTAGAAATACTGATAATAGCCAACCTTGAAAGGATATCCGAGTTCTTGAGCAAGCCTGTTTCTCTCCAGCGATGCTTGCCAATCAACCTGGATGTTTCCGATTTCGTGATGCGTGGAAAGATAAAGCCCGGTCTGGGCTGCAACACCAAGTACACTTGATGTCGGCACGAATTTTTCAGTGAGCGAGTAGTTTCGGATAATCCAGGGGGAAATAACAAGAAACATCGTCAAGATCATCAGCGCAAAATTTCTTGCCAGAACAAGCAACTTCTTGCCTTGACGTTCGACAAATGCGAAATAAACAAACAGGACTACCGGGAAAAGGATAGGAGTGCTTCGCACCAGGAGTGTCAGGCCCAGCACCGCTCCACTCAGTGCATAGTCGCGCCATCGATCGCTCTTGGCCGCTATATAGACCGTCAAGATATAGAGGGCGAGCATAAAAGAAAAAAGTATTTCAACGCCTCCGCGACTTTCGGCTATCAGTGTTTCCGGGTGAAAAAGGAACAACAATGGCGAACCAAAGATCAAAACCGAATTGGTCGAAATCTTGCGCGCGATAAGCATCATTATGTACGCCACGCCGAACGCCATGACCATGTTGAGCAGCTTGACGACTGCGAAGTCGCTTCCGAACAGCTTATATGCTCCGGCCAGCAGCACTGGATACCCTGGTTCGCGCATCAATGTTTGTGCTGTATTTGGGTAAAAGCGATAGCCATTGCCTGCAGCCAGGTTTGCCGCAAGCTGATCATACCCATCGGCATACCAATTCGCGCCGTAAAGGCCTCTAAAGCGTTGGCTCGCCTCTGGGATCAGAACAAACAGGATTAGAGCATTGACCAAGACTGTAAGAAGAGCCAAGGCTGTCCACAGAGTCTTCGGCCGGCGCATTATCTTGCTTCTCCGATCACGGAATGCCTCAACTTTCCTTTTTTGATTTGCAGAGGGGTAAAACGCTGCCCCTAAACGCGCACATATGGAAGAGTGAATCAGCTACCATGCAGCGCTTCTCGATAAGCGGCAAGCAGTTTCGGGACAGAATATTCCCACGCAAGCGATTCTTCAATTCTCTTTCTTCCAAATTCCCCCATTTTCTTTCTTTCCTCAGGTCTGTCCAGCAACCAGATGATTTTGGCGGCGAAGTCCGCAACCCCATCGTCTTTGCCGGCGTAGAGAGATGCTTCCTGGGCACTAAACCTACCCTCCTTTGAATCAAACTGCACGATTGGCTTGCCAAGAGCCATATACTCCATAATTTTGATCATCGTAGAGATATCATTCATTTCACTCGGCCGGTCCGGATTCACGCATACATCGGCTGTTGAAAGAATCTCCAGCAATTCCTCGTCAGAGATTCTTCCGGTGAAATGGACTGTATCGAGCAAGCCTTTGTCCTCTATCATCTTTTTGAGTTTGTTAAGTTCCGTGCCTCCCCCGACACAGGTGAAGAGGACCTCGCGCCGGCCCGAGCTTTTTACGTGCTGCGCAATGTCCAGCAGGATATCCAGGCCGTCTTGAACGTTCATGTTACCTACGTAACCGATCAGGTAATTATTTCCATTTTTCCGTGCAGGATTGGGGGTAACCGATTTGAATGCTTCCATGTTCGGTCCGTTGCGGACAACGAACACATTTTCTGGAGCCACACCTCCTCTCCTTACCGCTAATTCCTTGTAGCTCATGTTCGTTGCTATCACTACATCGCTGAAGCGATAGGTAAGTTTTTCGAGCGCTACCAAGATCCTGTACAGCGCACCCCGTTTCCCGTATTTCGAAACGTACAGTTCGGGATTAGCGTCGTGATGGTCGAAGATGTACTTCACTCCAAGAAGTTTGAACGGGAGTGCAACCAGAAAAATATCGTCAGGCGGATTGCAGCCTTGAATGACGTCAAATCCATGCCGCAAATAGATCCACGACGTATACCAGAACTCCCAGAACAAAGCGCAACTGTACTCCCACAAATACCCCATCGGAGTGCTTCCCTCTGCCGGGGAAGGATGTCGATAGACACGGATTCCGTCGATGACTTCATATCCTTTGCTAGAGCCTTTTCGTCGAGGGCACAATACTGTCACTTCGTATCCATTCTCTCGAAGCGAACGGGCTTCCCTCCAAACACGTCGATCGAAGGGAACTGCTTGGTTCTCTACGATGATCAAGACCCGTTTTTTTGAGACCACGTGGCTCATCGTCTCAGATTTGCTCGACGAGATCTCAGGCATGGATGGCCCGCTGACCTGAACATTTGAGTAGTTTGAATCCGGCGCTCGTCGAGGCTCACAATTCTTACCAGCAGATGCCGCTGTACTCGCCATTATTGCTCCTGTAATTCGAAATGCGCACGAAATCAACTAGACACTGACCTGTACGCAATTTTTGAGGAACACTCTCGAATTCAGCGGATTTATTGCCGATCACAATCGTCTCAGCATGCTGCAAAATTGCGTCGACATTGTCCACCATCAGCTTGGAAATATGCGGAATGCGGTTTAGAATGAAATCTCGATTCGCACCAACCAACCTTGCCACCTGCACGTTTTTGTCATAGATGCGCAAATCGTAACCCTTCCCTGTAAGCCGTTCGATGATTTCGATCATCGGGCTCTCGCGCAGATCGTCTGTCCCCTCCTTAAAACTGAAGCCCAAAATGCCGACCCGTTTGTGGCCCTTTTCCATAATCAACTGAAGACCCCGGGAAACCTGTAATTCGTTGCTCGGCAGGATTGAATTTAAAATTGGCAGTTCCAGGTCGTGCAGCTTTGCCGAGTAAGCCAGCGCTCGAAGGTCCTTGGGTAAGCATGAGCCTCCAAATGCAAAACCCGGTTTGAGATAGGCTGGCGAGATGTTTAGTTTTTTGTCCTGGCAGAAAATATCCATCGCTTTATGGGCATCAATTGAAAAGGATTTGCAGAGATTCCCGATTTCGTTGGCGAAGCCGATTTTCAAGGCGTGCCAGCTGTTATCGATGTATTTGATCATCTCGGCGGTTTCAATGTCTGTCCTCATTAAGGGCGCATCGAGTTTTGCATACAGCGCAGCTACTGTGTCCCCGCTGGCCCGGTCTAGCTCGCCGATTACCGTCTTTGAAGGAAACGTGAAATCCGCCACTGCCGAACCTTCACGAAGAAACTCGGGATTGTTGCAGACCCCAAAATCCGTGCTAGCTTTCTTCCCCGAGTTTTCCTCCAAAACCGGGATCACCATACGGCGCATTGTCCCAGGCAGGATCGTGCTGCGAATCACTACGGTGTGTCGCGTCGATTTGCACTTAAGTGCGTGGCCAATTTGCTCGCAGACATTTCTGACGTGTGTCAGGTCAAGATTGCCGTTGATCTGGCCGGGGGTACCCACGCAAACAAAAGAAAGCTCGGTGTCCCGGATGGCTTGAACGGTGTCGTCTGTAGCGCGAAGCTGCCCTGTGTTAACCGCCTCGGTAATAATTTCATCGATATCCCTTTCGATAATGGGAGACTTGCCGGAATTGATCAATTGCACTTTTGTCTTTATCGGATCCACCCCAATGATTTTGTGACCTTCCTTCGCGAGGCACCCCGCAGACACTGTACCGACATAACCCAGACCGAATATGCTGACTTTCAAGATGCGCTCCTTCTTCCGATGCTGGTGGGTTCTTTAATGCATTGAACCAAGCCTGTATCAGGCTCTCAAACTCGCATTTTCTTCGTTTCGATAGATGAGGAAGCAAAGACTTCGAAACAATTGGGCTTGGGCCCAGCGGTGCATGGGATTGTTATCCCAACCGAGGAGAAGACGTCGGCTGCGAAAGGAACCGTCCGGCTTTTGCCACACAGTCAGGATTTCATTCAGAACAGAGCACAGCAGATTGTCCAATATTGGATAACGCCCTTGGAGTAGCACAGCTAGGTTGATGCACTCAGCGTAGTCGTACAACTCTCGCCGGTATACCGTCAACCGAGGGCGGCTCGAAAATGGCTTCGGGGAGCCGGTTTCATCGAACAGGTTTTTTGCATAATATTCAATTCCCCGATCGATGGCCTCGGTGCACCCGGGATGTGCGGTCATTGCCTCGACTTTTGCCAGTGCTTTTAGAACAAAACAGGTATGGAAGTGGTCTATAAAATTACGCTTCCCGTCTTTTGCGTAATACCAGGAACCATCCTTATTTTGAGCTTCGAGGACGAAATTCAGATTTCTTTCGGCCACCTTCCGGAATTTCTCCTCTGAGAAATCGTGGGCCGCGCTCATCAGCAGGAAGGCCCGATACGCGTTTGCATTTACTACGCTGACCGATTGTTCGGGGTCGGGTGTATATGAGCACGTGGATGCGCCCGCGGAGGTTTGGAAATCCTTGTAGTCCTGAAGAGCGTGCTGCGCTATCGAGTTCATTATCTTTCGCCACTCGTCAGACTTGTCTATTTCCCAAACCTGCTTAAAGGCTTCATAAACGTACGGAACGGTTGTGATGAGGGGAGTTCCCTCCCTGATCGTGCCGCGTATCGTCTCCCAATTGAACGGATATCCCCAGCAATAATTCGCGTACCCCGGGCATCGGGTGCTTTTCAGAACCTCCAGGAAGTGGACCGCCCTGTGGTAAAACTCTTCCTGATCGAAGACCTGGGACAAAAAGGCAAGTCCCATTGCGTAGTGGGCATCTGCTATCGGAAATCGTTGTCGCTTCCAAAACAGTTGTCGGGCTGCGGGAATAAACGCCTCACAGAATATTATCGGCGCCACCGCCATCGTTCCCAACAATGGACGCCTGTAGTAAAGAGCCTTTGCCTTTCGTGTCAAGTCGCTCGCGTAGAGACTCTGAAAATCATACGAAGTCTCCCCGTATCGATCGAGCCAGTCGGCAAACCTGCATACCGATTTACGGACTTGTTCGACGGGCAGAGGGTTGAATTCCAATCCCTCAGAAACACCGGCTGCGGCTGCGGTCTGCAAGTTCATGGCTTCTAGTAGTGCTGTACGGACGATTCCCGATTAATTCGAATCCACAAACAGTCGGTGTGTGAGTTCCAGCGTGAGGAGTCTATGTATCTCTGTCGTGTAATTCCGATTTCCCTTGATGTGACCGTCAACAACTGCTCGAACTCCATTTGGTTCTACATATGGTCGTGTGAGCGACCTTGGATCGAACAGTATTTCGCGGACGTAATTTGCGAGTTGGTCGCGGTACCACACTCGAAAGTGGAACACCTTATGGCGGCCAAGCCAAAGATGCTCTAAATGGAGCAAGTGGAACATGTGGTCTATTTGGGCGATCCACTGTGGCATGCCACAGTCATATGCATATTCAGCTTTAAACAGAAATTCGAGACAAGCGCGCGTAAAGATGCTATTGAGGCCACCGATCCCGCGATCGGTGCGCAGCTTTGCAAGAACCGGATTACCTTCTCGAATTAACCGTAATCTGGCCTCTTCGTTAACAGCAATGGAGCCCGGAGCTTTATAGACAGTCTTGACGACATCGTTGTCCAAATATGGAGAGCGAATCGCGACTTGCGTTTGCTCCAAGCCAAGCACTCCATAGTGGTGCCAGGGTGATTGCCGGAAGGCGACGAATGTAACCGGGTGTCCGCGAAGAGCTGAATCATAAGTTTCTCTGGCCACACGAATTTGTTGTGACACTTCCGGTTGAAACAGGCCGGCGACTGGTTCGTCGGCCTTGAACATCACCGCGTGCAACAGGATCTCGCTGCCGTACGTCCCCACAATCCGTACCGGAGCGATTTCTCTTACCTTCTCATTCACATAAAGGTCTGGCGAACGGCTAAGGTCCACGCAGGCGTCAGTGAGATAAATCGACCGTTCGGCGTAATGCGCAAATTGTGAGAGGAACTCGTCACCGGTGACGATGACTTGATGCGGCTGGCCGCAGATCTTTGCGACACGTCGCGCCAATTTTACGTCTTCGTTGTTGCGATACATGCTCCCGAATGTGTAACAAGGCAACGAATTAGGTTGCGCCTTGTGCCACGCCATGATGATCCGCGTGTCCAAACCACCCGTGAGTGATACGCCCGCGCGCTCCCTTCCGTTGAAATATCGCGGTAGGCTCCGTACGAAAACGTCCCGTAGCCGGGCATAGTATTCCTCAAACTTGAGTGGTTCTTCGTTCTCCCATTCTCGCGGATCAAAATAAGCGGCCTTCTTCTCAAGTGCACCGCCGCGAAAAATCCACGCCGCTCCTGGAGGCAAGACGTGAATGCCGGAAAAGAGAGTCCGGTTTTCAAGAACGCATCCACAAGTAATGAATTCCCCGAGACCACGCGCGTCAGTCGCGCGCAACTCGGGGCGCACCTTCAGGATTGCTTTTGCCTCTGCCGCAAAGTAAAGAGCATCTTTTGCTTCATGGTAATAAAGCCGTTGCAAACCGAACCGGTCGTTGAAGAGCAACACCGTTCCGCGTGTGCGGTCCGCGATCAGTCCGTGAAAACGCCCATTCAATCGTCTCGGAAAGTCGGGTTCGTCTTCATACCGATGCACCAAGTATGAAGGCCCATCCGATTCGATCGCATGGCCATCTTCCTTCAGCGTCGTAATGACACTCGGTTCGGGAAATTCCTCTCCCGAGAAAATTAATGTGACCTGCCCATGTTCATTCCGCAGCGGCATGCGATCAGCGAAGGAGCCCTGTCGCACTGACCACCCCACATAAACGCATTGATCAGGGTCAATCCAGGTCCCGGTGCTATAAAACGGCTCGTGACGAATACTTTCCGTCATCTGCTGCAACTGCCGCTCGGCGCGTTCGCGCGGCATCTTTGAGATTAGACCGACGATTCCAGGCAAGTGTCGCCCCCTAAAGCGATTCCGTCCTCAACTGAAACTTACGCCGATACCACGCGCCGCGGACTTCACGCAGCCTCCCAGCAATGGACTCTGGTACTCGGTCAAACAGTGGACGGTGCAGACCCATCGTAAAAGCAAGCGAACCCCAGCGAGAGAGCGGGACGTAATAACGCGGTATATCGACCCGTTGAAAGCCATTTCGTTCTTTGAAATCGCTGAGGCTGCTCCGAAGTTTTTTTCCATAGGCGAATTTGGAATAGACGAGATAAGAAATGTCACGGTCCGCACACGAGCGTACCGCCTGCACAATCAACGCATTCGTCGGCGCTTTATCTTTGTACTGGAGCAGAGACAGGATGTGCATGATTCCGGCTTGGGTTCGAGTATCGTCAATGGTTAGCTTAATGAATCCAATCAATCTTTCGCCATCAAATGCGCCAATGAAAACGCTCGAACTAAGAAACGTCTCACTCATCTTGCTCACGGTTTCGAAGCTCTTGCCGTAATGAGGAAACAGCCTACCTTGGCGAACCGGAGACTCGTTGTAAATCTGCCAAATTCCACGAACGAGGACCTCGTCAAACGGCACTTCTCGAACCACAATGCCCTTCTTTTGTGCTTGCCTGGCCATGTTTCGTGTCTTGTTGCCGATCTGCTGTGTCCACCAATGGTCAAATGTGGACACAGGAAGAACAGCCAGGTTATCCATTTCCATGGGATAAGGATAACTGGGAGAGGTCTCAGATAGTCTCTGCATAAAAGTAAAGAGATCGATCCGCATCTTCGACCTACGCAACTCCACGAGCACTGGTTCGGGATCGTCAAGAAATTTATAAGAGTCCGCGTCGAGATGTGCAACACGGCACAGTCGGCCGTCGATCAGGAGTTCTCGGTCGTCAAATTTCAAACCTGTCATTTTTGGGGTTCATCCCTTTCCGCATTTGCCAAAAGACTAGCCACTTCAAACTTTGGCTGTGCGATTCGTGAACTCGTCGAAGCAACAGTAGGTGCACTCAGAGACATCGAATGTACTCGGAGGAATAAGAGCCAGACCCATTACTTATAAGCAGCCTCAGTTTAACGCGACTATGGGCTCCTCATGAGCTCGGAGCCATTCCTCGAACAGGACCAAACTAAACAGGATCTTGTGATTATCCTGTCGGCCGGACGCATGTAGCTCGAAAAGTTCGCGGACTGAAGCGGGGCGGAGATACTGATAGATTTTGGATCCTGGGTCAAGGAGTGTGTCCGCCATCTTGTTGTCGATCACATTCCTAAACCAATCATCGACGACATTGCCAGCAAAGCCCCGTTTCCGTCGTTTTAAAACCGAATCCGGTAGGTAGGCCCGACACACTTGACGGTGCAGCCACTTGCGCGAGCCATTCCTGACTTTAAACTCCGCAGGCAAGCGTTCCACGTACTCGACAATTTCTTTGTCGACAAATGGCACACGGAGTTCAAGGCCGTGAGCCATAGAAAGCTTGTCCGCGTACATCAGGAGTTCGTCCGGAAGAGTAGACCGCACTTCCAAAAACTGGAGCCCGCCCAACTCATCCGTCTCAGTCATAAGGCCGGCGAGGTCCGCCCAGCATTCCAATATGGCATCGCCGGAGTTAGGAGTCAGCACTCCATCTTGAAATAGCTCTTCGACTTGGGTTCCCGGCAAAATCGACAAGACATGCTGATATCTGTGCATCCGATCGCTGATCGCCAGGGAATACACCCCTCGCTTTAGAGTCTCATTTCTTGGCAGGGCGGCAACCGCAGATGAGATGGAGGTACGCATCCAATTCGGTGCTTGTCCCCACAACGCACCGTAGCGGACCCCAAGATGACGACGATAACCACCAAACAATTCGTCAGGCCCCTGACCGACCAGAGCTACTTTGACATCCTGACGGGCTCGTTCACAGACGAAGTACATCGGGACGATCGAGGAAGCAGCGATCGGTTCTTCCAATGCATCCACGATCTTTGGCAGGGCATCATTGAAGATGGACTTCGTAATCCTGACGGATGTGTGTTTTGACGACAAAAGGCGAGCAGTTTCTGCACCGTCTGCCAATTCATCATCAGCAAAGCTCGAGCCGTACCCCACAGTGTAGGTCGGCCAGGAGCTTCCGTTAAGGTTCATCAACGCGAGCAACAATCCGGAGTCGATACCACCGCTTAAAAGCAGGCCGACAGGCACATCGCTAATTAGCTGCCGCCGTATAGCCCGCTTGTAAAGAGTTAACAATTCCTCCTTCGCTTCCTCGGGCGACTTTGTCGGGGCAAATGGGACGGGCTTAAATTGGTACCACCGACGGACGTCGTAAGTCCCGTTTTGAGCGGTTAGCTTGGTTCCCGGTGCGAGCTTACGGACTTCTTTAAGGATCGTGTAAGGAGACGGAGTGAAGCGATAGCGGAGAAATAGGTTCAACGAGATCGGGTCAATCTCAGCATTGTCGGGCATCGCCGCACGGACCGCACGCATCTCTGACCCAAAATAGATCGATGCGTTGTCGATTCTGTAATATAGAAGCTTGATTCCGAACGGATCGCGCGCGAGAACCAGTCTCTTTTGCCGTGCGTCCCAGATTGCGAGTCCAAACATACCGTTAAGGCGATTGAGCACCTCGTCGCCCCACTGCTTGTACCCATGAATGATGACCTCCGTATCCGAATTGGTTCGGAAGACGTGGCCAAAACTCTCGAGTTCTTGCCTGAGCTCACGAAAGTTATAGATTTCGCCGTTAAAGATCACCCAAATAGTTCCTTCCCGATCCGACATGGGCTGATGACCGCCCGATAGGTCAATTATCGAAAGCCTGCGAAAACCGAATCCAAGCGGTCCATCGAGGTAATAACCTTCGTCATCCGGACCACGGTGCGTGATAGACTTCACCATCACTTCTATGTTCGCGCGCCAGACCGGTGCTAAGCTTTTAAAATTATATTGTCCGCAAATTCCGCACATGAGAACCCGTTAGTTTTCAAGTCTTCGACTACGCTTGAGATGGGCCTAGCCGACCGCCAACTTGCCGGCACAGCAGGTCTGATGATCGTGCGACGTCTCGCCTTCGCGATCGCGCCACTCCCGGACGTGGCCAAGAGCTGCTTCGATTTTAGGGGATTTACGATTCGATCAGGATGCCCACTCGGCGGCCCTTAAGAGATCACTATTCGGAAAGCAACGTAAATTTATCAACCGGTTTGAACGTTAGAAGCAGTCTAAAAATAGTTCTTAACTTCCGCATCTGTTCTCGGCGATGAAAAGTCATGAGCTCCTTGGAAATGGGCCTTTTGAGTCTTCGCAGCGCTGCCAACCCATAGCCCAATCCCAGCGCGAGTCCGTCTACGATATAGGGTCGTTTGGTCATTCGATACGAAACTCGGAATAGCTCCCACAAGGGATGTCCACCGAGGAAGTAGTCTTTCTGACCGTACGAGAATGACGCCGCTAATACACCGCGCTCAGCTGTTCCCAGTTGCCTGTGGTGGAAAAACGACTTCTCTTTGAACGATCGGGTCTTCCAGCCTTTCATGCGCGCCGTTGCGACCGCGACCCAGTCAATGCCACCCGCTTTGTTTGCGAAGTACCCGCCAATCTCTTCAAAGCACTCACGGCGGAACACCTGGCACCCCCCGGAAACGTGATTCTGCCCTTCAAAACTATCCGTCGCTGAGCTGTAACCACCCTCCTCGCTGAAACCAGTTCCTGCGACCCCGAGGCGAGGATCCTCCCGGAATTTTCCAAGAAGGAATTCAAAATGATCTTTATCTAGCAAAACATCCGAATCTAAGTTGCCGATGATTTCATAATTTACATCCTTGAGGCGTTCCTGGCCGGCATTGAATGCGTGCACCTTCGCCGCAAAATTGCGCTCTTTTCGCGCCGGTCGATTCACCACTTCGATCCAGTCATGTTCTGCGGCGTAGCGTTCCGCGATCGCTCCGGTGGAATCCGTTGAGCCATCGTTCACGATCACCCATCTCACCGGGAGGACGGTCTGATGAATGACCGACTCGATTGTCTTCTCGATGAACGCCTCTTCATTGCGCGAAGGCGTGACTAGAACGTATGCCGGGGGAGTGTACGATCGATCCATAGGGTAGTCTGGCGCACTTGCCGTGGACTGCCGAGGTGCGTGTATTTCCGTCATGATCAATCTCCTCCACGCGCCCCGTGCTGTGCATATACCTCATGCCGTTCGTGCGTAAGCGCCTTGTCGTACAGTTCCTCCGGTTCGTAAACCACCACGTGGCTGCCGCGATTCGAAAAGCCAAAGGGAACGCACAGCAGATTCTTAAGTCTCGTCCGCAGCGCCTGTCGACGTTCCGGCGGTACGAAAAACAGCATGAAACCACCGCCGCCCGCTCCGAGCAGTTTGCCTCCGAGCGCGCCGGCGCTGCGTCCAGCCTCATAGATTTCATCGAGGCGTGCGTTCGTGATGTTGCCTGTCAGCGTCCTCTTGAGCTTCCACGATTCGTGCAGCAAATTCCCAAATTCGTCCAAAGCGCAACTCGGATTCATGAGGATTGCCTCGGCTTGGTTAACCATCTCGTGCATCGTTGCGAGCTCATGCTTGTGCTGGTGCGTCACACGAATCTGTTCCTTTGCGATTTCTGACGCGGTCCGAGAGAAACCCGTAAAGAAGAGCGCCAGGTGTTGCTGAAGCAGAGCTAGCTTATCCGGCGAGGAGATCACCTGCCGGACTTCGAAACTGCCGTCTACGCTAAAGTTGATCCGGTTAAAGCCACCATAGGCCGCGCTGATCTGGTCCTGTGAACCAACAGCTTCTCGAAGCACTTCCTGCTCCACGTGGATTGCGTCCGCGGCAAGCGCCTGTTTGCTGCGCATCTGGTCCTTGAGGCCATACAGTCCCAAAAGCAGCCCGACCGTGAACGCCGAACTTGTACCCAAGCCGGTTCGGGCCGGCAGGTCCGCAATATGGTGAACTTCGACTCCGTCTTCGATGCCCAAATATTGTAAGCAGCCCCGCACCGATGGATGTTCGATCGCGCCGTTGTCGTTTACATTTTCAACCTTCGAATAAGAGACGCGGCTGTGATATTCGAAAAACGGCGGCAGCCGTCGGCAAGTTATATAGCAGCTCTTGTCAATGGTGGTCGACAAAACAGAACCGCCAAAATTTCGGTACCAGACGGGGTAGGCCGTGCCGCCACCGAAGAACGAAATCCTAAGTGGTGTGCGCGTAATTATCATGAGTTCGCCTTGTTATTTTTGGAGTGACTAGCGACTCGCTCCATAGGATGCGCGGAGCTTGCCGAAACGACTATTTCCTGGCCTTCAATCCGTTTTTCGTAATGCAGAATTTGGCGAACAGCATCGAATAGGGAATTTGCAACAAGCTCTCCGCTATTGCGCGGGCTCTGAGCAGCGTCTGCGTCCTCACCGGTTTCGTCCAACAAGCGAGCCGTCTTGCATCCAGCGTTCTTGCCCGCCTCGATGTCGATATCTGAGTCGCCGATCATCCACGATGCCGCCAACTCAATTCCATAGTCCCGAGCAGCATCGACAAACATGCCGGCCGCAGGCTTTCGGCAACGGCAGATCGGTTTCATCTCGTGGGGACAGTAATAGATAGCATCGATTCTGGCGCCGCGTTCTGCCAAGGATTCCGACATCCGCTGATGCATCGTTTCGAGTTCAGCAGCGGTCATGAGACCCTTTGCGATGCACCTCTGATTGGTGATGACGATAACGCGAAAACCGGCCCTGTTCAGCTGCGCGATAGCCTCGACGACACGCGGCAGGAACTTGAAATCCTCCCAGCAGGTTACATAATCACCCTCCGGTGCTTTCTTGTTTATGACTCCGTCGCGATCCAGGAACACAGCTTTCGTCACAAAAGTCGCCTCAGTTATCGAGATCCCGCGTTAGCGGCTTGCTGAAGACCGCGGCAAAGCGTTTGGGCTCGCGCGTAGTCCTCCGGTGTCCCAATGTCGATGAACATTCCGTCTTGCTGGACCGCGAACATGCCTTTCTCAAGCAATTGGGGGAACACGTCCTTTTCAAGACTCGCCGGGCCGTCCGGAATGTGCTCAAGAACAGCGCGCTTGAACACATATACGCCCCCGCTTATCAGCCCGGGTTCTTCAATTCCTCTTTTTTCATCGAAGGCTGTGATTCGATTCGACTCGTTCATCCGAACGGTTCCGTATCGCGCCGCATTTGGAACTCTGCGAATCGCCAAGGTCACGACCCCGACATGCTCGTGATGAAACCGGATCAATTGACGGAAGTCCACTTCGAGAAAGGAATCGCCATTCATGACCACAAAATCGGAATCACCTTCCAGGTAGTGTTCCGCAAGTTTTACTGCTCCGGCAGTCCCGAGCGGTCGCGTTTCCTTCGAGTACTCAATCGTAAGATCCCACTTGCGACCATTGCCGAATCGCTGTTCGATCTGGTTGGCGAGATGTCCTGTACACATTACTAGGCGCCGAATGCCCTGCGCACGCAGTTGAGTTACCAGCAGCTCAAGGAAAGGTGCTTCGCCCAGAGGTGCTAACGGTTTAGGCGTCGACGGCAGAACGCTCTGTAGGCGCATTCCCGTTCCACCAACAAGCAGCACCGCGGGTACGTCCCCGCGCGCACCCACGCTCGTCCGATTGTTCGCCTTCGATGTCATCGCCTGGCTTCCCAATAGCCGATCATTGACTTTAATGTCTGCCCCAGGGTCATCAAGGGTTTCCACCCTGTGTCTTTGCGGATCTTTTGCGTGCTGCCGAAAATAATTCTCTCGTCAGATGGACGCATCAAGTGCGCGGCAAGCCGGATCTCTGCCTTCACGCCGGATAGACGAATAGCCGTGTGCAAGAGTTCGCTCATCTGGTACGTGCGGGCCGCACACAGGTTATACGACTCGCCTCGCTTGCCCTTTGCCGCTGCGAGATAAAACCCCCGCACGGTATCATTCACGTCCAAAAAGGCCCGGTAAGGCTTCAAGTTTCCGACTTCAATGACCGGCGCCTGCCGGCCTTTTTTGATTGCGACCAACTGCCTCACGAAATCGGAAGGCGCATCATTTGTCTTACCAGGGCCCGTCGTATTGAAGAGCCGGACGTTGACCGCAGGAATTTTGTAGTCAAGGAAGTACTCACGCGCCAAGAGGTCCAAGCAAACCTTGCTGATGCCATACGGATGCAATGGTTTAAGCGGCTGTTCTTCCCTAACAGGAATCGCCGATTGCGGCACGTGGCCGTATTCGGCGCTCGAGCATGCCGAAACTACCACCGGAAAGCTCTTCAGGTGACGAACTGCCTCAAACAGATGCAATGAGCCCATAATATTTGACTCAAAGGTCCCGACGGGATCTGTCCATGACACAGTGGGTAGACTTTGGGCCCCGAAGTGAAAAATATGGGTCGGTTGACATTGGGACAAGACTTCAGAAACTTGTTGGCTATTTCGGAGATCGCATTGCATCAAACTCAGATTTGGCAGCTTTTGCGAGGCGACTGGGCTATCCAGGAGATAGGATCCAACCACGTTCCAGCCCTTCGCGTGTAGAAACTTGACCATATGAGACCCGATAAACCCCTCTGCTCCTGTCACCAGTGCTGTCTTTTTCACTCGAGTCACTAGTTTGTCTTACGTGTGCCTCGTGGTGAGCGTTCGCATGATTATTGCCCTGATCCAGCACTCCCCACTTTTGGCAAACCGTACTCACCAAAGGCGTACAATATCCATCCAAAGTGATCGGCCCGACTCTCATACACAATGCGTCGATGTCTTGCTTCCACGTTGGGGACGAGATTCATCAATCTAAGTGCCGCCTCGCAGTACTTCGCAAACCGTCCGCCCGCGTCGACGGATTCCCAAAGAATTGACTGATTCGCAATCCGAAGGCCACCCCCAGGCTCAGTCACTTCGGCAATCCAGGACAACCCCTTGCCTATCGGCCCCTGGAAGCTCTGGCCAGTCGCTTGCTGCAGGGCGAGGAGGCCAACAGGCGCCGTCCCGTCCTGATGGGCACCAATGAGGGGATATTGATTCACCACACGGGATCTGCGTTTGTCATAGAGAAACCACCACTCGCCCAATTCTCCCTGAAGCGCGCAGAGCATGTTGGCACAGTTCAACGCGGACTCGAGCGGTTCCTCAACCTCGAACGCATTTGCGAATTTCGAGAGCGCATAGATCGAATAAATTTGGTCATCGAACGTTCCAAAGCGTTTTCCGAACATCTCCCTAACGGATCTGGGACGCACCAAGTGCCCGAAGATCCCTCCCTCGCCCTGGTTGGCCTGCAGGGAATGGTACGTCTCTACAGCGACATCAGTCAGATCAGGAAGGTCGCCGGGGTCGGCAAGCCGCGCGTGCGCCAAACCTGCTAGGAACCAAGCCAGGCTCGTCGTTCGCCCTTGCCAGCCGTCAGAATAGCGTTCGAGCACTTGCCCCAAGTCGAAGTCGCTAAGGACCGTCCTGAGCTTTTTCGGCGCGCACTGGGCTGTCAACCACGTGAGTAATCCCAACTCTCCAATGTCTCTAACCCAGCATACGTCTCTTAAAACAG